>Ga0075419_10000875_pt1 | contig 19368 bp, 12 predicted proteins | sample SoiMetdeltSBSDD3_FD_76900 | JGI IMG/M metagenome (GOLD analysis project Ga0075419, IMG submission 76900) | Bulk soil microbial communities from a Populus tree surrounding site in Tennessee, USA - Soil MetaG P. deltoides SBSDD3 | ecosystem: Environmental > Terrestrial > Soil > Tree plantation... | reverse complement strand
GCTGTCGCTGACCACGGCGCACAGCTACAAGTACCGCACGCACACGGTCACCGCGACCGAGAACGCGCAGTTCACGTATGCGATCGGCGCGTTCCACCATCGAGCACTTGCGAATGATCCGTGGACACTAGGCTCCGGCCAGGCGCTGTCGTTCAAGCTCGTCGGCGTCTCGCTGGGCTCGCCACTGTCGGTGGCACCGCGCACGGGATTCCTGCTGCACGTAACGCCGAACCCGTCGCGGGCCCAAGCCGAGGCCTCGTGGTCCGGAGCGACGGGCCCGGTGAAGCTCGAAGTGTTCGACGCGCGTGGTCGTCGTGTGGCGTCGGGCGACGGCGGCGCGGCCGGGCGCTGGGTGGTCGTTGCGCGCGGATCGCGTCCGCTCGAATCCGGTGTGTACTTCGTGCACGCGCGCGACAGTGAGGGCGCACGTGCCGTCGAACGACTGGTGGTCGTGCGGTAGCGCGGGCGTTCCGCCCAAGTGGGTGGAAGAGCATGTTTGAAGGCCCTTTGCGGCGCTCCCGGAGAATGGCTGTTGGAGCTACGCGAGGCCGAGACTAGACTCCGGCCCATCCCCCCTGGCTGCTGTCGCGAGGGAGACTCCCTTGGTGGTCGTCCGATAGAACGCACCGCCCGCATCATCGTCCGCGTCGCGCTCGCCGGCGTGGTGCTCGGCATCTGGCCGGGACTGCTGGAGCCGTTCCAGCCCTGGAAGGCTGCGCTGCTGCGCATCACGGGGTTCGGACTGCTGGCGTGGGTGGCGGCGGAGTTCGCCTCCCGGCGCGGGAACGGCGTGCCGCGTCCAAGCCCGCTCACCGCTGCGGCCCTGGCGTGGGTCGTGGTGTGCGCGTTGTCGGCGGCGATGGGGATCGCTCCGCGCGTGTCGTGGATGGGCGAGCCGGCACAACGCGAGGGTCTGCTCACGGCGATCGCGCTGGTCGGGCTGCATCTGGGTACCGCGCGCGCGCATCGTGATGCGGCCGACGTCCGCACCACATTGGCTGTGGTCATGGCGAGTGCGCTCGTCGCGGCAGCCTACGCGCAACTCCAGCTCGCAGGACTCGACCCCATCCCGTGGAGCGGGTTGAGCCTCTATCACGCGGCGGGCGGTTCGGTGCTGCGCCCAGCCGGACCGTTGGGCAACCCCATCCTGCTGGCGACGGTCATGGCCACAGCCCTGCCACTCGTGCTCGCGCGGCTCGCCGAGCGCGATTCGGACCCGGCGCGCTACGTGCCTGCGGCCGCACTGCTCACGGCCTCGCTGCTCATGACGCTGTCGCGAGGGGCATGGCTCGCCTCCGGGGTGGGAGCGATAGCGGCGCTGGTGTTGGCCTCCCTGGCGGGCGCGCCCGTGCGCCGCCTCGGCTGGACCGGGCTCGCGAGCCTGGCGCCTGCATTTGTGTTCGGCCTGTGGCGAGTGGGAGCGCCGATCGCCGCGCGAATGGCGGAGGGGCTCGAATCCCACTCGGTGGTCGCACGCGCCGAGCTCGCACGCGCCTCGGTGGCGCTGTGGGCCGAGCATCCGCTGCTCGGAACCGGACCCGACACGTTCGCGATCGCGTTCACGCGCGTGCAGCAGCCCGCGTTCTGGCGCGCGGAGTGGTCGGGGCTGCCGGTACATGCGCACTCGGTGCCGCTTCAGGTCCTGGCCACGCTCGGAGCCCTCGGTGCGCTCGCGGGGCTGGCGTGGCTCGCGACCGCCGCGTACGAGTGGGCGGTGGCGTGGCGGCGATCCAGCGGCGATCGGCCGTGGCTCGCAGGGGTGGCCGCCGCGCTGATCGCGCTGCTCGTGGCCGGTGCGATCAACTCCATCGGCCTCGCGGGGGCTGCGCTCTTCGCGGCGCTCACCGCGCTCCCGGGTGCCACGCGGGAGCGCGCGCCGAGCCCGCCGTCCACGGACATCCCGTGGGGCTCCTTCGTCTCTGCCGTGGTGGCGTTCGTGATGCTGATCACGAGCGCGGGAGAGCTGCGCGCGCTCTCACTCGCCAGGAGCATGCGCGATGACCGGCCGCGCAGCGCATTCACGCCCAGCGAATGGCGTGCGATCACCCAGGCGCGCGCGGCGGCCACCCAGCAGGCCACGGCCATCTGGCCGCATGACGACCTGCTGTGGCGCCTGGAGTCGATCGCCGCGCTCTCAGCCGCGGGAGCGGCGGACGACAGCACCGCGGACGCGCTCGAGCAGTCCGCTGCGATCGCGGCCGTCGAGGCCGTGAGGCTGACCCCGGTGCGCGCCGCCTGCCAGTCCACGCTCGCGGATGCACTCGGCGCGCGCGCGCTGCGCACGGGTTCGAGGGCATTCGCCGACTCGGCGCGCGCCGCGTTCGCTCGCGCGGAGGAGTTGGCACCCAACGACGGCTGGCAGCTCGTCTCGCGGGCGCGCTTCGAACTCGCGATGCGAAACGGCGTCGCGGCGCTCGAGGTGGCGCAGAAGATCACCGGCCGCTACCCGGAGGCGGCCGTGGGCCACGTCCTGAGCGGCACGGCATTGCTGCTGCTCGGCCGCAGGAGCGAGGCCCGCGCGGCGTTTGCGCACTCGCTCGATCAGCGCTGGGAGGAGGACGCCGGTCCGCAGCGGGCGGCCGTCGCGCAGCTGCTGGCGTCCAAGCGGCTGGCGCCGCCCAAGGCCGGGAAGCGCTCCCGGCGCCAACCCGCGCGCCAGCCTTAGCCGCTTCCTCCGCACTGGTGCGGTCCCCGGGGCTGCCGTACCCTGCCCGCGTACCGTCACCAACTGCACGGCGTGCGGCCCCCTTCGGAGGCGCTGCAACGCGTCGCGCCCGCGGCTCGTATGCGATTCACCTGCTCCCTTTCCGCGGCATCCCTGGCCGGCGTGCCCTTGCGCGCACGGCCGCTCCCGATCCAGGAGGTCCACTCGCAATGCTCCGCAAGCTCATCCCCCTGCTCGCGCTTGGCCTGGTGCTCGCACCGGTCGTTCATGCCCAGACCGTGGACGAGGTACTCGCCAAGCACTTCGAGGCCGAGGGGGGCCTCGACAAGCTCAAGTCGCTTCAGTCACGCCGTGTGACCGGCACCATGATGATGGGGCCCGGCATGGAAGCTCCGATCATCCTGGAGCAGAAGCGTCCCGGGAAGCGCCGCATCGAGTTCACGGTCCAGGGCATGACCGGCGTGCAGGCGTTCGACGGCGAACGCGCGTGGTCGCTGCTGCCGTTCATGGGCAAGACGGATCCCGAGTACGCCTCGGAAGAGGACAGCAAGAACGAGCGTGACGAGTCCGACTTCGACGGCCCGCTCGTGGACTGGAAGGCCAAGGGCCACACCGTGGAATTGGTGGGCAAAGAGGCCGTGCAGGGCGCCGACGCGTTCAAGCTCAAGGTCACCAAGAAGAACGGCACCATCCAGTACTACTACCTCGACACCGAGACCTACCTGCTCGTGAAGCAGGAGGGCAAGACGAAGCGCCGGGGCACCGAGTTCGACGGCGAGAGCTTCTTCTCGGACTACAAGGACGTGGATGGCTACATGGTGCCGTTCGTCATGGAGCAGGGTGCGAAGGGAATGGAGCAGCGCCAGAAGATGTCGTTCACCAAGATCGAGATGAACGTCCCGCTGGACGACAGCCGGTTCGTGATGCCGGGTGCGGCCGCGGCCACTGACACGTCGAAGGTGGCGTGGGGCGCAGCCGCGGACACCTCGAAGACCGCGAAGAGCGCGCCGAAGTCCACCACCACGGCCACCAAGACCAAGAAGAAGTAGCGGTACCGGACCCCCGGCCCGCGTGCACTGCGCGCCGGCCGGAGCTGCTCGATGCACGGCGCGGTCCCGCACCCTCCGGTGCCGGGATCGCGCCGTCGCAGTGACCCCACCCCACTCGCCGAGGCCACGGTCATGACGTCGATCCCCGCGGCGCGCCGCTTCGCGCGCCGGCTCGCCACGATGTGCCTGCTCGCCGCCGCCGCCGTGACGCTCGCGCACGCCGCGGAGGACTGGAAGCTCGACTCCGACACGTTCGAGGGCCTGCGCGCACGCCATCTGGGCCCCGGGGTCATGAGCGGCCGCATCGCGTGCATCGACGGAGTGTCAGGCGAACGCAACACGCTGTGGGTGGGCACGGCCGGCGGCGGGGTGTGGCGCTCGAAGGACAACGGCACGACGTGGCGTTCGGTGTTCGATGCGCACACCATGAGCATCGGCGCGATCCGCGTCGCGCCCGGCGATTCCAAGATCGTATGGGTAGGGACGGGCGAGACGTGGGCGCGCAACAGCGTCGGTTACGGCGACGGGGTGTACAAGACGACGGACGGCGGCGACTCGTGGACGCGCATGGGACTCGAGAAGACCGAGCGCATCGCGCGCATCGTCGTGCACCCCACCAAGCCCGACACGGTCGTCGTCGCGGCTTTGGGGCCGCTGTTCGCCGACAGCCCGGAGCGCGGCGTGTACCGCACCACCGATGGCGGCAAGACGTGGGAGAAGACGCTGTACGTGGACGCACGCACCGGGGCCGCCGACCTGGCGTGGGACCCGCAGAATCCCGAGGTCCTGTACGCGACGATGTGGACGGTGCGCCGGCAGGCGTGGACGTTCGCCTCGGGCGGGCCGGGCTCGGGGATGTACAAGAGCAGCGACGGCGGCAAGACCTGGCGCCGGCTCGAGAACGGCCTGCCCGAGGGCGATCTCGGACGCATCGCGATCGCCGTGTCGCCGGCGCGCTCCAGCCGTGTGTATGCCGTGGTCGAGGCGAAGAAGACCGCGTTCTACCACAGCGACGATGCGGGCGAGCACTGGGTGAAGGGCAACGACTCGAACAATGACGTCACCTGGCGGCCATTCTACTTCGCACAGGTGGTGCCCGACCCCAAGCTGTTCGACCGTGTCTACAAGGGCGGCCTCACGCTGTCGGTGAGCGAGGATGCCGGCGTGAAGTTCGCGGGTGCAGCCGGCGGGTTCGGCGGCGCGCCGTTCCACAGCGACGTGCACGCACTGTGGATCGATCCGAAGAACACCGAGTTCATGGCGCTCGGCACCGACGGCGGCGTGTACATCTCGCTCGACCGCGCGAACACGTGGCGCGCCTGCCAGAACATCCCCGTCGGACAGTTCTATCACGTGACGTACGACATGAAGACGCCTTACAGCGTGTACGGCGGGCTCCAGGACAACGGCACGTGGACCGCACCCAGCACGCGCTCGGGCGGCGTCCCGAACCGGCTGTGGGAGACGCTGCTGGGCGGAGACGGCTTCTGGGCCTTCCCCGACGCCAGCGACCAGGACCTCGTCTACTGCGAGTACCAGGGCGGACACCTGTCACGCGTGCGGTTGTCCACTGGCGAGACCAAGGACATCCAGCCGCTGCGCGGCCCCGGCGACCCGAAGCTGCGCTTCAACTGGAACGCGCCACTGCACGTGGGCCCCAGTGGCGCGCTCTACATGGGCTCGCAGTTCCTGTTCCGCACGCGCGACCAGGGCGACAACTGGGAGAAGATCTCGGCCGACTTGAGCACGAACGATCCCGCCAAGCTGCAGCAGGACAAGTCGGGCGGGCTGTCGGTGGACAACTCATCCGCCGAGAATCACTGCACCATCTATTGCATAGGCGAGTCGCCGAAGGACCCGAACGTGGTGTGGGTCGGCACGGACGACGGGCAGCTCCAGCTCACACGAGACGGCGGGAAGACGTGGGCGAACGTGTCGAAGGCGCTGGCCGGGCTGCCGCCGTTCACCTGGATCTCGTACGTGGCGCCGTCGCCGCACGATGCGGGCACGTGCTTCGTGACCGCGGATGGCCACATGCAGGGCGACTTCAAACCCTATGTGTTCGTGACGCGCGACTACGGCAAGACCTGGACCGCGCTCGCTTCGGATGCGATCACCGGCTACGCGCATGTGGTCCGGCAGGACCTCGTCAATCCCGACCTGCTGTTCGCCGGCACCGAGTGGGGCCTGTACGCGTCGCTCGATGGCGGCAAGCAGTGGGCGCAGGTGAAGGGCGGCATCCCGAACGTGGCGGTGCGCGACCTGGCGATCCACCCGCGCGAGGGCGATCTGCTGGTGGCGACGCACGGCCGCGGCATCTACATCCTGGATGACCTGACCCCGTTGCGTTCGCTGACGCAGCAGAAGCTGGCGAGCGACGCCGCGTTCCTCGAGACGCGCCCGAGCCCGCTGGCCATCCCGCGGCAGGAACAGCGTTTCGCCGGCAGCACCGACTGGAGTGCGGATGAGCTGCCCGAAGCGGCGGTGCTGTCGTACTACCTCAAGAAGCGGCACCTGATCGGTGACCTGAAGCTCGAGGTGTTCGACGAAGCGGGGAAGAAGCTCGCCACCGTGAACGGCGGGCGCCGGCGCGGCATCAACCGCATGGAATGGCCGATGCGCTTGAAGGGCCCGAAGCTGCCGCCCGCAGCCAACCTGGTGCCGAACTCGTTTGCGATGGTCGGCCCGCGCGCGGCCGCGGGCACGTACACGGCGAAGCTCACGAAGAACAAGGAGACGTTCACGACCACATTCCGGCTGGTGCCGGATGTGCGCGCGACACACACCGCGGAGGAACGAGCGGAGCAGGTCAAGCTGGTGAACAAGCTCTACGCGATGCTGGGGGACCTCACCTACACGGTCGAGGGCGTGCAGGCCATGCGCGACTCGGCGCGCGTTCGCGCCAAGGCGCTGGGCAAGGACGCGCTGGCGGGTAAGCTCACGTCATTCGCGGGCCGGATGGAGGCGTTCCGCGGCACGCTGGTGGCGGCCAAGGAGGGCGGCCGCCTCTCGGGTGAGGAACGCCTGCGCGAGCAGATGGGCGACCTGTACGGAAAGGTGAACGGCTACGACGGCCGGCCGACCAGCGGGCAGATCGCGCTCGCGGGAGTGCTCGAGGGCGAGCTGCGCAAGGGGCAGGCCGACTTCGACGCGATGCTGGCGAAGGACCTGCCGTCGCTCAACTCGGGGCTCAAGTCCAAGAAGCAGCCCGAGCTCGTCCGCGAGACGCGCGAGGCGTGGGACAAGCGCGCCGAGGAGTCGTCGAAGGGCGGGTCCGGTGGCATGGCGCTGCTGCGAGCGATCGACCGGAGCTGGCCGCTGAGCTGGTGATCCGGCCACGCCGAAGCACGCCCTACGGGCTCAGCACGATCGATCGCGTCACCGAGCTGCCGTCCTGCTGCAGCCTCACCCAGTACATGCCGGGCCGAGGCTTGGGATGCCGGTCCAGGTTCAACACGTGCGAGCCCGGTCCGGGTGCGCCGAGGTGTTCGAACAGCACGCGGCGCCCGGCGAGATCGAGTAGCTCGAGTGTGACCGGGCCCGATCCCGGCAGCGAGTAGAGCACCATCGGCAGCCGGCTCCCGGGATTCGGCCACAGCCGCTCCAGTGCCAGCGCAGGCACGTCCAGCAGCGGTGCGAGCACGTCCAACTGCGGCGCGAACGGGTCTTCCAGCACGTGGTCCTTGATCTCGGTGAGCGGGCCGCAGCCCAGGCCACAGGCGCGTGCCCAGTTGCTTGCGAACAGCACCCGCCGGCCATCGCGCGAGGGCACGGGGTGCGACTCGCAGCGGTAGCAGCCGGAAGCCTCCGTGTGCGTATGCCCGTAACGCTCCACCGCGCGACTGCCATCCAGCTTCACCGCGACGATCTCGTCGTTGAATCTCTTCCCGCTGAGCGGGTAGTAGCCCACGTACGCCCAGCCCGGCCGGTCGAGGTTGCGCGTGGACACGTGGTAGACCGAAGACTCGTTCGAGGGATCGGTGAGCGCCGTGAGCCGGCCGTCGCGCAGGCGCACCTTGAGCACATGACCCAGGCTCGAGCCCGGGCAGGCACGGCCGCCGACGATGATGTCCTCGCCCTGGTCATAAGGATCGAGCGCCATGTCGGCGTGCTTGAGCGGGAAGATCCAGCCGTTCGGCCGCTTGGCGAACGAGCCGCAGCGCACGGACCCGGCCGCCATGACGTGTGGCTTGAGCGCGAGCGAGTTGGGGTCCACCTCGTAGACGCGGTGTGCGTCGGCGGTGGAGTCCACGCCGCTGTACTTCACGACCACATACTTCCCGGACGGCGAGATGGACACCCAGTCGATCTGGCAGGGCACCACACCGAGGCTGCACGGCGGGAACGTGTACACCGGTCCGATGCGCTTGTTGGGGTAGGGCAGGAACGGCGAGCGCGGGTCCATGTCCACGACCACCATCGCCTGGTTGTTGCCGACCGCGACGAAGCGGCCGTCGCTCGAAGGGTTCCCCTCGCCCGAGCCGATGCCGTAGTCGGACGTGAGCGGCAGCGACCAACTGCGCGTTCGGGTGCAGGTGCGCACGTCGAGCCAGCGCAGCTCGGTTCCCGAGGCGTCCACGTCGATCAGCTCGCTCGCATGTTCCCGGCTCGGGTGCCAGCGGTGATCGTAAGGATGCAGGCTGGGGCATAGCGACTGCCGCGGCGCGTACGTCTTGCCGTCGAGCACCAGCGGGGACGGCGAGCCGCCGCGGTTCTCGATGACGAGCAACGATTGGTCCGAGTTCCACGGCTGCTGCTTCGAGTACACGTGCCGCGAGTCGGTCCCCCACGTGCCGGGCAGCGAGCCGAGCGGGGTGCCGGCGTTCCCGGTGATCCGGGTGAGGCGAGTGCCGAACGTGGGCTCCTGTTGCGGGACCAGATGGGCTGGACGCGGCACGACGGGCACGCTGAAGACCGGGAGCGGATCCGTGACCAGGCTGGCTTCCGCCGGGGTCTTGAGCAGGGTTGTTGCCGGAAGCTGAAACGCGCCACCGGGGGCTGGAGCTCCCGATGGCGCGTTGCGGGCCGGGACCGAGTCCCCGACCGCTCGATGGAGTTCACCTCCGGAGGCGATGGCCCCCGCGTGAAGGCTCAGGGCGAAGACACACGACAGGACTCTTGCATGAGTGCGGTTCATGGTGCCTGTTTCCTCGTCGGGGTCGGTGGCACGCGAGCAGCGGGGTCGTGCCGAACGGGCCTGGGTCAGCAGGCCGGACGTGGAGAGAGCACCAGCGGGTTCGGGCCATCTATCGGGCCAGCTTCCAGGTCGTCAAGAGCGACGAGCGAAGGCATGCAGCACTTATCGCGAGGCCTCGGTCAGCAACATTCGTATTGAACGCGGCATTGACCGCACGACGCGGGTGGCCACACGCACCTTGTGCGATCCCGCGGGTCATTTGCGGCGCCTGGCACGCGAGCGGCGAGCGCGTGAGCATTTGACACGGGCATGCCGTGCGCCAGATGAGACGCCGCGCTCAATCCCCGCGTCGCAGCAACAACAGTGCGTAGCCCATCGTGGTGCGACCCCAGCGGCGGTAGGCGGCGTTCCACTGCTCGATGCGCTCGCGGAACTCGCGCGTGTCCGGGTCGCCGGGATGCGCATCGCACCACTCGCGGACTCGCGCGGCATACGACTGCTCGTAGTCCTCCCACTCGGCATCGCTGGCCTCGTGGCAGCCGAGCACCTGCCAGCCGGCGTCCTCGGCCGCGGCCAGCGTGAGCGGAAGCGACTGCTGTTCGCCTTCTTGGCCCCCAAAGCTCGCCAAGTACTCCGGCGCGGGCGGCCGCTGCCAGTAACCGGGGCCCACGAGCGCGAGACCGCCTGGAGCCACCAGTCGTCGCATGCCCGAGAGCGCTGCGTGCCAGCCGCCAAACGCATGCAGTGCGCCGGCACAGATCACCAGCGTGAACGTGTGGTCGGGAAGGCGTGCCCGGTCGAGTTCCGCCTCGATGATCGCGGCGTGGGCGGCCGGCATGCGGGCGGCGATGCGTGCCCTCGCATCGGCGGCGAAAGCGGGGTTCGGCTCGACGCCGAGCCCGTGGCCACCCAGCAGCTCGAGCGTGCGCACCAGCATCTCCCCCTTGCCGCAACCCACATCGAGCACGCGCAGTTGGGAGACTCCCGCCGCGTCGAGCGCCGAGGCCAGTTCCCCGATCACCGCCTCCAGGGTCTCGGCACTCACCGGGCCCAACAGGTCGCGGCCCTGGTGGGCGATCGTCGTGAACCGGAACGGATCCGCTGCGCTCAGTGCTTCTTCCCCGCGTTCCGCTCCTCGCCCCACTGCACCATCATGCGCAGCGCCTGCTGGATACGGCGCACCTTGGTCTCGGGCCGCTTGGCCTCCTGGACGAACTGCACGTAGGCGTGGCGGTGTGAGGGCGGCATGGATCCGTACGCGCTGTGCGCGGCCGGGTCGCTCTCGAGTGCCTGCTCGAGTTCGCGCGGCGTGTTCACGACATTCGGGGCGTGGTCCACCGCGAGCCCGATGCGTACGCGGTCACCGGGCTCGACCCCCGAGCGTTCCCGCATCTCGGCGTTGAACACGACGAAGTGCCCGCCGTCGCCGTCAGGCCGCGCGGTGCGGCGGAACATCACGCCGCCCACGTTCACGATCAGGTTCACCATGCCGCGCCGGCCGAGCCAGGCGCTGGCTTCGGGACTCAGGAACAGGTGCGGCCACAATCCGGTGGGACCACGCTCGGCGAGCACGGTGGTGAACGCGAAGTCGGGTGCCGCCGCGCGGGACTTCCGGGTGCCTGCTGCCGCCCGAGCGGAGCTCGCCCGGGGAGCCGCCAGCGCGGCCTTCGCCGACTTCGCCGGCCGCGCCGGCTTCGCCGCCGCCGCGCGCCGCTTGCCACTCGCACCGGCCGCCTTGCGCGCGCGTGGCGCAGCCTTGCGGGCGGTGCGCCGGGCCAGCGTGGCGGCGGGCATGATGTGTCAGCTCCGAGCGGGGCTCGCGCTGGCGCGGCCCTGTTCGAGGTAGGCCTTCTTCAGCCGCGTCATCAGCTCGATGCGGCGATCGTAGAGACGCCTGCGAGTTCTCGGCGCGTGCTTCGCGAGCGCGTACGACGTGAGCAGTGGCAGGCCGATCGTGGAATCCGCATAGCAGATCACCGTGCCGGGTAGCTGGTCCGGATCGATCTTGCCCCAGCTCACCGCCTCGGCAGGGGTCGCACCCGACAGCCCACCCGTGTCGGGGCGCGCGTCGGTGATGGCGAGGAAGTAGTCGTGGCCCTTCTCGGCGATGCCCAGCACTTCCTGGATCTGCGGTTCGGTCTGCAGCAGGAAGTTCTTCGGGCTGCCACCGCCCAGGATCCACACGGCGCTCTTGCCGCCCGCCGACTTCGCGTCCCAGACGATGGACGCGGTCTCGTTCACGTCGGCATTGACGTCGATCAGCAGCTGATTGCCCTCGAGCGCCTTGGCGGCCACGTTCATGCCGATGGACGAGTCGCCGGGGGAGGAGGTGTAGATGGGCACGCCATACTCCCATGCTGCGGCGAGCAGCGAGCGATGCTTGAGCCCCAGCTTGTCCTCGCGGCCGCGCAGGTACTTGCCGCACAGGAAGTGGAACTCCGCCGAACTCATCGCGCGCTGGAACTCCGGTCCGGAGATGAGCTCGCGGAAGAACGCGTCGGTGTCGAGCAGCACGTTGTAGTCGAAGAAGATGTCGTAGATGCGGACGATGCCCTCTTCGCGCAGCTCCACGTCGTCGGCCTGGTACGTGCCCTGGTGCATGGCGAGCCCGAGGCCGAAATGCGCATCGTGGTAGAGATTGGCGCCCGTGGACACGATCCAGTCCACGAAACCGGCTTCCATGAGCGGGATGATCGCGCTCATGCCGAGGCCCGCGGGCGTGAGCGCACCGGTGATGCTGAGCGCCACCGTCACGTCGTCCTGCAGCATGCGCTCGGTCAGGAGCCGGGCACCCTCGCGCAGCCGCGCGCCGTTGTAGGCGAGGAACGCGTGGTCGATGAGCTCGGCCGCGGTCTCGCGGCCCGTGATGGCGGGCGGATCGATGCGCTGGCCGCCGAGGTAGCGGTGGGACTTGCGTCCTGCGGACATGACGGTCCTCGAGGGTCGTGGGTGAAGTCGTGAAGGGCCCGCAGCATAGCGCGCGCGGGCGTACCGCACGAACCCGGCCGAGACGTACCGGACCGCGTCCTGAGCCAGTTCGCGGGGGCTCCGGTCGCGGGTGAACCGCATGCCTGGACAGCGCTCGACCGGGCCCCGGCGCGGCAACCCGCCGGACCCGGCCGCGCTCAGTTGGGCCTCAAGTCCTCGGGCTCGGGTTCGGGTTCATCCGAGATCAACACCGGTGCGACCGCCGCGCCGGCGTCGAGCCGGCCCGCTCCCAGCGTATTGGGCGGCGAGTCCACGATCGGGCCCGCGGTCATGCTCAGCTGCTGGCGCAGATCGCCGGGTCCCCACTCCGGGTGCTGCGCTGCGAGCAGCGCCACGCTCCCGGCGACGAACGGCGCTGACATCGAGGTGCCGCTCCACAGTCGGTAGAGACCGCCCGGGTACGCACTGCGCACGCCCACGCCGGGCGCGGACAACGCAACGTGCGGGCCGCGGCTCGTGAAGTCGGCGGGCACTCCGCCCGTGTCCACCGCGGCGACCGCGAACACGTGTTCGGAGCTGGCCGGGTACTCGACCGGTTCCTCCGCGCCCCAGTTGCCTGCGGACGTCACCACGACCACGCCCTGTGCTTCCGCCTCCTCCAGCGCGCGCTCGAGCGTGGCCGAGGAACTCAGCGAGCCGAGGCTCAGGTTGATCACCCGCGCACCCTGCGACAGGGCCCAGCGCACTCCCGCGGCCACGTGCAGCAGCGAGCCGCGGCCCTCGTCATCGAGCACGCGCGCCACCAGCAGCTGCGCACTCGGCGCGGTCAGGCGCACGATGCCCGCGACATGCGTTCCGTGACCGTGAGCATCATCCACGAAGCCGTCGTCGTCGTCGTCGATGCCATTGGCCTCGTCGCTGGGATCGGAGTCGGAGTCCACGAAGTCCCAGCCGCCCACGATCGATCCCTGCAGCGCGGGGTGCGTGAGGTCCGCGCCCGTGTCGAGGATGGCCACGCGCACGCCACTGCCCAGGCTGGCGGCGTGCGCGCGCTGCAGTCCGATCGAGCGTCCGGCCGGCTGTTCGGCGTACGTCTCCGCCGAGCCGAGTCCGTCGTCGAATGCGAAGCTGCGCTGGCGCGACTCGGCCGTCTCGAACCAGCGCTCGGGCTCGACCGCCACGAAGCGTTGGTCTCCAGCGAGCGCGCTGATGAGGTCGTCGGCCGTCATCTGGGCACCGGCGCGCAGGCAGACGAGGCCCTCGGCCGACCGGTACTCCACGATCTCGCCACCGAAGTCCGTCAACTCCTCGCCGAGGACGGTGCCCGGCGCCAGCATCGCCACGACGAGACGATGCGGTCCCAGAGCCTCCTCCAAGCTGGCTCGCGAGGCGGCGCGGTCCGCACCCGGAGACACGGAGTCAGATAGCTTGCGGCCGCAGGAGCCGGAGGCGAGTGCGATGCAGAGAACAGTGGTCGTCCAACGGACGAACGCGGTGCGAGGCATACACCCTCCTGAAGACCATGGGGCTGGTCGCCGGGGGAGAGGGGCGACCAGCAGGATAGCGCGCTTCGAAATCACCTAACACGGGGAATTCAGTGACTCAGCAGGCTTTCTCTGACTCCTTTCAGAGTTGTGGGTCAGCGAGGCACGATTGGCACGCGATCAGAAGTGCCAACCAGGGCTCACGTTAGAGTATGGCGCCGCCTCCGTGCGGCCGGACCCGACGTGGAGTGCAGCCACGTCGCCTTGAGCGCGGGAAGTTCGGTGCCGCCCCGAGTGGTCGGCAAGGATTCGAGGACCACCCAGGACGGCGAACCCAGCCCAGTCGAGGGCATGCTCCCCCGCAGCTGCGCGGGCCGCTTGGGCTCCGGCGAGTGAGCGGGCGAGCGGCGTGCCTGACGCCAGGCGGGTGTACAGATCACTCATCAATAGAGCCGTGGCCTCATCGTCCACGTCCCACTGCGCGGCCACGACGGCGGCCGCGCCCGAGAGCAGGAACGCGCGAGCGAGACCGAACCACTCCTCGCCGGGACGCACGAGTGCGCGCGCGCTGTGACACGCGGACAGCGTCACCCAGCGGGCGCGCAGTTCGAGATCGGCGAGTTCGCCGGCGAGCAGCCAGCGGTCGTGCATGCGCAGGCCGGAGGTCTCGGGCGCGCCCGACTGCCAGCCGCCATGCCCTGCGAAGTGGATCCACTCCGCGTGTGGCGCGAGCTCGAGGAACCGCTCCGCGGTCGCCTCATGGCCGGAGAGCACGGTCGCCCCCGGGAACGCGGCCAGCACGGTGGCGGTCTCGTGCTTCACGGCCGCGAGATCGCCCGCGTCGACCGCGACCACCAGTGGCGCGGAGTCGGGAGCCGGGAGCTGCTGGGCGACGAGGCCGAGCCGGAGCCCCGGCACCACGATGACATCCGAGGTCTCGCACAAGATCTTCCCGTCGGGCAGCGGCATGGCAGCCCAGGGCAGGCGCGCGAGCGCCCCGGTCGGCGCGAGCGCGAGCGCGCTGGGCGTGCCGCGTAGCAGGGGCCACAGCACGAGCGATGCGATCTCCTCGAGCTGGGTGAGGAGATCGGCGTCCATCTGGCGCTTGGTGGCAGGTGCGTACGCCGCACTGCGCAGCGCGAACAGCACCTGTCCCGCAAGCTGGGAGATCCGCTCCTCGTTCACGAGCCGCGCGCGCGCAGCGAAACCGTCGTTCCATGCGGTGATGACGCCGAGCACGCCGTCGTGGGAGAACCAGTCGAACAGCATGCCCTCTGCCGGCAGGGCCCGAGCCACGTCGAGTGCGCGGATCTGGTTCGGCGCGCGTGACGTGAGCGCGTCGCGCAGTGTGGGCAGCATCACCGCGGTGGGCTCGTCGCTGCGGCGCCGGGTTCCCTCCCGCGAGGCCCAGCGGTCGTGTGCGACACGCGACGCGGCCCAGCGGCGGATGGCGGCGGGGAGCACGCCACGCGCGCGCCGCGAATGCGCCGGATCCACGAGGGCGCGACCGCGACCGGCCTCCAGGGCCTCGAGCGCCTCGGCCACACGGCCCTCCGAGATCTCGAGCACGGCCAGTTCCTGGTGCGGCCAGCCCCACTCGCCCCAGAACGACGCGCGCCATTCCTCGTCGAGGATGCGCGCGGCGAGGCGCTCCGACTCTTCCGCGGCGCGCCGCAGCAGCCGGCGGGCCCGGGCCTTCTCGCCGCGCGCCAGCGCGAGCGACGCCTGTGCGGCGAGGGCGAGGTGGCGCAACCGAGCCGATCGCCGGCGCGGCGGGACGGCGGCGAGCACGCGCAGGCGGACCGCGGCGGCCTGCGGAGCACCGCACGCGAGCAATGCGCGCGCTTCGATGGCGGCGGCACATGCGTCGCGCTCGCGGTCGCCGGCTGCGGCGAAGCGCCGTCGCGCGGCGGCCAGCAGCGAAGCCGCGGCGCGCGGGTTGCCGTCGCGAGACCACAGCGTGGCGAGCCCGAGCAACGACTCGCCGACCCACACCAGGTTGCCCTCGGCGTCGAACATCTCGAGCGCGCGCGAGATCGCGGCATTCGCGGTTCCGGGCCGTCCGGTGCGAAACGCCGCCAGCGCGCCGAACAGCTCCGCCTTGGCGGTCTCGTAGCGCAGGCCGAGCCGCCCGCAGCTCGTGACCGCCAGCCGGGACTCCTGGAGCGCCTCCTCGTGCGCACCCATGCGCAGCAGGATCTCCGCGCGGTCCAGGTGTGCGAGCGCGCCGAGCGAGGGGAACCCGCGCTGCTCGGCCTGGTCGCGCACGCTCGCGAGCCCGGCGAGTGCCTCCTCGTGGCGGAACTCGAGGAAGTCGAGGTAGGCGAGGTTGTACTCGGCCGACAACGCCTCGTTGTGGTTCCCGATCGCGAGCAGGGCCTCGCGCGCTGCCGAATAGTGCTGGCGGGCCTCGTCGCAGCGCCCCAGCAGCGACAGGCAGTTGCCGATGTTCGCCCCGATCATCAGCGCGCTGCCGGTGTCACCGGCGAGTTCGAGCGCGCGCACCGCGCTGCGATAGCACTCCAGCGCGCGGCCGGGCAGGTCGAGGCGATGCCAGAGGTTGCCTTCGTTGTTGAGCAGCCTCGCCAGCGCGGCGCGGTCGCCGGCTTTCGTCAGCAACCGGCGGCCCGCGGCGGCGGCGCGGTGCGCATCGTCGTAGCGGCCAAGGTACATGAGCGCGTCCACGAGACCGATCGCACAGCGGCCCTGCTCGCCGACTTCGCCGGCCCGGGCGTAGGACACGGCGGCGCGCCGATACGCGGCGGCTGCGTCGCGCGGGCGCGAGAGACTTCGCAGGATGTGCGCGCGCAGCCGCCAGAGTCCACCGCGTCCCGCGGCATCGGCGTGCCCGAGCGCGGCCTTGAAGCCCTTCTCCAGCCGCTCGAGCGCCGCGGTCGGTTCGGATCTACGGAGCGCTTCCACTTCCTGCAGGAGCGCTTGCATGCGTCACTGCTCGTGCTCGATGGTCGGCAAGCGGAAGACCTCCGCTTCCCCGCGCAGCCGCAGCGTGAGCGTGTCCCAGGGCAGCCCGTAGAGGACGAACTTGCCGGCCGCGTCGGGATGGACCGAGCGGCGCTCGCCGCCGGCCTCGCCTTCGACGGACCACAACTGGGCATCCGCGGTGTGCAGCTGTCCGCTCACCTTGAGCTGGCTGCCCTCCCGTTCCACCTCGAGCTCCACGGAGTGAGCCCCGAGACTGAAGCGGAGCCGCCGGGCCCCGCCGACGGCGCGGCGCGCCGCGGTGGTCAGCGGCGCGACCTGGGAGTCGAACAGCAGCTCGGCGATCGCATCCACGAGACGCCGAGCCGGCGAGGGCGTTCCGGCAGGAGCGAACACTCCGATGGCGCGCTCATGCAGGAAGCGGGGGACCTCGCCGGCGCGATCGTCACGCATGGTGGTGAGGAGCTCACCGAGTTCGCGCAGGCGTTCGCGACAGGTGTCGCACGGACGACCGAGGTGCTCCTCGACCCGGCGGCGTTCGCCGGCTTCGAGTCGGTACTCCAGGAAGTCGAGCGCGGCGCGCGTGTCGAGGTGGCGATCTCGGCTCCGCTCAGCCATAGCGCATTCCTCCGATTCGCCGGACGCTGGGGTGGGTGGACGGGGTCACCCCTTCAGTCCGAAAGGTGGGGGATCAGGCCCCGCTGATACCGTCTCCATCGCGGATCGCATGCTCGAGCCGGGACCTGAGCTGGTCCATACAGCGCGCGCGGGTCGGGCCCAGGGATCCCACGGGAACTCCAAGCCGCACGGAGAGTTCGTTGTAGCTCGGGATGGGGTCCTCGTAGTAGAGCGCGGCCAGTAGCCGCTTGCATCGCTCCGGCACACCCGCCATCGCGAGGCGGACCTGGTGCTGCCGCTCGACGCGTTCGAGGTCAGCACCGATCGCCTCGCCGTGGTCCTCGAGCTTCGCGAGCGTGAGGTCGCCCCGGACTTCGCGCGCCACCTCACGCCGCCGGCGCAACGCGGTCGTCCGCGCGACACGCTCGGTCGTGCTGGCCAGCCAGCGAACCAGCGCACGGCCGTCGCGCAGGCGATGAAGTCCCTTGAAGAGCGCGGTGAACACGTCCTGGAACACGTCTCCCATGTCCTCATCCGCGAGCCGGTAGGCGCGACCGATCGCATACACGAGACGCTCGTGACGGAACACGAGGGCGTCCCAGGCCCGGGACTCACCGTCCAGGCAACGGGCGACCAACCTCGCATCCAGTTCGGGATCCAGCTCGCCGGAGACGCGCGGTTTCATAGGAGTCGAAGCATAGCGGCACGGTCCGGCAGGCGTCACGGCGAACCTCGAAACGGGTTCGCCTACGTAAAGCCCCCGATGCCCATCTACGGACAAACCCCGATTGCGCGGGGATGTCCGGGGAAATCACGATTCCTGCGTTCCCAGGGCCGCTCCGACCGCAGGCCGTCTTGGTGCCGGGTATCAACCCCCGGGCCGCCACCACCTTTCGGCAAGCGGGGGACACCCACGACCCCGATCATCGGAGTCGCGATGCACTCGCACTGGCTGTTGTATTCCCACGACGCGCTCGGACTGGGCCACGCTCGCCGCATGACGGGTATTGCGCGCGCGGTCCTGCCGAGTCGTCCCGACCTGTCTGCGCTGCTCGTGACCTGCTCACCCCAGATCGACGCGCTGCCCGTGCCCGCCGGTCTCGACTATGTGAAACTTCCGAGCGCGCGCAAGCAGTCCACGTCCCAATACGTGGCACGCACGATGCGGATGGAACCGGATCGGCTGCGCGACATGCGCTCGACGATCCTCGAGGACATCGCGCGGGCGTTCCAACCCGACCTGTTCCTGTGCGACAAGTCGCCGTGCGGCCTGATGCAGGAACTCACACCGACGCTCGGCACGCTCCGTGCCGAGTCGCCGGGTGCCCACATGGTGCTCGGCTGGCGTGACATCCTCGACGCGCCTGAACGCGTGCGCGGCGAGTGGCGCCGGAGCGACACGCTCACGAACATCGATCGCTGGTACGACGAAGTGTGGGTCTACGGCGATCCGGACCTGTTCGACGTCCGCGAGCAGTACGCGCTGCCCCGCTCCATCGCGAACCGCGTGCGTTACCTGGGCTACCTGACGCCGCACATCACGCCGCAGGCCACCGCCGAGGCGCGCGCCCAACTCGAAGCGCTCGCTCCGGGTGAGCCGGGCTCGGGACCGATCGCGCTGGTGACGGTCGGAGGCGGAGAGGACGGCGAGACTCTGCTGTCGCGCTGGGTCGCGGCCGGCGACCTGGGGCTGCTCCCTCGCGGGCTGCGCTCCGTGGTGGTCACCGGTCCGCTGATGCCGGAGTCGGCCCAGCAACGGATCGCGGCCGCCGCTCCCGCCTCGGTCAGCGTCACCCGCTTCATCAGCGGACTGGAAGCATGCGAGGCGGCGGCCGACCTGGTGGTCGGCATGGCGGGCTACAACACGTCATGCGAAGTGCTGGGCGCACGCACGCCCGCCGTGCTCGTACCGCGCTCGACCCAGCGGGACGAACAGCGCATGCGCGCCATCCGCCTCGCGCAGCGCGGGCTCGTGGATACGGTGGATCCCGCGGACCTCACGCCGCTGACGCTCGCTCGCGCCGCGCGGCGCGCGCTGGAGCGCGGCCGTCACCAGGGGGATCCCGGGCTCGCACTCGACGGTCACGCGCGCGTGGTGCGCGAGGTCGCGCGGCTCGTGCCGCCCCGGCTCATGCCGGCCGTGGACGATCGCGCCGGCCCGCTGCGGGAGAGCACGGCATGACCCCTCCTCGCGTCGCGTACGTCCTGCGGGCGTTCCCGCGGCTCTCGGAGACGTTCATCCTCCACGAGCTGCTCGCGCAGCGCGCGCGCGGGACCGAGGTGCGGGTGTTCGCGCTGGAGCGCAGCGGCGACGAACGCATGCATCCCGAGGCCGAACGGCTCCTGCCCCAGGTCACGTTCCTCGAGCCCGGGGAACCCGCCACGTGGAACGGTCCGCGGCGGGTGCCGAAGCGCCAGCGTCGCTGGGCGGCCGCCGGCGCCGGGATCGCGGACGAACTCCAGGCGTGGGGCGCGACGCACGTGCACGCTCACTTCGCGGGCCCGGCCGCGACCGCGGCATGCTTCGCCGCGATGTCGGCCGGCATC
>Ga0075419_10000874_pt1 | contig 19376 bp, 20 predicted proteins | sample SoiMetdeltSBSDD3_FD_76900 | JGI IMG/M metagenome (GOLD analysis project Ga0075419, IMG submission 76900) | Bulk soil microbial communities from a Populus tree surrounding site in Tennessee, USA - Soil MetaG P. deltoides SBSDD3 | ecosystem: Environmental > Terrestrial > Soil > Tree plantation... | reverse complement strand
GCCGTCACAGGATGCCCGGCCGTCGGACGGGTCGGCGTCGTAGCCGATGCGCGAGTACCTGCTGGTGATGTTCGTGGCCGGCGCCACGACGTTCCTGCTGACCGGGGTGGCCCGGCAGTTCGCGACCAAGGTGGGTGCGGTCGCGAAGGTGCGGACCCGGGACGTACACGCGATCCCGATCCCGTACTTCGGCGGCGTCGCGATCATGGCCGGACTGACCGCCGCGTTCCTGGTCGCGAGCTCGCTACCGTTCCTCGGCAGCGACCGCCAGGTCGGCATCGACTCGCGTGCCGTGCTGCTCGGCGGGCTGGTGATCTGCGCCGTCGGTGTGGTGGACGACCTGCTCGAGCTCGACGCGATCACCAAACTGGCCGGCGAGGTGCTCGCGGTCGGCGTGATCGTTGCCCAGGGCATCCAGCTGTACTGGATCCCGCTGCCCGGCGGCATCCTGGCGCCACCGCCGGCCCAGCTGGCGGTGATCACCGCCGGCATCCTGCTGGTCTCGATGAACGCGGTGAACTTCGTCGACGGGCTGGACGGCCTGGCCGCGGGCGTGGTCGCGATCGGCGCCCTGGCGTTCTTCACGTACTCGTACCTGCTGAACGTCGAGCAGGGCCTGACCCGCGCCACCACCGCCTCGCTGATCACCGCCGCGCTGACCGGCGCCTGCCTCGGCTTCCTGCCGCACAACTTCTTCCCGGCCCGGGTGTTCATGGGCGACTCCGGCGCGCTGCTGATCGGCCTGATGCTGGCCGCGTCCACGATCAGCCTGACCGGGCAGATGGACTCCAAGGCGATCCCGTACGAGCCTGGTGGCTCCAGCCTGCTGCCGACGCTGCTGCCACTGGTGCTGCCGGTTGCGGTGCTGGCGATCCCGGCGCTCGACCTGACGATGGCCTACATCCGCCGGACCAAGGCGGGCCGCTCACCGCTGGCCGCGGACAAGCAGCACCTGCACCACCGGCTGCTGGAGCGCGGTCACTCGCACCGCCGCGCGGTGCTGCTGATGTACCTGTGGACGGCACTGATCGGGTTCGGCGTGGTCGTACTCGGCCTGCTGCTGTCCTGGTGGACCGTGCTGCTCGTGCTGGCCGTCACCGCCGCCGCGATCGTACTCACCACCGGACTGCCTGGACGGTCCTCGGTGAAGCCGTCCGCCAAGACCCCCACCAAGGCCTGACGGCGGTCACAAGGGCCCGATGAACGACGACACGCCGGGTCACAAGGGCCCGATGAACGGTAGTACCAGTGCGTGGAGTGGTAGGCCGTTTTGCTCGGGTCGAGATGCTTGTGCTACTTTTCACAAGCACAACGGCAGCACCCCGTAGCATCGCTTCGAAACCTGACCCCGCCCACCGCGACGACTGGGTCCCCAATCCAGGTCGCCAGCACGGACGGAACCACCAGATGGCTCCCAGCGACACCGCCGGACAGGCGACGCGGAACCCCGCGTTGGCCATGTTGCGTGGCGCCCTGCTGGCCGCGGTGGTAGTCGGGGTCAACGCCGCCGCGGTCGCGGGTGTCGCGTCCGGCGCGGACGGGGTCTGGGGCGCACTGCTCGGGCTGCTGATGGTCGTCCTTTTCTCCGGTCTCGGCCTGCTGGCGCTGCACGCGTCGCGCCGGACCAGCCCGACCACCCAGCTGGCGGTCGCCCTCGGCTCGTACACCGGCCGGATCGCCGTCTTCGGCGCGCTGCTCGGCCTGGCGCTGAGCTCGGAATGGCTGGACGAGAACGTCGACCTCACCGCCCTCGGGATCACCGCGCTGGTGGTCGTGATGGGCTGGATGGCCGGCGAGATCTGGGCCTGGACGCGCATGCGGATCCCGATCTACGACCTCGACCAGGACGCGACCGGGAAGGTGGCCGAATGACCACCCTCCGAAACGCTCCTATGACGGTGCCGGACGGCACCTGTGCCGATGTGACCCGGCCTGTCGCCGACTGCTACGGTTCGGGTGCCAATGAGCAAGCAACCAGAACCGCCGGCCAGCTCGATGGACGGCTGGAGAGTCTTCTCCTACCTGATCGGCGGAGTCGCCGTGTACGCCGGCATCGGGTGGCTGCTGGACCGCTGGCTCGGCACCGCGTTCTTCCTTCCGGTGGGCATCGTGCTCGGCGCCGGGCTCGCCGTACTGCTGCTGTACTTCCGCTACGGCCGATCCTGAGCCACCGCGGGCCCGTGAGGACCAACCGCCATGTTCCTGACCGCACTGATCGCACACTGATCGCCCGAGACGGCGACCAGAGGCACTACGTGAGTACGACGCGAGAGGAGACCCGGTGATCGCCGGCGTTCCGACTTCGGACAGCTTCACCCCGCCCGGGCCGAAGGACTTCGAGCTTCCCGGTCTGTTCGGCACGGAGTGGCTGAACAAGCCGATCCTGGTCTCCAGCCTGACCGTGATCGTGATCATCTGGTTCTTCTGGGCCGCGTCGCGCAAGGCCGAGATCGTGCCGAGCAAGCTGCAGTTCGCCGGCGAGCTGGGCTACAACTTCGTCCGCAACTCGATCGCGCGGGACGCGATCGGCAGCGCCGAGCACATGAAGTACGTGCCCTACCTGGTGGCGCTGTTCTTCTTCATCCTGCTGAACAACGTGGCCGCCACCGTGCCGCTGATCCAGTTCCCGACCTTCAGCCACATCGGCTGGGCGTACTCCGCGGCGATCCTGAGCTGGGTGATCTACAACGCGGTCGGCATCCGCAAGCACGGGTTCCTGGGCTACCTCAGGCACCAGACGATGCCGGCCGGCGTGCCGGGCTGGCTGATGCCGCTGATGATCCCGATCGAGTTCATCTCCAACATCCTGGTCCGGCCGATCTCGCTGTCGCTGCGGCTGTTCGCGAACATGTTCGCCGGTCACATCCTGCTGCTGGTGTTCGTGCTCGGCGGCGAGTACCTGCTGCTGCACTCCGGCAGCATCGCGCTCGCCGGCGTCGGGGTCGTCACGCTGCTGATGGGCCTCGCGATCGCCGGCCTGGAGCTGTTCGTCCAGATGATCCAGGCGTACATCTTCACCGTCCTGTCCGCGCAGTACATCGGCAGCGCCATCGCCGAAGACCACTGATCCGACCCAGAGTCCCAGCACCACACGGCATCATCCGTACCGAAAGGAAGCACTTCAATGACCGCACTCGAGATCACCGGTGACATCGCCGTTCTGGGCTACGGCCTTGCCGCGATCGGCCCGGGCGTCGGTGTCGGCCTGATCTTCGCGGCCGTCATCAACGGCACCGCGCGTCAGCCTGAGGCGCAGAGCAAGCTGCAGGCGATCGCGTGGATCGGCTTCGGTGTTACCGAGGTGCTCGCGATCATCGGTATCGCGCTCGCCTTCGTGTTCCGCGGCTGACCCATCCCTGACTGACAGGACCTAGACCATGCTGAACCTCATGATCCGGTTGGCCGACGGTGGCGAAGCGCCCGTGGCGGAGGAGCCGAGCCCGCTGATGCCGCACACCGCGGAGATCATCTTCGGGTTCGTCTTCCTGATCCTGCTGACCTACGTCATCGGCAAGTTCGTGGTGCCCAAGTTCGAGCAGGCGTACGCCGAGCGGACGAAGGCCATCGAAGGCGGCATGAACGAGGCCAAGCAGGCTCAGGCCGAGGCCAAGGCCGCGCTGGAGCAGTACAACGCGCAGCTGGCCACGGCTCGCCAGGAGGCGGCCCGGATCCGCGAGGAGGCGCGCGAGCAGGGCGCCGCGATCATCGCGGAGATGCGCGAGCAGGCGAACGTCGAGGCCCAGCGCATCGTGTCGCACGCGCACACCCAGATCCAGGCCGAGCGCACCCAGGCGGTGGCTCAGCTGCGCAGCGAGGTGGGCACGATCGCGACCGCGCTGGCCAGCCGGATCGTCGGTGAGTCCCTCGAGGACGAGGCGCGGCAGCGTCGTACCGTCGAGCGGTTCCTCGCGGATCTGGAAGGCGCCGACGAGGCGGCCGGTGACACGGCACAGCCGGTCGGGCGGGACAGCTGATGCGAGGGGTCTCCGCCGACTCGCTGGCCCGGACCCGTGAAGCGCTCGCGGAGATCGCGGGCGGTGACGAGTCGCTCGGCACCGAGTTGTTCGCGGTAGCGCGGCTGCTGGACTCGAACGGCACGCTGCGCCGGGCCCTGACCGACCCGGCGAGATCCGGTGAGGCCAAGTCCGGGATGGTCGAGCAGCTGCTCCAGGGCAAGGTCTCCGACAACACGCTGCGGGTGCTCCGGGCTGCGGTCAGCGGCCGCTGGAGCAGCAGCCGGGACCTGCCGGACGCGCTGGACGACCTGAGCGTCGAGGCCGACGTGGCGTACGCCGACGAGCAGGGCAAGCTCGACGAGGTCGAGGACGAGCTGTTCCGGCTGGAGCGGGTGGTGGCCCGGGAGCGGGCGCTGGCCGACAAGCTCGGGGACCGCAACCTGCCCCTGGAGAAGCGCCAGCAGCTGATCCGCGGACTGCTCGAGGGCAAGGCGGACCCGGCCACGGTGCGGCTGGCCGAGCGGGCGGTGGCCGGCCGCGGCCGTAGCTTCGCCGGCTCGCTGACCGCGTACCAGTCCGCCGCGGCGGCGCGCCGGAACGCGAGCATCGCCACGGTCCGGGTCGCGACCGACCTGTCCGAGGCCGAGCGCACCCGGCTGTCGGAGGCACTCGGCCGGCAGTACGGCCGCAACATCCAGCTGAACGTGATCGTCGACCCGGCCGTGGTCGGCGGCGTGCGGGTCGACATCGGTGACGAAGTGATCGACGGAACCATCGCGGCGAAGCTCAGCGACGCGCAGCGGCGTATCGCGGGCTGACACCAACCGAACTCATAGGCAGCAGATAAAGGAAGCAGGGACCGAGGACATGGCGGAGCTCACGATCAGGCCCGAGGAGATCCGGGAGGCCTTGGATCGCTTCGTCTCCAGCTACGAGCCGGAGACGGCGACCCGCGAAGAGGTCGGCACCGTTACCGACGCTGGTGACGGCATCGCGCACGTCGAGGGCCTGCCCTCGGCGATGACGAACGAGCTGCTGGAGTTCGAGGACGGCACCCGCGGCATCGCGCTGAACCTCGACGTCCGAGAGATCGGCGTCGCGGTGCTCGGCGAGTTCTCCGGCATCGAGGAGGGCCAGCCGGTCCGCCGTACCGGCCGGGTGCTCTCGGTCCCGGTCGGCGACGGCTACCTCGGGCGCGTCGTGGACGCGATCGGCAACCCGATCGATGGCCTCGGCGAGATCAAGGATGTCGAGGACAACCGGCCGCTGGAGCTCCAGGCGGCCGGCGTGATGGACCGCCAGGAGGTGAATGAGCCGCTGCAGACCGGCATCAAGGCGATCGACGCGATGACGCCGATCGGGCGCGGCCAGCGCCAGCTGATCATCGGCGACCGCAAGACCGGCAAGACCGCGATCGCTGTCGACACGATCATCAACCAGAAGGAGTTCTGGGACTCAGGCGACCCGAAGAAGCAGGTCCGCTGCATCTACGTCGGGATCGGCCAGAAGGGCTCCACGGTCGCGTCGGTGAAGGCCACGCTCGAAGAGGCCGGCGCGATGGAGTACACCACCATCATCTCCGCGCCCGCGTCCGACCCGGCCGGCTTCAAGTACGTCGCGCCGTACACCGGCTCGGCGATCGGCCAGCACTGGATGTACCAGGGCATGCACGTGCTGATCATCTTCGACGACCTGACCAAGCAGGCCGAGGCGTATCGCGCGATGTCGCTGCTGCTGCGCCGCCCGCCGGGTCGCGAGGCCTATCCGGGTGACGTCTTCTACCTGCACAGCCGGCTGCTGGAGCGCTGCGCGAAGCTGTCCGACGACCTCGGCGGCGGCTCGATGACCGGGCTGCCGATCATCGAGACCAAGGCGAACGACGTGTCGGCGTTCATCCCGACCAACGTCATCTCGATCACCGACGGCCAGATCTTCCTGCAGTCGGACCTGTTCAACGCCAACCTGCGGCCCGCGATCGACGTCGGTATCTCAGTGTCCCGGGTCGGTGGTGCCGCGCAGGTGAAGGGCATGAAGAGCGTCTCCGGCTCGCTGAAGCTGGACCTGGCTCAGTACCGCGCGATGGAGGCGTTCGCGATGTTCGCCTCCGACCTGGACGCCGCGTCGCGGCGCCAGCTGGAGCGCGGTCAGCGGCTGGTCGAGCTGCTCCGGCAGCCGCAGTACTCGCCGTACCCGGTCGAGGAGCAGACCGTCTCGATCTGGGCCGGCACGAATGGCAAGTTCGACGAGGTGCCGGTGGACGACATCCTGCGGTTCGAGCGGGAGTTCCTGGAGAGCCTGCGCCGCGAGGGCGGCGTGCTGGACAGCATCCGCGAGTCCGGCAAGTTCGACGACGACCACGCCCAGGCCGTGACCAAGGCGCTGGACGAGTTCAAGCAGGGCTTCCAGACCTCCGAGGGCAAGCTGCTGGCCGGCCGTGAAGAGGTCGAGTCGCTGGAGTCGGACGAGGTCGAGCAGGAGCAGATCGTCCGGCAGAAGCGGGGCTGATCACCATGCCAGCAAGTCTGCGTGAGCTACGCCAGCGGAGGGCTTCGGTCAGCTCGATCAAGAAGCTCACCCGGGCGATGGAGCTCATCGCCGCGTCGCGGATCGTCAAGGCGCAGCAGCGCGCCCAGGCGGCCGCGCCGTACGCGAGGGAGCTCACTCGTGCGGTGTCGGCGGTGGCGACGTTCTCGAACGTCGACCATCCGCTGACCACCGAGAAGGAGAACCCGCGCCGCGCCGCGTTGCTGCTGATCACCTCCGACCGTGGCCAGGCCGGCGCGTACTCGTCCAACGTGATCCGTGAGGGCGAGCGGCTGACCCAGCTGCTCAAGGGCGACGGCAAGGAGGTCGTTCCGTACCTGTCCGGCCGGAAGGGAATCGGCTACTACGCCTTCCGCCGGCGCGAGGTGGCACAGTCGTGGAGCGGGTACTCCGACAACCCGTCGTACAACAACGCCAAGGAGATCGCGGACACGCTGATCGAGGCGTTCCTCACCCCGACCGACGAGGGTGGCGTCGACGAGATCCACGTCGTCTTCACCCGGTTCGTGTCGATGCTGACGCAGCGTCCCGAGGTGATCCGGCTGCTGCCGCTGGAGGTCGTCGAGGGTACCGAGCCGCCGGCGGAGGACGAGGTGCTGCCGCTGTACGAGTTCGAGCCGTCCGCCGAGGATGTGCTGGACGGCCTGCTGCCGAAGTACGTCGCCAGCCGGATCCACTTCTGCATGCTGCAGGCCGCGGCGTCGGAGCTGGCCAGCCGGCAACGGGCGATGAAGTCCGCGACCGACAACGCGGATGACCTGATCCTGCGACTGACGCGTGAGCTCAACCAGGCGCGTCAGGCGCAAATCACCCAAGAAATCAGCGAGATCGTCGGTGGCGCGAGCGCGCTTGCCGAGGCGAGCGCCGGGAGCGAGTGAGAAAAATGACTGCGACGGTTACCGAGAAGAACAACGAGGCAGAGGCCGGTGGGGTCGGCCGCGTCGCCCGGGTGATCGGCCCGGTCGTCGACGTGGAGTTCCCAGCCGACGCGATGCCGGAGATGTACAACGCCCTCGAGGTCGACCTCGCCCTCGGCGGCGACACCTCGAACATGACCACGATCACCCTCGAGGTCGCGCTGCACGTCGGCGACAACATCATCCGGGCGATCTCGATGAAGCCCACCGATGGCCTGGTCCGCGGCGCCGAGGTGCGTGACACCGGCCACGCGATCTCGGTCCCGGTGGGCGACGTCACCAAGGGCCGGGTCTGGAACGTCACCGGCCAGTGCCTGAACGAGGACGAGTCGAAGTTCGAGGTCACCGAGCGCTGGCCGATCCACCGCAAGGCCCCGGCGTTCGACCAGCTCGAGCCGAAGACCGAGATGCTGGAGACCGGCATCAAGGTGCTCGACCTGCTCACGCCGTACGTGCAGGGCGGCAAGATCGGCCTGTTCGGCGGCGCCGGCGTCGGCAAGACCGTGATGATCCAGGAGATGATCTACCGGATCGCGCACAACTTCGGCGGTACGTCGGTGTTCGCCGGCGTCGGGGAGCGCACCCGTGAGGGCAACGACCTGATCCACGAGATGGCCGAGGCGGGCGTGTTCAAGGACACCGCGCTGGTGTTCGGCCAGATGGACGAGCCGCCGGGCACCCGGCTGCGGGTGGCGCTGTCCGCGCTCACCATGGCGGAGTACTTCCGCGACGTGCAGAAGCAGGACGTGCTGCTGTTCATCGACAACATCTTCCGGTTCACTCAGGCCGGCTCGGAGGTCTCCACCCTCCTCGGCCGGATGCCGTCCGCGGTGGGCTACCAGCCGAACCTGGCGGACGAGATGGGCGTCTTGCAGGAGCGGATCACCTCGACCCGCGGTCACTCGATCACCTCGATGCAGGCGATCTACGTGCCGGCCGACGACTACACCGACCCGGCGCCGGCGACCACGTTCGCGCACCTGGACGCGACCACCGAGCTGTCCCGCGAGATCGCCTCGCGTGGCCTGTACCCGGCGGTGGACCCGCTGACCTCGACGTCGCGGATCCTGGACGCGCAGTACATCGGCCAGGAGCACTACGACGTCGCGGTGCGGGTCAAGCAGATCCTGCAGCGCAACAAGGAGCTGCAGGACATCATCGCGATCCTCGGTGTCGACGAGCTGTCCGAGGAGGACAAGATCATCGTCGCCCGGGCCCGGCGGATCCAGCAGTTCCTGTCGCAGAACACCTACATGGCGGAGAAGTTCACCAACGTGCCGGGTTCGACCGTGCCGCTGGCCGAGACGATCGAGTCGTTCAAGAAGATCACCGAGGGCGAGTGCGACCACATCGCCGAGCAGGCCTTCTTCAACGTCGGCGGCCTCGAGGACGTCGAGCGCAGGTGGGCTGAGATCCAGAAGGACCTCTGATGGCCGAGTCTCATCTGGACGTCGCGCTGGTAGCGGCCGAGCGGACCGTGTGGTCGGGCGAGGCGAAGATCGTCATCGCCCGCACCACCGACGGCGACGTCGGCATCCTGCCTGGTCACGCGCCGCTGCTGGGCCTGCTGCAGAGCGGCACGGTCGAGGTCCGCACCACCGACGACGAGTACTACGTCGCGGCCGCCCCGGAGGGCTTCATCTCGGTGGCGAACAACCGCGTCTCGATCCTCGCCGAGCACGCCGAGATGGCGCACGAGATAGACCTCGAGGAGGCCAAGCGCGACCTCGAGCGAGCGCACGCCGCGGGTTCCCACGAGGAGGACCACGAGGAGCACGTACGCCACGCAGAGGCCCGGGTGAGGGCCGCGGAGAAGCAGGGCTGATCAGACTGCATAATTGAACATCGTCTGTCTCTACGGGGCCGGTGCCCTTCGGGGTACCAGAAATGGGGTCAGCAGGACATGGGATGGATCCTCGATGTCGTCGGGGTCGTCCTCGTGTGCTTTGTGTTGTTCCTGGTCGCGTTCGCGTCCCGTCGTCGCTGGATCACCAGGGACGGCGGGACGTTCGATTGCAGCCTGCGCCTCTACGCCCGGCACCGTGACATGCACAAGGGCCGCGGCTGGGCGCTCGGTCTCGGCCGGTACGTCGGCGACGAGCTGCAGTGGTTCCGGGTGTTCAGCCTGTCGCTGCGGCCGAAGCGGACCTGGAACCGCCGCCGGCTCGAAGGTGTCCGGCACCGCCGCCCGATCGGCAACGAGCCACTGGTCACCTACGCGGGTCACGTGATCGTGGACGTGTTCACCGATACCGGCTCGCCGGTCGAGCTGGCGATGACCGAGGACGCCCTCACCGGTCTGCTCGCCTGGCTGGAGTCCGCCCCGCCCGGCGCCCAGGCCTACAGCGGCTGACCCGGACCCGGCCCGCGACTCCCGCCAGGACGTTCGCCGATGCGGGTACGGTCGAAGGCATGACCCGTACGTTGCTCGAACTGGATCTGACCCGCGGCGTCACCGACCCGCCGCCGACCACCCCGCTGGCGATGCTGCGCGCCCGGCACGTGCCGTCGATGCGGCACCTGGTCGCCGTGCTGCGCCGGGCCCGGGACGATGAGAAGGTCGCCGGGCTGGTCGCCCACCTGGGCGGTCCGGCGCTGTCGCTGGCTCAGACCCAGGACCTGCGCGACGCCGTGACGGCGTTCCGGGCCGCGGGCAAGCGGGCCGTGGCGTGGTCGGAGTCGTACGGCGAGACCGGCCCCGGCACCGTGCCGTACTACCTGGCGACAGCGTTCGACGAGATCTGGATCCAGCCGTCCGGCGACCTCGGTGTCACCGGCGTCTCGGTCGAGGCGGTGTTCCTGCGGGACGCGCTGGACAAGGTCGGCGTCGTACCGCAGCTCGGGAAGCGCAAGGAGTACAAGACCGCAGCGGACACCTTCACCGAGCGGGAGCTGACCGGGCCGGCCCGGGAGATGGCGTCCCGGCTGGCCGCCTCGGCGTACGAGCAGATCGTCGGCGGCATCGCCACCGCGCGGAAGCTGTCCGAGGAGCGGGTCCGCGAGCTGGTCGACTTCGCGCCGCTGTCCGCCGCACAGGCGCTCGAGGCCGGGCTGGTGGACCGGCTCGGCTACCGCACCGACGTGTACGACGCTCAGACGGAGCGGCTGGGGGAGACGGAGCCGAAGCTGGTCGAGCGGTACAGCCGGCGCCGGCCGCGCAGTGTTGGCGACCTGGTGCCGCAGCGCACCAAGCCGGCGATCGCGGTCGTCCAGGTGTCCGGCGGGATCGCGCTCGGTCGCAGCGGCGGCCGGGGTGGTCCGGGCGGCGGTCCGGGCGCAGGCTCGGACACCGTCGGGGCTGCGTTGCGCGCTGCCGCCAAGGACGAGCACGTGCGCGCCGTGGTGCTGCGGGTGGACAGCCCCGGCGGGTCGTACGTCGCCTCGGACGCGATCCGGGACGAGGTGCTGCGGCTGCGCGGTACCGGTCGTCCGGTGATCGCGTCGATGGGCAGCGTCGCCGCGTCCGGCGGCTACTTCGTCTCGATGCCGGCCGACCTGATCGTCGCCCAGCCGGGCACCATCACCGGGTCGATCGGCGTGCTCGGCGGCAAGGGCGTGCTGCGGGACGCGTTCGCCAAGGTAGGGATCTCCCGGCAGGCCGTCGCCGAGGGCCGCAACGCGCGGATGTTCTCGCCGCAGGAGGAGTTCTCCAGCGACCAGTGGGAGCGTCTCGAGGAGATGCTGGACCGGATCTACGACGACTTCGTCGGCAAGGCAGCGCAGGACCGCGGGCTGCAGGTCGAGTCGCTGGAGAAGATCGCCCGCGGCCGGGTCTGGACCGGCGCCGACGCCCGCTCCCGCGGCCTGGTGGACGAGCTCGGCGGCCTGGACCGGGCGGTCGACCTGGCCTGCGCGCGGGTCGGCCTGTCCCGCGACGACGTCGCTGTCCGCGGACTGCCGCACAGAACGATCGTGGACCGGCTCAAGCCGCCGGAGTCCACCGACGACATCGCCGTGAGCACGCCGCCCTGGGTACCGGCCGCGGACGGCCTGGCCGCCTCCGTCTACGCCGCCCTCGGCCTACCGCCTGTCGGCGTCCTCAGCATGCCGGTCACCTGGCAGCTGCGCTGACCCGTCTGGCCCGGCTGCTCCGCGAAGGCGGTGCGCGCGTTCGGTGACCTGGACCAGGACCCGGTGGGCCACGGCCAGATCGCCGGCGTCCAGCTCACCGTAGAGGCGGCGGGTGGTGGCGGCGACCGCGTCACCCAGCTCCGCGTGCAGGGACTCGCCGTGCGCGGTCAGCCGCGCCGGACCGGCACCGGCGCGATCGGTTCCGGTCACGAGGCCGCGGTTCTCCAAGCCTGCCAGCAGATCCGCGACAGCGGACGCGTCGAGGCGGAGCTGGCGCTGGCCGGCGAGGAAGTCGTGCAAGGCGGCCGGGGAGTCCCAAGGGCCGCGCTGGCTGAGCACCCGGAGCACGACGTACTCGTCGCTCGTCGTGCCGGTGCCTTCCAGGACGTGGTCGAGCAGGGCGCGGACGGCGCCCTGCGCCTCGGCGAGGTCCTGTCCGGTGAGGGTCGGTGCTTGGGTCATGGCGCTACTCCTGTTCGGGTTCGTGTGGGGCGTCAAGCAAGGTTCGGAGTGTGCGGACGAACTCCTGGTGCCGCCGGCTGCCGCTGCCACCGATCGGGGCGACGAGCTCGTCCTGCAGGGCGTGCACTACGCCGATCGCCTCGCGGACCACGGCGTGGCCGTCCTCGGTGAGCGCGAGCTGTCGCGCCCGTGAGTCGTCGGGGTGCTCGGTCCGCTTGACCAGTCCGGCGCCTTCGAGCGCGCGGACCAGCTTGGACACGAAGATCGGTTCAAGGCCGGAGAAGTCGGCGAGCTCGCGCTGGCTCGGATGCGGACCGGTCCGGGTCAGGCCGTACAACGAGGCGAGCAGCGAGTACTGCGCGTGGGTCAGCCCGAGGGGTGCGACGGCGCGGTCCACCGCGGTCCGCCACTTCGTGGTGAGGCGCCAGAGCAGGTATCCGGTGGTTGCGTCGTCACGGGCCACGCGATTTAAAGTACATGGCAACTATAGCCATGGCAACTATCTGAGCTGAGACCTGTTGAGAGGACGCCCGAGCGGCTCAGCCGCCGTAGGGGTGCGGGGCGGGCTTGTTCAGCGGGTCGCGTTCGCCGCCGGGGATCCAGAGCACGTCGCCGCCGGACGACAGGTTGGCCACCCGGGCGAGGATGAACAACAGGTCGGACAATCGGTTGAGGTACGTGATCGCGAGCAGGTTCACCGTCGGCCCGTGCGTCTCGACCGCGGCCCAGGCCGCGCGCTCGGCGCGTCGTACCACCGTCCGGGCGACGTGCAGGTAGGCGGATCCGGTGGTCCCGCCCGGCAGCACGAACGAGCGCAGCTTGGACAGCCGCTCGTTGTACTCGTCGCACCAGCCTTCCAGCCGGTCGACGTACTCCTGGGTGATCCGCAGCGGTGGGTGCTCCGGATTCTCCGACACCGGCGTCGACAGATCCGCACCGACATCGAACATGTCGTTCTGGATCCGGGTGAGCAGCCTGATCAGGGTGGCGTTCAGGTGCCCTTCAGCGATCACCACGCCGAGGGTGGAGTTGGCCTCGTCCACGTCGCCGTACGCCGCGAGCCGAGGGTCGGTCTTGGACGTGGTGCTCATGTCGCCCAGCCGGGTCTCGCCGCCGTCGCCGGTACGGGTGTAGATGCGGGTCAGGTTCACAGCCATGAGATCGGACTCTACGCGCAGGTACCGCTCACCCGGCAGCACCGGCACCACCCCCTGGACACCATGGCGCGACTCACCTGTGGACAGGGTCTGTGGACACAGGCACCGTGAGCGGGTAGTGGCGGCGGGCATTACAGTCGGCGGGTGGAACGGTTCCGAATCGCAGGTGAGGCCCGGCTCGACGGCACGGTCGAGATCGCGGGCGCCAAGAACAGCGTGCTGAAGCTGATGGCGGCGTCGCTGCTCGCGGAGGGTACGACGACCCTGCGGGGGGTGCCGGGCATCCTGGACGTGTCCTTCATGGCCCAGCTGCTGGACACGCTCGGGTGCAGCGCGAAGGTCGACACCGAGGCCGGGATCGCGACCATCTCGGTGCCGGGTGACGTCAAGCACCAGTGCGACTACGAGCTGGTCCGCAAGCTCCGGGCGTCGATCTCGGTGCTCGGGCCGCTGCTCGGCCGCGTCGGGCAGGCCGAGGTGGCGCTGCCGGGCGGCGACAACATCGGCTCCCGCGGGCTGAACATGCACGTCGCCGGCCTGGAGGCGATGGGCGCGAAGGTGCACATCGCGCACGGTTTTGTGATTGCCGAGGCACCGTCCGGGTTGACCGGGGCCGAGGTGTGGCTGGACTTCCCGAGCGTCGGCGCGACCGAGACGATCATGATGGCCGCGGTCCTGGCCAGCGGAACCACGGTGATCGAGAACGCCGCCCGCGAGCCCGAGATCGCCGACATCTGCGCGATGCTCACCGAGATGGGCGCGCAGATCGAGGGCGCCGGGACGGCGCGGATCACGGTCACCGGCGTCGACCGGCTGCAAGCGGTAGACCACACCGTGGTACCGGACCGGATCGTGTCCGGGAGCTGGGCGTTCGCCGCAGCGATCACCCGCGGCGACATCACCGTGAAGAACGGCCGGGCCGAGCACCTCGAGCTGCCGCTGGACAAGCTGACCAAGGCGGGCGCGGCGGTCTCGGTGCAGGACGACGGGTTCCGCGTACGGATGGACGACCGGCCGCACGCGGTCGACGTGGTGACGCTGCCGTACCCGGGCTTCCCGACCGACCTGCAGGCGTTCGTGATCGCGATGAACGCGGTCAGCGACGGTGCCGCGATGGTGACCGAGAACCTGTTCGAGGGCCGGTTCACGTTCGCCCAGGAGCTGACCCGGCTCGGCGCCCACCTTCAGACCGACGGCCACCACGCCGTCGTACGCGGGGTCGAACGGCTGTCCGGCGCCCCCGTCGTCGCTACCGACATCCGCGCAGGTGCCGCCCTGGTGCTCGCCGGCCTTGTCGCCGAGGGCGAGACACGGGTCTCCGCCGCGCACCACGTGCACCGCGGCTACACCGACTTCGCCGGCAACCTCCGCCGTCTCGGCGCCGACGTCGTCGTCGAACCCGACGACACCGAGCTCTACTGGACCTGATCCCCGTTCGTCTTGCCGATCATCGGTCACTTTTTCCGGTTCTGTGGATAACGCGTTCTGACGGGTCGTCAGGCCGGCCGGGTGGTCGCTGGGCCGGGAAGACTTGTTCGGCCGGATGAGGCGAGTTCTCCCGAGTGGATCGACTGGGAGCCCGCCATCCACAGAACGGGAAAAAGTGACCGATGATCGCCAAATCGAACGGGGTCGGGGCACAGCTCCGGCGGGGAGGGGTCGGGGCCGGGGTCGGCCGAGGGTTGTGCGGCGGGATGTGGTTCGCAATTGGCGTGGTGGACCCGTTGGCTGGTGGGTCTGCTCTGGCAATGAGCGGGGACAACCCGCAGCTGGCAGGGTTCACCACGCGAGTTGCGGCGCGGGTGGTCGGGAGCGCGGCCCCGGGCGAGCGGCGACGTGGGCGCCGGGCGGGGTTAGGTCGGGGGGCCTACGGCTGTCACGCGGAGGACTAGCTCGGCGGACTCGTCGCTGGCGGTGAGGTCTACCTCGGCGTGGATTCGCCAGTCGTGGTTGCGGTCCGGGTCGTCGAGGATCTGCTGGACGAGCCAGCGACCGGGTTCCTCGGTGACCATGAAGAGTGCCGGGCCGCGGGCGTCCGGGCCGGTGCCGACCGCGTCGTACTCGTCGAAGTAGGCGGTGCCGGCGGAAGCCCAGCGGGCGGCGTCCCAGCCGGACTCGGAGTCCAGGGCGCCGAGCTCGGCCCAGCGGTGCCGGGCGAACAGCTCGACCCGCCGGAACATCGCGTTGCGGACCAGCACCCGGAACGCCCGGACGTTTGCGGTGAGCCGGCGCGGGGCGTCGGGCACCACGTCCACCGGCGCCGCCGCGGTCGGGTTGGTCAGCTCCTCCCACTCGTCCAGCAGGCTGGAGTCGGTCTGCCGGACCAGCTCGCCGAGCCATTCGATCAGGTCGGTCAGCTCCTCGGTGCGCGCGGACGCCGGGACGGTCTGCCGCAGCGCCTTGTACGCGTCGCTGAGGTACCGGAGCACGACGCCCTCGGAGCGCGCCAGCCCGTAGTACGACACGTACTCGCCGAACGTGAGGCCGCGCTCGTACAGGTCCCGTGCCACCGACTTCGGCGAGAGCGGCGACTCGCTGATCCACGGGTGGCTCTTGCGGTAGATCTCGTACGCCGTGTCCAGCAGCTCGACGAGCGGCTGTGGCCAGGTCACGTCCTCGAGCAGCTCCATCCGCTCGTCGTACTCGATCCCGTCCGCCTTCATCTGCTCGACGGCCTCGCCGCGCGCCTTGAACTGCTGCGCGAGCAGCACCGGCCGCGGATCCTCCAGCGTCGCCTCCAGCACCGACAGCACGTCGAGCGCGTACGTCGGGGCCTCGGCGTCCAGCAGTTCCAGCGCCGCCAGCGCGAACGTCGACAGCGGCTGGTTCAGCGAGAAGTCGCGCTGCAGGTCGACGGTCAGCCGCATCGTCCGGCCGGTCTCGTCCGGCTCGACCAGCCGCTCGACGACACCGGCCGTGACCAGGCTGCGGTACATCCCGATCGCCCGCCGGATCATCCGGTTCTGCCGCACCGGGTCCTCGTGGTTGTCCCGCAGCAGCTGCCGCATCGCGGCGAACGGGTCGCCCTCGCGGGCGATCACGTTCAGCAGCATCCCGTGGCTGACCCGCATCCGGGACACCAGCACCTCGGGCTGGGCGGCGACCAGCCGCTCGAAGGTGTCCTGACCCCAGGTGACCTGCCCCTCGGGCGCCTTCTTGCGTTGCACCTTGCGCTGCTTCTTCGGGTCGTCGCCGGCCTTCTCCAGCGCCTTGACGTTCTCGATCACATGGTCCGGCGCCTGCACCACCACGGTGCCGGAGGTGTCGTATCCGGCCCGGCCGGCGCGTCCGGCGATCTGGTGGAACTCCCTTGCCTTGAGCAACCGCTGCCGCCGGCCGTCGTACTTGCTGAGGCCGGTCAGTACGACGGTGCGGATCGGGACGTTGATGCCGACGCCGAGCGTGTCGGTACCGCAGATCACCTTGAGCAGCCCGGACTGCGCAAGCTGCTCGACCAGTCGCCGGTACTTCGGCAGCATCCCGGCGTGGTGCACGCCGATGCCGTGCCGGACCAGCCGGGACAGCGTCTTGCCGAAGCCGGCACCGAACCGGAAGCTGCCGATCAGCTCTGCGATCCGGTCCTTCTCCTCGCGGCTGCAGACGTTGATGCTCATGAGTGCCTGCGCGCGTTCCAGGGCGGCGGCCTGGGTGAAGTGCACGACGTACACCGGCGCCTGGTGCGTCTCGAGCAGCTCGGTCAGCGTCTCGTGCAGCGGCGTAGTGACGTACCGGTGCACCAGTGGCACCGGGCGCTCGACCGAGGTGACGACCGCGGTCGGCCGTCCGGTACGACGGGTGAGGTCGGTCTGGAACCGCTCGACCTCGCCGAGGGTCGCCGACATCAGCACGAACTGCGCCTGCGGCAGCTCCAGTAGCGGTACCTGCCAGGCCCAGCCGCGGTCCGGCTCGGAGTAGAAGTGGAACTCGTCCATCACCACCTGGCCGACGTCGGCCTTCGCACCCTCGCGCAGCGCCTGGTTCGCCAGCACCTCGGCGGTGCAGCAGATCACCGGCGCGCCCGGGTTGACCGCGGCGTCGCCGGTGAGCATGCCGACCTTGTCGGCGCCGAACACCTCGCAGAGCGCGAAGAACTTCTCCGACACCAGCGCCTTGATCGGTGCGGTGTACACGGTGCGTACGCCGTCCGCGAGCGCGGCGAAATGCGCGCCGGTGGCGACCAGGCTCTTACCGGAGCCGGTCGGGGTGGACAGGATCAGGTTCGACCCCGTCATGACCTCGATCAGCGCCTCCTCCTGCGCCGGGTACAACGTGATGCCCTGCTCGGACACCCAGCCGGCGAACGCGTCGTACAGCTGGTCGGGATCGGGCGCGGCGGGGAGGCGTTCGGTGAGCGTCATGACGGGCCCATCCTGCCCGCCCGCCCAAGCCGGGGTTACGGCTGGGTGTGCCGGATCAGGTCGCGGGCGGCGTCGACGTCGGCCGGCCAGACGTAGACGGTCCAGCCCTTGGTGGTCCGGGCGGCGGTGGCCTTGATCCGCGCCTGGGTGAGCATCTCGACGCATCTGCGGGCGTCTGCGTACACCGAGGTGGTGTGCACGTCGGTGAGTAGCCCGAACATGTCCGGATCCGCGGGCTTGCCGTCGACCCGGCGGACCAGCGACCCGCCTTTACGGGACGTGGACCACTTCAGCACCAGCGCGAGCACGCCGACGACCACGAACCCGACCAGTGGTCCGACGAAGAAGTCGAGTGTGGTCAGCGGAACGGCCATGATCCCAATTCTCACCCCTGACCGGGCGACACGCCGGGCGACCTGCTGCGGATCCGCCGCAAGCCCCCTACGGTGGACGGACTTCCCGGCCGTACCCGACCGCAGACCACCGACACCGAACTGCAGCAGAAACCTGATCGGCTCTTCATGGCAACTTTATGGGCTGTCGAGGAGTCTTTACGGACAAGAGTCTCCCGGCCAACTCCTGGGCCAGTCGCCAGCGGCACCGCTGAGTCCCTGCTTAGGCAGGTGCCGACGAAAGGGGCAGCGCGATGGATGTGATCGTGACGACGCAGCAGCACGGCCCAGAGGATGCAGGGAACGTCGTCCGGCTGGCCGGGCATCTCGATGTCCGCAGCGTCGGGGATGTCCGGCAGGAGCTGAACGACCTGATCGACGCGACCGTCGGCGATGTGATCGTGGACCTGGGCGAGGTCGACGTGGTGGACGCCACCGGTCTCGGGCTGCTGGTCGCGGCGCACCGCCGGGTCGAGCGGCTCGGCCGCAACCTGGTGCTGCGGCACCCGCTGCCGCCGGTCGCGCGGATCCTCGCCGTCACCCGGCTGACCCGGGTGCTGCACGTCGAGCGCGCCTTCCCGATGCCTGCCTGAGCCCTGTGACCTAGACCGCTGGTGACACCGGTCACGACCAGCGGACTCACAAGCGCACACGGACCTACTCTCGGGTCATGAAGGATCGCCCCTGGGTCATGCGCACGTACGCCGGGCACTCGTCGGCGGCGGAGTCGAACGCGCTGTTCCGGCGCAACCTCGGCAAGGGCCAGACCGGGCTGTCGGTCGCGTTCGACCTGCCCACCCAGACCGGGTACGACGCGGACCACCCGCTGGCTCGCGGTGAGGTCGGCAAGGTCGGCGTACCGGTCTCACACCTGGGCGACATGCGGGCGCTGTTCGACCAGATCCCGCTCGCCGAGATGAACACCTCGATGACGATCAACGCCACCGCGATGTGGTTGCTGGCGCTCTACCAGGTGGTCGCCGAAGAACAGGGCGCGTCGCCGCACGACCTGACCGGGACCACGCAGAACGACATCGTCAAGGAGTACCTGTCCCGCGGCACGTACGCGTTCCCGCCGGACGCCTCGCTGCGGCTGAGCACCGACCTGATCGCGTACACGGTGGCCGAGATGCCGCAGTGGAACCCGATCAACATCTGCAGCTACCACCTGCAGGAGGCGGGCGCGACCCCGGTGCAGGAGCTGGCGTTCGCGCTGTCCACCGCGATCGCGGTGCTGGACCGGGTCCGCGACGGTGGCCAGGTTCCGCAGGAGCGGTTCGGGGACGTGGTGCAGCGGATCTCGTTCTTCGTGAACGCGGGTGTGCGCTTCATCGAGGAGACTTGCAAGATGCGGGCCTTCGTCAAGCTCTGGGACGACATCACCCTGAACCGGTACGGCGTGCAGGACCCGAAGCACCGGCGGCTGCGCTACGGCGTCCAGGTGAACTCGCTCGGCCTGACCGAGGCGCAGCCGGAGAACAACGTGCAGCGGATCGTGCTGGAGATGCTCGGCGTGACG
>Ga0075419_10000873_pt1 | contig 19383 bp, 14 predicted proteins | sample SoiMetdeltSBSDD3_FD_76900 | JGI IMG/M metagenome (GOLD analysis project Ga0075419, IMG submission 76900) | Bulk soil microbial communities from a Populus tree surrounding site in Tennessee, USA - Soil MetaG P. deltoides SBSDD3 | ecosystem: Environmental > Terrestrial > Soil > Tree plantation... | reverse complement strand
TGCTACCCTTGGTGAAAGCGCAGCAAGCGACTCACGCGTCTGTGTGTGTTGCCGGTATTTTAGTGGGAGCATTTGAATGTGCGGGATAGTCGGTACATTGGTATTTGACAGCGCTTCCTTCCGAGTCACTGAGCCGTACATCTCCAAAATGCGGGATGTGATGAGCCATCGTGGCCCCGACGGGGCTGGCGCTTGGATTGCTACAGATGGACGAGTTGGATTGGCCCACCGGCGTCTGTCCATCATTGATCTTTCCGAATCAGCGACACAGCCGATGTCCAACAAAGATGGCACGCTGTGGATCTCATTTAATGGCGAAATCTATAACCATGCGGAGATCCGTTACGAATTGGAGCGTATCGGCCACCATCGGTGGAAAACCGACCATTCGGATACGGAAGTCATTCTGCATGCGTTTGAACAGTGGGGGATCGAGTGTTTGCAGAAATTTCGCGGCATGTTTGCCATTGCATTGTGGGACGTCAGAGCCAAGGAGCTGTGGCTCGTTCGGGATCGAATCGGTATCAAGCCGCTCTACTATAGTATCCATCATGGGAGACTCAGCTTCGCCTCTGAAATCAAGGCGCTCCTTCAAGACGCGGATCAACCTCGCGTTGTCCATGAAGAGGCCTTTTTTCATTACCTGTCCTTTCTCACCACACCGGCTCCCCAGACCCTTTTTGACGGCATCAGAAAACTACCCGGTGGCACCTGGTTGCGCGTGAAACATGACGGCACGATCACCGAGCGCCGCTACTGGGACGTATGGGACCACACACATCCACTTATCGGCGTCTCGGAAGACGACATTGCCGGCCAATTGCTGGACGAACTGCGGACCGCAGTGAAGTATAGAAAGGTGAGCGACGTACCCGTCGGAGTGTTCCTTTCGGGAGGCATCGATTCGAGTACGAATGCGGCACTGTTTTCGGAAGGTGAGACTCTACCGGTCAAGACATTTTCTATCGGGTATGAGGGCGAGTATCAGTCTTATCAGAATGAGTTGCACTATGCCAGAAAGATGGCGCAAGAAGTGGGCGCCGACCATCACGAACGCTTGCTCACGATGGACGACCTGTTGGATTTCCTCCCGCTCATGATCAAGTTGCAAGACGAACCGATTGCGGATCCCGTGTGTGTGCCGGTCTACTACGTGTCAAAACTTGCTCGCGACAATGGGGTAGTCGTGTGCCAGGTCGGGGAGGGATCGGACGAGCTGTTCTGGGGGTATCCAGCTTGGAAGCAAATGCTCGCTCTCCAGCATTGGGACGATGTGCCGATCCCGCGGTGGGTCAAGAAGGCCGGCCTCACAGGATTGCGTGCGATCGGCAAGACTCAAGGACGCAAGTACGAATACCTCCGGCGCGGTTCATTGGGACAGCCGATCTTCTGGGGTGGGGCAGAGGCCTTCACAGAAGCGCAGAAGGTACGGCTTCTCTCCCCCAGATTGGCGCGACAGTTAGAAGGAGTGACATCTTGGGACGCTATTAGGCCTATTAGGGAGCGGTTTGAACAAAAAGCATGGGAGAAAAGTCATCTTAACTGGATGTCCTACATTGACCTCAATCTTCGATTGCCGGAGCTATTGCTCATGCGGGTGGACAAGATGAGTATGGGGGTGAGTCTGGAAGGGAGAGTGCCCTTCTTAGACCATAAATTTGTCGAGCTGGCCATGAGTATTCCAGAGCGGATGAAAACGAGAAACGGCACCTTGAAGCATATTTTGAAGAAGGCCGTGCGAGGCGTGATTCCGGACGAACTCATTGATCGACCAAAGCAAGGCTTCGGGGTGCCGGTGTATGAATGGTTTTTTGATCGCCTCGGCGAATACGCCAAAGTCGAGCTGGAAATGTTTTGCAAGAAGACGGACTTTTTCAACCCCCACGAAGTGGCTCGCCTGGTCAAGGAGCGGCGCGGGCCGGAAGTGTGGTATCTGCTGAACTTCGCGCTGTGGTGGAAGGAATACATCGCGTGAAGGAAAAATCCATGTCAATAGAAGCCGCCGCCGTACTTTCGATCCGTCGCAGTTTGTTGGAATGCGCCCGTGGGCTAATTGCCTCTGACTTTGTTCGGCATGTCGCCGGAACTCTTACCAATCGCCTTTTGCTGCTTGGTATTGGCATCATCACAAGCGTAATGGTAGCGCGGATTCTTGGTCCAGAGGGAAGAGGAGCCTATGCCGTAGCCATGGGAATTGGGGCCATGGGCGTACAGGCATGCAATCTTGGTCTGCACGCTTCGAACACTTACACTGTGGCAAGGAAGCCAGAACTACTTTCCACACTCGTGATGAATTCTATTGCTGTTGGAATAGGTTTGGGCGGATTCGCGGCTGCAGCAATTGGCACCTTCTTTACGCTGTGGCCGAATTTAGCACCCCTTCAGGGCCTGTTTTTGTGGCTAAGCCTATGCTGGATTCCGTTAGGTTTGTGCTATCTGTTCACGACGAACCTGCTGCTAGGGATACAGAAGGTCAAAGCTTACAACAGGGTTGAGCTGGCAGCAAAGATCTTCTCCGTTGTCTTAATTGGAATAGTTATCTGGTCCCGTTTTGTGACTGCAGAAATAGTATTTGTAGCTGGACTCCTTGCTCTTGGGCTGAGTCTGGTGTGGACGTTTCAAATCTTACATAGGCATGGAGTTCGTCTCACCCGACCTTCCTTTTCACTGTTTACCGGGAACCTTGGTTATAGCATCCGAGGCTATGTGGCCGCTTTTTTCTCATTTGTAGCATTACGGCTTGATTTGCTGCTCATCCAATATCTGCTCGACGTCGAGCAGGCCGGCTATTATTCGGTCGCCGTCAGCCTGACTGATGTCTTGTACATGCTTCCGGTTACAGTTGGCACAATCTTATTCCCCAAACTGTCTGGCATGTCTGAGGACGCTGAGCGCTGGAAATACTCTAAGAAAGTGGTGGGTATAGTCGCTGTGCTTATGACTGGAATCGCGATTATAGCTCTATACGGCGCACGTCCGCTCATAATCATGCTTTACGGCTTAGCGTTCGAGCCGGCCACGGCCGCCTTTATCTGGCTTTTGCCCGGAATTGTCCTGCTGTCAGTAAGTTCGCTATTGATGAATTACTTGGCTTCAATGGGAATGCCACCAGTAGTGATGTACTCAGCGGGCCTGGCTGCACTTGCAAATCTCGCGTTGAACCTCACGCTCATCCCAATGTGGGGTGTTGTAGGTGCATCAGTAAGCATGACCGTATCGGCTGGAATCATGTTGAGCGTTGCAATCGCATACATTGCTCTTGGTCATGGGCGGACATCATGAAAACGAGCGCCCTCTACCTACCTTTAGTTCCTCTTGGCCCGCTCGAAAAAGGTTGCCATTGAGGCTCCAGTGGATCACATGTGTTCACTTACCTGGCAAAACCGTTAGATTCCCCGCATAGGAACTTCTAGTGGATATCCATTATCGCGATTTGCTCTTTTCTAATTATCAGAAAACGCATGTTCATCACCTAGATTCAGAAGACACCCGGCCCAAGCTTGAATGGTTTAACAGATATGTCCGATTGAATTATTTACCCTATTTCCGGGGATATGCACTGAGTGACATCCGAGTCCTAGAAATCGGATGCAATAAAGGTTTCCTGATGGCAGCTCTGGCGTCGCTTGGATTCCGGAGGCTTACGGGAATCGATTTGTCTCCGGATGACATACAGGTCGCAAAGGGTCTTGTGCCTGAAGCGGAGCTATTATGCACGGATGCGGAAAGCCATTTAGAGCAGAAAAAAGCCACATATGATTTCGTCATTTTAAAAGCTGTTTTGGAACATGTCAGCAAGGAGAAGGTAATCCCTTTCTTGATGAAGGTCAGGAACGCGTTAAAGGAAGATGGCATGATCATTATAGATGTGCCGAATATGGACTGGCTCATGGCGCAGCATGAAAGGTATATGGACTTTACTCATGAGGTTGGCTTTACGAGAGAAAGTCTCGCGCAGGTAATGCGAAATGTGTTCAGGGATGTTCAGGTTGTCAAAGGTCGAGCCGTAGTAGAAAGCCGCAAAGTGGAGTTTCTGCGACCTTTTGTATTGAGGTCTATGAATTGGATGTTCAGGATTATGGGCGAAGGCAGTTCCGATCTTTGGTGGGATTGTAGAAGTATCATTGCAGTCGCAAGAAAATAGTCTTTCAAGGGCCACTCTGGCTGTACCCTTTCCTCGGTTAATCAACGTCGTGTTCCTCTCGCGCCCAACACCTAGGTGCCCTATGACTAGGACGATTCGGTACCATAGCTAATCAAGCGGAGGGTTTGTCGATGAGAACCTATGATGGAAAAGATGCAGCCAGAAAGGTATGGGGTGCCGCACCTGCCGGGTGGGTGTTCGGGGAGGGCGCTGCAATCGGGACCAAAGAATACTTTGAGAATGTCTTGCTCAAGCGCTCGAGCTATGAACAGCCATGGTTATTCGAGGTATTCCCCTTCCCCTCTACGCGCGGCAAGATGGTATTGGAGGTGGGGTGTGGTGCAGGTTATGACGCTTATGAATTCTGTCGAAACGGCGCAAACTATACGGGGATTGATATCACGCCAGAAAATATTGAGAGAACCAAAAAACATCTGAGTTTGTTCGCCTTTAATAGCGACATCCGTCTCGGTGATGCTGAAAAATTGGACTTTCCTGATGGGGCCTTCGATGTGGTGTTTTCGAATGGGGTATTGCACCACATTCCGGACATCGGTCGCAGTTTGAGCGAAATCCGAAGAGTGCTAAAGCCTGGAGGCGAGTTTTGGATGACGCTTTATCATAAGAATTCTGTCTTCTATCGGCTGAGCGTGTGTTTCTGGACGCACGTCTTAAGAGGGGGATTTTTGGAGATGAGTCTCCATGACCGACGCGCGTTGATTGAAGATACCGGAAGCGATGCAAAGCCCATTGTGAACGTCTATTCCAAGAGAGAAGTTTGTCGCATAGTCAAAGATGCAAAATTGTCGGTCGAATTTGTCGGCTGTCGTAAACTTGTTCACGAAGACTTTCCAGGGACGATCTGTCGCCTCATTCGCCCCATACCACAAAACCTACTCGATAGATTAGGCCGCGTTGTTGGATGGTATGTCGTTATAAGAGCCCGCAAGACTTGATCGTCTCCTTGCCGTTTAGATGATGCGCCCTGAGATCACATTGCTGAGAGACGTAGCAGGCTGGCTTGAGCCTGGGAAGAATCCCAACGTTCTGACATTCCAGTCATTGAGAGATCAGATCACTCAAGGTAAGGGACTGGCTCATATCCTGTCGTATAGCCGAGCGACGCTCCTCACGCATCGGTTCGAGTTGTTGAACAAACCATTGAATACGGCCATTCTCCTACGTCTACTCACCCTTGGGGATTGTACTATTCAGGATAAAACTGGTCTTGTAAAACGGGTCGAGACAACACTGCTTGTAACGCTCTTGTTTCGATTCTTACGAGATGCATTCTCAAAACACCGGGTACTTCGAAAGGTTGCCGCTGAGGTGGAGTCACTGAACACGATGCAGCCGCCGTCGAGGGAGAATCTCTCTCTCACGCGGTTGCCGCTGTACTTGCGCACGGACCTCACCTATGGATTGCAATCAGGCGGCTCTGTCGGCCATACAGCAGGCGTGATCAACTATTTGGGTCGCTTTACAGGTCCCCCAATCTTCGTTACCACAGATCACATACCCACGGTTGATGGGTCGATTGAGACTCACGTGCTGCGGCCGCAGGGCAGATTTAGGGATTTCAGAGAGCTCCCGAGTATCGAATTCAATGAGCGCCTTGATGAACGAATCGCACAAATCGTCGGGTCGCGTCGCCCGGCCTTCGTCTATCAACGATATAGCCTGAATAATTACGCAGGACTCAAGCTTGCACAGCGCTATGCTGTACCCTTCGTCCTCGAATTCAACGGATCAGAAATTTGGGTCGCCCGACATTGGGGGAATGCCCTGAAATATGAGAGACTCTCCGCACGCATTGAGGCATTGAATCAGGCGAAGGCCGATCTCATTGTCGTTGTCAGTAAAGCGATTCAAGACGTACTTGTCGGTCAGGGTATTGATAGGTGCAAGATACTGGTGAATCCTAATGGTGTGAATCCCGACCGGTATTCACCGACCGTTGATGGTACGGCAGTCAGGGGACGTTATGACCTCCATGGCAAGACCGTCCTCGGCTTCATCGGGACGTTTGGACGCTGGCATGGGGCGGAAGTGCTAGCCGAAGCCTTCAGCCAACTGTTGAAAGCTCAGCCGGAGTTTAGAGCGTCCGTTCGCCTGCTCATGATTGGGGACGGCGCCATGATGCCCGAGGTCAAACGGCGGCTGGCTCATTCGGAAGCGGAGCCCGCCACTATTTTCACCGGTCTCATTCCCCAAGAGCAAGCCCCGCAGCATCTTGCTGCCTGCGATATCCTGATCTCCCCGCATGTTCCGAATCCAGACGGCACGCCATTCTTTGGATCGCCGACAAAGCTTTTCGAGTACATGGCGATGGGAAAAGGCATCGTCGCATCGGACCTCGATCAGATTGGCGAAGTGCTGAGCCACGACTCGACCGCCTTGTTGGTAAAACCTGCCGATGTCAAGTCGCTGTGTGAAGGTATGATCGTTCTCATAGAGGACAAAGAACGACGAGCACGGCTCGGCATGAGTGCCAGAAAAGAGGTAGTTTCCCGGTACTCGTGGGAGGCCCACACTGGCAGAATCATTGAAAAGTTGACGGAGTTATGCCGGTGAAACAGTTTCTTGATGCAGCGCATCGAGTCTTGTCCCTTCCTCCGCACATCATCATGCAGAAGGTCGTGGGCCGCGTCACACGTCGCTGCCGTGATCGGGCTCGGATGCAACAGGATTTCCGGTGGTCCACTTATCTGAAAGAGACACCCGTCGACTCTCAGCAACTGCTTCGATATCTCGACGGTCTGTCAGAGGTGCCCCGGTGTTTTCCCGCTTCTACCCTACGTGAGCTCGTCGGACGCTATCGTCGCCATTGTTTTAACTTACTGGGTTCCGGCTGGGTCGAGGTTCGGCATGGCATGGAATGTAGCGGCATGGAAGGATATCGCTATCAGATGGGAACTCGGGTTGTTGCTGATGCCGAAGGTCGCTGGCTTGCTGCTTACATCAATCCGGCCAACGTCAGGGAATCACGCCGGGTGTGGCGTTTAATCCAGCCCGGTTATACGCCGATAGACTGGCAACGGGACTTTAAATCCGGATTCCGATGGTCGGAGCGAGATTGGTATAAACAGATTCCGTTTGTCCATAAAGGCCACAAGTCCGGTGTGGATATCAAGGTGCCATGGGAACTGGCGCGCATGCAGCACCTGCCTTTGCTCGCCTATGGCTATGCGTCAGCGTTAGCAGGCACGCCAGGATTTGACGACCCAAGCGTGTATGCAGATGAATTTCGGAATCAGATCCTGGATTTTGTCGCGACAAATCCCCCACGGTTCGGAGTGAACTGGGCCTGTACCATGGATGTGGCCATTCGCGTGGCGAATTGGCTCATCAGCTATGACTTTTTCCAAGCATTTGGCGCACGGTTTGACGCGAACTTTGAACACGAATTCACGCGGACGGTGTATCAGCATGGCAGGCATATCATTTCCAACCTTGAGTGGAGCGCTGAAGCCGTCGGCAATCACTATCTGGCCGATACCATCGGCTTGTTGTTCGTCGCGGCGTACCTGCCTCGTTGTGCAGAAACGGACACGTGGCTGGCCTTCTCCATTCAAGAACTCGTCAAAGAGGTGGAACGCCAATTTCTGCCCGATGGAGCCAATTTTGAGGCCTCGACGAGTTACCATCGATTGTCCGCGGAAATGGTTGTGTATGCGACAGCGCTCGTTCTGGCCTTGAACCCAGAGAAAGGTACGGTGCTGAGAACATATGATCATACGCTGCACACCGTACAACCTCCGCTGACCCCTGCACCGATCCGCTTATGTCCTCGAGCTGGGCAGCCTACGTCCATTCCATTCCCGCACTGGTATTTCGAGCGGATCGGTTTAATGGCTCAATTTACACAAGACATGACCAGGCCCGATGGACGTATTTCCCAGATCGGCGACTGCGACAATGGCCGCTTTCTAAAACTTCATCCGGCTTATAACGTGAATGATCCAACGCTGGAAGAGGACCAGCTAGACCATAGTCATCTCGTGTCTGCCATAGGCGGCCTGATGGCTGTGTCGGCTCGCAACGACCATCCCGATTGTGAACATGTCGACGCGCATGTCGTCGAACGCCTTGCGAAAGGATTTCGTCACGACTCTGAGGGAGATACGGAGTTGTCCCAAACCAGGATCATGTCAAAAAGACCGGACGGTGTGTGCGACCTCGCATCGGGACCAATCGGTCTCCACGAAGGATTGTACGTCGCGCCTTACCGGCATTTTGGTTTATTTATTTACCGGTCGCATCGGGTGTACCTTGCCATCCGCTGCGGTCGCGGAGACGTCAATAAAATCGGCAACCACGCTCACAATGATAATCTGTCTTTCGAATTCGTACTCGACGGCACATCGGTCATCACCGATCCGGGAACCTATGTCTACACTCCGTCCATCCCGATGAGGAATCGTTTCAGATCTACTGGCATGCACAATACGTTGGTGCCGGATGGCAGAGAGCAGAACGACTGGAAGGAGGAACGAGAAGGCCTGTTTCAGCTCCAGGATAGGTCGAATGCGAACGTCCTCGACTGTCAGGCGACTCGCTTTGTGGGAGAACATTCCGGATTTGGTGCGCCTCACCGCCGTGAGCTACGGATTTCGGAAACGGGGATCCACGGGCGCGACCACTGTGAAATACAAGGACCGAAGCAGGTAGTGTTTCACATTGCGCCGTCTCTACGAGCATCTCTTTCCAGCGACGGCATGTCTGTCGAGCTAAGGAAGGAATCCTGTATTGCCATTCTTCACAGCGTCAGCGGAGCATGGTCTCTCGTGGATTCTTTTCATTCCGATGGATATGGATCGATTCAGCCTGCAACAGTCGCCTCGCTCGGGACAACGGCGTGCACTATTGAATGGACCGTCCAGGTATGAACACCGGCACCAACAGCGAATGCATCAACAAAGCAGTGAAAACCTTTTGGGAGCAGGAAGCTTGCGGAACTCAAGAATCGATTGTTGGAAGCCTTCCCGAATTGTCTCCGGCTTGGTTCAAGCAGATCGAATCATACCGATACGCCGTGGAGCCGTATATCCACTCCATAGCGCAATTCACCCGCCATTCCGGCAAGGCGGTGTTAGAGGTGGGTGTCGGCGCAGGCACCGACCATGTGCAATGGGCCCGCGCCGGAGCGAAGTGTTATGGGGTCGACTTAACCCAAAAAGCCATCGACACGACGGAGGCTCATCTTTCCCTCTATGGGCTGCAGTCGTCCCTGCAGCGAATTGATGCCGAGACTCTGCCGTTTTCCAATAACTTTTTTGACGTCGTGTACTCCTGGGGAGTGATTCATCACTCTGCGAGTCCCGAGCGCATCATTGCGGAAATCAGGCGCGTCCTCAAGCCGGGGGGCACATTTCTTGGCATGATGTACGGACGACATTCGTTGGTTGCCTTAAAATTGTGGATAAAATATGCGTTGTTTCAAGGAAGACCATGGAAAAGCTTGACGCAGGTTGTTGCCCATCACATGGAAAGCCCAGGGACCAAGGCTTATACCTGTGGCGAACTCAAGGTCCTGTTCTCGGAGTTTTCAACCGTTCAGGCCGCACCAATTATGACGGTGTATGATCGCAAGCGGTTACCCTCTTGGATGTGCAAGTGGATTCCTGACGACTTCGGATGGTTCATTGGGCTTCAAGCCACCAAGTAATATGGATATCACTGAGTGGACGCGCGGCCGGCACGTTGAGATCCTGCCTTCGTCGTGAAGAAAAAGAAACTGATTGTGGCGTCCGCCAATCATTGGCACTCGCCTTTCCAGGTAGGGAGTCACCATCTCGCCCGCGGCTTAGTGAATGCCGGGTGGGACGTTGCCTTTGTGTCCGATCCGCTTTCTCCGTGGCATTGGCTGGGCGGTAACTACACACGTTTGCAGGAACGGTATCGATTATATGCCGATGGCGGTCGTTGGGATCTCGATGGCCGCCTATGGGCTTACGTTCCGGCAGCAGTACTCACACCTCATAATAAGCCGATTCTCAAGAGTAGTTGGGTCGCCCGCTATTGGTCACGGTCGGCGTGGCCCCGAATTGAATCTGTACTCCATCAAGCCGGCTTTGGGAGCGTGGAGCTAGTGTATTGTGACAGCGTTGTTCCATTCAGTTGGCTGCCGCACGTTCCTCACAAGAAGTCGCTTTATCGGATCGCGGATCGGTACGCGGCCTTCGACAAATTCTCGCCAGCAATGGTGGAATTGGAAAAAGTTGTGGCTCAGTGGGTTGACGCAGTGGTGTACGCCTCTCACAGTTTGGAGGATCATGCAAAGTCATTAAGGCCGCGCAATCTGGCTCACCTGCCGAACGGCGTGAATTTTGATCATTTTTCCCTGGAGCGACCGACGGCTCCCAAAGAATACGGAAGTATTCCGAAACCCATCGCGACGTACGTGGGAGCGATGGATGTCTGGTTCGACTGGGATCTCGTCAATTTTTCTGTCGAGCGGCTCCCTCACGTCTCGTTTGTTCTCATCGGGCCGGACGAGCGTGCAAGGAAGGCCCTCAAACCGGCGAGAAACCTCTTTCTTCTCGGTTCGCGACCTTACCATGAATTGCCGATCTACCTGCAACATGCGAATGTGGGGCTGATCCCCTTTGACGTGGTCCATTACGAAAACTTGGTGCGCAGTATCCATCCGTTGAAGCTCTATGAATATCTGGCCTGCGGACTGCCTGTCGTCGCTGTCGATTGGGACGAGTTACGATGGCTCAAAAGTCCTGCCAGATTGACGCATACTCAGAGCGAGTTCGTCGAGAGCATTCGTCAATCGCTCGCTACGCCGCCTGATAAAACGTCTCTCAAACGGTACGCGGCTGACAAAGACTGGAGCCTCATCGTCCGGCAGCTGATCGAGATCTTGGATTGTTTGTAGCGATTTGCCTATTGTTTTCGGCCCAACCTCCGTCTTCCCAATGCTGAATATCGTCGTGGTGAGTGATTTTGCTCATGTTGAAGGCGGGAACTCCGCGGTCGCGCTGTCGAGCGCCATTGGTCTTGCACGCAGCGGCCACCGAGTCACCCTTCTGTCGGCGGTTCGCCCTGTTGAGCCTGGCCTGTCCGAGAGCGGGATCCGGGTGATATGTACCGATCAAAGCGCAATCGGCAGCGATCCGCAACGAATCCGTGCGCTGATTCAGGGAATTTGGAACAGGAGGGCCGCGCAGTCTATGGCAAATATCCTCCGCGGAGTTGATCCTGGAAATACTGTTGTGCATGTCCATGGCTGGACGAAGGCCCTGTCGTCCAGCGTCATCAAAGTGGCAATCGACCGCCGCTTTAAAGTCGTGTGCACTCTCCATGATTACTTTTCTGCATGTCCCAACGGGAGCTTTTTTAACTATCAGAAGAACGCAGTCTGCGATCTTCGTCCGCTCTCGGGCGCCTGCGTGTCGACGCAATGCGACAGACAGCACTACGGCCACAAAATCTGGCGCCTTGTGCGCCAGTACACCCAAAATCGTTGCGGGGGAATGCCGAAGGACGTCCACCATTTCATCATCGTTTCGGAAGTGAGCAGGATGGTATTGAGGCCCTTCTTTTCCCCTGGTTCACAAATGTACTATGTGCAGAACCCAGTGCAAACTACCTATGCAGAGCCTGTCGATATCAATCGGAATTCAGCCTATGTGATGGTGGGAAGGATTGCGCAAGAAAAAGGGCCTCACATATTTGCCGAGGCGGCGCGGATGGCAGGCTGTGAAGCCGTGCTTGTTGGCGACGGAGATAAGCGCGCCGAGGTCCTTCGCCTGTGCCCCACTGTCTCAATGTTGGGCTGGCTTCCACACGACGCAGTGATGACGGAATTACGAAAGGCCCGGGCGCTCGTTTTCCCATCGCTGTTATACGAAACTGATGGTCTTTCAGTCGTTGAGGCGGCAGCCTTAGGGATTCCGGCGATAGTCTCAGATGTATCGGCGGCCAGAGCCTCGATTGTCGATGGGGTTACCGGCTTACTCTTCAAAGCCGGCGATCCGAAAGACCTTGCTGAGAAGATGTCGGCATTACGAGACGATACAGCAGGTGCTCGCATGGGCCGAGCGGCTCATGCGCACTATTGGAGAAATCCTAGGACGCTGCAACGTCATGTCAAGGAACTCGAACATACCTATGAGCAGGTGTTGGCGTGCTGATATCTGACCAGATGGTCAGTATCTTGGTCCCCACTTACAATGCAGGCCCTTCTTTCAGGGCGTTGCTTGATGCGCTCGGCCGTCAACAGCTTCGCCTGTTTGAGATTATTGTCGTCGACTCCTCTTCGAGCGACGAGACGCTGTCGATCGCAAAGAGTCAGGGAGTGCAGACCCACCGTATTGCCAAGCAAGCGTTTGACCACGGGGGAACACGGAATTTCTTGGGTACACTCGCCAAAGGGGACATCCTTGTGTATCTGACTCAGGATGCGCTCCCGGTGGACGACACATCGGTCCCGGCGCTCGTGTCGAGCCTCCTAACCGACGATCGCATCGCGGCGGCGTTCGGCCGGCAGATTCCTCAGGCAAATGCGACGGCCTTCGCGGCACATCTCAGGACCTTTAATTATCCGGCTGTATCGCATACCCGAACTATTCAGGATTGCGAGCAATATGGTATGAAAACCTTCTTTTGTTCCAACTCCTTTGCAGCCTATAAGCGAAAAGCCCTAGGATCCGTCGGCTGGTTCAAAGAGGGCTTACTGATGGGCGAGGACATGTATGTCTGTGCCAGGATGCTTTTAAAGGGATACCACATCGCTTACGCTGCCGATGCGGTCGTCTATCACTCTCACAATTATTCAGTACGACAGGAATTTAAGAGGTATTTCGACCTGGGCGCGTTTTTCAGCGGGGAACCGTGGATTCTTGAACGATATGGGAATGCGAGCTCAGAAGGTTTTCGATTCGTCCGATCTGAACTCTCGTTCCTCCTCAACAGCGGGCTTATGCGCTTCATTCCAGTAAGTCTACTGCGGAACGCAGCCAAATGGTGCGGGTATCAGCTCGGACTTTTGTATCCGTACCTTCCCAGTTGGCTCATTCGAAGGGTCAGCATGCATTCAAACTAGCATAAGCTTTTGCAGCGAATGTTACGGTAAGCGGGATCTGGGATGCTTAAACGTCACTCACAGTTTCTACAAAGTCTTCTCTTTCTTTTTGATCTCACTGTGATCTGCGCTTGCTGGGTTGCATCGTACCATCTTCGGTTTCTCGAGGGGTTGGCCCCGGTTGACAAGGGCGTCCCTCCATTCGATATTTATTTGTCGCTTCTTCTGCCGATTGTTCTGGTGTGGGGTCTTTCCTTCCGAGCCTTCAATCTCTACCGCCCGCGCCGCATGGGATCTCATGTGGCGGAATTCTTCGATATCGCCAAAGCGAATACGTTGTCGGTTCTCGTGCTGGTAGCGCTCACATTCTTCCTCCGTCAGTTCGAGTACTCACGACTCGTCTTTTTCTACTTTTGGATTCTCAATCTTGTGACCTTGGGCTTCTCTCGTATGGCGTTTCGGGAAGGGCTGCGCTTTATCCGCAAACAGGGATTCAACCAGCGGCACTGTCTGATCGTTGGCGCGGGAAAGCTCGGGCAACGGGTAGCCAGACTGATCGCCATCCATAGCGAATTCGGGATAAAGGTGCAGGGATTCCTTACTCGACATCCCAACAAGCTCGGGAGAACCTATGAAGGGATCACTGTCACCGGTCTCTATTCAGAGATTGAGAAATACGCACCGGCATTAGATATTGTCTTTCTCTGCCTGCCTCCTGATGAGGAGCAAGGCGCCGAGAAAATGTTGCAGTTTCTGGCCACGACGACTATTGAAGTAAAGGTCATTCCATCCATCTACGAATTCATTACCTTACGGGCAGAAGCCGAGATGTTCGAGGGGTTGCCAGTCATTACCTTGCAGGGATCGCCTCTCTATGGCTGGAACGTGGTCTTAAAGAGTATGAGCGATTTTGTGGGGGCGGCGGTGGCACTCACCTTAACGACACCGCTCATGATCGTCATTGCGCTCGCTGTGAAGCTCACATCGCCCGGGCCTGTGTTTTATCGTCAGGAACGGATGGGCATCGACGGGAAGCCGTTCATGATGCTCAAATTTCGAACGATGCACATTCATCAACCAGGGGATACCGTTTTGCTGACGCCGAAGGACGATCCGCGTATTACGACCGTTGGCCGATTTCTTCGCAAGACGAGCTTGGACGAGTTGCCTCAGTTCCTGAATGTCATGAAGGGCGAGATGAGTATTGTCGGGCCGCGCCCGGAACGTTCGTGGGTCGTGGAGGAAGTCAGGAAACGGATTCCCCTGTATATGCTCAAGCATAAGATGAAAGCCGGCATAACAGGGTGGGCACAGGTCAATGGGTGGAGGGGAGATACGTCACTCGACAAACGGATTGAATATGACTTGTACTATATTGAGCACTGGTCGGTGTGGTTCGATCTGAAGATTGCGTTGCTCACGATCTGGCGCGGCTTCGTTCATAAACACGCGTACTGAATAGACAAGCGGTTCCTTCAGGAGGCATTCGAGCCTCGTCGTGAGGCAGTACAGGTTGCCTTTCTGAAAGACCGGATAGGGAATGGATGACACGCAGAGGAATTATTCTAGCGGGCGGCTCGGGCACCAGACTCTATCCTGTGACGCAGGCAGTCTCCAAGCAGTTGTTGCCGGTCTTCGACAAGCCGATGATTTACTACCCCCTGAGCACCCTGATGTTGGCTGGCATCCGGGACATTCTCGTCATTTCAACACCACAGGATACTCCTCGTTTCGAACAACTGCTCGGGAAAGGGGACAGATGGGGTTTGAACCTGCAGTATGCTGTTCAGCAATCTCCCGACGGCCTGGCACAGGCCTTTATCATTGGCGCATCTTTTATCGGCAAGCAGCCGTCGGCTCTCGTGCTCGGGGACAACATTTTCTATGGTCACGATTTTCATCACCTGCTTCGCAACGCGATGGATCGAACCGTGGGCGCCAGTGTCTTCGCGTATCACGTCAACGACCCGGAACGATATGGAGTGGCAGAGTTCGACATGAACGGGAAGGTGATATCGCTCGAAGAAAAGCCGAAGCAGCCGAAGTCTAATTACGCCGTCACGGGATTATACTTTTACGATCAGCACGTGAGTGAACTCGCCAAAAAGCTCAAGCCCTCAGCCCGTGGCGAACTGGAAATAACGGATCTGAATCGGGCATACATGGAACAAGGAAAGCTTAACGTCCAGATCATGGGGCGGGGGTACGCGTGGCTTGATACCGGTACCCACGAAACACTCCTGAGTGCCAGCCAGTTCATCGCGACACTTGAGAATCGTCAGGGCCTCAAGGTGGCCTGCCCGGAAGAAATTGCGTATAGGCAGAAGTGGATAAGCGCCGAGCAGTTGGAGCAACTTGCCCGGCCGATGTCGAAAAACGGCTACGGTTCATACTTGCTGGGCGTACTCAAGGAAACAGTTTTTTAGTTCAAACCTCCTGATTCAAGATCTTTGTCGATGGTTTTTCAAGTGCAGTTTGTTTATTTACGACCTGGGTCGGGGAGTTCCATTTTCGTCACAACCGCTTGCATCAACGCACACATCAACACGCGGGGGCAATAGTGGCAGAGAACGTGCTTGCTCGACAGAGAAACGTTTGTACCACCCTCACGTAGTTCTGATGCAGCGCTTCTCTACCACTCCCATGGAAATGTTTGCGAGTATCTGGCGAAATCGATGGCTTACTATCCAGATGATTAAACGTGAGGTGCTGGGTCGCTATCGTGGATCGACCCTGGGACTCGCCTGGTCGTTTTTTTATCCCGTGGTCATGCTGGCGGTTTATACCTTTGTATTTTCCGTCGTCTTCAAGGCGCGATGGGCGATAGGAGGCGAGGAAAGCAAGGCTAATTTTGCCATCATTCTTTTTGTCGGCATGATCGTCCACGGTCTATTCGCGGAATGTGTCAATCGCGCCCCAGGGCTTATTCTCTCGAATGTCAATTATGTGAAGAAAGTGGTATTCCCGCTGGAGATTTTGCCGTGGGTTGCCATGGGGTCAGCATTGTTTCATGCCGTCATTAGCCTGGCGGTGTTGTTAATTGCGCAGTTCATTCTCAATTTCTCTCTGCCGTGGACCGCAATCTTTTTCCCAGTTGTTATCCTGCCTCTCATCATCGCGACCATGGGCTTTGCGTGGGTGCTCTCCGCCACGGGCGTATACGTTCGCGACATTAGTCAGATGACCGGGATCATGACCACCGTCTTGCTGTTTGTATCGCCGGTGTTTTATCCCGTTTCTGCTTTGCCCATTGAATACCGGGGATGGCTGCTGCTCAATCCCCTGACGTTCGTCATCGAGGAGGCACGAAACGTTTTGATATGGGGAAGAGTGATAGATTGGCCAAGATGGGCGATCTCGGTCGTAGCCAGTTTTGCCATCGCCTGGGTGGGATTCTGGTGGTTCCAGAAGATCCGAAAGGGGTTTGCCGATGTCCTTTGAGGTTGGCATTGAACATCGGCGCGCTCAAGACCCAGCGGATGATGCCGCCATTTGCGTTCACAAGGTGAGCAAGTGCTATCACCTCTACGATCGGCCGCATGATCGGCTCAAACAATTCGTCATTCCGCACGTGCGACGGCTGATGGGCAAGGACCCGAAGACCTATGCTCGAGAATTCTGGGCATTACGCGATGTGTCCTTCGACGTTAAAAAGGGCGAAACGGTGGGCATTATCGGACGAAATGGATCCGGGAAATCCACTCTGCTGCAAGTCATTTGTGGCACCCTTACCCCGACGAGCGGAACAGTCAACACTAATGGTCGTCTGGCGGCCCTGCTGGAACTGGGGGCGGGGTTCAATCCGGAATTTACAGGTCGCGAGAACATTTATATGAATGGTGCCTTGCTGGGACTGTCCAAGGAAGAAATCGATTCCCGTATCGACGACATCGCGGCGTTTGCGGACATCGGCCAATTCATCGAGCAACCAGTCAAGACCTATTCGAGTGGAATGTATGTGAGACTGGCATTCGCCATCGCTATCAATGTCCAACCTCAGATTCTGATCGTTGATGAGGTACTGGCAGTCGGCGATGCGCGCTTCCAGGCGAAGTGCATGAAGCGGATAAAGGTCATCCAAGAAAGCGGGGCCTCGATACTTTTCGTGAGCCACGATGTCGGTTCGGTGCGCACATTATGCGAGCGAGCAATTTGGCTGGAACGGGGTGCCGTCCACATGACTGGTGAGGTATTCCCAGTCACCGGCCATTATATGGAATATCTCTTCGACGAGGGAAAATTCTCTGGCCGATCTGGCTTGGTCGAATCGATGCAAGGTTCTTCAGAGTGCACAAAGGACGATTACGATCACAAACCGGTTACACATTGGGGGTCGCACGTCGGATGCATCACGCACGCTGGAATCTATGGCATGGATGGTACGCGGAAAGACCGTATCGGGTGGAATGAGGAGATCGAAGTGCGAATTGTCTTTGCGCCGCCGTCCGTGGCTGATCGGGCGAACCTTAGTGTTGCATTCTCCATAAAGAATTTGAATGGGACAGACCTTATCGTCTCAACCACGTTCGACCGCGGTCCGATGCCATTCGATCGACAGGCGAAGGCCTTTCGCGTCAGCTGCCGCTTTCGGAATCCCCTCGTAACCGGCAAGTATCTGCTGGTGGCCGCCATCGAAGACCGGTCCTCAGCAGCCATCCATTATTACGAGTACCTCGAAGGTGCTCATTATTTCGCTTCAGTGGCCGATACGCATCTCTTCGGTGTGTTTCAACCCGAGATTATTCAAGAAGTGGCTGCTGTCTAAATGGAAGAGCAGCATCTCAATAGCAAAGAATACTGGGATCACCGCTTCCAAGTTGATTGGGAGGCCATGCAAGGGCGGGAACAGTCACGTTTTTTTGCCAAGGTGGCTTTGGAGCATTTGCCATCGTGGTTGTTCACGCTTGCCAGAGTCAAGCGGTTCACCTTTTGCGATTGGGGCTGTGCAGAGGGTGACGGAACCGACGTGCTTGGCTCCTACTTTGGCCGTGATCGCGTCTGCGGGATCGATTTTTCCATCACAGCGGTGGAAAAAGCACGCAGCCTCTACAAGGATCTTGAATTTCTGATTGAAGACTGGCTCACGGAGGGCACTGCCGTCAAAACTTATGATGTGGTGTTCTCCTCCAACACGCTGGAGCATTTCCGGCGGCCGTACGAGGTCCTTCATACCCTGTTGGCGCATGCGAATAAGTGCGTTGTCTTATTGCTTCCTTACCGCGAATTCGAGCGCCAATTCGAACACGCCTACACCTTTCTTCCCGAAAATATTCCGAGCGTCCCCGATACCGAATTTGTTCTTGCATATGCAAAGGTTGTAGATACGAGCGGTCTGGTCCCGACGTACTGGAGCGGGCAGCAGATACTATTGGTCTATGCGCAAGCCAAGTTCCTCCGTGAAAGTGGATTGACGTTGGCCGACCTCCGGGTCCACCAGGAACCGGATACTATGACCCAAACGAGGATTGCCGAGGCTCAACATGAGCTTGTTGATCGTGATAGCCGGATCACAGCTCTAAATCAGTCGGTGACGGAGCGTGAAGCACAGATCAACGAGCTTACTCAGGCCCTTGCTGAGCGCGATGATCGAATCGCCGCCCTCAACCAACAACTACAGATCGTCGAAGGAAGCCGATCATGGCGGATTACTAAGCCGTTGCGTGATGGCGTTCGAGCGGCCGTCACAGTAAAAAGAAATCTACGGTACGCAGTGGGGTTAACGCGGACGAGGGGACTTCGTTACGTCTTAGGACTCATTGGAAACAGGTTGAGAAGCCAGAGTCGGCTCGAGACGCATTGCCACGAGGAGTTGAATCGCATTCTCGAGAGCCATTCAGGTAAGCCCGTGATCGTGTTTCACCCAGTGGTAGATTGGAATCTTCCACTTTTTCAGAGGCCACAGCATATCGCTAAAGGGCTAGCCAATCAGGGCTTTCTATTTTTCTATTGCACAGTAAATGGATTTGATGCCGTCGACGGTTTCGAGCAAGTTCATGAAGGGTGTTATGTCACCAATCAGTTCGAGATGATAGATCGGCTACCAGGGCGTAAGATCATTCACATGTATGCCGCAGATCCCAGGTGCTCCTGGGAGTACATCCAGAAGCATAAGGATGCCGGTGATGTGATGATTTATGAGTACATCGATGAGATTCATGCTGACATTGCCGGCAAAGAGGTGGCTCAACGTATTCTCAGTCGGCAC
>Ga0075419_10000865_pt1 | contig 19453 bp, 15 predicted proteins | sample SoiMetdeltSBSDD3_FD_76900 | JGI IMG/M metagenome (GOLD analysis project Ga0075419, IMG submission 76900) | Bulk soil microbial communities from a Populus tree surrounding site in Tennessee, USA - Soil MetaG P. deltoides SBSDD3 | ecosystem: Environmental > Terrestrial > Soil > Tree plantation... | reverse complement strand
TGCGTCTTCGATGTCGTCAAAAGGGGTTTGCATACTTCAACTGCCAGGCCTGGCGTTTCCGGTCGTTAGGGACGATCAATTTATCATTGAACATGACTCATTAACATGGTTTTTTTAAGCCGCTTGTCTCGAGTCCACGCGTCTAGGACGAAGAGCCAGTGACCCCCTCATCGCGTTTGCGTAGTGCAGCGATCACGGTGCCCCACGCACACATGGCAAAGCCGGCGAAGAGCCAGAGACCGTATTCGTAGCTCCCGGCAGTTTCCTTCAGAAGACCTGCGGCAACCGGCAAGACGAACCCGCCGAGCCCTCCCGCCGCCCCGACCACTCCGGATGCCAGTCCGATGTCCTTCGGAAACCACTCGGCGACGAGTTGAAACACGACGCCGTTGCCAAATCCCAGTGCGCCGGTTGTGAGGATCATCATCGTCACAGCCAGAGAACGGGACGGGCTGATAATGGCGACGACAGCTCCGGCCGCCATGGGCAAGACGTAGTGCAGCGTGCGGAGGCCGCCCAGGCGATCCGCAACATACCCGCCGACCGGACGGAGGAGGCTTCCCCCCAGCCCGCACAGCGCAGCGAGAACTCCCGCAGTGATGGCCTCGAAGCGGTACACGTCGTGAAGGACGAGAGGCAACAGACTGCAGAGACCAACAAACCCGCCGAATGTCGTCGCATACAGGAAACACAACCAGTAGGCGGCCCGACGCCGAATCATCGAGCCCGCGCTGTGCCACCATTGCGCGTTCTGCTGTACTGGTCGGTCTGGATGCGCAGGCACCACAATACTGAAGAGCAGTAGCGCCATCGCCACCACACCGGCCATGACGAGACAGACAGCGTGCCAACCCAGTTGTGCGGCCCAGCGGGGCGCCCAGAATAAGATGAACACGGTGCCGATATTCCCGGATGCCGCCAGCCCGAGAACCAGTCCCTGGGCGGCCGGAGGATAGGCTTTGCTTGCGAGCGGCAAGGAGACGGCAAAGCTTGCCCCAGCCATCCCCAGGCATAGTGCGAAGGCCAGCGCCTCGATGTACGCCGTCACGCCGAGCCACCCCCACAGCAGCACAGCGCATTCCGCGAGCATGATGACAACCGCAGTGCCGCGTGCGCCGACCCGATCCGCGCTCCAACCCGCGACGATTCTGAACACAGCGCCGCCCAGCAACGGCAGCGCGACGAGCCAGGAAATCTGCGAGTTACTCAACTGAAGATCGCCGGCGATGGAAATGCTCATCGCGCCGATCAACAGCCAGACCATGAAACTGGTGGTCAGATGCAGCCACGCACCAAGGAGGGAGGGCCAATGTCCGCTCTTCAGAATGGTCAAGGGGTGCATGGCTCAATTCCCCGGCTGGTTGAGTGGCACCCGGCCCTGCTGACGTTCGGGGCATCCGGGCCGGCGCTCCGACAGAGCCCCGCATCATAGGGGACGAATTCCATCCCTGCAAGGAACCATTAGGGACACCGGCAGCTTTGTCGGGGCAGAACGTTCTGCTATAGTTTGCGATTCGTATGGCCAAACGTCAGGCGAAGAAACAGCAAGAAGAAATCCTCGAGCCGGAGGTTCTGGGTCCGGACGACGCCATGCCTGAGGGCGACACGCCGTCTACTGAATTGCCTCCGTCCGCCGACGGGCGTACCGATACGACAGCGGTGGTGCCCGTCACCGCACTCCAGCAGTACCTGGCCGAGATACGTCGCCATCCATACCTTTCAAAGGAAGAAGAACTCCAGCTGTTTGAGGAATATCGCACGCATGGCAGCCGTGAAGCGGCTGTGAAATTGATCATGGCTAACTTACGCGTGTCGGTGGCAATTTCCGCAGAATATCTGCATACCGGCGCCGACCACATGGATTTAATTCAGGAAGGCAATGTCGGCTTGATGCAAGCGATCAAGAAATTCGACCCCTCAAAGAATGTCCGGTTTCACGCGTATGCCGCCTGGTGGTCACGCGCCTACATCCTCCGCTATCTCCTCAATACCTACCGGCTGGTTAAGATCGGGACGACCCAGGATCAGCGAAAACTTTTCTACAATCTTAAGAAGGAGAAATCGAAGCTCGAGCGCGAGGGCTTTTCACCGGATACCAAATTGCTGGCAGACCGGTTGAACGTACGTGAGCGCGACGTGATCGAGATGGATCAGCGGCTGGGTAATTGGGAACTATCGCTGGATCAACCACTCGGAGAAGAGCAAGATGGCAGCCTCCTTGATATTCTGCCGTCCCAGCAGGTCCCCGCTGACGAGGTACTCGCTCGTGATCAACTGAGGACGCTCTTTCGAGAAAAGCTTGGCGAATTTATCAAGACGCTCGATGAACGTGATGAAGACATCCTTCGGAACCGTCTCTTGTCCGAGACACCCCTCACGCTCGACGACCTGGGCGCGAAATATGGCATTACCAAGGAGCGCACCCGCCAGTTAGAGGCCCGCATCATCAAACGGCTGCGCGACTACATGAAAAAGGACATAAAGGATTTCGATCAGTTACGGGCCTGATGTCCCTTTCGCATCCCACAAAATAAAGTGGAATATCCCTACCATCATCAGTTATGATGCCCCCTTCCTGAGCCGAGGGAGCAAAAGATTTTTCCCTAGGCCCCTTGACTCAGACCAGAACAGTTCTATCTATCCCGCAGTCTCGGCAGATCTGGGATTCTACTCGCGGGGGCTCTTGAGCCCGTGCCATCGAGTGCGAACCCGTTCTAAATCGTCGACATTGTTCGGGTTAACTTTTCATCACGAGGAGGTTCTGTTATGAGCACCGCAGCGAAGGAGAAAAAGAACGTGGCCAAGGGCTTTCAGCCCCTCGGCGACCGCGTGTTCGTGACCTACACTGAGGAATTGGAACGGACGTCAGGCGGCATCTATGTGCCCGACTCTGCGAAGGAAAAGCCGCAGCGGGGCATCGTGCAGGCGGTCGGCAAGAAGGTGGAAAACGTCAAGGTCGGCGACCAGGTCCTGTTCGACAAGTATTCGGGCAGCAAGCTTCGGATCGAGGACGAAGAGTGCTTGATCCTCAAGGAAGAAGACATCCTCGGCATCTTCACCAGCTAATTCGAAAAAACAGACTTAACGGAGGGATCACATGCCAAAGCAATTACTCTATAGCGAGGCGGCGCGGGCCGCCATTCTCAAGGGGGTCAACCAACTGGCCGACGCCGTGAAGGCAACGCTCGGACCCAAGGGCCGCAACGCCATTCTCGACAAGAAGTTCGGCGCCCCGACCATTACCAAGGACGGCGTGACGGTCGCCAAGGAAATCGAGCTCAAGAATCCGTACGAGAACATGGGTGCTCAGCTCGTCCGAGAAGTCGCCAGCAAGACCAGCGATACGGCGGGTGACGGAACCACGACAGCCACCGTCCTGGCGCAGGCCATCTTCCGCGAAGGCGCGAAGAACATCACCGCAGGCGCGAACCCGATGGAAATCAAGCGCGGGATCGACAAGGCGGTTGAAGCGGTGGTGGCCGAGTTGAAGAAGCTCAGCAAGCCCTGCCAGAACAAGACCGAAATTTCACAAGTCGGAACCATTTCAGCGAACAACGACAAGACCATTGGCGATTTGATCGCGGAAGCGATGGAAAAGGTCGGCAAGGATGGCGTGATCACGGTCGAAGAAGCCAAGTCCATGACGACCTCACTCGATGTCGTCGAAGGCATGCAGTTCGATCGCGGATACATCTCCCCCTATTTCGTCACCAACGCCGAGCGGATGGAAGCTTCACTCGAAGAGCCGCTCATCCTCATCAACGAAAAGAAAATCAGCAGCATGAAGGACCTTCTCCCGGTCCTCGAGCAGGTCGCCAAGATGGGTAAGCCGCTCGTGATCATCGCGGAAGAAGTCGAAGGCGAAGCGTTGGCCACCCTCGTAGTCAATAAGCTGCGCGGCACTCTGAATGTCGCGGCCGTGAAAGCTCCGGGCTTCGGCGATCGACGGAAGGCCATGCTGGAGGACATCGCGATCCTCACCGGCGGCCAAACCATCTCGGAAGATCTCGGCATCAAGCTGGAAAACGTGAAGCTCACCGACCTCGGCCGCGCCAAGCGCGTGACGATCGACAAGGACAACAGCACGATCGTCGAAGGCTATGGCGACCCGAAGAAGATCGAAGCGCGCGTCAAGCAGATCAAGGCCCAGATCGAGGAAACGACCTCCGACTACGATCGCGAGAAGCTGCAAGAGCGGCTGGCCAAGATCGTCGGCGGTGTGGCGGTGATCAATGTCGGCGCCGCGACGGAGACGGAAATGAAGGAAAAGAAAGCCCGCGTCGAGGACGCCCTCCACGCGACCAAAGCGGCGGTGGAAGAGGGCATCGTTCCGGGCGGCGGAACGGCGTATCTGCGCTGCATCAAGGCGCTGGATACCATCAAGGATGTTCCGGCGGAGCAGAAGGTCGGCTTGGACATCATCCGACGCGCGCTCGAAGAGCCGATCCGCCAGATCGTGAACAATGCCGGCGGTGAAGCCTCGGTCGTGGTCGGCAAGGTCCGCGAAGATAAGAACGTGAACGCCGGCTACAATGCGGCGACCGAAGAGTATGTCGACATGATCAAGGCCGGGATCATCGATCCGACCAAAGTGTCGCGGACTGCGTTGCAGAACGCGGCATCAGTGGCGGCGTTGATGCTGACAACCGAAGTCATGGTCACCGACATCCCTGAAGAGAAGAAGGAACCCATGGGCGGCGGTGGGCATGGCCACAACCATGGCATGGAAGGGATGTACTAAGAGAACCAACACGCTATCGTCTGATAGCTGCGGTCAAATGAAGGGCCTGGCGGGGAACCGCCGGGCCCTTTTTCTTTGTTGAAACTACTGCGCTAGAATGACTGAACGTGATTCGTAGGAACAGCGAGGATGATCGTCGAAGTCGAAGCCAACGAGAATTGCGAAGCCAGCCTCTTCGCACGGTTCAAAGATGCCGGCCAACCGCGGCAAGTCCATCAAGTGCGCCTCTACGATCGGAATCCCTCGGGCGAGTGGTATTGGGTCACCGGTTGGAGTGACAACGCGGAGTCGCCCGCTTCCCCCGCCTACGCACAGCTGGTTGAAGATTCAGGTTCAGGGCTTGCGCATCTCGTCTATGGGGGGATCTATGGGCTGCGTTTCAAGCCTGTTGTCGTCGATGAGCCGTGGAGCCTCGACAGTCCGTGTCAATGGGGAGAGACGCATCTGTCGCTGGCCACAGACCGTGATTTGCGCTATGCCCTCTGAGCCGGCCGGCGTACGGCCATCGCCTTCAGCGTGGCCTTGAGCAGTGGCGACACTCCGGTCTCGTAGAAAAACGACCGGAACAGATCATGGACGACCTTCGTGTGTGAACGATAGTCGGCTTGAAACCTGCTGGCGATCACCGGACGATTGGTCCCCTGATATCCCGAACGGATGGCGCAACGTTCAAGCTCCAGGGCCTCATCCGGGAGGGAGTGGGTCTGCAGATCATGAACCATCTGCAATTTGTGCTCGATGTCTCGAAGAAACAGATAGGCGACAGACAGCGCGTCGCACTCCTTCGTCGACAGGAGCTTTTTTCGAGCAAACGCCTTCAACGAATCGAGGGTGCTGCGGTGCAGCAACGCCGGATCCTGCCTGCCAGCCAGCACCTGGATCGTTTGCGCGAGGAACTCGATTTCCCGAATGCCACCGGTGCCGAGCTTGACGTTGCGATGCTCGTGCCCCCGATCCGCCATCTTCGCATCGATCATTTCCTTGACCGTTCGCACATCCTGGACGACGGCCATTGCGCCTGCCAGACCGGATTTGCTGGTGCCCTGACCCAAAATAAACGGCCTGACCGTTCTTAAGAAGGCCTTCCCCACTTCCGGAGATCCGGCTACCGGCCAGGCTTTCAATAGTGCGAGTCGCTCCCAGATCCGTCCCCTGGTGAAATAATATTTCCGATAGTCGTCCACCGATCGGGCCAGTTGTCCGACCGACCCTTCCGCGCGCAAGCGCAGGTCCACGCGAAAGACGTAGCCCTCCCGGGTTTGCTCGGACAACGCCTTGGTGATCTCGCGCGAGAGAATTTCGAAATACTCTTCGTTGGAGATGCCTACAGCCACCGGTTTGACGGATCTTGCCGGCACGGCCTTGGTCTCCCCTTCATGCGAGGCGTATACGTAGATCAAATCCACGTCAGAGCTGTAGTTCAGCTCGTGCCCGCCGAGCTTGCCCATCGCCATGACAGCAAATCCTGTCTCGACCCATCTGCCCTTCCGGTTTTTGTGCATCGGCTTGCCGTATTGCCGACCTAAATCGGCATCAACAATTTCATAGGCGGCCTCGATGAGCAGCGCGGCCAGATCCGACAGTGAGGCCGTCGTCTCGGGTACTTTGGCCAGCCGCAACAGGTCCCGCACGCCGATTCGAAGCATCTCGCGTCGTCGAAAGCGGCGCAGCACGGCCAACTTCAGTTCTTTCACGGTGAGACGGGCCAATTGCTTCCGGAGCGCGTGCTCCAAGCCCGACCTCGTCGACGGCCTCGAGAGGACATCTTCTTCCGCCAGCCAATACACCAGCGTAGGATCGCGAATAATCGTGAAGGCGAGTGAATCGCTATTGCCGAAAATGGTAGAGAGCAGCTCGAGCATGCGCGGCGAGCTGCGCAGATAATCGAGAAAGGTCGACCGGGTCACGTTCTCGAGAAGCCGCTCCCAATGATTCAACGCCTGGTCCGGGTCGGCGGTGCGCGCAATCGACTCCATCAGGATCGGCAGAATGCCGACGAGCTGATGCCGCTCATGCGGCTGGCCGGCCATCGCCTGCAGATTACGGTCAGCCTGTTCGACGTCCGTCAGCCCGTAGGCCGACAGGATGCTGCGTATGTCCTGGGGAACGCGTTCAGATGCCAGCAACAATGGCGTGGGGTCAGGCTTTCCCATCGCCGACTCCATCGACACATGTGCCGACTTCGAAGGTTTTCTCCGGCTTAGTGCCGGACGCTCTTCCTTTTTAGTCCCCAAAACCGCCTCAGCACCAGGTTGGTTGATGAATGGCAACGTCCCGCAGGATGGTCAATGCCCCGAGCTGCCCGAGCAGCTCCTTCCCGGCTCACCCCGCACGCCCCGAGCTGCCACAGCATCTTCTTCCCATTGTGTATGTCGTGGCCTGGGGCTGCGAGAAGGAAATGTGTCGTCACTTTTCAACATCTACCGGCGCGGCATTATACTGTCAGCCCAGATTGCGCACAATGAACGGTCCTGCGATATACTGACGACCCGATGGCCTCCTCCGACCGCGAAGACCTCCTTCAAGCTCTCATCCCTCTCTCTACGGACGTGCCACCAGATGTGCTTCGTGATTTCGTCACCCGGATGGACCATGAATATCTTCGCCGGGTTCCGCTGCAGACGATCGCGCAGCATGTGCGGTTGGCGGCAAGATTGACTCCGGATCATCTTTGCGAATGCACCGTCTCCGAACTTGGCGACGGACACTTCGATCTGACGGTCGTCGCCTATGACTATTTTGCCGAATTCGCGACCATCTGCGGACTGCTGTCGGCATTCGAATTGAACATCGAGGAAGGGCAGATTTATACGTTCACGGAGACGCCTATTTCCGGCCCATCCACGAGGTCTGCATACGGAGAAGGGCGGAGCCAGCGGCCCAAGTTGCGCCCCGGTTTGAGCCGGAAAAAGATCGTGGACGTTTTTCGAGTTCAACCGGTCGGCGGTGCGCTCTTCACCTCCGAGAAGCAAGATCGCTTTGCAGGCGAGCTCCGCACCTTGATCGGCTTGCTGGATGACAACAAGTTCGAGCAAGCCCGGCATGCGGTCAATCGGCAACTGGTTGAACAGCTCGGCAAACGGCGCGGCTCCTTTAGCGGCCTGTTGCATCCGGTTCAAATTACATTCGATAACAGCCAGTCGCCGAGCGACACCATTATGGACATCCGCTCTGACGACACGCCGGCGTTTCTTTATGCCTTCGCTAACGCACTGGCCATGCGCAATGTGTATATTGCCAGGGCACAGATCACGCTGGAAGGCGGAAAGCTGCATGACCGCTTTGCCGTCAGGAACCGCTACGGGCAGAAGCTAACCGACCACGTGGACCAGCAGCAGTTGCGCCTGACCGCCGTCTTGATCAAGCAGTTTACCCATGCTCTGACCTGGGCGCCGGACCCCACAAAGGCCTTGGAAGCGTTCGACCAGTTTCTCGACCTCACCGTTCAGGAGACCAAAGGAAAGGCAAGAGAGGAAGCGCTCGCCTTTCTCGGCGACAAGAAGACCTTTCCCCTACTCGCCCGGCTGTTGGGCGCCAGCGATTTTCTCTGGGAGGATTTTCTCCGGCGGCAGCACGACCATCTGTTGCCCTTGCTTCAGGATTATCGCGATGCGCCGCTCATCAAACCGCAGGCGGCGCTCCGGAAGGCGCTCGATCGTGTGGTGGAACGGACCAAAGGTGAAGCCGGGCGCAAGGAGGCGTTGAACCGCTTCAAGGATCAGGAACTCTTCCGCATCGACATGAAACACATCGTCGAGCCAGACAGCAGCCTGGCCGACTTTTCGCTCGCGCTGACCGAGTTGGCGGAAATCATCGTTCAACGCAGTCTGAAAGATTGTCAGGCCAAGTTGAGTAAACAATACGGCGCCCCGCGGCTTGCGAACAGGAAGCCCTGTCCTTTTGCGATGATGGGCGCAGGCAAATTCGGCGGTCGTGAGTTGGGCTATGCCTCCGACATCGAAGTCTTGTTCATCTATGGCGGCGCCGGGCGCACGGACGGAAAGCACCGCATTGAGAACAGTGAATACTTCGAACGGCTCAGTCAGGAATTGCTACAATGGATCGAGGCCAAACAGGAAGGCATCTTTCATCTCGATGTGCGCCTCCGCCCTCACGGAGGCAAAGGCACTCTCGCCAATCCTCTGGACGAAATTACGACATATTACAGTGACAACGGACTCGCTGCGCCGTTCGAACGGCAGGCCATGATCAAGCTGCGCCATGTGGCCGGCGATGAAGCACTGGGCAAACAGGTCGAAGCCCATCGCGACCGGTATGTCTACAGCGGCGCGCCATGGGATCTTGAGGCAGCACTTGATTTGCGCCGACAGCAATTGAAACAGCTCGTCGAACGCGGCACGGTGAACGCGAAACTCAGCCATGGCGGCGTGGTGGATATTGAGTATGCCATCCAGTATCTCCAACTGATGCATGGCCACCGGCATGCGGTGTTGCGGACGCCGAACGCCATGCAGGCGCTGGCCGGACTGATGGAGTCGGGCATCGTCAGCAGGCATGACGGCGAGGATCTTCGAAAGGCCTATTTGTTCCTCCGCATGCTGATCGACGGACTCCGGATGGTGCGGGGTCATGCCAAGGACCTCGTTATCCCGCCTGATGATTCAGAAGAGTTCATCTTCCTGGCACGTCGCGTCGGATACACCACCGATGATTGGCAGGCGGGGGCCAGACATTTGAAGACGGATATAGACGAGCATATGGGAAGGGTAAGGGAGTTTTGGGAGCGGACGTTCGGAAAATTATGAAGCAGCTGGCCTGGATCGGTCCCTGTGCCCGCCGAACGCGACACACGGGAACCATTGGATGATCACACTACGGGAGGTGTGTTCGTCCAGGCGCGCACCATGGGACCGATCCAGGCCGCTTAGGGGCCTTTCATCGATGAGGTGGAGGGGTATCAGCAAGCTCGGTGGGAGCATCATATTGGCGCGAGACGTCGAAGGTCGCCGAGAAGCCACTCCATCCTCCCGCTGTAGAGAGGCGAAGCCGGCGAGGTATAGGGATCACTGCAATTTGCTAATTCTTTTGATAGAGAATAACGATCTAGCTAACATGAATAGAGGAATGATGATGAAGGCAGTCACAGAATCCTTCCGCCAGTCCTTCCCAAGCGGTCTCGATCGCAGCCGGTATGCAGACAGTTCGATTTCTGACTGCATTCAGTTCTGGAATATTACACCCGCTTCCAGGACACAGAGATGCACATGAATGCTCGAGAGGGGCTGGAAGAGCCTCCAGAATGAGTGGAGAGGTCAAGTAACCCGTCTGGCTCTCAGGTTTTCCACTATTCAAGAAGGAGTCTTATCTCATGCGAGTTGCGCTCGTTTGTCTGTTGACGCTGATTCTGTCGGGTTGCATCAATATCACCACGGAACTACAACCGAGCAACCCCGACGTCCAAGACGTCCTGCTTGGTGAAGACTGCACGCCCGTTGTCCTCGGCATGGGACTCGGCACAAACACCATTGAAGGCGCGAAAAGGGATGGTAGGCCAATGGGAGACGTGGGCGAGTTCCGCTCGCGTGTAAAACTCAATGATCGAACGCTTATCAACCGAATCCGCACAATTCAGATCAGCAATTTTTATGTATTGCTGGTTGGTTCCAGCTGCATTCAAGTAGTCGGAGAGCCATGATGGTCTTGTCCTGATTCATCTCTTCGACTCACGACTTCGGCGCGATAACGGACAATGTTGGTGAGGCGATCGGTTTCCCCTGAGTTTGGCGAAGGCCTTCCCACAGGCCATTGGCGCCCTATGGCGCACTCTTCACGGCCTGGGCGCGCTTCTCATCGAGCTCAGCCCAGCGTGCGTAGAGACGTTCGACGTCGGCTTCTGCGGTGTGGAGGGCGGTGTACCGCTCCTGGAGGGCTTCCGCAGAGGAAGCGATGGCCGGGTCGTTCGCTGCTGTTTGACAGGCCGCTACAATTTCCTCGGCCTTGAGAATCTGCTCCTCAATCTTTTCCCATTCCTGTTGCTCCCGATAGGACAACCCTTTCCGTTTGGGAGAGGCCTTCACTGCGTGCACGGCGAATGTCGGCGTGGGGTTCCTCGCATCGTCCGCACTCCGAGCCTGTGCGGCCTCCCATTGGGCATAGTCGGCGAACCAGTCGGCGCGGCCCGTGCCGTCTAGCGCGAGCAGCCTGGTGGAGACGCGATCCAGCAGCCACCGGTCGTGCGTGACGAGGACGAGCGCTCCGGAAAATTCCAGCAGGCTGTCCTCCAGCACGTCGAGCGTCGGAATATCCAAATCGTTCGTTGGCTCGTCTAGGATCAGAAGGTCGGCCGGCAGGAGCATGAGTCGTGCGATGAGCAGTCGAGCCTGCTCCCCGCCGGACAGGCGGGAGACGGGTAGGTCCAGTTGTTCCGGTTTGAAGAGAAAACGCTTCGCCCATGAGATCAAATGGAGGGACCGGTCTTGATAGACGACGGCATCGCCGGCCGGCGCAAGGGAGCGCCGCAGCGTGGCCTGCTGGTCCAGCGATTGGCGGTGTTGCTCGAATGTCACGACGCGCAGCCGGTCGGCGCGGGCAATGGTGCCGCTATCCGGTTGCAGAGTGCCTGCCAGCAACCTCAGCAGTGTGGTCTTCCCGCTACCGTTGGGGCCAAGAAGCCCGATCCGTTCGCCAGGGCCAAGCTGGAAGTCCAGGCCCGTGACGATAGGCTGTCCGCCAAGCGATTTGCCGAGCCCGGTAGCCACCAGAAGCTGTTTGGACTTTCGTCCCGACGCCGTGAAGTCGATCCCTGCTGAACTCTGTCCCTGCCGCGATTCGAGTGTCTGCAACTCGTCGATCAGCTGTCCGGCTGCGTCTACCCGCGCTTTGGCCTTCGTCGTACGGGCTTTGGGCCCACGCCGGAGCCATTCCACTTCACGCCGAACGCGATTTGCCAGGGAGGCTTGATAATCGGCCTGCGCGTGCAATGCCGCCTCGCGCTGTTCCAAAAAATCACTGTATCGGCCCTTCGCCTGAAACACGCCATGCGGGTAACAGCGGTTTAATTCCCAGATGCGGGAGGCCACAGATTCCAGAAACTTCCTGTCATGGCTGACGACGAGAAACGCATGAGGTTCGGCCTGCAACACTCCTTCCAGCCACAGAATACCCTCGACGTCCAGATGATTGGTCGGCTCATCCATCAGCAGCACGGCTGGTTCCAGCATCAACGACCGAGCGATCGCGAGACGTTTCTTCCATCCTCCTGAGAGTGTCGCGATCGGCTGGTCGGCACGTACAAAGCCTCCGAGGCTGAGGGCTTTGGCAATCCGACCGCCGTGCTCGTGGGGGTTTAGACCTTCGTCGAGAAGCACTTGGGCGAGCGCGTCTTCAACCGTGTGAGACGCGGAAAACGACGGTTCCTGCGGAACATAGCCGATGCGGACTTGGCGCCGAACCGACCGGCTGCCGCAATCCGGCTCATCGAGCCCTGCCAATATTTTGAGCAACGTCGACTTGCCGGACCCGTTGGGACCGATCAGCCCGACGTGATCGCCTTCGCCGAGGCCGAGGGACAGGTCAGCGAAGAGCGGTTTCACCCCATAGCTCTTACTAATGGACTCACAACTCAGCAGGATGACCGGCGGCATAGTCGCGAACAGGTTCTCCGATCCGGTGGTAAACGCGCAGGCAGGGTGACTCAAGCCAGGGCGGGCAGTGGTGCCAGGTCTTTCTTCTACGTGTCTAATCACGAGAAGTCAATTGGCACTAGGCCTCCGCTCGTAGGGAGCTTAGCGCTCGCGAAGGCGTAAAGAAACGGCGTCAGAAACCATTTCTTGCACACGGCTTCCCGTCTTAGGTGTGCAGCAAGACACAAACCGACTGTGTTGACTCCAAGCGCGTTCTCGGATACATGGTTTTCTTGTGATCGACGGAAGCCACGTGCTCTTTCTCCTCGAAGTCTTGGGTGTCCTGGCCCTTCCCGGGCCGACGAACTCGCTTTTGTTCGTCTCCGGTGTGTCACGTGGTTTTCAAGCAAGCCTCACCCTCGTGCTCGCCGAACTGGGCGCGTATCTTTTTTCTCTATCCGCGCTGGTCTTCATCCTTGTGCCCGTGTCTCAGAGCCACTCGGCGATCAGTCATGTGCTCCACCTGTTGTGCAGCACATATCTTGTCTATGTGGCCTACTGGCTCTGGCAATCGGGAGAGCGAGGAGTCCGCGCTTCGCATCCCATCACCTTTTCTCGTGTCTTTTTGACCACACTGGTCAACCCCAAAAATCTGATTTTTGCCTTTGGAGTCTTTCCTGTCCCAAGTGCCACGTCCGAGGGAATGCTCCCGTATTTCGCCGGCTTTTTGGCCATTTGCACCGGCGTAGCCTGTTGTTGGATTGCAGCGGGCGCGATGCTTCATTCAACAGACGCGCACACGCTCCATCTGAATTGGTTTTACCGCGGCGAAGCGTGCCTGCTCGTGGGATTCGCAGTCTTGATCCTATTCTCCGCCTACTATAAACACTGAACAAAAGACGCGTTACATAGTGGCCAGCACCAGCCGGAGGAGGCCGGAGATGTTTTCTGTTTGAGCGTAGGGCATGAGCCGATTGACCTGTAAGTGATAGCCGCCTTCCAGAGAGAGTTGCGGTTTCCAATCCCGCAACGGTTCAAGCTCCCACGAAACGATTCCTTTCCCGCCGATGCTGTCCAGGTCAATGAGCTTATCGGTCGATCGCAGGCCGAAGTAGTTTCCAACGGCGGTAATGCTCATCCGCTGGCTTTGCCTGTAGCTCATGGTGAGAGAAGCTGACGGCGCATCGATCCGCGTGTTAGCCCATTCTGGGCGTTCCGCGCGATAGCCGAGCGAAGGAGTGACGGTCAGAGTAGGAATTGGACGCAACGAGGTCGTCATCGTTTGTGTCCGGATCTGGCTCTCTGCGCCGTGGTTCAGGAGATCGGTTTCTATGCCGTAGGCGGATGCCAGCTTGGCATCCCAGATCCCCCCGCTATAACCAACTGCGGCTTCCAGGCTCTGAGGACTGGCTTTCTGCGGATAGAAATTGAGGGGATCCATGGTGGTGTTTGCAGTATTCTGCGCATAACTGAACGCCAGATGCGGCCATGCCCCCTTCTTCCATGACACATCGATCCGGTTATAACTTTGTTTGGCACGATCTTGGGCAGCGTCGCCTTGCAGGTAAGTCCATTGCTGGCCGATCGCACTCCGTAGGGCCATTGTCCCGATACTCCACTCGCCCCAGGCTTCTCTCACACCCTGCCCGGTTTGCTGATTGAAACCCTGAGCTGCGTTTCGAAATCGCATGCCGTAACGGACCAAGCCTGCGGAGCCCGTGACAGCGAGTCGCGTCAGGCGAGTTGAATGGTCCGCTGCAGGGCTGATCGCCTGGTTGGCGGTGACTTCGGTTTCCGTCGAGAATGCTCCCTTGAGCCAGGTGGTCGATGCGAGAAGCCCGTTGACGCCCGGCCGCTCCGTGCTCAAAGGCAGGTTCCGGACGCTGGTGGGAGCAAGGGGAGATTCATTGATGATCGGTGTGAGATTGGCTTGAAACACAGATGTCTGAGCCGGCTTGGGGCGCATTCGCCATTCGTCCCCGCTTCCCCAGGCCGGCCTTGCAATGAGTATGACGATCGCCACTGCTGCAACTTTGGCAGAGACATACATCCACGCGCATCATAATCGGCAAATGAAATGCCTTCATCCATACTGTGTAAGAGTGGCGTAAATTTTTGCTCACTTACTTCAACCTTCTATTCTTTCACTCTCTTCTCAGCCTCAGCTTCGGTGTGTTTCTGTAAAGTCGTATCATTGAATGCAAGGAGAGCCTCCCCGGCGACATTGGTAAACTTTGGCGTAAACAAAAAACTCACCGGAGGCAAGATCCACCATAACGTCGTCTCATCGGATTGTACGATCCTTACGCGCTCCGCACCCTCCTTCTTCGCCTCTTCGGTAAAATCTCGCACCGCTCCTTCCAGTGAGGCATCGCCAATAAAGGGCACGGCGACAGCAAAATGCAGCGCGGCTTTGGTCATATTGATATGCACTGCATCTGAACCATCGACATCCTTTAATCCACTAAAGTCAGGCGCCTTGCTCGTCATCGCGCAGCCCGCGATGGATAGGAGTAGTACTGCACTGGTCAATTTGAGTCCGTACATCATATGCGCGTTCCCTTCTCTGAGAGTTTCAAGGTTCTTCGCATCTCATGTGCTCGGCCAAATTGATAGGGACGCAAGCTGTGTGCCGACGCATGTTCGAAGCTAAAAATTGACTTGAGCAGAAAATTCACGGGTTAGAGAAGACGAAGAAGCTGCGGTGCTCACCCCGGATTACATCGACCGATACCGTGATGAACAAAATGTCTTCGTGAGGACACGCGGTCCTTCGCGCACTCCCTCTGCTCTGTGCAGCCCAACTCCGGCTCTTCACATCTCGTCAGAAGAGCCGTTCGTGTTTGCTAGAGAGGTTCCTAGGCCGCGACTGATGCGTGCTCGTCGGGGAGGCCTTACCGCTGCGGCTGTCGGTTTTTAGAAATTCTTGCGCCGCTTGAGGCAGTCTTGAGTCGAGGGTTTCTGAGCCGCCGGGGCGCCCGTTTGCGAGACATCTCTCAGCGGACGAAGACTCCAGTGGATGTGAGGCGCACAAATCTTCCAATGGGAGTGGACTGGTACTGCACGAACTGGCCCCCGGAGTACACATCCCCGCTTACGTCTCCAACGGGCAACAGACGGAGCACCGTATTGCCGAAACCAGACCCTGTAGCAAAGGTTAAATCGATCGTCCCGTTCTGATTGAGCCGTACTAGCTGGTTGGCCTGCGTGTCATTGTAGGTCGTGAAGGACCCTCCGACGTACAGGTCGCCGCTTGCATCACCGGCCGGCACGACGTGAAAGACCGTATTGTTGAAGCCATTCCCCGTTGCAAGAAACGGGTTGATCACTCCATTTGAGTTCAGCCGTACGAGGCCATTCGCCGCCGTGCCGTTATAGTTCGTGAAGGCGCCGCCGATATACAGGCCGCCGTTGTCTGCCGGAGCAATCGTTTGAACGGCATTGTCAAATCCCGTCCCTGTCAAAAACGTCGCATCAAGCGAACCATCTTCGTTGAGCCGTACGAGGTTATTGGCTAAGACCTGCTTGTAGCTGGTAAAGGCCCCTCCCACGTAGAGGTCTCCGCTGCCATCCGTGGTCGGCATAATGGTGAAGACGGTATTGTTGAACCCGGTCCCCAGTATAAAGGTCGAATCCACCGTCCCGTCGGCATTCAGACGCACGAGGTTGTTCGCTGCGATCCCGTTATAGTTGGTGAAGGCTCCACCAACATAAATATCTCCGGTTCCGTCTCCAGTAGAAGCGATGACATGGACCGTGTTGTCGAATCCGGTTCCTATGGCAAAGGTCGGGTCAAACGAGCCATTGGCTGTGAGGCGCACAATCCGAGACCTCTGTATCCCGTTGTAGGTCGTAAAATCGCCTCCCACATAGATCGTCGCGCCTTGAGTCCCAGCCGGCACAATACCGCGCACGCTGCCATTAAAGCCGACGCCTGTTGCAAACCCTGGATCGATCGTGCCATCCCCATTGAGACGCACGATGCGAATCGCCTGTGCGCCGTCGTAGGTCGTAAAGTCACCTCCCGCGTATACATCCCCGCTGCCATCAGCGGGAGAAGCGAGCATCACGACCGTGTTGTTAAATGAGGGCGGTTGGTTGGGGGTGCCAGTACCGCTATCGTCGCCGTTGTTACAGGCCAGGGCAAAGAGTGCCAAAACCAAAACGACGCCTTGTCTATATAAGCGTGACATGCTTTTCGCAACCCTCCGTGGAGCCATAGAAGCGGCTTTGCAGGCGATAGGCCGAACGATGCTGGGAAGTCTATGTAAGCAGTCTGCCAGTCGTCTATCCCTCAAATAGGGGGCACAATTGCCTAGTCCATGCGCTTACCCCGTTGACTCGGCTTCTGTCGAAGGCTAGCCTTTCGCAGTGTGATGCCAACCGGTGACGCATGCTGGAGCAAGGTGCCGGATACAGCTCAGCATCCCGGATGCATTGTCGGTACTGTGCTTCAGAGGAGTGCCATCGCACGCCGCGGCACGGTTGGCAGGATTTGTTGTTTCGGCTCCTTGGAATGTTCCCTTGGCGCTGCAATCGGTGCGGCGCACGATTTTACCGACGGACTCGCACGGGCAAGTAACTTCCTTCCCTCTGTCCTTTCATGGTTTTAAGCGGCCAGTGATCGATGACCATCAGACTTTGAGCGCAAGAATCGGATAGCGCTACCCTTCGACGATCGGTATCATCGATGCCACGAGGAGGACGAATAGCGATGAATCCGCAGAGAGCCTGGAAAGCGGTGCTGGAGCATGATTCCCGATTTGACGAGACGTTCGTCTATGCAGTGGCCTCGACTCGAGTCTATTGCCGCCCTTCTTGTCCGTCACGACGCCCTGATCCCCGTCGCGTCACATTTTTTGCTTCTCCAGAACAGGCTGAGGACGCAGGCTTTCGCGCCTGCCTGCGCTGTCTCCCAGGTTCAGTCCGCAGAACTCAGACCGAACGGCTGGTTGAACAGGTCCGGCACTATTTGGACGTGCATTCGGATGAGCCGGCGACTCTCACCAGCCTGGCGGCGCTCGTCGGAATGAGTCCCTTTCGGCTGCAACGCGCCTTTACCCGAGTGTTCGGCTTTTCGCCCAAGACCTATCAAAACGCCAAAAGGATAGAACAGTTCAGGCAAGCGATAGAACGAGGAGCCGGAATCACCGACGCCTCATACCAGGCCGGGTTTGGATCGAGCAGCCGGACGTGGGAGCAGGCATGGCGGCACATGGGCATGACGCCGTCGGCATTTCGGTCGGGCGGAAAGGGCGTCATGATGCATTATGCAAGCATGCGCACGCCGGTGGGCTTCCTGCTATTCGCTGCCACTGAGCGCGGTCTCGCGTCGGTTACGCTTGGAGGAAGCGAGTCCCTGTTGGTGGCTAAACTGAAACGAATGTACCCGCATGCGCGGTTGCGCCGAAGTCCCAAGCGACTGCTTCCCTACCGGCAAGCGTTGGCTCAGTGCCTAAACGGAAAACCTGCAGGAGCCGGATTGACCCTCGACGTGAAATCGACAACCTTTCAATTCCAAATATGGACGGCGCTGAAGCAGATCCCTGCCGGGTCTACCAGAACGTATCGGGAGATTGCTTGCATGGTCGGCCGTCCGGCAGCTTCGCGTGCCGTGGCGCGTGCCTGCGCAACCAATCCTCTCGCCCTGCTCATTCCCTGCCATCGGGCCGTCGGACAAAACGGCCGACTTGCGGGTTATCGGTGGGGCATCGGACGAAAGAGGGAATTACTGAGGCTGGAGGCAGCCCGCGGTCAGCACGGCCGCCATTGGAAGGGTCGTCTCAATCAGTAAAAGCACGGAGGACATCGGCAAGCGACAGCACACCGATGATCGTACCATCAGCCGTCACAGGCAAATGGCGTATGCCCTGCTTTTTCATGAGATCCATTGCTGCTGACAACAATTCGTCTTCTTCTATCGTCACGAGCGCTTTGCTCATGCAGGTCGTGACGGTAGTCGTATTCGGATCAAGCCCTTTCGCCACGGCTTTCCGACTGAGATCGGAATCTGTGACGATGCCTATATAGCGGGAGCCATCGTCCACGATGAGGGATCCAACTCGATATTTTTGAAGCAGTTGCCCCGCTTCCTTGATCGTAGCTGCACGATGGATACTGCGCACATCGTGGGACATGTAGTCTTCCACTTTCGCCTGCAACATTCCCTTTCCGTTTGACTGTTTGGCTGACTGTATCAGGCGACGCATTTCCAGATCGGCCATACAGCTTTCCAGCACTTGCCGGCGCTGCTGCAGGCTTTCACGCTCGATATTGTGCGTTCCGTTCTCCTGCGCTTCCTCCGGCAACAGGGCAGACTCGCCGTTCTTGGCATAGAAATAGGCCTCGGCTTCATCCGAAGCGGCTCCGAACACCTGGCTGATCAGCTCTTCAGCCGACTCATCGAAGTCCTCGATGGTCGTCGTACTTCGCTTGCGGGAGAGATACGGCCGTAGCTTAATCAGTTGTTGTTTGAACCGCTCCAGGTAGCGATGAAGAATGTCGGTACGCGTTAATCCCGTGCGAACTCGTTTCGGCATTGCATTCCTCCCATGGCGGGACGAGAATAGCGCAACGCAGAAGTTTGCTCAAGAGGAGCAGCAACCGTCGCAGCATCTTAACCCGCGGCTACCCGTCCACTCCTCCGCGCTTTCCCTGCATTTCCTTGTTATAGAATTCCAACATCTGGGCGATTTCCTCCTTGCTCATGCCTTTTTCGATCCACCGGTGGCTCTCGTTCCGAAGCAGCTCTTCGGCCACCTGCGGCGACAGCTCCCGTACAAGCGGCAGGAACTTCGTGTAGAAACTTTTGGCCACCTCGTAGAATCCCTGCCAGTGAACGTAGTCCGGCGCCACCTTGGAGAGCCCGTGGCGGGCACGACGCCCCTCGTGATGCCATAACTCGTAGAACACCCACTCGATCTTTTCGTCGTATGGGGTCGGCGTGAGTTTTTTCATGGCCAAGAGCTTGTCCATGGCGTCTTTGGCCGGCTTGCCGAATTTGTCGTTGTACAGGTTGATGCCCTGGTCCATGGACGTAAAGAAGCGATCGACGATTTGCTCGCTGTGACAGGCGGAACAGATTTGCTTCATGGATTTCCGCCGGTCCTCATAGTTTTCAAGACGCGTC
>Ga0075419_10000863_pt1 | contig 19478 bp, 11 predicted proteins | sample SoiMetdeltSBSDD3_FD_76900 | JGI IMG/M metagenome (GOLD analysis project Ga0075419, IMG submission 76900) | Bulk soil microbial communities from a Populus tree surrounding site in Tennessee, USA - Soil MetaG P. deltoides SBSDD3 | ecosystem: Environmental > Terrestrial > Soil > Tree plantation... | reverse complement strand
GAAACACATATCTCGCGCCGATGGCCATGCCCAGCTTCTTCAAAGGGTCTCGATTGAGAATATGGCTCTGCTCCGCATCCGCCCTCATCTGCGCGTATTCTGCGGCCAGACCTTGCTGATTGATCTTCGAGATGGTCTGCTGCTGACTGACTATCTGTATATGAGGTGCGACTCGATGCAGCACTTCACTGAGCATGAAGTCCAGTCCGACCTCATTCCCCCGGAGTCCGGGCATGGTCAGCGCTCCGAATACGCCGACCGATTCTTGTCCGAGCGACCCAGGATCGAACGACGGCGAGAATGACGTGGAGCTTGTCCGCACCTGCCACCCGTAGATCGAACTCGAGCAGCCTGTCATGCATACAAGAATAACAACCAAACCCAACAGGACATTCTGCCGCATCATCTGTAGCCGCCGATGCTTCGAAGTCGCGACGAATCTCAACCTACACGACCGATGCGATGAAGCTGCTCGCAGGTATGGCCAATAGCGGACAGGGAGCCTTTTGTAAAATTCGCTCGCTATAACTTCCACGGAGGGCATCGAGAAACCCGTTTCGGCCCTCGGTCGTCAACACAATGAGACCGGCGGAAACCGCCGAGGCTGTCTCGCTGATGACGTCGACCACGTCGCCTGACCGAACGGTAGTGTTCCAACGCCAGCCTGGCACGTCCGGGAGCTGGACTTGAGGCATATCGGCCTGCTCGCCCACATGGACCAACGTAAAGACACCAGCCGCACACTCGAGCCTGGTAACCATCCGTGCCGCAGCCTGGACCGCCGGCTGCGCCGCCGGTGTTGCCGCTACCGGAATCAGAATACTCGATAGTGAGATGGACCCATCCCCGGCCGAAACAAATCCTTCGACGCCATTGGGGATGAACAGTGTCATCTGACGCGACTTGCGTGCGATAGGACCGGCGATTGACTGGCTCAGCCACTGGACCTTATTTTTATGTTGGTCGGTCGCGAGAACGATGAGATCCGTATTGTGTGTGCTCAAATAGGAAGTGACCGATTCCACAGGATCATCGTGCTTGGCCTGAACCTTCTTGATGTTGATGCCCAGCTTGAGCACATCACGTTGAGAGCTGTTCATCGGCAGAAGTCCCCAGCGCTCAAGCGTCGAGCGGACACCGGGGAACTCCATCCACTCCAACTCGTGCTTGGGTGAGACATGCAGAATGGTGAGCTCCGCTTTGGCGACCAGAGCCGCTTTCAGCGCGTGAATAAACGCCACCTCGCTCGCCGGCGTAAAATCTGAAGGATGAAATACTTGCTGCAACAGAGCAAGATCAACGGATTCGGCTTTAGTCATACTCCCCCATTACCCCGTTATTCTGCAGACTCCGATAGGCTTGGTCTATCGCCTCGTGCATGACGCGAGAGTCCGGCATCTCGGCTCATTGACGCGGAGGATGACCGGACCGGCGTCTCACCTGTTCGGATTTTTAGTAGACCAGGGGAATCTGCTGCGCCAACTCAAATCTGATCAGGGATCGAATCTTATTTTCCAACTGGATATAGCGCGCGACCTTTGTCGCGGGCAGCACCTTTCCGAGCTTATCGGCATAGGTGCGTTTCAACTTCACCTCTTGCTCCTCGACAGAGAGCGCTTCGCCAAGCAGTTTCTTCGCTGTGTCGTTGGGAACGTTGCCCTTGTTGAAGGCGTCCGCATAATCCTTGATCGTCTGACCAAGCTGCTTGTTAATGCTGTCGAGCTCTTTTTGATAGGAATCATAGAGAGGCCAGAACTGCTTGGCCTCCGCGTCGGTGAGGTCCATGTTGCCGGCGACCAGAAGTTTCTTATCCGCTTTGAGCTTTTCCTTCAAGATTTCCATATTGGTATCCGACACGGGTTGGGCCCAAGCCGGAGCCGTCAGCAACATGGCTCCCGTCAGAACACATAGCGCGAATCTGTACATCATGATTGATCCTTCCTCATTGTAGGGGGTGATTGAACCGGCTTTCGTTTCAAGGCCGGCATCCATATCATCATTCAGGGCTCATTGGAACTGTCAAAAGTAACAGGCAGCAGCCGTCGCTGGCTCCGCAGAGCCGTCAAGGATTGGCCTCGATGTCTTTCATTAATCGTTGAAATTCTTTGTTGCCGCGAATCAGCTTGGACGCCGCCAAGACCAGGCGGTCGATCTGCTCATCCTTCAAATACAATGTTGTCGGAATCTTCATCAGGGCAACACGTTCGTCGGGATCGACAACTTCGCTGAGGCTGGCATTGATAAAATAGATGTCGGCGTCCGGAGCCCAGGGGCTCGATGCAGGTCTGGGCTTATTCTTCAGCTCGGCTCTCCACTTTTCCACGCCCATATTGATGAGGGTCGTCGTATCGAACGAATATCGATTGATCGGAATATCAATCATGGAGCTCATCGCCTTGGAGATGACAGGGATATGGTCGCTCCGAAATTCGAGAACGTCAGGGGACGTTTCGGCATTGACTGCGAGAATCACCAATTTCTTCACGTTCTTCACGCCGCCCATGACCAATAACTTTTCGAACGATCCTTGCAGGCCGCTGCCTTCGATAATTCCTCGGAGAGCCAGATTGTCCGAGAGCCCTCCATCGAGCAGATGGACATAGGGACGTTTTTCCGCATCCGTCAGGGAGAGCAATTCGTTCGCTCGCTGTGCGCCGATCCGGCCTCCCCCCTTGGCTTTCGCTAACCAGTCCGGCGCGTGAAAGTCGCACTGGTTGGCATAATTTTTCAGGGAAATCGGACTCAGTACAAGAGGAAGCGCGGCAGAGGCCGCGGAGGCATCCGCGATCGGCAATTGGCTGAGATCGGAACACAAGAAATCGAACTGAAATTGCGTAAATTCAAATCGCGCCAAGGTCGCCATGTCCGACGCATGGATGATGAGCATGGGACGTTGTTGGAGGGCTGCGAGGTCTCCATAGGTCTTTTTATCGAACAGGGCTTCATTGAGGATCTCGGCCATGAGGTGGGCCCGGCCGAAATAGGGCGACCACAACCGGATCCAATTACTGGGCGACCGGAATACCCGGTGTCTGAGTTCGGTCTCCCAGTCCTTCCGAAGGAAGCGGTATTCAAAGTCATGAAAGATTTGGTCGCGATACAACGCGTAATAGCCGCCGGTAAACGTTCCTCCGGATAAGGCATGAATCAGATCGAGTTCATCGAGCAGACGCTTCCGTTTTCCTTCCCAAACGATCTGCTGGTTGGCCAGTTCTCGAAGCGCGCCAAACGCGAGACTAGATGCGCGGGTACCACCGCCAGAAAAGGCAGCAATAAAGAGAAAACTATCCGAGTTATTTCCCCCTGGCGGGGCGACATTGGTGAAACGATATCCGCCACCAGGCTGCCATTTTTCCAAGGGCGCGTTGAGGGTTGGACGCACATACTCGCATCCCGCGTGGACGGCGAGCAGGAGGAACAGCAGGCAAGTGCACACGCTTCTCAAACGTCTTCGCATGGTTTCCTTTCCGATGGCGTGAACAGCGTTGTACCAGAACCCGGGCGCTTTCTCATCTCAACTTGTAGCCTTTCGCAGGTCCGCCGACTCCCTCACCCCCGGGCCGGTGAGAATTGTGGCGAGCCCTGGACAGGATACTCCAACGAGTTTTTGATGGCGGCAATCTTATCGGCAGGAAAGTTTGGCAGGTAGAGTTCCCGCTTCGCTTTCCACTCCTTGACGTGCTGGCTTACGGCCTTGGCACGTTCCTCATCGAGTGGTTTCCCTGGCAATGAGTACTGCACCTCGGATGGAAACGCAAAATCCGATCCGGCAGCGGTCACGATATCCATAATTCTCAGATTGAGATCTTCGGCCACTTCCAACGACTCGCCATAATCCAGCACGCCGATATAGGCGAACACTTCAACGTCCAGGGAGTATTGACCAAAGCTCTTGAAACGAACATGGAGCGGCTCTGGCAGCACTTTCGGATGGGAGTACAACATCTTCCGAACTTCCACGAGAATGTATCGAATTTGATCGGGACTGGTCTCATACCGCAATTGGAGCGTCGGATGATACCAGAAACGGTCCCGTGCTGAGTAATTGTCAAGATGAAGGTTGGCAAACTCGGCATTGGCAACCGTAATGATTGACCGCTCCAATGTTCGAATCCGTGTGGCCCGCAGTCCGATTTCTTCCACAAAGCCAACCTTATCGCCAAAACCGCAGAAATCTCCGACTTTCACTGGTCTGGACGTAAACAGCGTCACGGCGCCGAAAAGATTTTCGAGGCTCTTTTGCGAGGCCAGCGCCACGGCGACGCCGCTGATGCTGAGACCGGCCAGCAGCGTGGTGACCTTGTACCCGGCATTGTCCAGCCACAGCAATACGGCACCAGCGAGTGCCACAAATTTGATCAGCCTCGCAACCGGCATTAAGAGAACCCGGGATCCTCCAAGACCTTTCCGTTCGAGGTTCGCACCGGCGCGCTGCGCCATGAAGTCGACCACGCGCATCAATAACCAGGCCAGGCCGATCATCTGAACAGTGCGGGCTTGACTCAGTGCCCCGAGCGCGATCGACGATCCCAGCAAGGTGCCGGCGCTTCTGACCATCACCGTCCAGAGCAATAGGGTTATCGGCGCTTGGAACAGCCGTTCAAACTGATCGGCAATGTCGGCGTGAAACACCCGAAGGCCCATCGTCACCAGCCTCGTTACAAGCATGGCAGCGGGGTAGAGAACAATTGCCAGCCCGATCACGGCAGCCCATAACCACAGATTGATGCCGAGGAACGAGACGTCGAACATCCACGCCGGGAAAATCCGTTCGAGCTGGCCATATCCCACTTGTTGGTAGAGCTCAGGAATATCTGCGACGGTCACATCGGCAAATTTCCAGATGTACACCCCGTCGCCTCGCGGGACGCGTTGCAAGAGGAGGTCATAGGTCTTGCCTTCGGCCGAAATGCGTCCGACCCGCTCCCGCACGGCGGGCAGATTGTCGCTCTGTTCTCCCTCAGGATTTGTGCTCAGCAATTCCAGGTCGATCCACAAGGTGCGATCGAGGACAATCCGCAACTCTCTGGCCAGCTCGGCACCCTGACTCTCAGTCATACCAGGCGGCAGATTACGGAGATCCAGATATTCCGCAGCTTGAGCATAATTGCGGTCTTTCGCCGCCAGGAGAAATCCCCTCACGCTGGATCGGGGCGTCCCCCGACCGAGCGGATCATCCGGAACACCCACCGCTGTGCGTTCAGCGTCGCCCTTCGACCGTTTGTCGATGATTTCCTTGAGGCTGGGCTGTCCGGACTCTGTCTCTGCACCCAGCGGCGTCAACCAGATCGTACCGAGCATGAGTGCTGTCGCACCAATGACAGCCACATACAGAGGTCGAGTCAAGTTTTTCATATCCTGTTCCCCCTTCCACTCGTCCGCATTGGACTCCGGAATTTTGAGGCAGACGTTATACGATTTTTTTTCGGGATTCGTATTTGACTTCTCAGATTGGTGTCTTGAGGATAGTTATTCACTGAAGGATCAACGATTGGCCGGTTAGAACAGGTAGAGGGTGGCGTAGACGTAGGCCAGGTTGTAGCCGAAATTGACGTTGAATCCTTCGTCCCCGCTTCCACTCAACTCGCTAGTCAGGCGGTCATAGGCAGCCCCCATGGCGAAATGTTGGTGCAGACGATATTCGAGTCCAAGATAGATCTCGAACATCGAGCCCGAGTACTGGTTCACGGCCAGATAGAAAAAGTCAAACCGGCTTTGAAATTGCAACTTTGGCGTAATGTTGTAGTTCGCAAGAAAGCCGATCGACGGCAGCGGAAGTGTGACCTGTTCGTTCACAATTGTAGTACTGCCGGGTGTAGGAACGCCCCCCGGTGGTGTAATGGTTCCCTGACCTGCGAAGTTGAACTTCGTCTGTGCGATATAAAGGCCGGGGGAGAATCCGAGCTCAACTTTATCGTTGCGATAAAACGAATAGTTGTAGAGCAATCGGTAGATATTGAAGCTCAGGCTGGTCTGAGTAGACGCACCCGCTGCGACGATTTGGTCCCGAATCTGCACTTGCTGGTTGAGAATCTTCTCTCCGCCCAAGCCCACCCGATACCACGATAGCCCTACGGCATGCCGGTCGTTGAACCGGTACAAGCCGTCTAACCGGAAAGCATCGGTGCTCGTATCCCCGCCAAGGGTTCGGGTGAAATCCACATTTGCGCCGACCCCTAAGACGGGGCCGCCGATTGATACGTCGGTGGTTGCCCCGAAGACATACGCCCAGCCGCCCCGGATCATTAACTTATCGTGGAACGGCGTCTCAGTCTTTTCTTCGGCATGAACAGGAGCAGTGAGAGTCAGCACCACGGTCGAGATGATAAGCAGCGTCAGCGCCTTTCGTTGCAGCACTGAGTGACTCATGGCACGACCTCCGTACCGAATCGAGGATGCAAAGTCGCGTAGTCTAGCGACACCTACTTAGGCCGTCTATGTAACTCGGCGGGGGAAGGTCATTCTCTATGCCCCTCTCTTGCATGCCTGCTGTTCTCACAGCTCGTTGGCGGGCTCGTCCTTACCTGCGAGTTGCAAGAACCATTTGCTCTTTTCCTCCTGGACAATACGTCGAAGGCTGTTTCAAGGTGTGGCCTCATCGACTAGACGATTGATCAAGCGGGAGGTTTCTACGCTGTCCAAGATGCTCATATGCGTCTCGTCAAAACCATGCAACATAATGGCATCCTCCTGGGCGCCAGGATAGAGTTGACTCGCCAGTGTGACCGTGCTGTCAGAACACTCACCGATGGCCGTCCCGGAATGCTTGTATCCAAAAAGCAGATGGTGCTGGATGTTCGAAGGCAACGGTCGATGGACTGGGGAGCCATTGTGATTGCTGAAGAACAGATCGGTGAGGTAGGCGCTTTGGGGAACCATGTCGTTCCAGACATAGACCACCGCAGGGGCATAATCAACGCCGGCCTGCGCAGCTTTGTGTCCCGCCCATGGTGTGGAGATCGTGACGTAGAGTGCCACGCGGGCGCGGCTCTGTCCGGACTGATTTCGCAACAGAAACCCGCGGGACACCAGACCACCCATGCTGTGAGCGATCACATGGTATTTTGTAAAGCCGTGGTGCAACTGCAATTTCTTCATAGTCTGGTCAAGATGGTCTGCAAGGCCGGAGAGGTGGACGCCTGAAGGATAGTAGTACAACCACGGCTGATACTTCGTTCGGTCGAGATGTTCGATGAGAAAACGAAAGTTGGCCGGCGTCCCGTTAATCCCGTGCACGAAGAGCACCGGAATTTTGCTGGCATGGTACGGCTCGAGAAAATACACGCCGGGGCCGACATCGAAAATGAAGTCATACGGTTTCCACAGGCTGTTCTTCGCATGCTCAGCACTGAAACGCGGATCGTCGAGCGCGGCAACCACGCCATAGGCCGTCGCTGCGCCCAGACTTTCTTGAAGTTGAGCCCTTTCACTACGAGCCTGGAACTTCATGAAATCGATCTCCCCTTCCAGACGCGACCGACCGTCGACTGGTATGACGAGCGCCACGTTGGGATGAGTGTCGCCGCCGTCACAGACCACCAATTGACGCTGGTTGATCGGCAGGAACGGTTCGCCCGGCTGATAGACGCCGTCCGCGTTGGAGTCCTCGAAGGCGACAAGACCGTACGTGCCCGGGCCGGCGCGAAACATCCATCGTCCTGCGGATTCCATTACAAAGTGATCGACGAGGCGCCAATTCTGCCGTTCTTCCAAGACGCCACCCGTATGGCGAACCAGCCCAACTAAGATCGGACGGGCATGATCCTGCTCGGTAGTTACGGAGCCGCCGATTCTGCAAAACGTCTCCATCTTTACTTGTTGTGAGCGGACATCCTGAAACAGGCAACCGGTCAGGAGGAGTGCGGCACTCCACGCACCTACAGAGAAGATCCCTCGCCGAAACTCGAACATTGACTCACGCATCACGACTTCCAATCCTCTCGCGGGCGTACAGAGGCTTTCGCAGCATCCGCTGACCGCCGATCGCGAAAGGGAGGGTCATGCTCACGTATCAGCCTCTCCTCTCGCATGAGCGCCGCGCTTCCCTTCCTTCAGTAGAGCTTGAGCATCGAGCACGCCATACAGCTGGATCAGTTTCGCGACCAGACCAGTCCAGCCGGTCTGATGGTTCGCCCCAAGTCCGGCCCCGTCGTCACCGTGAAAATATTCATAGAATTGGTGATAGTCCCGCCAGTGTGGATCGGACTGGAACTTCTCGGTTCCTCCGTAGACGGGCCGTTTGCCTTGTGCGTTCCGCAGAAAAATGCGCGTCAGGCGATTGGCAATTTCCTTGCTGACCTCGAACAGATTCATCATCCGGCCGGAACCCGTCGGACACTCGATCTTAAAGTTGTCACCATAATAGAGATAGTACGACAACAGCGCCCGGATGATCACGGCGTTCACCGGCATCCACACGGGTCCACGCCAGTTCGAATTGCCGCCGAACATGCCGGTGTTCGACTCGGCCGGAAGATAATCGACGCGATACACCTGCCCTCCCACGTGAAAGACATACGGATGCTGTTGGTGGAATTTCGAGAGCGATCGAATGCCATAAGGGCTCAGAAACTCATTTTCGTCCAGCATCTTCGAGAGAATGCGGCGTAACCGTTCCTCATTGACCAGCGCCAGTATTCCCCGATCGGCTACTCCTCGATGTCCTTTCCCCGTTTTGTGAATGAACGTCAACAGTTCTGGCATCTGTTCGGCCCGCTTTTGGATTCTCGCGGCCACTTCGGGAACGCGCTCTCGTTGCCATTCCTCAATGACGGTCGTCGCGCAGAGCGGCAACAGACCCACCATGGAGCGGACCTTGAGCCTGGTGGAATTTCCGTCGGGCAATCGCAAGAGATCGTAATAGAATCCGTCCTCCTCATCCCACATTCCCTCCGAGCCGGCCCCGTTCATGGCTGCGGCAATGTAGAGGAAGTGCTCCACGAATTTCTCGACCATGTCCGCGTACGTACGATCATGCGGAGTAATTTCGATGGCGAGTTCGAGCATGTTCTGCGTAAACAACGCCATCCAGGCCGTCCCGTCCGCCTGTTCCAAGTGTCCGCCGGTCGGCAGGGGGGCGCTGCGATCAAACACGCCGATGTTATCCAGCCCCAGAAATCCTCCCTCGAAAACATTCTTGCCGTATCGATCCTTCCGGTTTACCCACCAGGTGAAGTTGAGCAGGAGCTTATTAAACGCCGCTTTGAGAAAATCGATGTCCCCGTCCCCTTTGAACGCTTGCTCGGTGCGGTGCAGGAAGAGCGTCGCCCACGCATGCACAGGTGGGTTCACATCGCTGAAGTTCCATTCATAGGCGGGAATTTGACCGCTGGGATGCTGATAGTACCCGCGAAGCATTAATTGCATCTGTTGCTTGGCAAAGTCAGGATCCACAATGGAGATCGGCAGAGTGTGAAAGGCGAGGTCCCACGCAGCATACCAGGGATACTCCCATTTATCCGGCATCGAAATGACATCGCTGTTGACCATGTGAAACCAATCGCGATTCCGGAACTCGCGGCTGCCGCTGTGGAGTGGATGCGCGCGATGCTCGTCCAACCACTGATCGGCGTCGAGGAAGTAATATTGCTTACTCCACAGCATGCCGGCGAGAGCCTGCCGCATGACGTTCGCCTCGTCTTGGGTGACCGAAGGCGGAGTAACCGCTTGGTAAAATTCATCGGCTTCCCGAGCCCGATCCCTCATGGTACCGTCAAAGGCTTGGCCGAATGGCGACGCTGTTTTCGTTTTTGCCGTCGCTTTAGTGGGACTCGCGGTGGGCGTCTCGGCTTGTTGCCGAACCAGGCGCAACTTTGCCGTGGCGGTCCGTCCCGGGCCGATCATAAACCGGTACTGTGCTGAGACCTTGGTGCCGGCATGATCGGGATTGACCGCTTTTTGCTTTCCGTTGACGACATAATCGTTGATGCCGTCTTTCAGGTACGGACCGGCATTCACATAGTCAGGGAACAAACGTGCGTTGTTGGTTTCGTTGTCGGTAAAGAGCAGCGGCACCTCGCTGCCGTCGCAATACAGAAGGTATTCGCCGAGGAGAGGATGTTTTGCCCCGGCCACGCTCGTCCCGCTGGGTCCCTTCACTTGCCTGAGGACCGGTTTTTCGGCAGGCCTGGCTTGCCAGGCAGCCCAATCGTTGCGGTACCATAAGGTGGGCAGGATCTGTAGTTCGGCTTCATCCGGCCCCCGGTTGGCTGCCGTGATCTGGATCAAGAGGTCTTCCGGTCCGGCCTTCGCATATTCGACCAAGACATCGAAGTAGCGATCATCATCGAAAATCCCCGTATCGAGCAATTCGTATTCCGGCATTTCCCGGCTTCGCTGCCTGTTCCCCGTCACCAAATCGTCGTAGGGATACGCCGCCTGCGGATACTTATACAGAAACTTCATGTAGGAATGGGTCGGCGTACTGTCGAGATAAAAGTAGTATTCTTTGACATCTTCCCCGTGGTTGCCTTCGCTGTTGGTCAGACCGAATAGCCGCTCCTTGAGAATGGGATCTTTCCCATTCCAGAGCGCCAGCGCAAAGCAGAGTCGCTGCTGATCGTCTGAGATCCCGGCAAGTCCGTCCTCACCCCACCGATAGGCCCGGGAACGGGCATGGTCATGCGTAAAATAATTCCATGCGTCCCCGCCTTCGCTGTAATCCTCGCGGACCGTTCCCCACTGGCGCTCGCTTAGATACGGCCCCCACCGTTTCCAACCCTGTCCATCGGTGGACAAGCGTTCATGCTCGACGCTCGCATACGTCTTGTTGCTTTTCATGGCACGCTCCTCTCCTATCGTCGGCTGCTTTGGCATATACGCCTCTTCAATACACTTCGGGAATGAATTTTCTACCCTTCAAAGTCGCCTCGTCGTCGTATTGATGCTTTTGCGACCGCTTGGGCAGCTTGATTGTTTTATTGGGAATCTTCTTGTACGGAATCTGATCGAGCAAATGCTTGATACAGTTCAAGCGGGCCCGCCGCTTATTATCTGATCGTACGAGATGCCACGGCGCGTGCTTGGAATCTGTGGCATCGAGCATCCGGTCTCGGGCGCGCGAGTACTCGTACCATTTCTCTCGCGAGGGAAGATCTATCGGACTGAGCTTCCACTGGCGTAGCGGATCATCGAGACGGGCCTGGAAGCGCCGTTCCTGCTCCTCATTGTTGACCTCAAGCCAGTACTTGATCAGCGTGATTCCGGCTCTGGTGATGTAGCCCTCGACCACGGGCGCATGCTCGAGAAAGGCCTTATACTGCTCCTTCGTGCAAAAGCCCATCACATGTTCGACTCCGGCGCGGTTGTACCAGCTTCGGTCGAAAATCACGATCTCACCCGCCGCCGGAAAGTGTGCCATATAGCGCTGCAGGTACATTTGGGTCTTTTCCCGGTCGGAGGGTGCGGGCAAGGCCACAACACGGAATACGCGCGGGCTGACCCGTTCCGTAATCGCGCGGATCGTTCCACCTTTGCCGGCACCGTCACGGCCCTCGAAGATGAGAATGATTCGCGCCCCTGTCTGTTTCACCCAGGCCTGAAGATGGCACAGTTGGACCTGGAGCCGGCGCAATTCCTTTTCGTACTCTTTGCGCTTGAGCTTGGCGTTGCCGTTCTTTTCCTCCTCGCTGTCTTTTGCCATTGGCTTACTCCCGAAATAGTGCAGTGCTCCGCCGTTCCAAACGCCGCTTCTCTGACGATTACGTCGAGGCTGCCTCCAAATCCGCAAATAACAGAACGACGGAGCGGGGCTGTATCCCATAGGTCGGTCCGGTAATCGAAGGCGCGCTCTGCCATGGCACAATGTCCTGGGGTGAATCGAGGGCCGTATCGATCCATCGACGCCATGGGGATTGCCTCGCTTCACCCGGTAACTCAACGTTCAGTGGCTCCCAGTACGCGTTCATGATGAGATGCATCAGCCGCCGCTCCCGTTTCAGTTCCACGTTCAACACCATACAGTGGGAACGGGAGCTCCAATCCGGCTTTCCCACTCTCACGCCATGCCAGGATTTATTGGCTTGCCGGATCAGTTGGGCGAGCGTCATTCGGTGACGTTCGTGCTCCAGATTTCTCATGAGTCGACGTTCATTGAGCAGGGTCACGAAGCGATGGACATCGGCATGCTTGGCTATCAAGCTCCAGTCAAACCAGTTGAGTTCGCTGTCATGACAGTAGGCGTTATTATTGCCGTGCTGTGTGCGCCGCACTTCGTCGCCCATCAGAATCATGGGAGTTCCAATTGAGAGCAGAGTGGCGGCGAAGAAGTTTTTCACCTGTCGGTTGCGCAGTTTTTCAATCTCCGGATCATCAGTCGGTCCTTCCACGCCACAATTCCAGCTTCGGTTGTCGCTGGCGCCGTCCCTGTTGCCTTCATCGTTCGCATCGTTGTGTTTTTCGTTATAAGACACGAGGTCATTCAAGGTGAAGCCATCGTGACAGGTCACGAAGTTCACGCTCTGTTCCGGTTCGCGCTGTTTATGTTCATAGAGCGATGGGCTGCCGACGAAGCGATCGGCGAACGACGCCAAAGACCCTTCATCGGCACGGAAGAAGCCGCGGGCATCATCGCGGAATCGCCCGTTCCATTCTTTCCAGCTGTCTCCCAAAAAGCTTCCTACCTGATAGAGTCCAGCCGCATCCCACGCCTCTGCGATGAGCTTGGTGCCTGCAAGTGCCGGATCGGATTCGATATCCCACAGGACGGGCGGATCAGGCACGACCGCGCCGGAAGAGTTCCGCGTCAGAATCGATGCGAGATCGAACCGGAAGCCATCGACATGCATCTCTCGAGTCCAATACCGTAGACTATCAACGATCATGCGACGAACGACCGGATGGTTCCCGTTGAGCGTGTTTCCGGTGCCGGTGTAGTTGGCGTAGCGTGCCCGGTCCTTTTCCAGGATGTAGTAGGCGTTGTTGTCCAGGCCGCGGAAGCACAACGTCGGCCCGCCCTCGTTCCCTTCCGCCGTATGGTTGAACACCACATCAAGAATGATCTCAATCCCGGCGCAATGAAGCGCTTTGACCATGTCGCGGAATTCATTCACAGGCCCCAACGGATCGCGACATGAGCTGTAGTCTTGGTGAGGCGCAAAAAATGAGACCGGGGCATAACCCCAATAATTCATTTTTCCCGGGGGGGAGTCTTGCGCGTCGAAGTGGAAGACCGGCAGCAGTTCCACGGCAGTGATTCCCAAATCGCGAAGGTAGGGGATCTTTTCAATCAGGCCGGCATAGGTGCCGCGCTTGTTCGATTCCACCCCGGAGCTTGGATGGCGGGTGAACCCACGCACATGCATTTCGTAGATGATCGTTCTGGCGGAGGGATGCGCGAGCGGTGTATCGCCTTCCCAGTCGTATGCAGCAGGATCCACGACCACACTTTTCATTGCGGTCGCGCTGTTGTCTTCCCCGTGTTGTTGGGCGGCAACGCGGCTATACCCTGGCGGCTCCACAACTCCCCTACCATAGGGATCAATCAGAACCTTGGTCGGATCAAACCGTAAGCCGCGGCCCGGATCAAACGGCCCGTACACCCGATACCCATAGATCTGCCCAGGCCGCACACCGGAAAGACACACATGCCAGTAGTGATAGGAGCGAGCGGCAGGATCCAGGGCGATGACATGCGACGGCTTCGGATCGTCGGGGTGATCAAAAAGCAGCAGTTCCACGCCGGTGGCATCCCGCGAGTACAGACTGAAATTGATGCCTTCAGGCCCGACGGTCGCCCCGAGAGGGGCGCTGCTCCCCCTTGATTGCATTGCAAACGGGGTCGATCCTCGTGCTGACTCAGGCCTCGCCTGCTTCAAAGATCATCCTCCGCACATGAGAGGCCATGGAGCTGGCCGGTTCCATCATTCATGAGACGACACAGACGAAGGACGGGTCTGCTGACGATGGCGACGGATCAGATTATTCGTCGAATTGTCATGCTGAAGCGAGGGGACGTCCTTGCTCTCGAGTTCCGGAACGATGCGCTGGGCCAATACCTTGCCCAGTTCGACGCCCCACTGATCGAAGGAATCGATACTCCAGATCACACCCTGCGTAAACACGATGTGTTCATAGAGGGAGACCAGTTTACCCAGCGCTTCAGGAGTGAGCCGCTCGAGAAGGAGGGTATTGGATGGACGGTTCCCCTCAAAGACTCGATGAGGAACGAGCCAGTCCGGCGTGCCTTCTTTCTGGACCGCCTCCGCCGTTTTCCCGAACGCGAGCGCCTCTGTTTGGGCAAAGACGTTGGCCAACAACAGCTCGTGATGCCGACCGAGCGGGTTAAGCGACTGATGAAACGCGATAAAGTCGGCGGGGATGAGTCTGCTTCCCTGATGGATCAGCTGATAAAACGAATGCTGGCCGTTGGTTCCAGGCTCTCCCCAATAGACGGGACTGGTGTCGTATGAAACCTCCGTCCCATCGAGTGTCACATGTTTGCCGTTGCTCTCCATCGTCAATTGCTGCAGATAGGCCGGAAAACGCTTCAAGTACTGCTCATAGGGAAGGATCGCGACGGTCTCAACTCCAAAAAAGTTGACGTACCAGACGGTCAGCAGGCCCATCAGCACCGGGAGATTCTGCGCAAACGGCGTTCGCCGGAAGTGCTCGTCCATCTGATGAGAGCCGTCAAGCATGGCACGGAAGTGGTCCGGTCCGATGGCCAACATCGTGGATAACCCAATGGCAGACTCCATTGAATAGCGGCCGCCCACCCAGTCCCAGAACTGAAACATATTGGCCGTATCAATGCCGAACTTCGACACTTCCGCCGCATTCGTGGACACGGCGGCAAAGTGCTTCGCGACCGATTTGGGATCGCCACCTAACTTTGCGAGAGACCACTCACGCGCGCTGTTCGCATTGGTCATCGTTTCCAAAGTCGTGAACGTTTTTGACGAGATGATGAATAGCGTTTCTTCGGCCTGGAGATCCCGAACGGCTTCCGCGAAGTCGGTTCCATCCACATTCGAGACGAACCGGAAGGTTAAAGTCCGCTCGCTGTAATGCTTCAGCGCTTCATAGGCCATGACGGGTCCGAGGTCTGACCCGCCGATGCCGATATTGACAACGTTTCGGATCGCCTTGCCGGTGTGGCCTTTCCATGTGCCGTTCCGGATGCGATGACAAAACTCTGTCATCTGATCAAGCACCGCGTGCACCTTCGGGACCACGTTCTCGCCGTCGACCATGATCGAGGCTTCTCGGGGAGCCCGGAGCGCCACGTGTAGCACGGCTCGCTGCTCGGTCACATTGATTTTCTCCCCTCGGAACATTGCCTCGATTCGCTCGCGCAGACCAGACTCTTCGGCCAGTTGCAACAGAAGCTCCAGCGTTTGGTCGGTGATCCGGTTCTTTGAGTAGTCCAGAAGCAGCCCTGCGGCCTCCGCTGTCAGTCGGGTCCCTCGCTGAGGATCCTCGGCAAAGAGCGTCCGGAGATCCATGTCCCGGACTGCTTTGTAGTGGGCGTGGAGAGCCTTCCACGACTTACGCTTCGGGAGCGGCTTGATCCGTGCCATCGTGGAAGGAGCCTTGCGTGTTTTCGTCGTCATCATCCTTATATTCTCCATCAAACCGTCGCCCTTACAGAACGGGACAGGGCTTTACCTCCCAAATACCGGCCGCATATTCAGCAATCGTTCGATCACTGGAAAACTTTCCTGATCCGGCGACGTTCAGAATCGCCTTCTGCGCCCAACCACTCGCATCTGCATAGAGACCGCACAACGCTCGGTCAGCATTCAAATACGAGGTGAGATCTGCCAGATGCATGTAGTGGTCGCTTGTCAGCACCGCCTGTTCCAATGCGGCGAAAACGCCCGGTTCATTGCGGCTAAAATAATTTGAGAAAATCAGATCCAGCGCCTCCCGGGTTTCGGGCTCCTGTTCATAGTGCCAGCGCGGGTTATACCAGTCGCGACTACTGGCCACCTGCTCTGCGGTCAGCCCGAAGAGGAAGAAATTCTCTTCTCCGGCTTCTTCCGCCATTTCAATGGTGGCGCCGTCGCGGGTCCCTAACGTCAGCGCGCCGTTCATCATGAATTTCATGTTGCTCGTCCCGCTCGCCTCATAGCCGGCCGTGGAAATCTGATTGGAGACATCAGTGGCCGGAATCAGTCTTTCGGCAAGCGACACGCAGTACTCCGGCAGGAAGACCACTTTGATCCTGCCACGCACGATCGGATCTCCATCGATTGTGCCGGCGAGATTGTTGAGGAACTTGATGACGACCTTGGCCAGGTGATAGGCCGGCGCCGCTTTGCCGGCAAAGAAGAAGGTCCGGGGGGCCATGGCCATGTTCGGGTTCTCGCGGAGCCGGTTATACAGCACGACGATGCGAAGAGCATTCAACAGTTGCCGCTTGTATTCATGGATGCGTTTCACCTGGCAATCGAAGATACTGTCCGGATCGATGCTCTGCCCCGATGTGACTTTGAGCCACCGGGCAAATTGCAGCTTCGCCTCGCGTTTGGCTTTGCGAAAGGCGTCTTGAAATGCCCGATCGTTGGCAAGCCGCTTGAGCTTGCCCAGCTCGCCGAGATCGGTAATCCATCCGTCACCAATGGCCTCGGTGATTGCTTGCGAGAGCGCCGGGTTGGCCATCATCAACCACCGTCGAGGGGTGACGCCGTTGGTCTTGTTGTTAAACCTCTCGGGATAGAGCTCGGCCAGGTCCTTGACCGTCACCGTCCGAAGCAACTTTGAATGGATGGCTGCCACGCCATTGGTGCTATGGGATCCCACGATTGCGAGATTGGCCATGCGGATTTTGCGCCTCGCACCTTCTTCCACAAGGCTGACACGTGCCACTCGTCCTTCGTCTCCGGGGAAGCGGTTTCGCACGACCTCCATCAGTCGGCGGTTGATCTCAAGAATGATCTCCAGCTGGCGTGGCAGCATGGCTTCAAACCATTCGAGTGGCCATTTCTCCAACGCCTCGGGCAACAGCGTGTGGTTCGTATAGGCCAACGTTCGCTGCGTGAGATCCCATGCGTGGTCCCATCCAAGGTGCGCTTCATCCAACAGGATTCGCATGAGTTCCGGAACCGCCATGGTCGGATGGGTGTCGTTCAACTGAATGGCTACTTTCTCCGGCAGCGCATTCCAATCGGGGTTTCCGCGCCGGAAGCGCCGCACGAGATCAGCCAAGGAGCAGGCCACCAGGAAATATTCTTGCAAAAAGCGCAAGCCCTGCCCCATGGATGTCGAATCATCCGGGTACAGCACACGCGTGAGCGATTCCGCTGTGAGGGTTTCCGCTAACGCCCCCACGAAATCACCTCGACTGAACAACTGAAAATCAAAGTAATCCGGAGTGCCGGCAGCCCACAGACGCAGTGTATTGATGGTTTTGCCGCCATAGCCCACCACCGGCCGGTCAAAGGGGATGCCGAGCAGAACGGAAGGACGGCCCACAATGGGACGCAGCGTGCCGCTCCGAAGCTCGAACGAACAATTGAGTTTCACCTCGACCGCTTCCTCCAGTCGTGCGACCTCCCAGGGATCGGGACGTCGCAACCAATTGTCCGGCTGCTCACATTGCCACCCGTCTTTGATGGTTTGCTTGAAGATCCCGTACTCATAGCGCAAACCATAGCCCATGCCTGGAATTTCCATCGTCGCCATCGAATCAATGAAGCAGGCGGCCAGCCTCCCAAGCCCTCCATTTCCCAAGCCGGCATCGGGCTCCATTTCTTGAATGGCCAACGGATCGAGGCCAAGCTGTTGTTGACGTTCCATCGTCAATGGCCGGAGCAAGGCATTGGTGATATTGTTCGCAAACGACCTTCCGAGTAAGAACTCCATCGAGAGGTAGTACACCCGCTTGGGATTCTTCTCCACATAGGTGCGCTCGGTCTGTAGCCAGCGTTGCGACACAATGTCGCGGACGGCACGTGCCGCCGCTTCAAACTGCTCGCGGACTGTGGCCTGCTTGACATCAACGACATTGTCGAACGTGAGATGCCGTTCGTAGAGGGCATCGTTGGTGCCGGAAAATTGTATGGGCCCCACCCCATACTGTTGGAGCATGTCTTTGAGGCGTTCCTGTTTCATTTAAGCCTCTCACAGAAGTTAAGCGTGGAGAATTGCCTGCTAGCTAATTACACGTTATCGCCTTCCGTCGAACTCCGGCGTTTAGCCTTCTCACTCCCCTGGCCCCATTGCCAATTGGTGATCTCCGGCATATCCTCCCCATACCGATTGATGTATTGTTTGTGTTCGAGCAGCTTCTCCTTGATTGCCTGTTTGGCATAGGCGGCCCGTGAGCCCAGTTGCGGCAAGCGGTCCACTACGTCGCCGACGAGATGAAAGCGGTCGAGATCGTTCATGACGACCATGTCAAATGGCGTGCTCGTCGTGCCTTCCTCTTTATACCCCCGGACATGAAGGTTCTTGTGATTGGTCCTTCGATAGGTGAGGCGGTGGATCAGCCAGGGATAGCCGTGAAAGGCAAAGATGATCGGTTTGTCCTTCGTAAAGAGTGCGTCGAAATCGAAGTCCGACAGACCATGCGGATGCTCGCTCGGCGGCTGCAATTTCATGAGATTCACGACGTTGACGACCCTGATCTTCAAGGCCGGGACGTGTTGTCGAATAATTTCCACCGCGGCTAACGTTTCCAGCGTGGGTACGTCTCCGCAGCAGGCCATCACGACATCCGGATCTGCTCCCTTGTCATTACTCGCCCATTCCCAGATGCCGATGCCGGCCGTGCAATGTTTGATCGCCTGATCCATCGTCAACCACTGGGGTGCCGGTTGCTTGCCGGCCACGATGACGTTCACATAGTTACGGCTTCGGAGACAGTGATCAGTCACAGACAACAGGGTATTGCCATCGGGCGGAAGATAGACACGCACCACGTCGGCTTTCTTGTTCACGACGTGATCGATAAACCCAGGGTCTTGGTGGCTGAACCCGTTGTGGTCCTGCCGCCACACGTGAGAGCTTAATAAATAGTTCAGCGAAGCGATCGGTCTCCGCCATGGAATTTCATTGCATACTTTCAACCACTTCGCATGTTGATTCAGCATCGAGTCGATGATGTGGATGAACGCCTCGTAACAGGAAAAAAACCCGTGCCGGCCGGTCAGGAGGTACCCTTCCAGCCACCCTTGACACTGGTGTTCGCTCAACATTTCCATCACCCGGCCATTCGGCGCCAGGTGATCGTCATATGGAAAGCTCTCGGCCATCCATGTCCGGTTCGTCACCTCCAAGACATCCTGCCAGCGGTTTGAGTTGTTCTCGTCCGGACTGAACAGACGAAAGTTGCGGAACTCCATGTTCAGTTTCATCGTATCGCGCAGGAATTTCCCCATGAGTCGGGTGGATTCTGCTGTGGTGGCGCCCGGTTTTGGCACCTGGACGGCATAGTCGCGATAGTCAGGCAGACGCAAATCTTTCAGGAGCAATCCGCCATTGGCGTGGGGATTGGCACTCATGCGGCGATCGCCCTTTGGCGGCAGTTCAGCCAG
>Ga0075419_10000862_pt1 | contig 19495 bp, 18 predicted proteins | sample SoiMetdeltSBSDD3_FD_76900 | JGI IMG/M metagenome (GOLD analysis project Ga0075419, IMG submission 76900) | Bulk soil microbial communities from a Populus tree surrounding site in Tennessee, USA - Soil MetaG P. deltoides SBSDD3 | ecosystem: Environmental > Terrestrial > Soil > Tree plantation... | reverse complement strand
GGTGCGGCGACGAGGGCCCCCACCAAGAGCAGGGCGGTCGCAACAAAGACCAGCCTCCCTCTCCTTGAAAGCAATGGTCTCAGTACCGACATGTCGTGCTCCTTCTTCCTGGCAGGTCACGCGACCCGCTTGAACCTACGCCCGCTCGCGCGGGATCCTCGAACAGAGGAGACGTCAAGACGCCCTCCCTTGAATTGGGGTCAAGGGAGGGTAGGCCAGATGGCCGATATCGTCAATCCTTAGCCGTAGGTCTTTCGACCGACAGGCCCGATTCACTGGGCGTAGTTGGAAGGGTTAACCAGAGAGAAGAACGATCGCCAGCTAGGCAGCTCTACAGGACCGGCAGGTACCGCTCGAGCTCGTACGGGGTCACGTACGACTTGTAGGCGTCCCATTCCTCGCGCTTGTTTCGGATCAGAAACTCGACCACGTGGTCCCCGAGCGCCTCGCGCAGGATCTTCGAACCGTTCGCGAGCTCGATCGCCTCGTGGAGGTCCGCCGGGAGCGAGCGGATCCCCGCGGTGACCCGTTCGTCCTCGCTCATCTCGTAGATGTTGTTCGAGGCCTCCGGGGGCAGCTCGAGCTCCTGCTCGATGCCGGCCAACCCGGCCCCCAGCATCGAGGCGAACGCGAGGTACGGATTGCACGCGGGGTCGGGCGAGCGGTACTCGATCCTCGTCGCCTGCTCGTTGCCCGGCTTGTATTGCGGGACGCGGACGAGCGCCGAACGGTTGCGCCGCGCCCAGCACACGTAGACCGGCGCCTCGTACCCGGGGACCAGGCGCTTGTACGAGTTCACCCACTGGTTCGTGACCAGCGTGATCTCGCGGGCGGCGGTCAAGATGCCGGCGATGTACTGCTTGCCGAGGGTCGAGAGGTGGTACTCGTCGCTTTCGCCGAAGAACGCGTTGCGGTCGCCGGTGAACAGGGACTGGTGCGTGTGCATCCCGCTGCCGTTCACGCCCTGCACCGGCTTGGGCATGAACGTGGCGTAGATGCCGAACTCCTGCGCGACCTCCTTCACGGTCAGGCGATACGTCATCACGTTGTCGGCCATCGTGAGGGCGTCCGTGTAGCGCAGGTCGATCTCGTGCTGGCTCGGGGCCACCTCGTGATGAACGTACTCGACCGGGATCCCCATCGATTCGAGGTACGCGACCGTGCGCTTGCGCCAGTCCGTCGCGAGGTCGAGCGGGGTCTCGTCGAAGTAGCCGCCCTGGTCGAGGAACTCCGGCCGGTCCACGCCCTTGAAATAGAAGTACTCGAGCTCCGGCCCGACGTAGAAGGTGTAGCCGAGATCGGCGGCCCGCTTGAGCTGCCGCTTCAGGACGAAGCGCGGGTCCCCCTCGAACGGCGAGCCGTCCGGGTTCAGCACGTCGCAGAACATCCGGGCGACCTCCGCCTCGGTCTTCCACGGGATCAGCTGGAACGTGGCCGGGTCGGGGACGGCGACCATGTCCGACTCCTGGATCCGGCTGAACCCGTCGATCGAGGAGCCGTCGAACCCCATTCCCTCCGCGAACGCACCCTCGAGCTCCTGCGACGTGATCGTGAAGGCCTTCAGGAACCCCAGGACGTCGGTGAACCACAGCCGGATGAAGCGGATCCCGCGCTCCTCGATCGTGCGCAGGACATACTCGACCTCGTCCGAGTGCACCATGGGCCGAGCGTAGCCGAGGGTCGCCCGCCCACCGTTACGGCCCGGTTAATTCGGCGCATCGGGCGTTCCGGCAGGCCGGCGGGCTACCGTGGCGGGGTGCTGGATCTCTGGTCGCCGTCGCTCGAGCGGGACCTGGCGTCCGCGCCCGACCCGGCGCTGGCCCGCGTGTCGCTCGCTCGCGTCGCCGAGCACGCCGAAGCCCGTGCGGCCTTCGGCCGACCGGAGGCGCTCGCCGCCGCCGTGCGTTTGCTGGGGTTCTCGACGGCGGCCGCGGATCTCCTGGTCGCGCACCCGCAGGAGGCCTCGGCGCTGGCCGACGTCGCCGCGAAATCGCGCGCGGAGCTCGACTCCGAGCTCGCCGACGACATCCGGGGGCTGGGTCTGCCGGACGGCCTGCGGAGGTTCCGCCGGCGGTCGATGCTGCGCGTGGCGGCCCGGGACCTGTCGTCGGCGCCGTTCGAGGAGATCGTGGCCGAGATCACCGCGGTGGCGGAGGCGTGTCTCGCCGCGGCGACGCGCTCGGTCGCCCGCGAGGGTCTCGCGGTCGTTGCGCTGGGGAAGCTGGGAGGAGCGGAGCTGAACTACGCCTCCGACGTCGACGTCGTGTTCGTCCACGAGGGGAGCGGGCCGGAGCGCCAGGAGGCGGCCGAGCGCGCGAGCGCCGCCTTGGTCCGCTCGCTCGCCGAACCGACGGCCGAGGGCATCGCGTTCCGCGTCGATGCCACGCTTCGCCCCGGCGGTGCCCGAGGTGCGCTGTCGTGGTCGCTCGAAGCCATGCGCGGCTACTACGCGACGCAGGCCGCCGCCTGGGAACGACAGGCGCTGATCAAGGCTCGTCCCGTCGCAGGCGAACCCGATCTCGGGACCGCCTTCGTCGAGGCCGTCGCCCCGTTCGTGTTCCCCGAGGTGCTCCCCGAGTCCACGATCGATGAGGTCCGCCGCGTCAAGGTCCGCCTCGAGGAGTACGTGCGCGCCTCGGGCAAGGCCGGCGCCGAGGTCAAGCGGGGTCGCGGCGGGATCCGGGACGTGGAGTTCGCGGTCCAGCTCCTGCAGATCGTCCACGGCCGCCGGGACGAGCGCCTGCGTGTGCCGAACACCCTGCGCGCCCTCGAGCTCCTGGCCGACGAGGGGTATGTGGCACGCGACGATGCGGTCGCGTTCGGCCTGGCCTACCGATTCCTGCGGACGCTCGAGCACCGTCTGCAGATCGTGCGCGACCTGCAGACGCACGAGCTCCCGGCGGACCCCGCCGCCCGAACCGTCCTCGCGCGCTCGCTCGGAAGGGGCGGCGAGGGCGAGCTGCTCGCCGAGTTCGAGCGGCAGACCTCGCTGGTCCGGGAGATCCACGAGCGCTTCTTCTACCGGCCGCTGCTCGAGTCGTTCGCCGGCCCCTCGACGCCTCGACCCGGCAGGGACAGGGAGGCGACGGTCGAGCTGCTGGGGGCGCTCGGGTTCGACGAGCCGTCGGCCTCCTACGAGGTCCTCGCGCGGCTCGTCGAGCCGTCGACCCAACTCGGCAAGGTGCTCGGCCACGTGTTCCCCGTCGTGGTGCCGGCGCTGGCGCTCGCGTCCGAACCGGACGCGGCGCTCGTCCGCCTCGAGCGAGTGATCGCGGCGACGGCGCGGGAGGGGAGGCTCGCCGACGCGCTTGCGAACGACACGCGGATGGCGCTGCGGCTCGCCCACGTGGTGGCGGCCAGCTCGTTCGCGACCGATCTGCTCTCGGGACGTCCCGAGCGCATGCTCGCGCTCCAAGAGGGAGCCGAGACCGACGACGCGCAGGCGGCCCTCGTGTCGGCGGCGGCGCGGTACGCGGCGCGGGAGCTCGAGCCCAACCAGACCGGAGAGGAGCTCGCGGCGGTCGCGGACCGGGTCGTCGCCGACGCGGTCGAGGCCGCCGAACCCGACCTGCCGTTCGCGGTGATCGGGCTCGGCAAGCTCGGGGCGCAGGAGCTGAACTTCGCCTCCGACCTCGACGTCGTCTTCGTCTACGAGGGGGAGGGCCCGGCCGAGTTCCGCCGCGCCGCCGAGCTGGGCGAACGCGTTCTCGATGGGATCCGGGACGCCGGGTGGGAGCCTGACGCCGGCCTGAGGCCCGAGGGGCGGAGCGGCCCGATCGCGAAGTCGTTCGCGGGCTACCTCGAGTACTGGGAGCGTCACGCGGAGACCTGGGAGTTCCAGTCGCTGCTTCGGTCGCGGTTCGTGGCGGGGGACGAGGGGCTCGGGCGTCGCTTCTGCTCGTTCGCGAGCGACTTCGCCTACCCCGACTACCTCCCCGTCGAACGCGTCGGCGAGATCCGTCGCATGCGCGAGCGGATCCAGCGGGAACGGGTCCGCCCGCCCGAGGCCTCGAGGTTCCACTTCAAGCTCGGGTACGGGTCGCTCGCCGACGTGCAGTTCGCGGTGGAGCTGTCGCTGATGCGGTTCGGCGGAAGGCACCACGAGATCCGAACCCACCGGACGCTCGACGCGATCGAGCGGCTCGCGCGCCTCCGGCTGATCGAGGACGGGGCGGCCCTGGCGCTCGGCGAGGCGTTCGTCTTCCTTTCGGACGTTAAGGACGCGCTCGAGGTCGACCGCCGCGTCCACGCCGAGGCGATCCCCCCGGCGCCGCAGGAGCAGCTCGCGCTCGCGCGGCGGCTCGGGTTCGAGGAGTATCCGCGGCAGACGCTCCTGGAGGAGTACCGGCGGATCACGCGTCGAGCCAGGCGAGCGATGCAGCGGGTCTTCTACGAGGAGGGATGACGTGTCGCGACGATTGATCGCGTCGGGGTCACCGTTCGAACCCGTGATCGGCTTCTCGCGCGCGGTGGTCGAGGGGCATCACGTGCTGGTTGCCGGGACTGCGCCGATCATGCCGGACGGGGGCGAACCGCCGCCCGACGTGTTTGGCCAGGCGCGTCGGGTGCTCGAGATCATCGTGGCGGCGCTAGGAGAGGCGGGCGCCGGTCCGGAGCATGTCGTCCGGACGCGGACCTACCTGACCGACGCTCGGGACTGGGGGGAGGCCGGCCGGGCGCACGGCGAGGTGTTCGCGGACATCCGCCCGGCGAGCACCATGATCGTCGTGAGCGGATTCCTCGACCCGCGGTGGCGCGTCGAGATGGAGGCCGACGCGATCTTGTCGTAGAGGACCTCGCGACGCCCACCTGCCGAGGCGTTGCGCAGCGGCGACGAGGCTTGCGAGCATGGTCCGGATCGTCCATCGAAAGAAGGAGCCTCTCCGATGCTGAAAGAGTTCAGGGCGTTCATCCTCAAGGGGAACCTCGTCGAGATCGCGGTCGCGTTCATCATTGCGCTGGCGTTCGCCGCGGTCGTCGCTTCGTTCGTCGCCGATATCGTCACGCCGATCATCGCGGCGATCTTCCGCCAACCGGATTTCAGCAGCCTGAAGATCGATATCGGAGAAAGCGCGATCTACTACGGCAAGTTCCTGAATGCGGTGATCTCGTTCCTGATCGTCGCGTTCGTGATGTTCCTGATCGTGAAGGCCTACAACCGGATGAGCGGCCCCAAGGCCGCGACGACCAAGAGCTGTCCGTTCTGCAAGACGGACATCGCCTTGGACGCCACTCGCTGCCCGAGCTGCACCAGCGAGGTCCAGCCCGCATAGCTCAGATCCGGTCGATCGCGCGGGGCTCCATCCGCGGCCCGAACGCCGGCGGGCGGATCCCGCCCTGCTCCAGCAGGAGTTGCACGCGACCGCGATGCGGCCGGTAGGGCTGCAGCAGTTCGAGCATCCGTTCGTCCGAGCCGCGCGGCTCGCGCGCGAGCGCCCACGCGACGATGTTCGGCACGTGGAAGTCGCCGACCGACACGGCGTCCGCGTCGCCGAGCGCGGTCCGCGCCACCTCGGCCACCGTCCACGGTCCGATCCCCTGCACCGTCGCCAGGCGCTCCTCGGCGGCGTCGCTCCGGAGAGAGCCGGCCTCGTCGACCCACGCCGTTCGGGCGCACACCTGACGGAGCACCTCGGCCCGGCGGCGCTCGACGCCGAACGGATGGAACGCGTAGTAGGGGAGCGCGGCGACCCGTTCGGGTTCGGGAGGCAGCGTCAGGCGGAGCGGTCCGGGGGCGGGTTCTGCGAGCGCGGTCACGAGTCGCCGGTAGGCGCGCCGAGCCTCGTTGCCGGTGACCTTCTGCTCCATGATCACGGGGATCAGGCGCTCGGTGAGCAGACCCATGCGAGGGATCCGCAGACCTCGCCTCCGCCGCCAGATCTCCCGGACCAGTCCCGGCGGAGGATCGAATCCCGCGTCGTCGTCCTCTACGCCACACCAGGCCGCCGCCCGGTCGAGCACCCAGGCGGCGCCCGGACCCCACGCCTCGACGTCGACCCCGCCGCCGGTCTCGACGAACCGGACCGAGACGGCCCCGTCTGGGGTCCGGGACGCGCGCTCGGCGATCCCGCGCCCGGTTCGCATGGTCGGATCCCCGCGCCCGCGCTGTATCGGCCCGAGGGTCATCGCCAGATCGATCCGTCGTGGCGAGGCAACATGTCGTGAGGGCACGAGCCGAAGCCTAGCGAGGCTCGGAGTACCCTGAACCGGTGGAGCCGCCCGGCGCCTGCGTCGTTCCCGACCACGTCGAGGCCATGACCGGCTGGCGCGCATGGGCGCTCGGGATCACCGCAGATGGTGATCCGGAGCTCCGTCCGATCGTCTACTCGCGAGAGCGATGGCCGGCCCGCGAGGTGGCCCAGGCGAGATGTCCACCTCGCGCCGGGAGCGGGCATCGTTCCCCCGAGGCGCGATGTACGTGTGGGCTGTACGTCGTCGACGGCCTCGACCGTCTACCCGCGATCACGGGTCGAGACATCACGGTCATCGGATCGGCATCGATCTGGGGCCGGCTCGTCGAGCACGAGAGCGGGTTTCGAGCCGAGTTCGGGTATCCGAGCCGGCTCCGGCTCGTCTGCGGCCCGTGCTGGGGGTCGGGGGCCTTCGACCCGAGCGTCGTCCGGGTCCAGCGAACCGGCCGAGGGACGATCCTCGCCCTGTGTGAACGGCATGCGCGGAACGCGGCCGTCAACGATGTGGCGCCCGATCGCCTCCAGCAACGGCTGCTCACGACGTACGCGGTCGACCCGATGCCGGACGAGGCGGTGAGGGCAGTCGCCTCGACGTGGAAGCGACCGAGGCGGCGTGCGCGGACCCCCGCAGCCTCGGCGATCTCGCTCGCGTTGGTCGTCCTGTTCTTCGGGTCCTTCCTCGGCCTCGTGGTCCTCGCGATGTCCGTCCGGTGAGGCCTACAGGTCGTAATAGAGCGAGAACTCGTACGGGTGCGGCCGGAGCCGGACCGCGTCGAGCTCGTGCAGGCGCTTGTACTCGATCCAGGTGTCGATCACGTCCTGGGTGAAGACGCCGCCCTCGAGCAGCCACTGGTGGTCGACCTCGAGGGAGTCGAGGACCTGCTCGAGCGACCCGGGAACCTGCCTGACCGACGCCTTCTCCTCGGGCGGCAGGTCGTACAGGTCCTTGTCCATCGGTTCCGGCGGCTCGAGCTTGCTCTTCACGCCGTCGAGTCCCGCCATGAGCATCGCCGCGAACGCCAGGTACGGGTTGCACGAGGGGTCGGGTGTGCGGAACTCCAGCCGCTTGGCGCCGGGGTTCTTGAAGTACTGCGGGATCCGAACGCAGGCGCTCCTGTTCCGCTGCGAGTACACCAGGTTGATCGGGGCCTCGTAGCCCGGGACCAGTCGGCGGTACGAGTTCGTCGTCGGGTTGGTGAAGGCCAGCAGAGACGGCGCATGTGCGATCAGCCCTCCGATGTACCAACGCGCGGTGTCCGAGATGCCGGCGTAGCCGACCTCGTCCCAGAACAGGTTGTCGTCGTCCTTCCACAGGCTCTGGTGGGTATGCATCCCCGAGCCGTTGTCCTGGAAGAGCGGCTTCGGCATGAACGTCACGGTCTTGCCGGCCTGCCGGGCCGTGTTCTTGACCACGTACTTGTACTTCATGACGTTGTCGGCGGTCGCGAGCAGCGTCCCGTAGCGCATGTCGATCTCGGCCTGGCCCGCGGTGCCGACCTCGTGGTGGTGCACCTCGATGCTCAGACCGACCTTCTCGAGGTTGAGGACCATCTCCGAACGCAGGTCCTGGTAGTGATCCATCGGGGGCAGGGGGAAGTAGCCCTCCTTGTACCTCGGCTTGTAGCCGAGGTTCGGCTCCCCGCCGAGCTCGCGCTCTCGTCCCGAGTTCCACACGCCCTCGATCGCGTCGAGGTGGTAGTAGCCCTCGTGCTGATTCTGGTCGAAGCGGACCGCGTCGAAGATGTAGAACTCGCACTCCGGGCCCCAGAACGACGTGTCCGCGATGCCGGTCTGCCTCAGGTAGAGCTCCGCCTTTCGCGCGACGTAGCGCGGGTCGCGCGTATACATCTCGCCCGTGACCGGGTCCTTCACGAAGCAGTGCAGGTTCAGCGTCGGGTGCTGCGTGAACGGGTCGAGGTACGCGGTGTCGGGGTCGGGGACCAGGAGCATGTCGGACTCCTGGATCTCCTGGAACCCCCGGATCGACGACCCGTCGAACCCGAGGCCCTCCTCGAAGCTCTCCTCGGAAAGCTCGTGCATGGGGATGGAGAAGTGCTGCATGAGGCCGGGCAGGTCCGAGAAGCGCAGATCCACGATCTCGGTGCCGGACTCCCTGGCGAGGGCCAGGACCTCCTTCGGCGTCGTCATCCGTTGCGTCTCCCCTCTGGGCGGCGTGCGATGGACAAGGCTACGAGCGCCCGGCCGCGGCCGCGGCATCCGAAGCGTTAACTCTGCGTTACGTCCGGGCGTGGCCACTACCAGCGTCGATACACAGATGCCCGCTCAGGGAACTCACAGGAATCACACTCATGTCGTGTTGCGACAGGTCACGCCGGACCCCGTACTGCCTCCGTACTGCCTCGGCCTGACCGGTGGTCGGTGCTGCCTGAGGGCTTGTCTCCTTTCTCTGACGTACCCGAGCTACCGAAGCCGCCTGATGTACGGGCGGGATGCCTGCGTAACGATTCAGATTGCGATCCGGGCACCGACTGCCCTGCCAGCTCCCCTGGCACGGCAAGAAGGTGTGATTCTCCCCTCGGACCCCAGCCCGTCTGGGGTCAGCAAACCCGGTGTCCCGGGTCGCCCATTCAAGGCCCGGGGGGCAACCTCGGGCACCTCCGTGTATCAAGGACGGCCTCGGTGGCCCGGTCGCGCACTGCTTCCATACTGCGGGCACCAACCGTCCCGGTTGGAGAGGAGGAGCGGTGACTAGATCGAAAGGGGGTCGGTCAATCCGCTGATTCCATTGGGAGACCAACCTCCATACGATCGTGCCTGGACCTCCTCCGCTGAGTCGGTCCAAGGGAGCCCCGCTGCGGCAGCCCGTTGCGGGGCTTCCCCCATCTGTCGACAGATCCAGAGCTAGCACCCCCGCAAGGGCCCGGCGGGAGCGTGACATCCTGGAGGACGCCGTCCGCCGCATCAGGGAGCAGGCGCGAACACCAAGAAGGTGATCGACGAGGCGATGGATGCTGGCCTAGCCGGCGATCACCCCGTTACCGTCGCCGCGAAACAGGTCCGGCTGGAGCCGCTACGGGTGACGGCCGACCTGGAGCGCAAGCCTGCGACCTGGGTTCTCGACTGCAAGGCCTGCGGCATGGAAGTCCATTGGGGGCGCAGGGCATCAAGCTAGCCGGACCCCGTGGCGACGCCGCCCGGCGCGGGCTCCCAGTCGCGGATGATCGCGGCGCCCTTGGCGATGAGCGCGGCCGCGCCCCCGATCTCGATCACCCGGCCGAGCGGCGTTCGGAAGAACGGATGCCGAAGGATCACCGGGGTGGCGAGCAGGAGTCCGCTCGCGGTGAGCGAACGGACCCGCCTGCCGGCGGGCGAGGCAAGGAACGCCCGGCTCTGGTCCGCGCCGCGCTCGATGGCATCACCCAGCGCGTCGAGGAACTGGCCGATCTCGGCTGTGGCGTTCACGACCGGACCTTACCCTCCGAGCTGGGCGGTTAGACATCCGCGGCGCGGTAGCCGACGCCGCGTACGGTCTCGATCAGGCCCTCGTGAGCGGGCCCGAGCTTCGCGCGGAGCCGGCGGACGTGGACGTCGACCGTCCGCGTCCCGCCGTAGAAGTCGTACCCCCAGACCTCCCGGAGGAGCGCCGGCCGGGTGAAGACTCGCCCCCGGCGTTCGGCGAGGTAGCGCAGCAGCTCGAACTCCTTGAAGGTCAGGTCCAGCGGCGCTCCCTCGATGCTCACCCGATAGGTGCTCGCGTCGAGCGCGATCGGCCCGAGCCGGACCGTGGTCTCCTCCACGGCACCCGACCGCCGCCTCGTGAGCGCGAACCGCAGGCGGATCTCGCCCTCGGGGGCGCCCGGGAACAGCACCTCCTCCGCCACCTCTTCCCAGTGGAAGCGCTCGACGTCCCGTCGTTCGATCACCGCGAGGACGGGGATCCTGGGATCGCGTTCGCGGAGGGCGCGGAGCACGACGTGCCCCTGCCCCGGGTTCTCGGCCGCGTCCACCAGCACCGCGTCGGTGCCGAGCGCGAGGGCCTCCCCGACCGCCGCGACCGACAGGTGTTCGACCTTGAGATCGAGCAGCAGCATCGGGGCGGCGGGCAGGACCTCCGCCGGCGAGCGATCGGTGAGCATCACGACGCGGATCACGGCCCACCGAGCGTACCTGCGAGCTCGCCGCGGCGATAGCCTTGCGTCCGATGCCACGCGTGACCGTTCGGCTGTTCGCGGCGCTCCGCGAGCTGGCGGATTCCTCCTCGGTCGAGGCCGAGGGAGCGACCGTCGGCGAGGTCGTCCAGGCGCTCTCCGCACGCTACGGCGAGCGGTTCGAAGCGATCGCCCGTGTGGGCTCGGCCGTTGTGGGCGGCGAACGTGCCGACCCCGCGACGCCGCTCACCGAGGGCCAGGAGCTCGCGCTGCTGCCCCCGGTCTCGGGGGGCTATCGGCGAGCGGGCCGACCCTGAGATACTGCCCGCATGTCGATGCGCTTCCAGCGCCTCCTGCTCGTCGTGAATCCGGTGGCCCGCACGATGTCCAAGCCCGTCCTGGCCGTGATCGAGAAGGCGCTCTCGGCCGACTTCCGGCTGGAGGTCGCCGAGACCAAGGAGCGCGGCCACGCCTCGGAGCTCGCCGCGCAGGCCGTGGACGAGGGCATCGACCTGGTCGTCGTGTTCTCCGGTGACGGGACGATCAACGAGGCCGTCAACGCCCTTGCCGGCACCGAGACCGCGTTGGGCGTGCTGCCGGGTGGCGCGACCAACATCCTGGTGCGGGCCCTCGGCCTGCCGCTCGACCCGGTCGAGGCAACCGGCGTCCTGATCGCGAAGGCGCTCGACGACCAGGCGTTCAAGCTCTCGCTCGGTGTGGCGGACGGCCGGTACTTCGCCGTCAACTGCGGGGCGGGTGTGGACGCCGCCGCGATGCGCCGCCTCGATCAACGGTTCCCAAGGACCAAGTCGAAGTTCGACCGGGCCGCGTTTCGCGCCGTAGCCCGAGAGTTGTTGGTGAGCTACGCGGGCCGTTCGGCCGACCTTGAGGTGCGGATCGACAACGGCCCGCCGCTCCCGTCCCTGTCGGCGATGGTGGGTCGAACCGATCCCTACACCTATTACCGGGATCGGGGTATCCGGATGACGCCCGAGGCATCACTCGACTCCGGCCTGGACGTGCTCTCGGTCCGAAAGCTGGCCCGCCGAAGCGTTCCCCGGATCGCGTGGCAGGTGTTCGGCTCGGCGCGCCACGTCCACGGGCGTGACATCGACTACGTGCACGACGCGCGCCACGTGCTGGTCACGTCGGAGGCGCCGTTCCCGGTCCAGGTCGACGGGGACTCGCTCGGCGATCACCTCCGCCTGGAGGTCGACCTCGCACCCGAGGCGCTCTGGGTCGTGGCCTAGCCCTTCACGGCCGACCTCGCCTCGTCGGCGCTCGCGCGGCTTTCGGATCCGCCATCGCGCACCTGGATCCCGCACTCCCACTTCGATAGGCCGGCCCACCTCCCCTCACGTTCGTGTTCGCCCGGGAGCGAGAGCCGGGTGCACGGTGCGCAACCGATCGACGCGTACCCGAGGTCGTACAGCGGATTGTGGGGGAGTCCGTGCTCCTTCAGGTACGACCAGGTGTCCCGGCGCGTCCATGTGGCGACGGGGTTCACCTTGACGATCCAGCTGCTCGGTTCGAGCTCGTACCGGTCGACGATCGGGGCCGTGGCCCGGGTCGGGGACGAGTCACGTCGGAACGCGGTGATCCACGCCTCGCGGCCGCGAAGCGCCGCGAGCATCGGCTGCACCTTGTTGATGTCGCAACACCTCTCGGGATCGCGCTCGTACAGGCGGGGACCGAAGGCCTCGCGCTGCGTCGTGGGCGTGTATGCGCCGGTGAGCTCGACCACGTTCAGGTCCAGGAGCTCGGTCAACCGCCGCTTGAACGAAAGCGTCTCTTCGAAGTGGAAACCGGTCTCGAGGAACAGCACGGGTACATCGGGCAGGATCTGCGTCGCCATGTGCATGACGCAGGTCCCCTCGGCCTGGAACGCCGAGGCGAGCGCGATCTCGCGCAACCCCGACTCTTCGATCGCCCAGCGCACGATCTCCCGCGGGTGCGCCGGCTCGAGGCGGGCGTTCAGCGCACGGAGCGCTTCGTCGGAGAGCAGGGTCTCGGGCATGAGGGGCCTCTGTGGGGGTGCAGGGAGTATAGGTCCGGCGTCTGGGTGGTCCGGCCCGCGGCTATCCTGGCGGCCGTTCATCGCGACGAAAGGTTGATGCCCCATGCCCGACGACACGACGATCGCTCCGCACGGTGGCGACCTCGTCGACCTGCTCGTGCCCGAAGATCGGCGGGAAGCCACCCGAGCCGAGGCGGACCACCTCCCCAAGCTGGTGGTGAACGCCCGAGAGCTCTCGGACCTGGAGATGCTCGCCGTGGGGGCCCTGTCCCCGCTGACGGGGTTCGTCGGCGAGGCCGACTACCTCTCCGTCCTGGAGACGATGCACCTGTCCGGCGGCCTGGCCTGGGCGATCCCGGTCACGCTGTCCCTCACCGACGACGATGTGAAGCGGATCGGCGCCGGGAACTCGGTGGCCCTCCTGTCGCGGGAGGGGGGCAACCCGATCGCGGTCGTCGACGTCGCCGAGGTCTTCAAGCGCGATCGTCAGAAGGAGGCGCTCGGTGTCTATGGGACCGAGGAGCTCGAGCACCCGGGCGTGGCGGCGCTCTACGAGGCGGGCGACTTCTGCCTCGCAGGCACGGTTCGCGCGCTCGGCCTGCCCGAGCACGACGACTTCCTCTCGTACCGGCTCACGCCCTCGCAGACGCGGGCCGCGTTCGCAGAGCGAGGCTGGAGAACCGTGGTCGGCTTCCAGACGCGGAACCCTATCCACCGCGCCCACGAGTACCTGCAGAAGTGCGCGCTCGAGATCGTCGATGGGCTCCTCGTGCACCCCCTGGTGGGGGCGACCAAGGGCGACGACGTTCCGGCCGACGTGCGGATGCGGTGCTACGAGGCGCTCTTCGAGGGCTACTACCCGAAGGACCGTGCGATGGTGTCCGTGTTCCCGGCCGCGATGCGATACGCCGGGCCCCGCGAGGCGATCTGGCACGCCATCTGCCGCAAGAACTACGGCTGCACCCATTTCATCGTCGGCCGGGACCATGCGGGCGTCGGCTCCTATTACGGGACCTACGACGCCCAGCGGATCTTCGAGGAGTTCGACCCCGGCGAGCTGGGCATCATGCCGTTGATGTTCGAGCACTCGTTCTGGTGCAACGCGTGCGAGGGGATGGCATCGCCCAAGACGTGCCCGCACGGTGAGGAGTCGCGGGTGTCGCTGTCGGGCACCCGGGTGCGCGAGATGCTCCGTGCCGGCGAACGACCGCCGATCGAGTTCAGCCGCCCCGAGGTGGCCGACATCCTGATCGACGCGATGCGCGAGCGGTAGAGGCTCCTATTTGCCCGCCCACCAGGGCCTTTGATAGCGTCGAGCACGCTCGGGCGGCGGCCGAGACCTACGGGGGAGGGTGGCACGAGCGCTCGCAGGACCTCGCTCCGAACCCTCCTGGCTGTGACCCTCGTTGCGGCGACGCTCGGGGTCATCCCGGCCTTGGCCGGCACGAAGGACCAGCTCGACGCCGCCAAGGCGGAGCTCGCGAAGGTGCAGGCCGAGCTCGATCGGGCGACGGCCAGGTGGAACGAGGCCGAATCCCGGCTGGACACCACCCGTGCCGAGATCGCCGGCACCCGTGCTCGCATCGGCCGACTCGAGGACCGCGTCCGGGCGATCGAGACCCGTCTCAACCGCCGCGCGGTCATCGCGTTCACGAACGGGCCGGCGAGCACGATCGACCTCCTGCTCTCCTCGGGTTCGTTCACGGACTTCACCGATCGGCTCGAGTTCCTCGGGTCGATGGCGCAGGAGGACCGGGACCTGATCCTCGGGCAGGAGGTCGTCCGAGAGGAGCTCCGTCGTGAGCGTGACAACCTGCTCGACCTCGAAGAGCGCCAGGCCGATGTCGCGCAGGAGCTCGACGCGATCAGGGAGAGCATCGACGCGCAGCTCGGACGGATCTCCGATCGCGTGGCCGAGCTGACCGAGAAATACCGCGAGGAGATCGCGGCCTCAAGGGAGCTCGCGATCCTGGGCCAGACACCCGACCCCGACGGCTCGCTGCAGGTGTGCCCGGTCGCCGGGCCCAACTCCTTCGTCGACTCGTTCGGCTGGCCGAGGGATGGACACACGCACCAGGGGATCGACTTGATCGCGCCCTTTGGGACGCCGGTGGTCGCCGCTCACCCCGGCAACGTCAGCCATTCCTCGAGCTCCTCGGGCGGGATCTCGGCCAACGTCTACGGCTCCGGCGGGTACTCCTTCTACGCCCATCTGTCCGGCTACAGCGGCGCGAGCGGCAGCGTCGGCGCCGGCACCGTCATCGGCTACGTGGGGAGCACCGGGAACGCGGGCTCGACGAACCACCTGCATTTCGAGTGGCATCCGGGCGGCGGCGCGGCCGTGGACCCATACCTCATGCTGCTCGCGGTCTGTTGAGTTCGGCTCCCTCGCGACGGCCAGCGGTGCCGAAGCGTCCGGCGCGCTACGATGCGTCCGCATGAGCGAGCAGAGCGGGAACCGACGGATCGACCGGATCCGCACCCCCGAGTTCGTCGAGGGCCTGGCCGGGCTCTCGCTGGAGGACCTTCGGGCTCGCCGCGACGAGTGCTACGCCGAGCGCGAGTATCTGTCGCTCCTGCGCCGGCTCGTCCAGGGGCGCGCCGAGATCCTCAGGGCGGAGGTCGAGCGCCGCGGGAGCGGGGGTGAGGCAGGCAGCCTCGTCGATCAGCTCTCGACGATCCTGTCCTCGGAGGGCCAAGGACCCTCGCGGGGCGAGGCCGTCAAGGTCGGTCTGCCCGAGGAGGAGATGCTCCTCGCTCGCCGGCGGGTCGAGCGGTTGGTCGCCGACGCAGAGATCTCCGACCCCGGCGCGCTCGACGACGAGCGCCTGGCCGCCGCGGTGGAACTGCTCGTCGGCGAGGAGCACGAGGTCTCTCAGGCTCGAAGCGACGTGCTCCAGGTGATGGACGCCCTGCAGGAGGAGCTCAAGCGTCGGTACCGGGACGACCCCTCGCTCGTCCTCTCGTAACCCACAGTCGTCGGTCGCAGATCGGCTCGAGCGGCCGCCTCGAAGGCCCGTCAGCCGGCTGGGGGAACCGTTGGTCCCGATGTCCGACACGCGGTCCCGCCGGAGGGGAGGGAGGCGGACCAGGCGATTTGGGCCACGAGTCCTATGGACCGGCTTCGGCCCAACCGGCAGGCTCTTCCCCGACTCGCGCACCGACGTGCGCTAACGTGCGGCCCGACCAATGAGCGAACGAGACCTTCCCGGGCACGGTCCCGGGGTCCAGACGGACCCCGAGCTGCCGACCGTTCAGGAGCAGCTCATCGTCTTCGCCCGGGAGCTCGGCGAGCTCTACCGGCTCGAACGCTCCCGCAACGCCGAGCTCGAGACGGTCCTGCAGAGCCTGCAGGACACCTACCTCGCCACGATGAAGAGCCTCGCGATCGTCATCGAAGCCAAGGACCAGACGACCCGCGGCCACCTGGATCGAACCCAGGTGTTCGGGCTCGCGCTCGCCCGGCGCGTCGACCCCGATCTCGCGCGCTCGCCGACCCTCGGGTATGGGTTCTTCCTCCACGACATCGGCAAGGTCGGGATCCCCGAACACATCCTGTGCAAGGCGGGTCCGCTCACGATCGACGAGTGGACGGTGATGCGCAACCACCCGATCATCGGTGCCCAGATCGTCGCGCCGATCACGTTCCTGTCCGACACCGTCAAGCTGATCCGCCATCACCACGAGTGGTTCGACGGGACCGGCTACCCCGACGGGCTGGAGGGCGAAGCGATCCCGCTCAGCGCCCGCGTGTTCGCCGTGGCCGACTCGTTCGACGCGATGACCAGCGACCGTCCCTACCGCGGCTCGATCGGCCCCGAACGCGCCCTCGCCGAGCTCCGGAACGGCGCCGGAACCCAGTTCGACCCCGAGATCGTTCGGGTCTTCGTCGACATGGTGGAACGAGATCCGCCCGAGGACGACGAGGGTTTCGGGCACGCCCTCAGGCACGCCAGCTGACCCACCCGGAACCGCCGACCCTGGCTCGGCTCGCTAGGCTCCGCGGTGTGCCGACCGCCGCTCCGCTCGTCCGGGTCGTGCGTTCGGGCCTCGTCGAGAGCGTCCATCTCGGCCACGCGGTCGTGTGCGATCCGCGAGGCCGCGTGCTCGCCTCCCTCGGCGACCCGGACCGTCTCGTGTTCTCGCGCTCGTCGATGAAACCTCTGCAGGCGGCCGTGTCCCTGCGCCGGATCGCCGAGCCGCTCCCCGACGACCTGGTCGCCGTCATGTGCGCATCCCACAACGGGGAGCCCGTGCATCTTCGTGTCGTCCGGCGACTCCTGCGAACGGGCGGCTTGTCCGAACGCGACCTGGGATGTCCCCCGGACCTGCCGATGGAGCCCGAGGCGCGTCGAGCGGCCGCCGGCCCTCGACGGATCACCCACAACTGCTCGGGAAAGCACGCCGGCATGCTCCTCGCGTGCGAACGCTCGGGCGCCGAGCTCCCGAGCTATCTCGAACCCTCCCACGCGCTCCAGCGCGAGATCCTGCGCGCGGTGCGTTCGGCCACCGGCGTCGAACGACCGGTGGTCGGGGTCGACGGGTGCGGCGCCCCGGTCCACGGCCTGCCGCTGCGCGGCATGGCGACGCTGTTCGCGCGGCTCGCGAGGCCCGAGCGGCTCGGCCGACTCGGCGAGCGCGCCGCCCGGGCCGTCGCCGCCATGCGGTCGGCCCCCTACCTCGTCGCCGGGCGGGGCCGTTCGGACACGCTGCTGATGGCCGCGGTCCCCGGCCTCGTGTGCAAGGTGGGGGCCGAGGGCCTGCACTGCGCGGCCGTCCTGGACGCAGGGATCGGGGTCGCCGTGCGGATCGACGACGGGAGCGACAGGGCCGCCGCCCCCGCGTTGGTCCGGACGCTCGACCTGCTCGGCGTCCTGGACGAAGAACAGCGCGCCCGGCTGGCGTCCCTGGCGGCGCCTCCCGTGCTCGGCGGCGGCCGGCCCGTCGGGCGGTTCGAGGTCGGGTTCCGGCTGCGACGCAGGCCAGCCTGAGCGCCTTCGCTTCATTCGCGGCCCCCTCCCGTACGATTCCTGCATGGGCATGGTCAAGGATCCAGGCACCGTCGAGCTTGCCGCGGACGGGCGCCCGGCCGGCCACGCTCCGAGGATCGCCGTGGTCAGCCTGCACACGTCGCCTCTCGACCAGCCGGGTTCGGGCGACTCCGGCGGGATGAACGTCTTCATCCGGGCGGCCGCCGAACGCCTGTCGGAGGGGGGCCTCCAGGTGGACGTTTTCACGCGTACACGGGACGAGCGCCGACCGGAGGTCGAGGAGCTCGGGAACGGCTCCCGGCTGATCAACGTGCAGGCGGGGCCGAGCGCCCCGGTGCCGAAGGACGAGCTCCGTAGGTTCCTCCCGGAGTTCCTCGGGGGTGTGCTCCGGCGGGCTCGGTCGGAGGGGTCGGACTACGACCTCGTCCACACGCATTACTGGCTCTCGGGCTGGGTCGGTCGCAGCGCCCGCGAGATCTGGGGCGTCCCGTTGGTGGCCTCGTTCCACACCCTCGGCAAGGTGAAGAACTACTCCCTGTCGCGCGGCGAGCGCCCCGAGCCTGCGGATCGTCTGTCGGGCGAGGAGCTGGTGATCGCGGACGCCGACCGGATCGTCGCCGCCACGCCCGTCGAGGCGGCGCAGCTCGTCGGCCTGTACCGGGCCGAACCCGACCGCATCCGCATCGTCCCCCCGGGCGTCGATCACGGCCTGTTCTTCCCTCGAGATCGGAGCCGGGCCAAGGCGCGACTGCACCTCGCGGATCTGCGGTTGCTGCTGTTCGTCGGGCGCCTGCAGGCGCACAAGGGCCCCGACGTCGCCGTCCGGGCGGTCGCGGAGGCGATCGCCCGTGACCCGGCCGGGACCCGTGACGTCGTGCTCGCCATCGTCGGCGGTCCGAGCGGCACCGACCATGGCGCCGAGGTGGCCCGGCTGATGGATCTGGCCTCCGCCCTCGGCGTTGGGGAGCGCGTGATGCTGTTCCCGCCCCAACCGCAATCGCGCCTGGCCGACTTCTACGCGGCCGCCGAGGCGGTTCTGGTCCCCTCGAGGTCGGAGTCGTTCGGGCTCGTGGCGCTCGAGGCGCAGGCCTGCTCGACCCCCGTGGTGGCGTCGGCGGTCGGTGGTCTCCGGTACGTCGTCGAGGACGGCGTCACGGGGCACCTCGTCGGAGGCCATGATCCCGGCGACCATGCCGAGCGGATCCTCGCGGTCCTCGGCGATCCGGGTGAGCGCCGGCGGATGGGCCAGGCCGGGGTGGTTCGCTCGCTCCGCTTCTCCTGGGACGCCACCGCAGCCGGTATGCGCTCGGTGTATCGCGAGCTGCTCGACGGCCGCGACCCCGTCTGAACCTGAACGAGCAGCGGCGGCGGCGTTGCGCGCTCGAAACCGTTCGGTTCGCGTGGAGGCTCGCGTCGCGCCACGGCTCCTGTCGGAACCTACGTCCAGGCGCACCGTGGAATGCTTTGCACCGCAAGGGTTTCGGACGACGCGTCGATGGAGTTCGCGTTCGCGACATGTTCTTGTCACTCTTTCCATCACACCATCTACCTGCGCATATGTACCGTGACCTGCGCGTTCGTCGGGTTGACCCGCTCTTGCGCCGCCGGTACATTTCGCTCGCTCCGAGCAGCCGGAGCGGCCGAATCAGGGAACCGAGGCCGGGACCCCTGGGAAAGCCGTAAGGCCAACTGGGCGCACCTGCTCGTACGGTTGGGACAGCTAACTAGCTGTGCGGGTGGGGAGGCTCGGGAGGCCCCAAAGCCCAACGAAAGGGTGCTACGGCCAGGAAACCAAGACGGCTGCGAGAGGTTGCTCGGAGCACTTGAGCCCGAGGGGCCAACGGTGGCTGGAGGCTTCGGCTTCCGGCGAGCCGGAGGTCCCTCGGGTTCTTCCTTTCCCCGTCCGATTTCGCCTTACGGTCTGGGCCCGATCCGAGCCCGCCGCCTTCGGATCCCCGGGACGCGGGCCTTGTTGGCCCGGCGGCGCGCGGCTACCGTTCCCAGGTCATGTCCGCGCGAGAGAGAACCGAGAACAACGCGCGCCGCGCACAGATCGTTGCCGTGGCGATGCGGCAGTTCGCCGAACTCGGCTATCGCGGTGCGCGCGTCGAGGACATCGCCGCCGAGGTCGGGGTCGCGAAGGGGACCGTCTTCCTGCACTTCGGGAACAAGGAGGGGCTGTTCCTG
>Ga0075419_10000859_pt1 | contig 19528 bp, 19 predicted proteins | sample SoiMetdeltSBSDD3_FD_76900 | JGI IMG/M metagenome (GOLD analysis project Ga0075419, IMG submission 76900) | Bulk soil microbial communities from a Populus tree surrounding site in Tennessee, USA - Soil MetaG P. deltoides SBSDD3 | ecosystem: Environmental > Terrestrial > Soil > Tree plantation... | reverse complement strand
TCGGACAGCCCGTCCAGGTCCTGGGCGGCCAGGTCGTCGACCGCCGCCGCCAGGGCCGTCAACCATCGGCCGGCCTGACCGAATGTGTGTTCGGGTCCATGGCGGCGACCTACCAACCCCCACCCGATGGCAAGCACCATCCACCAAGTTGGGGACAACATTCCTCGCGCCCCTAACCGCCCTTGCGTAGGCGCCGGTAGCGGCGGATCAGGGCGTTGGTGGAGCTGTCGTGGTCCAGGTCCTCGCCGGCGCCCGGCTCCAGCTCGGCGGCGATGCGGGTGGCCAGCACCTTGCCCAGCTCCACGCCCCACTGGTCGAAGGAGTTGATGTCCCAGATGGTGCCCTGGGTGAACACCTTGTGCTCGTACAGGGCGGTCAGCTGGCCGAGCACCGAGGGGCTGAGCTCGGGGGCCAGGATGGTGCTGGTGGGGCGGTTGCCGGGGAAGGTGCGGTGGGCGGCCAGGTCGGGAGCGACCCCCTCGGCCTCGACCTCCTCGGTGGTCTTGCCGAAGGCCAGGGCCTCGGTCTGGGCCAGGAAGTTGGCCATGAGCAGGTCGTGGTGGTCGCCCACGACCTCGGCCGGCCGGCAGACGCCGAGGAAGTCGCACGGGATCAGCCGGGTCCCCTGGTGGATGAGCTGGTAGAAGGCGTGCTGGCCGTTGGTGCCGGGCTCCCCCCAGACCACCGGGCCGGTCGCCCAGGACACCAGCTCGCCCTCCAGGGTGACCGACTTGCCGTTGGACTCCATGTCGAGCTGCTGGAGGTAGGCCGGGAACCGGCCGAGATACTGGCTGTAGGGGAGCACGGCGTGGGTCTCGGCCCCGAAGAAGTCGATGTACCAGACGCCGAGCAGCCCCAGCAGCACGGGCAGGTTGGCGTCGAACGGGGCGGTCCGGAAGTGCTCGTCCATGCGGTGGAAGCCGGCCAGCAGCTCGTCGTAGTGGTCCGGCCCGATCGCCACCATCAGCGTCAGCCCGATGGCCGACGGGTAGGAGTAGCGGCCCCCGACCCAGTCCCAGAACCCGAACATGTTGGCCGGGTCGATGCCGAACTCGGCCACCTTCTCGGCGTTGGTGGACACGGCCACGAAGTGCCGCGACACCGCCGCCTGGTCGCCGAGGGCGTCCAGCAGCCACGCCCGGGCCGTGCGGGCGTTGGTCAGGGTCTCGATGGTGGTGAAGGTCTTGGAGCAGACCACGAACAGGGTCTCGGCCGGGTCCAGGTCGCGGGTCGCCTCGGCGATGTCGGCCCCGTCGACGTTGGAGACGAACCGGAACGTCCGTGACCGGTCGCTGTAGGGCAGCAGCGCCTGATAGGCCATGGCCGGGCCCAGGTCCGACCCGCCGATGCCGATGTTGACCACGTTGCGGATCGGGCGGCCGGTGTGGCCCAGCCAGCGGCCGGAGCGGATCTCGTCGGCGAAGGTACGCATCCGGCCCAGCACCTCGTGGACGTCGGGGACGACGTCGTGGCCGTCGACCAGGACCTGGCTGCCCTCGGGGGCGCGCAGCGCCGTGTGCAGCACCGCCCGGTCCTCGGTGACGTTGATCCGCCGGCCGCCGAACATGGCGTCGATCCGCTGGCGCAGCCCGGCCCGCTCGGCCAGGGCCACCAGCAGGCCGAGTGTCTCGCCGGTCACCCGCTGCTTGGAGTAGTCCAGGTACAGGTCGCCGGCCTCGCAGGTCATCGTCTCGCCCCGGCCCGGGTCGGCGGCGAACAGCTCGCGCAGGTGCCGGTCCTTCACCTCCTGATGGTGCCGGTGGAGCGCCTGCCACTCGGGGGTCTGGTCGATGCGGGCGGGGGGCTCGGCCATGGCGCGCTGCTCCTCGGTCGGGGGCGGGGTATCACCGTATCGCGTGGGCTCACACGGGATGGTCGCGGACGTGGTCGAGGACGACCTCGCCCCCGACCTCGGCGCTGCCCCCGGGGCCGGGACGGGCGAACAGCACCGACCCGGCGCCCTGGCGGATCGTCACCGGCCGGCCCAGCCGGCCGACCAGCCGCACGGCGGCCGCCCCGGTGGCCTCGTCCTCGGCGATCCCGAAGCGGGGCGCGAACACCCTGGCCCTGATGCGCCCGGCGGCCTCGTCCTCCCAGGCCCAGCAGTCGACGAACCCGAGGCCTTCGGGGGCCCCGGTCAGCGCCTCCACCTGCCCGGGGTCCTCGAGCTGGCGGAAGCTGATCTTCGGCGCCCACTCGGCCCGGCCGCGGATCCAGGTCAGCCCGTCGCCGTCCAGGAAGGTCGGCACCTCGCCGGCCGGGGGGTGCAGCGCCGGCACCGCGGTCCGCTCCCGGGCCAACAGCCAGCTGGTCCCGACCAACGGGTGGCCGGCGAAGGGCAGCTCGGCCACCGGGGTGAAGATCCGCACCCCACCCGACCTCGGGTCGTCGACGAACACCGTCTCGCTGAAGCCGAGGTCGGCGGCGACCGCCTGGCGGCGCTCCTCGGGCACGGCGGGCCCGTCCAGGAACACCCCCAGCGGGTTCCCGCCGGTCCCGTCGGGGGCGGCGAACACCCGCAGGACATGCAACTCGGCCATGGCCGACAGGCTACCGCAGCCGGCCCGGCCTAACGCTGGACCGATCCGCCGGACCATGCCAGGGTTGGAGACGAGGAGGTGGACGGTGGGCGGGTTCGTGTCGCGTGGGTTCAGGCGCCGGCGGCGTCCGGAGCAGGCCGGGGAGGCGACCAGGCTGCCCCCGGGCCAGTACACCGAGCCGGGGTTCCCGGTGCTGACCGCCGGGCCGACCCCCCGGGTCGACCTGGCCGACTGGCGGCTGAAGGTCGAGGGCCTGGTCAAGACCCCGAGGGAGTGGACCTGGGAGGAGGTCCACGCCCTGCCAGGGTCGACCTTCGACGGCGACATCCACTGCGTGACCCGCTGGAGCAAGCTCGGCACCAGCTTCGCCGGGGTCTCGGTCGACACCCTGCTGGAGGCGGCCGAGCCACTCCCCGAGGCCAGCCACGTGGTCGCCTTCTGCTACGGGGGCTACACCACCAACCTGCCCCTGGAGGACGTGCGCGGCGGCAAGGCCTGGGTGGTATGGGACCACGAGGGCAGGCCCCTGCCCCCCGAGCACGGCGGCCCGGCCCGGCTGCTCGTGCCCCACCTGTACTTCTGGAAGAGCGCCAAGTGGCTGAACGGCCTGCGCCTGCTCGACCACGACATCCCCGGGTTCTGGGAGTCGTTGGGCTACCACAACCGCGGCGACCCGTGGCGGGAGGAGCGCTATTGGGGCGACTGAGCTGGCGGCTGGCGGAGGTCGCCGAGATCCGGCCCGAGACCGAGCGGGTCGTCACCCTGGTCCTCGAGGTGCCCGACTGGGACGGGCACCTGCCCGGCCAGCATGTCGACGTCCGCCTCACCGCCGAGGACGGCTACCAGGCCGAGCGGGCCTACTCGATCGGCTCGGCGCCCGCCGGCGCGCGGGTCGAGCTGACCGTGGAGCGCCTCGATGACGGCGAGGTGTCGCCCTACCTGGCCGGCGAGCTCCGCCAGGGCGACCGGCTGGAGCTGCGCGGGCCGGTCGGCGGCTACTTCGTCTGGGAGCCGGGGCGGGGCGGACCGCTGCTGCTGGTCGCCGGCGGGTCGGGGGTGGTGCCGCTGATGGCCATGCTGCGCCAGCGGGCCGCCACCGGCAGCAAGGTCCCGGCCCGCCTGCTCTACTCCTCCCGCACCCTGGAGGACGTGATCTACCGCCAGGAGCTGGAGCGGCTGGCCGCGGCCGGGGACGGGCTGACCGTGGCCCACGCCCTCACCAGGGCCCAGCCGCCCGGCTGGGCCGGCTACGCCCGGCGCATCGACGCCGTCATGCTCGAGGAGGTGGGCTGGCGGCCGGGAGAGCGCCCGCTGACCTATGTCTGCGGCCCGACCCGGCTGGTCGAGGCGGTCGCCGGCCACCTGGTGGCCCTCGGCCACGACCCGGCCCGGGTCAAGACCGAACGCTTCGGACCCACGGGGGTGCCCTGACGTGACTTCGCTGACGGCTGGGGCTGCCAGCTTGTTCTCACGCGGCCGGGTTGGCTGCGAGACGGGCCAGTCCAGCCCGGAGGATGTTGCGGGCCGCGTGCTCGTCGGCGTTGAGGGTGTGCCCGCAGCCTCGGCAGGAGAACACGGCTTGGCCGGCGCGGTTCTCCTTGGCGGTGTGCCCGCAGGCCTCGCAGCGGTCGGAGGTATGCCGGGGGTCCACGTCGATCACCACACGTCCAGCCTCTTCCGCTTTGGCGCGCAGGATCGACACGAACCGAGCCCAGCCCGCGTCGTGAATGCTCCGGTGCAAGCCGCTCTTGGCGGCGGCCCGGTTAGGAAGGAACTCGCCCAGTCGGTCGGGATCGGGGCGGGGTGCCGGCCGCCGGACCATGTTGCGAATTTTCAGGTCTTCGATGACCAGCAGGTCGTAGCGGGCGATGAGCGCCCGTGCCGTGTGGTGGTGGAAGTTGCGGCGCTGGTTGGCGAGCTTGCGACAGCGGGCCGCCACCGTCTCTCTGGCTCGCCGACGGTTGCGCGACCCCCGCTGCTTGCGGGCCAGGACCTGTTGGGCAGCGGCCAACCTGGCGGCGGCGACCCGCCCCCAGCGAGGGTTGGGCACCTGCTCGCCGTCGGAGGTGACGACGAAGCTGGCGATACCGAGGTCGACCCCAACCGCGGCGTGGGTGGGCGCCAGCGGCCGGGCGGGCACCTGGTCGCAGGACAGAACCAGCATCCAGCGGCGGCCCACACGGCGAACGTGAATGGTCTTGACCGTGCCCTGGACTTGGCGGTGGACCGTGACCTTCAGGTGCCCGATCCCTTTCAGGTACATCCTGCGGGTCTCGGGTTGCCAACGGCAGCCATCACCGTCCTTGGGCCATTCGACGCTGCTGAACCGCTGTTCCGACTTGAACCGCGGATAGCCAGGAGTCGCGCCAGCCTTCGCCCGCCGAAAGAAGCTGACGAAGGCCCGGTTGAGACGACGAAGCGTCGCCTGCTGGGACGAGAACGACCAGGCCGCCATATCCGGCCGGGCCTCCCGGATCGCCTTCAGCTGCGCCGACTGGTCTCCGTAGGAGACACTTATTCCTCGAAGCCGCCACGCGTCCCGTCGTTCCTGCAGGGCGGCGTTGTACAGCTCGCGGTGGGACGCCAGGCATTGCTCCAAGGCAACGTGCTGGCGGGCGGTGGGCCGCAGCCGGAACTTATAGGTCCGTCTCACGCGTCCCCTCCCCTTGCAACCAGCGGGCCACCCCACCCGGAACGAGCATCGGTCATGACCCAACCCTACCCAGCGGGTACGACACGCACGGCGATCCCTCTCGAGCCTACGGTCCGAGCCCCGATACCCATGCGGGCCAACGCCGCCAGATCCCTTGGAGCGATGTGATGGACGAGACCGACCTGCGTCTGGACGGCAACGCCGTGGCCGGGATGCTGGCCGAGGTGTTCGGCTTCGACATGACCGTCGAGTGGGGCGGCTGCGCCGGCTGCGGGGCGACCAGCCAGCTCGGCGCCCTGCTCGTCTACGCCCACGGCATGGGCGCGGTGGCCTGCTGCCCCCGCTGCGGCCGGCACCTGCTGCGCATCGCCAAGGGCGAGGGCCGCTGGTGGCTGGACCTGCGCGGGCTCGCCTGGCTGCAGCTGGACGAGCAGGCCAGGGTGCCCGGCTGATGGCGCTGCGGTTCGGGGTCCTGGGCACCGGCTACTGGGCCCAGGAGGCCCACGCCAGCGCCCTGGCCGCCTCCGGCCACGCCGACCTGGTGGGCATCTGGGGCCGGGACCCGGCCAGGACCGACGCGGCCGCCCGCCGGTTCGGCGTCGCCGGCTACCACGACCTGGACCGGCTGCTGGCCGAGGTCGACGCGGTGGCCATCGCCGTCCCCCCGGACGTGCAGGCCGAGCTGGCCCTGGCGGCCGCGGCCGCCGGCCGCCACCTGCTGCTCGACAAGCCGCTGGCCCTCTCTCTGGCGGCGGCCGACCTGGTGGCCGAGGCGGTGGCGGCCAACCGGGTCGCCTCCCTGGTCTTCTTCACCCTGCGCTTCCTGCCCGAGGTGGCCGCCTGGGTCGACCAGGCCGCCGGGACCGGCGGTTGGCAGGGCGGCGATGGCGCCTGGCTGGGCACGGTGTTCGCCGAGCCCGACAGCCCCTTTGCCGACTCGCCCTGGCGGCGGGCCAAGGGGGCCCTGTGGGACCTCGGCCCCCACGTCCTCTCCCTGGCCCTGCCGGTGCTGGGCCCGGTCGACCGGGTGACCGCCGCCACCGGCCTGGGCGACACCGTCCACCTGGTCCTCGGCCACGACGGTGGCGCCTCCAGCACCCTGACCATGAGCCAGACCGTGCCCCCGCCGGCGGCCTGGATCGGCTTCGCGGTCTACGGCCCCGCCGGCCGCTCGGCCACCCCGCCGTTCGAGCTCGACCACCTGGCCGCCATGGACGAGGCCATCCGCCAGCTCGCGGCCACCGTGGCCGTCGGCGCCACCAGCCACCCCTGCGACGTCCGCCTGGGCCGTGACACCGTGGCCGTCCTGGCCGCCGCCGAGCGGTTCCTGGCCGCCGGCGAGGACACCCGCGCGGCCGGCGTCGTCAGCTAGGTCCGTACCGAAGCCCACCGGCGCCGGAGATCCGGGGGGGTCAGGTGTCCTCGACCGTGACGGTGAACCGGGCGGCGAAGCTGTCGCCGGGGGCCACCAGGGGGGTGGTGCCGGCGGCCAGGGCGGCGGTGGGGCCGGTCATCGGCTCCAGGCAGACGAACTCGGCCCCCGGAGGGGCGAACACCTGGGCGTGGCCGTAGCCGTCGCCGTAGCCGACCATCAACCGCCGGCCGGCAGTCTCCAGGCCGAGGCGGCGCCCGTCCGGGTCGTCCCCGAGGGCGTACAGGTCGTCGTAGGTGCGCTCGCCGACCGGGTCGGCCTCGGCGGGCTCGTCGGCCGACCTGCCGGTGGGCAGGCCGCGGTCGTCCAGCTCCAGGTGGCTGCGGCGGGGGAGCAGCAGCCGCCATGCCGCCCTCGGCGCCCCGGGGAGCCGCAGGTAGGGATGCCAGCCGAAGGCGACCGGCACCGGCCGCTGGCCGGTGGCGGCCAGGGTGGTCGTCACCGCCAGCGACGCGTCCCGGAGGGTGGTGGTCACGGTGACCCGGTGGGGGAACGGGAACGCGGCCAGCAGCTCGGGCCAGGCGCCGTAGTCGAAGTCGGCCGCCAGCACGGCCCGGTCGGCCTCGGCGGCCAGCCGCTCCAGCCGCCAGCCCCGGTGCGCGGTCATGGTGCCGTGGATCGGCAGCCCGGCCGGGTCGGTGGGCAGGTCCAGGCCCTCCAGTGAGACCTCGACCCCGGCGGCGCGGTAGCGCCACCCGGGCAGCCGGTTGGCCCAGGGGGCGAGGAGGGGCAGGCCGGTGACATGGCGGTCCCGGTAGCCCTCGACCCCGCCGGGCAGGGCCAGCAGCTCCTCGCCGCGGTGGCGCAGGCTGGTCCCGAGCATGCCGAGGCCGGGCAGGAAGGTGGCCTCCAGCTCGCCGGCGGCCAGGGTCGCGGCCGGCTCCCCGTCGACCGTCCCGAACTGCACGGAAGGATCACTCACCGGTGGGGAGCTCCTCGTGGCCGCCGAACTCCTTGCGCATGGCCGACAGCAGCTTGTCGGCGAAGTCGGCCTCCCCGCGGGAGGCGAACCGCTCGTACAGGGCGGTGGTGAGCACGTGGGCGGGCACGCCCGTCTCCACCGCCGCCGCCACCGTCCAGCGGCCCTCGCCCGAGTCCGACACCCGGCCCGAGAACCCGGCCACCTCGGGGTCCTGGGCCAGGGCGTGGGCGGTCAGGTCGAGCAGCCAGGACCCGATCACGCTGCCCCGGCGCCACAGCTCGGCCACCGCGGCCACGTCCAGGTCGTAGCGGTAGAAGCCCGGGTCGCGCAGCGGCGCCGCCTCGGCGCTGATCTCCTCCCGGTGCTTGCCGATGTTCGCCCGGTGCAGGATGTTCAGGCCCTCGGCGTAGGCGGCCATGAGCCCGTACTCGATCCCGTTGTGGACCATCTTCACGAAATGGCCGGCCCCGGCGGGGCCGCAGTGCAGGTAGCCCAGCTCCTCGGGCCGGGGCTCGCCCTCGCGGCCCGGGGTCCGGGAGGCCGCCTCCAGCCCCGGGGCCAGGGCCCGGAACAGCGGCTCCAGCCGGGCCACCACCTCGGTCTCCCCGCCGATCATCAGGCAGTAGCCCCGCTCCAGCCCGAACACCCCGCCGCTGGTCCCGACGTCCAGGTAGTGCAGCCCCCTGGCCGCGAGGGCCTCGGCCCGAGCGATGTCGTCGCGGTAGTAGGAGTTGCCGCCGTCGATCACCACGTCGCCCGGGTCCAGCAGACCGGCCAGCTCGTCCACGACCTGGCCGGTCACCCCGGCCGGGACCATCACCCACACCGCCCTGGGCGCCGACAGCTGGGCCACCAGGTCCTCCAGGGAGGCGGCGCCGGCCGCCCCCTCGCCCGCCAGCTGCTGGACGGTGGGCCGGTTGCGGTCGAAGACGACACACCGGTGGCCGGCGCGCTCCAGCCGCCGGACCAGGTTGGCGCCCATCCGGCCGAGGCCGATCATGCCAAGCTGCATCCGTGCTCCTTCGGTTCGGGCCGCGCCAGGATGCTACGCGGCGCCGGCAACTCGAGAAAGCGGGGACCATGGCAGACCAGTTCGACGTGATCGTGATCGGCGCCGGCCCACCCGGGGAGGTGGCCGCCGGGCGCTGCGCCGACGGCGGCCTGGCCGTCGCCCTGGTGGAGCGGGAGCTGGTCGGGGGTGAGTGCTCCTACTGGGCCTGCATCCCCTCCAAGACCCTGATCCGCCCCGGCGACGTGCTGGCCGCGGCCAGGCGGGTCCCGGGGGCGGCCGAGGCCGTCACCGGCCGGCTCGACGCCGCCGCCGCCTTCGCCCAGCGCGACTACATGACCTCCGACTGGAACGACGCCGGCGCGCTGGACTGGGTCGAGCAGGAGGGGATCGAGCTGGTCAGGGGCAGCGGCAGGCTGGCCGGGGCGCGGAACGTGGCCGTCGAGCTGGCCGACGGCGGCCGGCGGAGCCTGACCGCCCGGCGGGCGGTGGTGCTGGCCGTCGGCAGCGCCCCGTCCATCCCGCCCGTGCCCGGCCTGGCCGAGGCCAGGCCCTGGGACAACCGGGGAGCGACCGGGGCCACCGAGGTGCCCGGTCGGCTGGTCGTGCTGGGCGGCGGCCCGGTCGGCTGCGAGCTTTCCCAGGCGTTCCGGCGCCTCGGCAGCCAGGTGACGGTGGTGAATCGGGGCGAACGCCTGCTGGCCCGCGAGGAGCCCTTCGCCGGCCGCGAGGTCAAGGACGCCTTCGAGGCCGAGGGCATCGCCGTGCGCACCCGGACCCAGGTCGCCTCGGTCCGCCGCGACCGGCCCGGCGGGCCGGTGACGGTGGCCCTGGGCGACGGCGACGAGGTGGTCGGCGACGAGGTGCTGGTCGCCGCCGGCCGCCGCCCCCGCACCGGCGACGTCGGCCTGGACACGGTCGGGCTGGCCGGGGACGGGCCGGTCCGGGTCGACCGCCGGCTGCGGGCCGAGGGGGTCGACGGCGGCTGGCTGTACGCCGTCGGCGACTGCAACGGGCTCGCCCCCCTCACCCACATGGGCAAGTACCAGGGGCGGGTGGCCGGCGACGCCATCCTGGGCCGCGACGTCAGCGACCTGGCCGACCACGGCGTGGTGCCCCGGGTCACCTTCACCGACCCGCAGGTCTGCGCCGTCGGGCCCACCGAGGCCGAGGCCAGGCGGTCCGGGGCCGACGTCAAGGTGGTCAGGACCGACACCGGCGGGGTGCCCGGGGCCTATGTCCAGGGCAATGGGATCGCCGGGACCAGCCAGCTGATCGTGGACCAGGGACGCCGAATGGTGGTCGGGGCCACCTTCACCGGCCCCGGGACCCAGGAGCTGCTCCACTCGGCCACCGTGGCCGTGGCCGGCCAGGTCCCGCTGGAGCGGCTGTGGCACGCCGTGCCGTCGTTCCCGACCGTCAGCGAGGTCTGGCTGCGCCTGCTGGAGGCCTACGGACTCTGAGGAGGACTGGGATGCACACCCTCCCGCCTGACCGCACCCACGCTGCCCGCCGCCCGGCGCCACTGCTGCTGGCCGCCGCGCTCGCCGCCACCCTGGCCGGCTGCAGCCTGGCCCCTGCGCCGCAGGCCCGCTCGACCCCGGCCCCGGTGACGGCCGTGCGGGCCAGCACCGGCGCCCTGGCGGCCGCGACCAACGACATCCCGGGGATTGTCCGCAGGGTCGAGCCGTCGGTGGTGACCATCAGCCACGACCAGGGGACGGGCAGCGGGGTGGTCTGGTCCAAGGACGGGGTGGTGGTCACCAACGCCCACGTGGTCGGGGAGGTCCGCACGGTCGAGGTCGCCTTCTTCGACGGCCGGCGGGCCGGCGGCCGCGTGCGGGCCACCGACCCCGACACCGACCTGGCGGTGGTGGACGTCGAGCGGACGGACCTCCAGCCGGCCACCTTCCAGAAGCAGCTGCCGGCGGTGGGGGAGCTGGCGGTGGCGATGGGCAGCCCGCTGGGATTCCAGAACACCATCACCGCCGGCATCATCTCGGGCCTGCACCGGGAGATCCCCGGCTCGGCCGAGCAGGGCATCCGCTCGCTGGTCGACCTGGTCCAGACGGACGCGGCCATCTCGCCCGGCAACTCCGGCGGCGCCCTGGTCAACGGGCGGGGCGAGGTGGTGGGCATCAACGTGGCCTACATCCCGCCCGAGCAGGGGGCGGTGGCCATCGGCTTCGCCATCCCCGGGGCGACCGCGGTCGACGTCGTCGGCCAGCTGCTCCGCAACGGCCGGGCCACCCACAGCTACCTCGGCATCCAGCCGGACCAGGTCACCAGCGAGGTCGCGGCCCAGCTCGGCCTGGACCAGGCGCGCGGGGTGGTGCTGCTGTCGGTGGTCGGGGGCGGCCCGGCCGCCCAGGCCGGCCTGCGGCCCGGCGACGTGATCGTCCGCCTGGACGACGCCAACGTCGACACCGTCGAGGACCTGTTCGGCGAGCTGCGCCGGCGCCGACCCGGCTCCCGGGTCCGGCTGACCTTCGTCCGCGACGGCCGCGAGCGGCAGGCCACCGTCACCCTGGCCGACCGCCCCAACTGAGCGCCCGTCAGCACCCGGGGTCGACGGCCGCCTACCGCCGAACCTCGTCGCCGAGGCCCCGGGCGTCCCCGGTGGCTAGTCCGAGCCCCAAAGCATGCCCGCCAGCTCCTTGCACCGCGGGCAGATCGGGAACCGCTGCGGGTCCCGCACCGGGGAGAAGCGGTGGCCGCACAGGGCGGTGATGCTGCCGCCGAGCACGGCCGCCCGGGTGATCTCGTCCTTGCGGGCGTAGTGGGCGTAGCCGTCGTCCTCGCCGGTGTCGGCGTCGGACTCGATCGGGCGGGTCTCGGTGCCTGGCATCGTGGCTCCTCGCACGTCGCGCTTGCGCCGCCATTCTGCGCCAAGCGCCGCAAGCGCGCACCCCGGGCCCGCCGGCCAGGCGCCGGCCTGATCGCGGCCGTCACGCGTTGACGTTGGCCATCATCTCGGGGTTGTAGCGCGCGCCGGCCACCGACCCGCGGGGGGTGACCTCCTCGATCGCGGCCAGGTCCTCGGGGGTCAGCTCGACCTCCAGGGCGCCGAGGTCCTCCTCCAGGTAGCTGCGCCGCTTGGTCCCCGGGATGGGCACGACGTCGTCGCCCTGGGCCAGCACCCAGGCGATCGCCAGCTGGCTCGGGGTGGCGCCCTTGCTGGCCGCCAGCTCCCGCACCCGCCCGACCAGCTCCAGGTTGCGGGCGAAGTTCTCGCCGCTGAACCGCGGGTGGTCGCGCCGGAAGTCGCCCTCGCCGAAGTCGTCGGGGCTGGTGATCCGGCCCGACAGGAACCCCCGGCCCAGCGGGCTGTAGGCGACCAGCCCGATCCCCAGCTCGCGCAGGGTGGGCAGCAGCTCGTCCTCCAGGTCGCGGGTGAACAGCGACCACTCGTACTGGCCGGCGCTGATCGGGTGGACCGCATGGGCCCGTCGCACCGTGGCCGAGGCCGCCTCCGAGATGCCCAGGTACCGGACCTTGCCGGCCTGGACCAGCTCGGCCATCGCCCCCCAGGTCTCCTCGGCCGGCACCGACCGGTCCACCCGGTGCTGGTAGTAGAGGTCGATGTGGTCGACCCCGAGCCGCTCCAGCGACGCGTCGCAGGCCTGCCGGACGTAGTCCGGGTCCCCGTTGACCACCCGGCTGCCGTCGGCCAGGCGCTGGTTGCCGAACTTGGTCGCCAGCACGACCTCGTCGCGCCGCCCGGCGATCGCCTTGCCGACCAGGCGCTCGTTGGTGAACGGCCCATAGATGTCCGCGGTGTCCAGGAACGTCATGCCGAGGTCGAGGGCCCGGTGGATGGTGGCCACCGACTCCTGGTCGTCCCCGGGCCCGTACGACTGGCTCATCCCCATGCACCCCAGCCCGAGTGCCGAGACCACCAGCCCCTGGCCGCCGAGTGTCCGCTGCTCCATGCCTGCTCCTCCCGTCGGTCGCGCCGCTCAGCCTAGCGCCACCCCGGCGGGGCGGGCCGGCTCAGGCCGGCGGCGGGCTGAAGTAGACCGTCGGGTCGCCCTGGACCAGCCAGATCTCCGGGTGCTCGAGGGGGACGAAGCTGCGGTCGCCGCCGGGCTCGCGGGTGTCGGGGACGGTGTCGCCGCTCGGCTGGTGCATGATGAGGTTGACCGCCTTGGTGTCGTCCTTGAGCGGGATCTGGTAGACGGCCCCGAAGCCGTCTACCCCGTCGCGCTGGCGGGGCGCCTCCCAGGCGGTGGCCACGCCGTCGGCGATCGCGTCGCCCCACAGGTGCAGGCCCCAGCTGTCGAAGTCGCCGGCCGGGCGGCGGTAGTGGACCACCGCGGTCGTCACCGGCTCGCTGACCACGGTGACGCTGCGGGCGGCGCTGGTCACCGAGCGGCCGGGCGCGTAGGTGAGCACGGCCCGGTAGCGGACCACGCTGCCGTCGGCCAGCCCGGTGGTGTCGTCGAAGGCGGTGTAGACCGGCGAGGAGGTGTCGGTGCCGATCGCGGTCCACGGCCCGTCGCCGACCTGGCGCTCGAAGGTCACGGCGTCGTCGGGGTGGTCGGGGGTGGCCACCGCCCGCACCTCGACCCGGCCGCGGACGCGGCCGCCGTCGGTCGGGGCCTCCAGCTCGATCGCCGGGGGCGCCACGGTGCCGGCGCGGACGGCGCTGGCCCGGCTGTGGCCGGCGTTGTCGAGCACCACGGCCCGGTACTGCACCCGCGTGCCCGGGTCGAGGTCGGCCACGTCGTGGAAGACGCGGTAGGGGGCGTTGTCGTCGCTGCCGATCGGCCGCCAGCCGCCGGCGCCGGCCCGGGCCAGGAAGGTCACCTCGGCGAACCCGTCGCCGGCGACCTGGGCCCGGACCTCGGCCCGGTCGCGCAGCGCGCCCGGGTCGGCCAGGGTGACGGCGGGGGCGCTGCGGCTGCGCTCCAGCGGCTCGGCCGCCCGGTAGACGACCGCCGACAGCGGCCCCACGGTCAGGCCGAGCCGCTGGTCGGCGTCGCTGCGCAGCCGCTCGGGCCCGGCGCCGTAGACGAGCCGGAAGTCCGTGTCGGCCATCCAGGTGGGCACGGCCGCGGTCCTGGCCTGCTCGGCGTTGTTGACCGCGACCACGTACTCGTGCTGCTCGCGGCGGTCCAGGCGGGAGAAGGCGTAGATGCCGGGTGAGCCGGAGGACCAGCGATGCTGCTGGGCGCCGTCGCGCAGGGCGGGGTGGCGGTGGGTGAGGGCCGCCAGGTCGCGGATCGACTGGTACAGCGGGTGGTCAGGGTCGAAGTTGTCGCCGGCGGTGGTCGCGTCGGTGCCGATCAGGTCGTCGTCGTTGTAGGAGGCGACCCGGCTGGGGAACATGTCCTGGCGGGCGTCCTGGTCGCCGCCGTCGCCGGTGAAGCCCTGCTCGTCGCCGTAGTAGACGACCGGGTTGCCGCGCGAGAGGTACATCAGCTCGTGGGCCAGCCGGTCGCGGGCCAGCAGCTCGGCGTCGCCGGCGCCGGGGTTGGCCACCGTGACGAAGCGGCCGATCCGCCCCATGTCGTGGTTCCCGAGGAAGGTGGGCAGCTGGTAGACGTTGGAGTCGGCGTCGGTGTACCAGTCGTCGCCGGCGAAGAAGTCGCGCAGCTCGTCGGTCGGGTGGGAGCTGGCCGCGAAGTTCTGGGCGGCCTGCTGGAAGGGGAAGTCGAGCACCGCCTGCACCCGGTCGTGGGTGGGGAAGTGCGAGGTGAACGCCTTGGTGGTGTCGAACACCTCGCCGAACATGAAGAACTGGCGCTTGCCGTGCTGGCGGGCGTAGGCCAGCACCTCGGGCCCGAACCGCTGCCAGAACTCGTCGTTGACGTGCTTCATGGTGTCGATGCGGAAGCCGTCGATGCCGAAGTCGCGGATCCAGGCCTCGTAGATGTCGACCATCCCCTTGACGACCCGGGGGTGCTCGGTGAACAGGTCGTCCAGGCCGAAGAAGTCGCCGTACAGGGAGTTCTCGCCGACGAAGGTGGTGTTGCCGCGGTTGTGGTACAGGGTCACGTCGTTGAGCCAGGCCGGCACCTTCACCGGGGCGTCGGGTGGGTTGAAGGGCGTGTACGGGAAGCTCGCCTCGGGGTCCAGCGGCGGGAAGCTGCCCGTGCCGGCGTGGTCGCGGTCGTCGAAGGGCGTGCCCGAGGCGGTGCGGTAGGGCTCCTGGTCCTTGGAGACATACGGCGGGCGGTGGCCCTCGCGGTAGTCGATCACGTCGGCGGTGTGGTTGGTGATGATGTCGAAGAAGACCTTCATCCCCATGGCGTGGGCCTCAGCGACCAGCGCGGCCAGCTCGGCGTTGGTGCCCAGGTGGGGGTCGATCTGGGTGAAGTCGGTGATCCAGTAGCCGTGGTAGCCGGCCGACGGGCCGTCCTCCAGCTGCACCGCCTTGTTCTTGAAGCTCGGGGTCAGCCAGATCGCGGTCGTGCCCAGCCCGCGGATGTAGGCCAGGCGCTGCCGGATCCCGGCCAGGTCGCCGCCGTGGTAGAAGCCCTTGGTGGTGGGGTCGAACCCCGACTGGAGGCGGTCGGCGGGCAGCCCGCCGAGGTCGTTGTCGGTGCGGCCGTTCTCGAACCGGTCGGCCATCACGAAGTAGAAGCTCTCCCCGGTGAGCGGCGCCCGCAGGCTGTGGCGGGCGTCGGCGCCGCCTCCCCCTTGCGCCGAGGCGGCCGACGGCAGCGCCAGCAGGACGGCTCCGAGCAGGATGGGCACGGCACGACGAAGCCAGGACCTCATCTCGTCCTCCCCAAGCGACTGGCACCGGGTTCGAACGCTCCCAGGGTGGGTTTGCACTGTCAACCCCAAAGGGGCGGTCTATCACGTCCGTCCCCTTCGCGGCCGGCGACACCGACCAGCCCCAGCCCAACGGGCGGGTGGCGTGGTCCGCTAGTCGAGCGCGTTCGTCCGGGCGATCCGGCCGAGCCAGGCGGCGCTCGGCTTGGGGACGCGGGCCTGGGTAGTCCGGTCGACCGCGACCAGGCCGAACCTGGGCCGGTAGCCGTGGGCCCACTCGAAGTTGTCGAGCAGGCTCCAGTAGGTGTAGCCGCGCACGTCCAGCCCCTCGGCCAGACAGTCCAGCACGCTCTCCAGCGCCCCGCGGACGAAGGCGATGCGCTGGGTGTCGTCGTCGGTGGCGATGCCGTTCTCGGTGACCAGCACCGGGGCGCCGGTGACGGCGGCGGCCGGGCGGATGGTCGCCCCCAGCGCCTGCGGCCACAGCTCATAGCCCATGGCGGTCAGGGGCACCCCGGGCTCGGGGTCCAGCATCCCCTCGGGCCCGAAGCGGTGGCGGGTGTAGGTCTGCACCCCGATGAAGTCGTCGCCACCGGCCGCCTCGAGGTAGGCGTCCTCCCAGCCGCTTCTATGAGCGGCCAGCGCCTCCTCCCCACCCCCCACGGCCTGGTCGTCGGACATGGCCAGCGTGAGGCCGACCGGCACCTCGACGGCCTCCTTGATCGCCGCCGTGGCCTTGGCGTGGGCGTCGACGAAGACCTGGTTGACCCGGCGGCGCCGGCTGGCGTCGTGCTCCCCGGGCGGGAACCGGCCGTCCAGGTAGCCGGCGGTCGCGACCACGTTGGGCTCGTTGAGGGTGCAGGCCCGGGCCATGGCGTCGCCCAGGTGGGCGGCCGCCCGCCCGCAGAAGCGGGCGAAGCGGTCGGCGGTGGCCGGCTCGGCCCAGCCGCCGGCCGCGGTCACCCAACGGGGGGTGGTGAAGTGGTGGAAGGTGACCACCGGCTCGATGCCGAGCTCGCGGCAGCCGGCGCACATGGCCAGGTAGTGGTCGAGGGCGACGGTGGAGACCTCGCCCTCCTCGGGCTCGATGCGGCTCCACTCCAGCGAGAACCGGTAGCTGCCGAAGCCCAGGTCGGCCAGCAGGTGGAGATCCTGGGGCCAGCGGTGCCAGTGGTCGCAGGCGTCCCCGCTGGGCTCGGCACAGCCCGACCCGGGGGTGTGCTCCCAGGCCCACCAGTCGTTGTTCCAGTTGCCCCCCTCGACCTGGTGGGCGGCGGTGGCCGTCCCCCACACGAACCCGTCCGGGAAGCTGCGTCGGTTCATTTCCGGTCGATCCTAAACCAGTTCGGCCCTGGGTCGGGTCACGGCGGCCAGCCGGCTCCCTAGAGCCTCGCTCGGTCCTTCCTCGACAGGATCATCTGCGTGACCGTGTGCCGGCTCACCCCGAGCCGGTCGGCGATCTCGTCCGGTCGCATGCCATCCGCGTTGTAGATGAGCGCGAGGTCCTCCTGCGCCTTGGTCCAGGAGCGTCGCCGTGGTTGCCGGGTGGGCGTCCGGCGGGCGGGCCTGGTGCCGGCCGAAGGTGCCCGAGCGCCCTCGCGCAGGGGCCCGTCCGTGACCGATGAGGATTTCCGCTGGTCCTGATATCTGCCGGCGGCCAGGTCCTTCTCGGCCCGCTCATTCAGCACGAGATATTGGTCGGCGGCCTTGTTCACGCCGACCGCCGCGATCGTCAGCGGCCGGGCGTTCTTCTCCCGGCATTCGCGCCTGGTGCAGTAGTCATATTTCTCGGCCCGTTCGGGATGCAGCTCGCTCCCGCAGGTGACACATTGAGCCATCGTCGTCCTTGTCCGCGGAACTGGAATACCGGAGTTTCAACGCATTCCGGCCGATTGCTGTTCCGTCCGTCGAGCCGGGCCAGTTCGGCCTGGCCGAGCGTGGCCTGCGCCTCGGTCCGGGGTGTCGGCACCGTGCCGTCGGCACCTCGGGCGACAGCCGCGAGGAGCAGCTCGGCCTCGGACGGTGGGCACGCCGACCGCGAAGGTGGTGACGTGTTCGAAGGTGCCGGCGAACCGCACTTCCCGCAGCGTGGTCCCGCCGCCAGCCAGCCGCTGTCCCAGCTGCCAGGGCGTACGCCAGGCCTGGTGGCCGGGCTCGTGGAGGTCCGGCGCCTGGATCGTCACCTGGAGGGTGGCGGCGCCGGCCACGGGGATCGGCCGGTCCGAGGGTCGGCATGGACCGTCGGGACATAGCGGACCAGGTAGCCGACCCGGCCGAGCCCGTTGAGGTCGAACACGACCCGGTCGCAGGCCCGATGGGTGGCGGCGCGGACGTTGTAGAGCTCGGCGGCCATCGGCGAGGCGACGACCTGCTTTGGGCTGGTGTCCCAGGATTGGGCGCCGGCGCAGACCGGGTTCTCTTTGGGCTCCGGTCGGCGCGGATCGGGCGGATGCCCGCTACGGACGGCGTTCACGCGCCATGTCCGACCGACCGGCGGAGATGAAGTCGGTGACGGCCTTGAGGACTTCGGCCGGCTGCTCGGAGTGCGCATTGTGGCCGGCGCGTTCGATGATCTGGAGGCGCGCCCCGGGGATCCCGGCCGCCAGCTGGCGCTGGTGCTCGGGCGGGAACAGGAAGTCGTCGCGTCCCGCCAGCACCAGGGTGGGCACCGTGATCTGGTCGAGCCGGTCCATGACCGTCCAACCCTTGAACAGCTGGCGACCGGCGAAGATGAGCGCCTCGGGCCGGGTCTTGGTGCGCCACCCGCCGCGGAGCATCTCACGCGCCAGCAGCACGAGGTTGGGGTCGTGGTAGTAGGCGCGGCCGAACCGCAGCAGGGCCGGGATCATCTCGTTGGGCGCGATCTGCCCGTTGAAGAAGCGCCGGGCCAGCTCGACGGTCCGCGGGCCATAGCCCCGCCTGGCCAGGAGCTGCGGCCCGTGCTCCTGCGACCAACGACTGTCGCCGCCGGTGTCGAGCAGCACCAGGTGCGACAGGCTGGCCGGATACCGCAGCGCGTACTCGAGCGCCACGTGGCCGCCGAACGAGTGGCCGAGCACGGCCCACCGCTCGAACCCCAGCCGCTGGCGCAGCGCCTCGGCGTCCGCCGTCAGGTTCTCCCAGGTCATCGACGAGACGGGGGCGCCCTGGGAACGCCCGTTGCAGCGGTGGTCGTAGAAGATCAGGGTGAACCGGTCCGAGAGACGCCGGAACGGCAGCAGCGTGCAGTGATCTGCCCCTGGGCCGCCGTGCATGAGCACCAGCGGGTCGCCGCGCCCGACGACCTCGACAACGAGGGACACATCTCGAATCGGCATGGTCGTCGTCGGCGTGCTGGTCGTGACGCTCATCGCTGTGCCTCCCTCTCTCGGGTGCTGCGCGGCTTCTCGAACGACAGCGGGGCGAACTCGAGGTGGAATGCGGCGACGCTCCCTCCCGGGTCTCGGCTGAAGACGACGCGGCCCGTGCCGATCCCGAACCAGGGGAGCTCGACCCGGAAGGCGTCCCGGTCCTGCACGTCGTCGGGGTGCAGGAGAAAGCCCCTGGCCAGCGCGGGGATCGGGCTCAGGGCTCGGACCATGAGCCGGCCACGCCGGACCACGACCTGGGCCCCCGGACCGATGGTGAACCGTGCCGGGTTGGTCGGATGGGCGGAGAAGCGGTACCAGCCGCACAGGTCGCCCCAGAGCTCGGTGTGATGGGGGACATCGGCGCGGACCGCGTCGTCGGGGACGCCGAGCAGCCGCCGCAGCAGGCCCCCGACCTCGGGCGCCAACCAGTGCATGCCGCGCCTGGCCCCGTTGGCGAAGGCCAGCGCCCCGACCCCGTCATCGGGCGCCAGCATGAGCTGGGCGTCGAAGCCAGGGAGGATCCCGTCGTGCTCGACCACGAGATGACCGCCCAGGTTGGCCCGGAAGAACCCCAGCCCGAACCCTGGGATCCGGGGATCGGGCTGGTAGTGGGCCGCGAACATGGTGGCGACGGTCTGGGGCTCGAGGATGGCGCCGTGCTCGCCGGCGCCGCCGCCGAGCAGCGCCGTCAGGAACCGGGCCATGTCCCTGGGGGTGGACCAGGGTGTCGGCCATGCCAAGCGGCTTGAAGATGCGCTCGCGTAGGTAGTGGTCCAGGGGCATGCCGGTCACGTCCTCGACGAGCTGGCCGAGGGTGGCGAACCCGTGGTTGGTGTAGGCGAACCTGGTGCCCGGCTCGGCGTCGACGCGGAGGCCGCCGCGGTAGTACTCGGCCAGGC
>Ga0075419_10000846_pt1 | contig 19670 bp, 11 predicted proteins | sample SoiMetdeltSBSDD3_FD_76900 | JGI IMG/M metagenome (GOLD analysis project Ga0075419, IMG submission 76900) | Bulk soil microbial communities from a Populus tree surrounding site in Tennessee, USA - Soil MetaG P. deltoides SBSDD3 | ecosystem: Environmental > Terrestrial > Soil > Tree plantation... | reverse complement strand
CGCAAATGCGCGACTGCACGCGATCGTCCTCGACAAGTCGCTGTCGATGCAGCACGACGAGCGCTGGCAGCGCGCGCTCGATGAAGCGGATGCTGTTCTCAAAGATCTGCGGTCCTCGGATCGGGTGATGGTTGCGACGGCCGAAGGACGTCGCGTTTCGGTGGTGCAGAGCTCCATACCCGCGTCTCAAGCCGGCACCGTGCGCGGCGCGTTGCGAGCGTTGAAGCCGGGCATCGAGCGGCTCGACTACGGTCTCGCGATGAGCACCGCGGACAACTGGCTCGGTTCGCCACGGCCGCCGGTGGTGCTGCATCTCATTTCGGATCTGCAGCAGAGTGCGGCGCCGCTGCGTTTCGCGGACCTCGAGCCGCCGCCGTCGTCGCAGCTCGTCCTGCACGATGTCGGGAACGCTGCAGCCCAGAACGTTTTCATTCAGAGTGCGCAGCTCACAACGGTCGATACTCGCTCGCTCGAAGTCACGGTGCGAGGCGCGGCTGCAAAGCCGCAGCAGCGGCAGGTCGTGCTCGCGATCGATGGCAAGGAGTACGCACGTCGCGGTGTCGAATTGCCTGCGGCCGCGGTGAGCACGCCCGATTCCGAGGTCGAAGGCGAGGGCACGCACGTCGAGCCCGAGTTCGCGCCGCAAGCAGTCGCGAGTCCTGCGGCGAAGGTGCTGTTCTCCGATCTGAAGCTTTCTGCCGGCTCGCACCGGATCGAAGTGGCGCTGGAGCCTGCCGACGCGCTGCCCCAGGACGATCACTTCTACGCAGTGCTGGAGCATGCCGATCCGAAAGCCCTGCTCGTCGCGCCCAATCCGAGGACTGATGACGTCTCATACTTCGGTGCCGCGATCGGTTCGCTCGCGGCGCCGACGCTTCAGGTCGAAGAGCGCGCACCCGACGCGATCGGCACGAGCGCACTGACCGGTTTCTCACTGATGGTCGTCGCGGACACCGCAGCGCTCTCCGACATTCAGGCAAAGCGCATCAAGGAGTACGTCGCAGCCGGCGGCTCCGTACTCGCAACTTTGGGAACTCGAACTTCGCTCGAGGCCGGCCCGCTGCTGGAAGGCTGGCGTATCAGCGAGCCGCAGCAGAGCGCCGCGGCAGTGGGCGAGATCGCGACCACGCATCCGGTGCTGCGCGAGGCAGGTGACTGGCATTCTGTGCGCTTCTTCCGACATCGCACAGTCCAGGTGGGCGACGACGACAAAGTCCTGATCGGCTACGAGGACGGCTCACCGCTGCTCATCGAGCGCACGATCGGCGCCGGTCGCATGCTGGTGCTGACTGCGCCGGTCGAGCGCGAGTGGAATGACCTCGCGATCCATCCGCTGTTCGTGAGGTTCATCGCCGAGGCCGCGCGCTACCTGGTGCGCGGCGACGCCTCGGCCGCCAGTACCACCGTTGGCTCGGTCGTTTTGACAGGATTGACCGCGGCGGGCGGCGGGCAGATATTCGATCCGCGGGGCGAGCGCGTGCTCGGCCTGGCGCAAACCGCGGCTGCGGATCGCCTGATTCCCGACCAGACCGGGTTCTACGAGATTCGCGGCAACGACGGCGTGCGCTGGGTCGCCGTCAATGTCGATGCGCGCGAATCGGACCTGACGCCGCTGCCCGCGTCCTTCGTGCAGCGCTGGCGTGCGATGCAGGTGCGCCAGGCCGCACAGACCGTCGCAGCAGCCGCGCCGACGGCGGATGCGAAGCCGCGTTCGCTCGGACCCGCAGTGCTTTGGCTGGCCGCAGCGTTGCTGCTGGCCGAGTTGTTGCTGGCGAATCGCTACCTCGCGATTCGCCGGGAGACACCGAAATGAGCGCTCGAGAGCGACTCGAAACTTACCTGGATGCGTTGCGCACCCGACTGCGCACACATATCTATGCACGCGCCGCAGCCGTCGCCATCGCCGGCATCCTGGCGATCACCGCGTTTACCGTCTGGACTCTGCAGCGCCAGGAGTTCGCACCGGCCATCACATTGAGTGGCCGCATCGCGATCGTCGTGCTGATCGTGGCAGTCGTTGCCGTGCTCCTCTGGCGCCCGCTGCGTCGGCTGCATCGAGACGAAGGTTCGCACATTTTCGAGCAGCGGCTGCCGGACGAGAACGGCCGCATCCACACGTATCTCGATGGCAAGCGCCGCGAGGCACAGGGACTCGCGACACCGCTGCTGAGTTTGCTCGCCGCCGACGCAGTCACGATTGCGGAGCGCACGCCGCCCGATGAGATCGTTTCTTCGCGACGTATCGCGGCCGGAATGTTGGTCGCGGTCGGAGCACTCGCCGTGCTCGTGGGCTTGCTCGTCGTCGGGCCCGCGTACTGGGGCTTCGGCAGCCGCCACCTGCTGCTCGGCATGGAGTTGCCTCGCACCGCCGTGCCCGTGCGCAGCGTGACGGTGACACCAGGCAATGCAACCGTCCGGCGCAACAGCGACCTCGCGATCCGTGCAGCAGTCGAGGGCTTTCACCCGCGCAGCGTGGAGGTCTTCGTCCGCTTCGCCGATCGTCAGGACTGGGAACGTGCGCCGATGCAGCCCGCGACCGGAAGCGACTCGCGCTACGAGTTCCGGCTCTACGCAGTTCGCGGTCCGTTGCAGTATTACGTCGATGCGGAAGGGACGCGCAGCGGCGAGCACAACGTCACTGTCGTGGATCTGCCGCGCATCGAGCAGGTCAAGCTGACTTACGAATATCCGCAATGGACCGGGCTCGATCCGATGACGGACGAAAGCTCGCGCGACATTCGCGCGGTGGAAGGCACGAACGTCAAAGTGGAAGTCGTCTCCGATGGACCGCTCGAAGCGCCGGCCCTCATCGTCGACGGCAGCACCGGCGAGCTCGCCCAGCAGGGCCGCACCAGCACCGGCGCAATTACGGTGACCAAGCCGGGGCGTTATCAGATCGGCGCGCGCGTCGCCAACGAATTCGTGGCGCTGAGCGACGAGTATGCGATCGAAGTCGTGCCCGACGAGAAGCCGACGATCGAGATCCGCAAGCCCGGCCGCGACTGGCGCGCCACTGCCATCGAAGAAGTGCCGGTGCGCATCCGCGCCGAAGACGACTTCCGCTTGCGCGACGTGTCGCTGCGCTACTCGGTGAATGGCGGTGCGTGGCAGGCCGTGCCGATCGGCGGCGGCGCGAAGACCAGCGAAGGCGAGTCGCTGCTGGACCTCGAAGAGCTCGGTGCAGCGCAAGCCAAGGCGCAGGCGGCGAAAGCGCTCGTGCCCGGCGACCTCGTCTCGTACTACGCAGTCGCGAAGGATCGCAAGGCGACGGTGCAAACCGATCTGTTCATGGTCCAGGTGCAGCCGTTCGAGCGGCGCTTCCTGCAGGCGCAGGGCGGCAACAGCGACGGCGGCGGCATGGGCGACGAACAGGGCGCGATCTCGGAGCGGCAGCGCGAGATCCTGCTTGCGACCTGGAATCTGCAGCGCGGCGATGAGCGCGGCTCCCGCTCGAAGCAACAGTTGCAAGACAGCGCGAAGATGCTCGCCGAGTTGCAGGCCACGCTCGCGCAACAGGCGCGGACGCTGGCCCAGCGCACCCGCGCTCGCGCCTCGCTGGAGGAAGATGAGCGCATCCGCACGTTCGTGGAAAGCCTGGAGAAGGCCGCCGGCGTGATGGATCCAGCCGTCGCGAATCTCAATACGTTCAAGCTGACCGACGCCGTGCCGTTCGAGCAGCAGGCACTGCAACAGCTCTTACGTGCCGAGTCGGCATTCCGCGAAGTGCAGGTCTCGATGCAGCAGAACAACGCCGGCGGCGATGGCTCGCAGACCGCGCGCAACTTCACGGAGATGTTCGAGCTCGAGATGGACCTGGAGAAGAGCCAGTACGAGAGCGAGTCGCAGCTCTCGTCGCGCAACATGCAGAAGGACCTCGACGAGATGGTCCGCAAGCTGAAGGAGCTCGCGGAGCGCCAGGAGCGGCTCGCGCAGGAGCGTCAGCAGGATCTGCGCACGCCCGAGCAGCGCTGGAAGCAGGAGCAGCTGCGGCGCGAAGCCGAAGATCTCCGCCGTCGCCTCGCGGAGCTGAATCGACAGCAGCAGTCGGGCGATTCGCCGTCCTCGCGCGGCGGCACCGCAAGCGGGCAGGCACGCGAACGCGAAGAACGCGCCCGTCAGCAACTCTCGCAGGCATTGGAATCCGTCAACAAGGCGCTGCAGGACATGCAGCAGGCGAACGGCAACGAACGAGGTGAGCAGCAGAGCGGCGATCAGCGCCAGGCGGGTCAATCGGGGCAGTCCGCGCAAGAGGCGAAAGCAGCGCAGGAAGCGAGCCGCAATTTGCGCCGCGCGCTCCAGCAGATCGACCGCCCCGAGCAGTCGCGCTTCGATGAAACGCTCGACAAGTTCGCCGATCGCAGCCAGGAGATGCTCGACGAGCAGCGCCGCATCGAAAGCGCTCTCTACGAAGCGCTGTCGCAGCCGCAGCCGACCAACGGCCGCGGCACGATCGATCAGAAGCGCGCGCAGGAACTGGTGCGCTCGAAGCAGCAGATGGCGGGCGACCTGACGAACCTCGAGCGCGACATGCGCAACGCGGTTCATGAGAACCGCAAGACGAATCCCGAGACCACTCGCAAGCTGAGCGAGATCATCCGCGACGTCGAAGGCTCGGACATCATGTATCGCCTGAATCGCAGCGCTGCGGAGATCTACTACGGTCGCGCGCGCGAGGCTGCTCCGCGCGAAGGGTTGATCACCGACGCGCTCGATACCTTGCAGCAGGATCTACGCGATGCGGTTGCTCAGGCGCAGGCGGAGGGCAAGAACAAGCCGGAGTCTGCTACGGCCGATGCGTTGCTGGCCGAAGTCGCAGAATTGCGCAGGGCGCTCCAGGATGCGCAGCGACGAGAGGGACAGCAGGGGCGTGAAGGGCAGCAGCCCGGCGAAGGGCAGCAGCAAGCGCGCAATGATCAGCAGGGCCAACAGGGTCAGGAAGGCCAGCAAGGTCAAGAAGGGCAGCAGGGTCAGGAAGGCCAACAAGGTCAGGAAGGCCAGCAGGGCCAGCAAGGTCGCGACGGCTCTCGTGGTGGCGATCGCCCATCGCAGAACGGCTCACGGCCGGGCCAGCAGCCGCGCGGCGGCCTCTCCGCGTGGAATCCCAACGTGCCGAGCGTCGCGATCGGCGGCTTCGAAGACGGCCGCGGCTCGCTCGCGCGGCAGACTGCTCAGCTCAGCGAGCGCATTCGCGATCTCGCGAATCGCATGAACCGCGGCGACCTGAGCCAGGCCGAGCTCGAAGCGCTGCGGCGCGCGGCCACGCAGCTCCGACGGCTCAGCGGCGATCCGCTCGCTGCGCAGCCGGACGTGATGCTCAAGCTGATCGACCAGATCGAGCTGCAAGCGCTCGCATCGACCGCGAAGTCGCGCGAAGCGGCGTCGGCGCGTGCGACGATCCCGGATCCCGACTCGCCGCGCTATCGCGAGGCAGTGGCCGAATACTATCGGCGCGTGGGCAATCAATGAGGATGCGACGGCCATGAGGCTGCGATTCACGATCGCTGCGGCAATCGTTTCCGTTTCGCTCGGTGCCGTGGCTTCGTCCAACCTGATCACCGGCGACGGCGGCCGCGCCGGCACGCCGGCGGATCTGTCGAAGTTCAACATGGCGCGCATCATCTACGACAGCGAAGGTGGGATGGGCGAGGCGTACTACGCATACGACAGTCGCGTCTGGGCGCGCTGGGAGACGGATTTCCCGGAAGGCGACGACAACTTCGGTCATCGCCTGTCGCAGCTCACGCGCATTCCTGTCGCCAAGTTCGCGTCGAGCCGCATGCTCACCGCGCCTGACCTCGGCGACTTCCCGCTGCTGTACATGTCCGACCCCGGCTACATGATCGTGTCGCCGGAAGAGCGCGCCGCGTTCGCGCGCTATCTCGCGAACGGCGGCTTCGTATGGGTCGACGATTTCTGGGGCGACGCGGAGTGGCAGCAGTTCGCCGACGTGATGCGCCAGGTGCTACCCGGACGCGAGTGGCGCGTGCTCACGGCAGAGCATCCGATCTTCCACACGGTGTTCGATCTGAACGACGGCATGCCGCAGATCCCCGCGCTGCCGTTCGCGAGCCCCGGGGGCAGCACCGCCGAATCGCCTGGCGCCCACAAATTCCCTGCCGGCTCGCTCGACGAGCCGCAGATGCGCGCCTGGCTCGACGACGACGGCCGCATCATGGTGCTCGCGACTCACAACACCGACGTCGGCGACGGCTGGGAGCGCGAGGCTTACGGCGAGTGGTACTTCGAGACGTTCTCGACCAAGTCCTACATGGTCGGCGTCAACGTCGTCGTCTACGCGATGACGCACTAGGCACTAAGCAAAAGCAAGCTCGCGCCCGATGCTGCGGTAGTAGCGGTACCAATCGCTGCGGAACACCTCGTCGGGGTCGAAGCGCCGCTTCGCTTGCAGAAATTCCGGGAGCTGCGGATAGCACGCAAGCAGCTGCGCTGCGATCGCGTAGCGATGGTACGTCAGGAAGAAGCTGCCACGGTGATGGATAGCGATGTCGATGAGGCGACGGAACGTGTGTGACGAGCTGCTGATGCTGCGCGGCTCATGGTCGACGTGCAGGTTGAAGATCACGCAGGCGTAGTCCTGGCGCGCCCAGGCCAGGGCCGTTTCGTCATCGCGCCTGATCAGGCGCACGGTGCCATAGACCAGATCGACCTCGTGGCGCTGGAAGTCGCGCCGCACATCGCTCATGAACGCGGCGAGCCGCGTGCGCGGCACATACAACTCCGTGATCATCTCCGACCCCGGCACGCGGGCTTCGCAAGCGCGATCCAGACCGCCGTGGTAGTCGTCGAGATATAAGCTGAGCTGGTGCGTGTCGCTCCAGTAGATCTGCCCGCTCGAGCGCAGGTAGAAGTCGGTGAACTCGTGGAACGCGCGACGCTTGTTGTGGTGAGCAAGGTAGATGAGGCGCCGCCAGTCCGCCGGCGACAGGCGGATCTGTCCGGGCGGAATGACGGTGCGCGGATCCACCGGCCGATAGCAGGAGAGCACGCCGCTCGACAGGAAGCCCAGGTCGTCCGGCGCCGTCGAGAACTGGAAGTCGCCGTAGAGATAACCGGTGCGGATGCGCTCGGCGAACGCCTCGCCGATCTCCTCGATGTCGCACAGCTCGACGATGCGCTCGACTTTCTGCCTCGGCACGAGGCGGACTTTCACTGATGCGACGACGCCGAACAGCCCATACCCGCCGACGACATGCCGAAACAGATCCGCGTTCATCTGCCGGTCGCAGTGCATGACCGAGCCGTCGGCCAGAATCACTTCGAGCGCTTCGATGTCCGACACGAACGGCGTGTAGGTCAGTCCGCGGCCGTGAATGTTCGCGCCGACCGCGCCGCCGATCGTCAGGCGGTCGGCGCCAGTCTGCTTCTGCTTGATCCCCCACGCGGAGTCGCCGTCGCGTTGCGCGACTACGTAGTGGCGAATGAGATCCGGCCACGTGATGCCCGCCTGCGCGTGGATCACGCCGCGTTCCCGGTCGAAGTCGATGACGCGGTTCATGCCGCGCATGTCGAGCAGCCAGCCGCCCGTCGCGAACTGTTGTCCGCCCATCGCATGACGCGCACCACACACGCTCATGAACTCGCCGCGCGAGCTCACCTGCTGCACCTGTCGCGCTGCTTCCTCGACAGTCGTGGGAGCGAGACGTCCGCGAATCGCGGTCGAATTCAGCCGCGAGTGGATGTCGTTACAAACCAGCTCCGTTTCGGTCGTTCGCATCGTCGATGGCCGTGATTCGAGATGCGACGAGCCTGCGGAGCGCGGTCGGATTCCGCAACCCGCTGCCCCGGAGTCGCGGATTGCGTTACCGGAAGGAACTCAGTGCGACACCCGCGTGGCCTAACGATCGCGAATGATCCGGTTCTCCCGCAGCGGCGACTTGATCATGTAGCCGTCTGCGGCCGACACGGCCTGCTGGCCTCCCTTGAGCTGCGCTCCGGGCACGCCGGGCGCGAAGCCCGACGCCGTCGGGCACGACGCATTGCTGTTGCCGCTCGCGCGGAAAGCGAGTGTGGCCTTCAGCCGGCTTTCCTGCGTGTCGCCGAGCGCATGCGTGAAATCGTCCGCGATCGAGCAGCCGCCGAGCTTCACGCTGCTCGCGCCGCCCTGGTTCTGCGCCGCGAAGCCGTCGGGGTAGTCGCCGAAGCTCATCGCGTTCAGCCCCTGGAACTGGATCGAGAAGTACGTCGTGCCGCAGTTGTCCTGCGGGAAGAAGCCGAACGGCTTGCCGCAGGTGGTCGAGCCGATCAGGAACACCTCCACGCCCACGCCGCGCAGCCCGTTGATGATCGATTCGCTCGCGGAGCAGGTGTTCGGCCCGGTGATGACGTAGACGCGATTGAGGTTCAGCGTCGGCAGCGGCGTGCCGGGCGTGCGGTTGCCGAAGTCCTGCGTCGTCGTGTGGATCGGCGTCGGCGTCAGCGGCTGGTTCAGCACAGGATTGCGGCCGGGGTTCTTGCTGTTGAAGACCAGCGATTCGAACGTGCCCGTGCGGCCCGAGATCATGTACGACAGCTCGCTGGCGATGTCGAGGAAGCCGCCGCCGTTGTAGCGGATGTCGAGGATCAGATCGTTGACGCCCTGCAGGCGGGTGATCGCGTCGAACAACCCGTCTTCCGCGGTCGCGATGTGATCGTTGAACACGAGATAGCCGACCGAAGCGCCGCTTTGCGGGATCGTCTGGTCGAGCAACACCGGCTTATGCGTGATGCTGGCGCTCGTCAGTGGGATCGTCACGTCGGCGCCCGTCGTCGGGCGGAACACGAAGGTGAACGTCTGGCCCGCCGCCGAGGGCGAGAACGCTGCGTTCAGCGTGTCGACGCCGGCCTGCGTGTTGTCGTTGACGAAATCGACGTTGTTGATCCGCTGGATCTCCATGCCGCGCGTCACGTTCGCTGTGGCCGCGGGCGTGCCGGGCTCGACGAACGCGACCACCGCGCGCCGCGGCGGCCGGCCATCGCCGATGATCATCAGCTCCGCGCCGTAGCCGAACGACTGGCCCTGCTGCGACAACGCGCGCCATTCGTCAGTGTCGAACGTGAAATGAAACCGATCCTTGGCGCGGCCGGACGGCGTCGTCTGCGACGTCTTGAGCGCGTTGAAGTACTGGATCACGTCCGTGATGCTGTTCGGATTCGTGTCGGGGACCTCGGCGAACCACAGGTAGAAATCGTTCGTCCACGAGCGCAGCCACATCTTCTCGTTGAACGCTGTGCATTGCTGCGCGAGGCTGGCCTGCGCCGGAAAAACGCCGGGCGTGTAGTTGCCGCTGTTGTTTCCTGGATTGACGTTCTGCGAGTTGCCGCCGCCGCCGCCGCCACCGCACGCGGCGAGCACACACAGTGCGGCGCCCGCAAAGCCGATTCGTACCGCTATACCCATCGTCCACTCCTGGCGCAGAAACTTCCGTCCGACAGTTGTACTACGCAGCAGCGTCCGAGGCTACGTCGCACCGCCTGCGCCAGAATTCAGGCTGTATTCAGTCAAGCCCCGGCGGCGCGCGAAAGCCGCCGAATTCCTGTGTAACGAGCCGCGCGAACCCGATGGTCTGCAGATCGGCATACGCGGCGCCGATTGCCTGCAGGCCGATTGGCAATTTCTGCGAGCCCGGGCCTGTCGGAAACACCGTCGCGGGCAGGTAGCTGCAGGTCGCGAGCCCGGCCCAGAAGAGCTGCTGAAAATACGGCAGCTCGACCTCGTCGATGCGCAGCTTGCGGCCGCGATACGCGCCGTGCTGATGTTCGAAGGCCACGCAGGCCGCGATCGGGCACAGCACGATGTCCCACTCGCGAAAGAACTCGCGCCACGCGAGCCGCAAGCGCGTGCGTTCTTCGTCGAGCTGCAACCAATCGCGATGCGACAGCTCGCTTTGCGAGTTCGTCGCGGCACTCAACACTCTGCGGTACACGGAGGCCGCGTGCTCCGCGGCGAAAGCCGGCCGCGCGCGATCGGAGACTTTCGCTCCCAGGGAAGCGAGCCGCTCGCCGAGCGACTGACAACGATCAGCGATCTCCCGCTGCACCGGCGACAGTGCATCGTTCGGCCACAGCGCAACTCGATACTCGCGCAGCGTACGTCGCGACTCGGGCAGCTCGACCTTCACAGCGTGATTGAGTTTTCCAGGGCCGACCAGCAAGCGCAGTGTCGCATCGAGATCTTCAGCGCTGCGCGCGAGCGGTCCCGCGACGGCCAGATCGATGCCCGCCACGTACGGCGGCGGCGCGAGGCGCTCGCTGGCGACGATGTCGAAAGTCGGCTTGTGTCCGAACACGCCGCTGTAGTGCGCAGGGTTGCGGATCGAGCCACCGATGTCGCTGCCGACTTCGAGCGACGTCAGCCCGGCAGCGAGCGCGGCCGCCGCGCCACCCGACGATCCGCCGGGTGTGCGCGTGCGATCCCACGGATTGTTGGTGACACCGTAGATGTCGTTGTACGACTGAAAATCCAGCAGGTGATACGGCACATTGGTCTTGCCGAAAATCACGGCACCCGCCGCCTTGAGTCTTTCCACGACCGGATCGTCGCGCTCTGCGACGTAGCTCAGCGCGCGGTCGCCCCACGTCGTCGGCAGCCCTGCCACGTCGAACGACTCCTTGATCGTCATCGGCACGCCGTGCAGCGGTCCGACAGGTTGCCCCTGTGCCAGCGCGCGATCGGCGAGGCGCGCAGCTTCGCGTGCCCGTTCCCAATCGAAAACGACGATGGCATTGAGCGCAGGATTCAGGCGCTGAACGCGCGCGCGAAAATATTCGAGGCACTCCACTGCGCTCAGCTCGCGGCGGCGCAGTTGCAGTGCGATGTGCAGCGCGCTCTCGAAACACTGTGACGCCATCGATCCGGCCCCCCTGACTCCCGTTGCCAGTGCAATATACTGCGGATCATGCAAACGGTGCTGGCACGAGCAGAGGGGATCAGCGAAGCGCGCGGGCGCTGGCTGCCCTCGTACGCGTGGCTCGCGGGCCTCGTCGCGTACCTCGTCGCCATCGTGCTGGCGAGCGACCGGGCCGCGATCTGGATCAACGATATCGCCTGGACGGTGACGTCCGCCTGCGCTGCGTGGGCATGCCTGAGCACGTCGCGCAAGGTCGAGCGGCCGCGGCGGCGTGCCTGGCTGATGTTCGGCCTCGGCTGCGTGAGCTGGCTGATCGGCCAGCTTCACTGGGACTATAGCCAGCTCTTTCTCGGCGTCGGCATTCCGTTCCCGAGCGTCGGGCAGATCTTCTTCAGCGCCTTCGCGCCGTTCCTGATCGCGGGCGTGCTGCTCTTGCCGGAGTCGCGCGAGCGCGCGCAGTTCACGTTCAAGCATCTCGGCAACATCGGGCTCGTCACCTGTTGCCTGATCATGACCATCGTGCTCGGTACGCTCGAGCCTGCATTGCAGAGTCGCGTGCCGGGGTTCTACCTGGTCATCGCGGTCGCCCACACGCTGCTCGTGGCCGCGACGTTCCTCACTGCGCTGTATGCGTTGTGGACATACCGCTGGAGCGCGAGCTGGATGCCGATGCTGCTGCTCGTGATTGCGGGCGGCGTGTACGCGATCGCCAATCTCGTCTACGCGCACTCGCTGGTGACGAACAGCTATCTCGCCAACGATCTGATCAACGTGGCGTGGGTCGTGATGTTCGGCCTGATCGCCGGCGCGGCGAACGAGCAGGCGTGGCTGAGTCAGCACGATCGGCGCGAGGCGCCGCAGGGGATTCTCGCGCACGAGCGCTGGCTCGAAGCCGTCATTCCGGCGCTACTGATCGTCATCATGGTTGCCGTGGCCGTCGGTAGCTCCAGCACGCTCAGCACGCGCGTCGTCCTGATCGCGGCCGTTCTGTTCATCCTGTTCGCGATCATCCTCGGTGTGCGCGAAGCCTGGATCCAGAACGAATCGCAGCAGCTCACGCGCAAGCTGGTTGCGACGAACGAGCAGCTGCAGTCGGCCAACGTCGAGTTGCGGTTGAGTGAAGCGCGTTACCGCGAGTTGGCTACCGCGCTCGAGCAGCGCGTCAGCGAGCGGACCAACGAACTCAAGCGCGCGTACGACGAGCTCGAAGGATTCTCGTATGCAGTCGCGCACGACCTGAAGGCGCCACTGCGCGCCATCAACGGCTTCGCCCACCTGTTCGAAGCCGAGATGGACGGACAGCTCAGTCCGCAAGCTCGCGAGCACCTTGCACGCATCCGCAACGGCTCGCTGCGGATGGCGACGCTGATCGACGACCTGCTCGCGTATTCGCACATCGACCGGCGCGGATTGCAATCGAGCGTCGTGTCGCTGCCGGAGCTGATCGATTCGGTGGTGCTGCAGTATTCGGACGAAGTGCAGCGGCGTCACGTCGAGCTGTCGCTGCAGATCGAGCAGCTCCGTTTGCGCGTCGATGCGGAAGGCTTGCTGCTGGCGCTGCGCAACCTGTTCGAGAACGCGTTGAAGTACACCCGCGAACGCCAGCATCCGCACGTCAAGGTGCAGGCGCGGCGCAACGAGTTGGGCGTGCTGCTCACGATCGCCGACAACGGCATCGGCTTCGAGATGGAATATCACGATCACATCTTCAAGATCTTTCAGCGCCTGCATCGTGACGATCAATATCCCGGCACGGGAATCGGCCTGGCGCTGGTGCGCAAGGCAGTCGAGCGCATCGGCGGACGAGTGTGGGCGGAGAGCAGCGCCGGCGCGGGCGCGACGTTCAATATTCAGTTGCCGAAGTCCGCGGTGCTGTAGCGGCGGGCCGCGCGCTGCCGGCGCGCCACGCGCTCGCGATGCGCTCCGAGATGGGATTTCGATCCAGCACCCGGACCAATGCCAGGCAGCCGAGCAGTGCGAGGATTGCGCCCGTCGAGAACGCTGCCACGTAGCCGAATGCATCTGCGATGACCGCGCCGCAAAGGTTTGCAATCATGCCGACGACGAGCACGACGCACGCGAGCAGCGTGTAGTCGGTACCGGCATGCTCCGGATCGGATGCGTCCATCATCAGGGTGAAGAGCGCGACGGTTGCCATCGTCCCGATGACGCCTTCCACGATTGTCGCGACCCACAGCAACTCGATGCCGCCAGCGCCGAGCGCGGCTGCAACGTATAGCGTAAACGATGCCGCTTGCGCGACGCCGCTGATCAACAGCGCGTTACGACGGCCGGTGCTGAACGCCAGCCAGCCGCCGAGCGCCGCGCCCAGCAGGCTCGTCCCGGAGCCGATCGTGCCCTTGATCAGCGCAATGTCCTTCAACCCGAGTCCTTGATCGATGAGGAACGGCACGAGCAGCGTCGTCAGCATCTGATCGCCGAAGCGATAGCAGAAGATCAACGCGGCCATGATCAGCATGCCCGGCGTGCGCAGGCGTTGCAGCCACTCGAACAGGAGCTGCGGTGTTGTCGGACGCACTTCGCGCGCCGGACGCGGCGGCTCGCGAAGCGTCAGAACAGGCAAGACTGTCGCCGCGAGCAGCACCGCCATGCACACGAACATCACGGTCCAGTTGGTGTGCGCGAAGATCCACAGCAGCAGCCCACCGCCGAGGATCATCCCGACGCGATAGGCGCCGACCTGCACGGCATTCGCAAGGCCGAGTTCGCGTGTGTCGAGCATGCGCACCGCGAGTCCATCCGTAACGATGTCCTGTGTCGCCGCGATGAGGTTGAAGGTGAACGCAGCTACGAACAGCAGTATGTAACCGCTGTCCAGCTTCAGCTGCGTCATCACCAAGGCAACCGTCACCGCCGCAAGTTGCAGGGTCAGCAGCCAGCCACGACGCGTCCCGCGATGATCGAGATACGGCGCCCACGCAAACTTCAGGACCCACGGCAGCGTCAGCAGGCTCGCCGCGCTGATCGCCGTGAGCGAAAGTCCCGCCTCGCGCAGCATCGCCGGCAGCGCAATGGTGAAGAACCCGTACGGCAGGCCCTGCGCGAGATAAAGCGCGACCAGCAGCGAGATCTTCTGCGCGCGGGACATCGCGGCCGGTGCGCTAGTCGGCGACCTGCACCAGCAACTTGCCGAAGTTGCTGCCCTTGAACAGCCCCATGAATGCCTGCGGCGCATTCTCCAGGCCGCGCGTGATGTCCTCGCGGTACTTGATGCGTCCCGCCTGCATCCACTGGCTCATGTCGGCGATGAACGCCGGCATGCGATGGAAGTAGTTCGAGATGATGAAGCCCTGCACCTTGATCTGCTTCACCAGCAGCATGCCCATGAGCTGCGAGCTGCGATCCGGGCCCGGCGGCAGGCTGGTGGCGTTGTACTGCGCGATCAGGCCGCACAACGGGATGCGCGCATGCGTGTTGAGCAGCGGCATGACGGCGTCCCACACTGCTCCGCCGACGTTTTCGAAGTAGACGTCGATGCCTTTCGGGCAGGCTTCCTTCAGCAGCGCCGGCATCTTCGCATCGCGATGATCGATGCAGGCGTCGAAGCCGAGCTCCTTGACGGCGTAATCGCACTTTTCCTTGCCGCCCGCGATGCCGACTGCGCGCAGCCCTTTGATCTTTGCGATCTGCCCGACGACTGAGCCGACGGCACCGGTGGCCGCCGCGACGACCAGCGTCTCGCCGGCTTTCGGTTCGCCGATGTCGAGCGTGCCGACATACGCAGTGATACCCGGCATGCCGAGCACGCCGAGTGCGTACGAAGGCCGCGGGATGCGTGGGTCGAGCTTGGAGATGCCGGCGCCGTTCGACACCTGGTACTCCTGCCAGCCGCTGAACGAGGACACCAGGTCGCCTTCGCTGAATTTCGGATTCTTGCTCGCGATCACGCGCGACACCGTGCCGCCGATCATCACGTCGCCGAGCCCAGTAGCGGCAGCGTACGAGGGCCCTTCGCTCATGCGGCCGCGCATGTACGGATCGAGCGAGAGGAACACGGTCTGCATCAGGATCTCGCCGTCCTTGAGCGCCGCGATCGGCACTTCTTCGAGACGGAAGTCGGTGGGTGTCGGCTCGCCCTGCGGGCGCTTCGCCAGCACGATGCGTCGATTCTTGGTCGGCGCTGCACCGAGCGCTTGCCGGGCAAGCAGTGCCGCGCCCACGGCCAGCGAACCGGCCGCGATGAAATCTCGTCGAGTCTGCATGGCGTCCCCCAGATCGCGATATATATCGCGCTTATGGGATGACTCTATCACTCCGCACGGATTGTCGGGCTGAAGCCCGACCTACATTGCCGTCCAGCCGCCGTCCAAGGTAATGCACTGCCCGGTGATGTTGCGCGCCGTTGCGCTCAGCAGAAACTCGACCGTGCCGGCCAGCTCGTCCAGGCCGATGAACTGCCGCTTCGGCATCGGCTTGAGCATGATCTCTTCGATCACCTGCTCCCGCGTCAGGCCGTGACGCGTCGCCAGCGCTTCGATTTGCGTGTCGACCAGCGGCGTCTTCACGTAGCTCGGGCACACGGTGTTGATCGTGATGTCGGAGTCGCGCGTTTCCAGCGCGACGCTCTTGCTGAAGCCGACGAGGCCATGTTTGGCCGCGACGTACGCGCTCTTGTACGGCGATGCGACCAGCGAGTGAATCGAGCCGATGTTCACGATGCGGCCGAATCCTTTGCGACGCATAGTCGGCAGCGTCGCGCGCGTCAGCAACGCCGCACCGGTCAGCATCACGGCAATGAGCTGTTGCCAGCGTTCCGGCGGATACTCCTCGATCGGCGCGACGTACTGCAGCCCGGCGTTGTTGATCAGCACGTCCGGAGGATCGTCCGCTACTTGCGCGAGCGCCCGCTCGATCTGCGCAGCATCGGCGACGTCGAACGCGAGCTTGCGAACCGGCGCATCGATGTGCGGACGCTGCAGGTCGCACGCGATGACGCGATGACCTTGCGCGGCGAAGTGCCGCGTCAGGGCGAGTCCGATCCCGCTCGCCGCGCCGGTGATGAGAATACTGTGAGACATGAAGTCAAAAGAGTGCCCTCCCCCGCGCGCGCGGAGGAGGGCAGAGGGGGATCAGTAGCGGTAGGTCGCGCTCACCGAGACCGTGCGCGGCGGGCCATAGAAACCGATCTGGCTGATGTGCGGCGTAGTGATGTTGCCGAAGTCGTAGCCGGCAACCCGATATTCCTCGTCGAGGATGTTCTTGCCTTCCAGCGCGAAGCGCCACGCCTGGCTCGAGGTCGTGTACGCGACGCCGAGGTCGAGCACGTCGTAGGCATCCTGGTCGGTGATGCTCGCGATCGTGTTCGCGACCTTCGTCTTGCTGCGGTACTGGTAGCCGGCGTGCGCTGCGAGATCGCCGCCGCCGAGCTCCCAGCGATACGTCGCGCCGAGGAACGTCGTCCATTCCGGCGAGTTGATCGGCTCGTTGAGCGAGCTCACGTCCCGCGTACAACCGGCGGCGGGCGGCGTGCAGCCGACCAGGAACTCTTCGAATTCCGCGTCCAGGTAACCGACGTTCAGCACCATCGTCAGCGCCGGCACCGGCCGCCACACCGATTCCAGCTCGACGCCCTGGTTGAGCTGCTTGCCGGCGTTGAGCACCGCGGTGACATTGGTCGGCACGCCGTTGATGCTCTGGAACTGCTGCGTCGTGATCTGCACGTCCTCGTACGGCGTGTAGAACACAGTGAGATTGAGCTGCAGCGTATCGTCGAACCACGTCGACTTGAGGCCGGCTTCGTAGTTGTCGGCGGTCTCCGAATCGTAGCCGTCGCGCGTCGCCGGGTTCGCGGTCTCGTTGCCGCGCATGTCGAAGCCGCCGCTCTTGAAGCCCTTGTTGTAGATCACGTAGGCGAGCACGTCGTCGGTCAGGCGGTAGTCGAAGCCGAAGCGCGGCAGCACGTCCGAGAAGCTGCGGTCGTTGGTGTAGTTCGTCTGGGGCGCGCCGAGCGCCGTGAAGCCTGCCGGCACGTGGTTCTGGTCGAACAACGTCTGATCGGCCGCCAGGCGACCGAGGTACTGCTGGACGAACACGGTCGCTTCCTTCTCATCCTGATTCCAGCGCACGCCAGCGTTCAGGTTGAGGCGATCGGTGAGCTTCCACGTACCGTCTGCGTAGACCGCAGTGCTCTGCGTGTTGACGCTGCCCTTGGTCAACGCCGTGAGATTATTCGCGCCGAGCGAAGCGTCGAATGCGCCGCGCGCCGTGCCGTCGAAGTAGTAGACGCCGGTGACCGCCTTGAGCGTGTCGCCCGTGTATGTGAGCTGCACTTCGCCGCTGGCCTGGTCGTCGCTGTATTGGGCCGGCACCTGGAACAGGTTCGCGTTCAGCTCTTCGAAGTCGATGAACTGGCGCCCGTCGCCCTCGCGATAGGAGCCGACGAGCTTGAAATCGAGCGCATCGCTGAAGCTCTGCGTGTAAGTCGCCGCAGCGCCCTTGGTGATGAAGCGATCCTGGTCGACGGGCATGTCGGTGCGCTGGTCGAAGCGGTCGTCCAGCGCAGGCTGAAGGAGATTGTTCAGACGCTTGCCGCCGGCAGCGTTCGAGTTGTCCTGGATCGTGTCGACGAGCACGCGCAGCTTCGAGCTGTCGCCCCAGACGAAGGTGGCATTGGCGCGTGCCGCCAGCACGTCCTTGTCCGAGACATCCTGACCCGCGTGGTTGAACACTCGCGGGGTGCCGTCGTTCACGAGCTCGCCGTAGCCGTCGCGCTGCAGGTAGGCCACCGCAGCGCCGAGATAGACGTGATCGGCCACGACCGGCATCGAGCCGCCGACCTTGAGATCGCGCTGGTTATAGCTGCCGCCCGTTGCGGTGACGTGGAACTCCGGATCCTCGGTGGCGATGTCGCGCGTCACGTACTTGATCGCGCCCGCCAGCGTGTTCTTGCCATACAGCGTGCCTTGCGGGCCGCGCAGCACTTCGATGCGCTCGACGTCGTACACGTCGAGGAGGGCACCTTGCGGGCGCGCGATGTACACGTCGTCCATGTAGATGCCGACGCCGGGCTCGAAGCCCCACAGCGGATCGTTCTGGCCGACGCCGCGGATATAGGCGTTGATCGTGCTGGTGGTCGCGCGGCCGGCGTTGACCTTGATGTTCGGTGCGTACGCGGTCAGGTCCTCGAGGGTGCGGACGTTCTGCTCCAGGAGCTGGTCCGCCGTGAGCGCAGTGATCGCGACCGGGACGTCCTGCAGGCTCTCTTCGCGCCGGCGGGCCGTCACGACGATCTGCTCGATGCCGCTGGCCTCGACGCCCGCCTCGGCAGCCACGGCTGGGCCTGACACTGGTAGGCTGCACGCCGCGGCAGCGGCAAAGGCGAGGCGGAGTGCGGCCCGGGAAGCATGCTTGGACATGACGAAACCCCCTGAATCACGGTGCGCCGATTGGGCTGGCGCATTTATTCATCGGTTGATGATTAATCCGAGCTTGCCTCGGGGCGCGCCGGCTGTCAAATATTCATCGTTCAGTGAAATTGAATGCAGCGTGACAAGGACACCGACATGGCAGCAGTAAGACGTCCCCGGAGCAAGGGCCTCAAAGGCCGGGCGCGCCGTGGCCGGCCGCTGAAGAAGAACGGCGCGGCGCCCGACATGCGCGAGCGCATTCTCGACGCGGCCGAGGATCACTTTTCGCGGCACGGCTTCTGGGGCGTGACGATTCGTGAAGTAGCGCAGGACGCTAAAGTCGACACCGCACTGTTGCACTATTACTTCGATACCAAGCGCGGGATGTTCGACGCGGTCTTCTCGCGTCGCGCCGAGATCATCAATCGCGAGCGCATCGACTCGATCGACGCGTACGAGCGCGACGCTGGCGATGCCATCACCGCTGAAGGCGTCATCAACGCATTTCTGCAACCGATCCTGGATCGGGCCGCGCAGGGGGATCAGCGCTGGCACAACTATTTCGCGCTGATCGCGCAGGTCAACAACACGCCGGCGTGGGGTGGCGAGACGATGGCGCGCACGTTCGATCCAGTCATCCATCGCCTGATCCGCGCGCTGCGCAAGGCGTTACCCGATGCGAGCGAAGAGGACCTCTACTGGAGCTACCACTTCCTGTCCGGTGCGCTGACCTTGTCGCTGTCGCAGACCGGCCGTATCGATCGGCTGTCGAACGGCCTGTGCAAGTCGAGCGATTTCGAAGCCATCCACCGTCGCATGGCGCCGTTCATCGCGAGCGGCTTCGAGCGGCTGTGCACATGAACTGGTTCGTCGAAGGCCTCACCTACATTCTGAGCACCGTCGGCGCGCTGCTGCCGATCGTGAATCCGCTGTCCGCCGTCGGGCTGGTGATGAGCATCACCACCGATCTGACCGAGCAGGAGCGCACGGAGCAGATCCGTCGCGCCTGCATTTACATGTTCTGCATCCTCACGGCCTTTCTGGTCGCGGGCGGCCTGATCATGAACTTCTTCGGCATCTCCATCCCGGGGCTGCGCATTGCCGGCGGCATGATCGTCAGCTATCTCGGATTTCGCATGCTGTTTCCGGAGACTGTGGCGATTTCGATGCAGGAGCGCGCGGAAGCAAACGCCAAGGCGGATGTTTCATTCACACCGCTGGCAATGCCGAGTCTGTCCGGGCCAGGCTCGATCGCCGTCGTCATCGGCATGTCGACGACTGTGCAGACCAGCGGGCACATCGTGCTGGGTCACGTGCTGGTGGCGATCGGCATCGCGATCACCGCGGTGATTTCTTACATCGTGCTGCGCGCGGCGACGAAACTGGACAAGGTGCTCGGTGCCGTGGGCATGAACGCGATGGCGCGCATCATGGGCTTCCTGCTCATCTGCATCGG
>Ga0075419_10000845_pt1 | contig 19679 bp, 9 predicted proteins | sample SoiMetdeltSBSDD3_FD_76900 | JGI IMG/M metagenome (GOLD analysis project Ga0075419, IMG submission 76900) | Bulk soil microbial communities from a Populus tree surrounding site in Tennessee, USA - Soil MetaG P. deltoides SBSDD3 | ecosystem: Environmental > Terrestrial > Soil > Tree plantation... | reverse complement strand
CGAGCGAACGCACTTCGCCGAGGTCGCGCCACAGCAATCGCAGCGCGGCACAGGCGACGATCGCCGAGGGTGTGCCGTCGGTCGCGACGCGCTCCACGACGTGGAACTCGCGCACGCACTGGTAGAGCTCCGAGACGGGCCGCGGCAGCAGCGTGCCCTCCACGACGTAGGGCGCCATCACGCCGGCGATCCCCGGCACGTCGGCGACGCGCGCGCGGCGGAGCCACAAGCCGTCCGCGACCTGACGGCCCGCCTCGGCCGAGTTGTCGCGCGGCGCGGCGGTGGGCAGCGGCACGGGCCCCGCGGCCACGCGAGCGGCGTCGCGGTGGACGGAGTCCGCAGCCGACGGCACGTCGGCGTCGTCGCCGGGGCCCAGGCCCAGCCGCGCTTCGGCGATGGCAATCTGGTGCGCGGTGGAACCGGTGCCCGGCGCGTGCGAGCGGCGCTCGACCGCGGACTCGAACGACAGTGCCCCCAACTGCGCATCGGTGAAGTGCGGCGAGAGGGCCAGGCGCGCCTCGAGCGCGAGTACTGCGGGCTCACACGCGGCCTGCTCGGCCGCGGCCCACAGCGCACCCACGGCGCGGTGCGCATCGCGGAACGGCACGCCCTCGGCCACCAGCGCGTCGGCCAACTCCACCGCGAGCAGGTCGGTCGTGAGCGAGGCCGCGATGCGCTCGCGCTGGGGAATCAGCGCATCGATGGCCGGCGGCAGCGCCAGCAACAGCATCTCGAGCGTGTCGGCGGTATCGAACACCGCCTCTTTGTCTTCCTGAAGATCCTTCTGGTAGGAGCTCGGCAGGCCCTTCAGCAGCACCGACAGCCGCTGTGCGTTGGCGAGCAACCGCGCGCTCTTTCCCCGCGCCAGTTCGAACAGGTCGGGATTGCGCTTCTGCGGCAGCAGGCTCGAGCCGGTCGAGAACCCGTCGGGGGCGGTGAACCAGCCGAAGCCCGGCGAGCAGTAGAGCACCAGGTCCTCGGCGAGCCGCGACAGGTGCAGGCCCAGCAACGCGGCCGCGTTCAGGTACTGCACGGCGAAGTCGCGGTCGCCCACGGCATCCAGCGAGTTCAAGGCCACGCGCGAGAAGCCGAGCCGTGTGGCGAGCGAGGCGCGGTCGTACTTGAGCGGCGTGCCCGCCACCGCACCGGCTCCCAGCGGCAGTCGGTCGGCGGCCTCGCGTGCCTCGGCGAGCCGCTCCTCGTCGCGCGCGAACGCCTCGACGTGCGCCAGCCACCAGTGTGCGAGCCGGATCGGCTGCGCGGGCTGCAGGTGCGTGTACGAGGCACACAGCAGCTCGCCGGATTCGCGCGCCTGCGTGACCAGTGCCCGCTCCAGTTCGCGCACGCCCTCGATGGAGGCGTCGCAGAGCCGCATGACATGCATCCGGAACAGTGTGGCGACCTGGTCGTTACGCGAGCGCCCGGTGTGCAGCCGCCGCGCAGCATCACCGCAGCGCTCGGCGAGTGCGGCCTCGACGGCCGAGTGCACGTCCTCACCGGCCAGCCGGGCGCGTCCGGAGCCGAGGTCGGCCTCGAGCCCGTCGCATGCGCTGACCAGCGCGTCGCGCTCGGCGTCGCTCATCACACCGCACTCGGCCAGTGTGGCGGCGTAGGCGCGCGACAGCGCCAGCTCCTCGCCGATCAGCCGGCCGTCCACGGGCAGCGAGTCGTTGAGACGCTTCGCACGCGGGTCGAGCCCGGCGGCCAGGCGGCCCTGCCAGACGGCTTCGCGCGGATTCGTCATGGGAGGCTCATGGGGAGCGTCGTGGCCTTGGGCCACGGGAGTAGCGGGGCCTTGCTACGCATTCGCGGCCACCTCGTCGGGCTTGCGGTTGGCCGCGCCGCGCTGGGCGGCGGTCGCGAGCGGCAGGCCGAAGAGCCGGATGAAGCCCTCAGCGTCGGAGGGCCGGTAGCCGGTCATGTCGAACGACGCCAGTTGCGGGCGGTACAGCGTCTGCGGGCTGGTGCGGCCCACCGCCACGGCGCGGCCCTTGTAGAGCTCCACCGACACCTCGCCGGTCGCCACTTCGAGTGCGGTGTCGGCGAACGACTGGAGCGCGCGCCGCAGCGGCGAGAACCACAGGCCGTTGTAGACCAGGTCTGCATAGCGCGTGCCGAGTTCCAGCCGCATGCGCAGCAGGTCGTGCGGCAGCACCAGCCGGCACAGGTCGTCGAGCGCTTCGTGCAGCACGGTGCCGCCGGGGGTCTCGTAAACACCGCGTGACTTCATGCCCACGAGCCGGCTCTCCACCACGTCGGCGCGGCCCACGCCGTGGCGGCCCGCGACCTGGTTGAGGGCCTCCAGCAGATCGACCGGGCCGAGCGTACGGCCGTTCACGCTCACCGGCCGGCCGCTCTCGAAGCCGACGGTGATCTTCTCGGGCATCGCCGGCCACTGGTCGGGCGACGACGTGAGCTTGTGCATGGCCTCGGGAGGAGCGTTGGCCGGATCCTCGAGTGCCCCGCCCTCGTGGCTGATGTGCCACAGGTTGGCGTCGCGCGAGTAGAGGTCGTCCTTCTTCTGTGCCACCGGCACGCCATGCTTCTGCGCGTACTCGAGCGCGTCCTCGCGCGAGACGATGTCCCACTCGCGCCACGGCGCGATCACGGGCAGCTCCGGCGCCAGCGCCATGTAGGTGAGCTCGAAGCGCACCTGGTCATTGCCCTTGCCGGTGCAACCGTGTGCGAGCGCGTCGGAGTGCGTGCGCTGTGCCGCCCACACCTGGCGTGACGCGATGAGCGGCCGTGCCAGCGACGTGCCCAGCAGGTAGCGGCCCTCGTAGACCGCCCCCGCCCGCAGCGCGGGGAAGCAGAAGTCGCGCACGAACGGCACGCGCAGGTCCTCGACGATGACCTCGGACGCGCCGATCTTGCGTGCCTTGGCCTCGAGGCCGGTGAGTTCCTCGCCGCCCTGGCCCACGTCGCTGCAGTAGCAGACCACCTCGCAGCCGTAATGTTCTTTCAGCCACGGCACGATGATGCTCGTGTCCAGTCCGCCCGAGTACGCCAGAGCCGCTCGTTTCACCTGGGGCTTCGTCACGTCCGTTCTCCTTCGCAGGCCCTGCGCGCCGGGAAGCCGGCCGCGGGGCGCTTGAGTTCCTGCATCACCCCGCGCACGCGGTGAGCGCGCGGTCGAGCTTCTCGAGGCCCTCGGCGAGTTCCGCATCGGTCACGGTGAGCGGCGGCAGCACGCGCACGGCGCGCTCGCCTCCGCGCACGAGCAACAGCCCCTGGTCGCGAGCCCCGAGCACCAGTGCGGCGGGCTCGAACGTGCCCGGAGCCAGGTCCACGGCGCGCAGCAGGCCCAGTCCGCGCGCTTCGCGCACGGCCGGGTGCTTGGTGGCGAGTGTCTCGAGCCCGGTCGCGAGCGTGCGCGCGGCGCGCCGCACGCGCTCCAGGAACGCGGGCCGGCGCACCTGCGCCAGCGACCAGCGTGCCGCGGCCGCGCACACCGGATTGCCGCCGAACGTGCAGCCGTGCATGCCGGGCGAGAGGTGCTTCGCCACCTCCTCGGTCATGAGCACGGCCGCGATCGGCAGTCCCGCGCCGAGTGCTTTGCTCATCACCACCAGGTCGGCCTTCAAGTCGAAGTGCTCCTGTGCCAGCAGCCGGCCGGTGCGGCCCATGCCGGTCTGCACCTCGTCCAAGATCAGCAGTGCGCCCAGCGCGGTGCAGCGCGCGCGCAGGGCCTGAAGGAAGTCGCGCGTGCCGGGCACGGCGCCGGACTCGCCCTGCACGCACTCCACGATCACGGCGCACACGTCGCTGTCCAGGACGGCGTCGAGGCCGGCCGCATCGTTGTAGTCGGCGAACCGCACGCCGGGGATGAGCGGCTCGAACGGCTCGCGGTAGGCCGGCTGGTACGTGGCCGAGAGCGCGAAGCCAGTACGGCCGTGGAAGCCACCCTTGAACGCGACGATCGCGCGCCCGGGCAGGCCCAGCCGGTGCGCGCGCGCGCGCGCGAACTTGAGTGCGGTGTCGTTGCCCTCGGTGCCCGAGTTACAGAAGAACACGCGGTCGTAGCCCGTGGCCTCGGTCAGCTCGCGCGCGAGCGCCAGGCCCGGCTGGTGCGCGAACAGGTTCGAGCAGTGGCCGAGCCGTGCCAGCTGCGAGCTGATCGCCTCGGCGAGCCCGCGCGGGGCGTGCCCGAACGCGTTCACGGCGATGCCGCTCGTGAAATCCAGGTACTCGCGCCCACCCGCGTCACGCACGCGCGCACCCTGGCCCTCGGTGAGTTCCAGCCGCGGCAGCGGATAGAGCGGCGCGAACAGGCTCACTTCCTCATGCGCGAGCGCGGGGGCGTCGGGCGCCTGCTGCGCGGGAGCATCCGGCGAGTGCGGCGCGAGGGTCACATTCGTCGCTGCAGCTGCGGCCTTGGCCGCGGGGATCGCGATCGTGTCAGACATGGCTCTCCTCGTGGGCAGCGGGTTCGAGCGGCACGGCGGAACAGGTGGTGGCGACCGCGGTGCCCTGGAGCACGGCGGCGATGGTGCCCGGGCCCTGCCACGCGGCGATGTGCACGCGACGCACGCCCGCCGCGAGCGCGGATTGTGCAGCATGCAGTTTGGGCAGCATCCCGCCCGTGACCTCGGGGTGTTGGAGCGCGAGCGCGAGCGAACCGGGGTCGAGCGAACGCACGACCTGGCCGCCCAACTGGAGGCCGGGCGTGTCGGACAGCAGCAACAGGTCGTGCGCGGGCAGCGCGGCGGCCACCGCGGCCGCGACATCGTCGGCATTCAGGTTCAACAGCGCGCCCGCGCCATCGTCGCCGAGTGAGGCCAGCACGGGCGTGCGCCCCGAGGCCAGCAGTTGCGCGAGCAGCGACGTATCCACGGCCTCCACCGCGCCCACCTCACCCAGCACGGCCGACTCCGGGTGACGGCGCACGCGCACGATGCCGCCATCCAGTGCCGAGAGCCCGACCGCGTCGAGGCCGCGCGCGCGCAGCGCGGCGACCAAGCGCTTGTTCGCGAGGCCGCCCAGGACGGCAACCGCGATCTCGAGCGTGGGCGCATCGGTGACGCGCAGCCCGCCCGCGAAGCGCGCCTCGAGGCCGGCGCGCACGCACCAAGCCGTCACTTCGGCACCGCCTCCGTGGACGACGAGCAGGGCGCGGGCGGAGAGGCCGGCTACTCCAGCATGTCCGACCTCACGCAGCGCGGCGGCACACTCGGAAAGCGCTCCCGGCGCTTCGAGTGCGCGACCACCGAGCTTCACGACGAGCGGCTGCGAGAGGAACTCTCGCGTCGTCGTCGGCGTGTCTCCGTCCCGCACCTGGACGCCTCGCCCGGCCGGCGTCACGCGCCGGCTACTTGGATCGGTCGTCCGCTCATCGGCACCCGCCGCCAGCCCCCCGCCGGGGCGAGTGGAACGCGCGGGGTGGTCGGGAGCGCCCGATGCGCCGTCTTGCTGCATGTTCCCGTCCGCCCCGTTCACCACGGGTTCCCGTGCACCGGCAGGCCCCAACTCTCGGGCCAGCCCAGTGCCAGGTTCAGGTTCTGGATCGCCTGGCCCGCCGCACCCTTCACCAGATTGTCGATGGCCGCGGTCGCGAGCAGCGTGCGATGGCCGTGCACCGTGGTCACTGCCAGGTCGCACCGGTTGGAGGCCTTCACCATCCGCGTCTCGGGCCACGTGCCCGGCGCGAGCACGCGCACGAACGGCTCGTTCGCGAACCGCTCGGCATACGCGGCATGGGCATCTTCCGTGGTGACCGGTCGCGCCAGCGGTGCGACGCAGGTCAGCAAAATGCCGCGCGACATCGGGGCCAACTGCGGCGCGAACGCCACCGGCATGTCCTCGCCGGTGACGCGGCCGAAGTTGCGCGCCATCTCGGGCACGTGCTGGTGCACCTCGCCCACCTTGTAGAACGCCGCTCCGCCATCCAGCTCGACGAACGACGTGCGCAGGCTCGGCGTGCGGCCCGCACCCGACACGCCGGACAGCGCGGTGACCGTGACCGGCCCCGCGAGCCAGTGCGCCTCGAGCGCGGGCAGCAGCGACAGCGTGGCCGCGGTCGGGTAGCAGCCGGGATTGGCGATGCGCGTCGCCCCCGCGAGCGAGTCCCGGAACGCCTCCGGCAGCCCGTACGCATAGCCGCCGCTGCCGTCGCGGAAATCGCTCGACAGGTCCACGACGACGCGCGTCTCTTGGGCGATCGCGGGGTGGTCGTGCGCGAACTGCTTCCACGCACCGTGCGGCAGGCAGGTCACCAGCGTGTCGAACGCGCCGGCCTCGAACAGCCCCGGCAGCGCATCGGGTGCGACCGGCGCGGGCAGCTGCGAGGAGCGCCCATCCACGCCAGCCAGCAACTCGCTCGCCGGACGGCCGGCGAACTCGCGAGAGACGAGTGCTGCGAGCTCGAGGCCGGGATGCTGGAGCGCCAGCCGCACGAACTCCTGCCCGGAGTAGCCCGACGCGCCCAACACGGCGACGCGCGCGGTGCGCCCCGGCGCCGAACCACGCGATGCGGCGACCGGGGCCGCGACCGGCGCGGTCACTTCGCGGCCCCGATGCGGCCGGAGAGGACGTCGAGTTGCTTCCGGAAGCGCTTCGCCGAGGACAGGTCCTCGAGCACGCACAGCACGGTGTCGTCGCCGGCCACGGTTCCCATGAGCCCCTCGAAGCCAGTCAGGTCGATCGCGCGCGCCACGGCACTGGCATGCCCGGGCGGCGTCTTCACGACGGCGAGGTTCTGCGCCACGCGCGTCTCGTTGACGAAGATCTTGAGGTCCAGCATCTGCCGGCCGCGGTCGAGCGCCTCGGTGGCGGGCGTGGGCAGCTCGTACCAGCTGCTGCCGTCGCCGCCCGAGCGCTTGGCGACGCCGAGGCTGCGCAGGTCGCGCGACAACGTGGCCTGCGCGACCTCGATCCCGGCGCGCGACAGACCCTCGGCGAGCTCCTCCTGACTGGAGAAGCGCCGTCCGCTGAGCATCTGCGCGATGGTCGTGAGCCGGCGAGAGCGGGACACGGGACCTCCGGGGCTGGCGGACTGCATAAGTATGCGAGGGGGCGAATAAATACACAGTCTGGGCGCGGCGTGCAAGCGGTTTTTCCCGTGCGCGTTCGGGGGGCTGGGAACCGCGTCTCCGGGCGGGCTGGATTCGCCCCATTGCGTGTCGCCTTCGGGCTCACCCGCTCGGGCGGCTGCTCTTGGCTAGCCCCGGCTCGTGGTGTTGAGGGGTATCTGTCCAGAGAGGACGCTCGCCTCTGGCATCGCCAGCAACGCCGGCCGTCATGTTGCGGCCGGGCGGGACGGTGAGGGGCATGCGGCCCGAGAGGCGCCGCGCAGGGAGCGGAGCCAGGGATGGCGGAGCGACCGAAGCGACGAGCGAGCCGGAGGCAGGATGCCGGAGGCGAGCGTCCTCTCGGGCCGCATGCCCCTCGCCGTGCCGAGCCGGGGCTAGCCAAGAGCAGCCGCCCGAGCGGGTGAGCCCGAAGGCGACACGCAAACAGGCTCACCACGAATCAACGCAACGAACGGGCGAGCCCCACAGCACCACTGGCCGCTCTCGCGCAACCCGCGAGAACGGCCGGTCGGTTCAGCGAGTTCGACTCGGCGAACAACGCAGCCAGCGTGTCAGCGTCCGCCCTTGCCGCCGCCCTGGTGATGGCAACCCGCCTGGCAGACCTTGCGGAACTCTTGGATCTCTTGCACGGCCGCCGCGTGGCGAGCCGCTTCCTGCTTCTTGCAGTCCGAAGACTTGCAGGCCTTCACGTTCGCCACATGCAGTTCGCTCTCTTCGCGCATCTTGTCGTTCGCTGCATGCGAGCACGCGCTGATGCAACTTCCGGCGCCGGTGGGATCCACCTGCGGACGCGTGGCCGAGTCGGTCACCATCTTGCATTGGGTGACCGCCGCCGCCATCAGGATGACGCCGGCCAGGAGCAGGATCCGCGAAGCGCGGTTCGGGACACGGGGTATCGAGGACATTCGCGTACGCCTCCTATCGAGATGTGTGTCCTGTGGTGTGCTGCGTGATCGGGATCGCATCATGGCGGCGGGAATCACCACTCCCACCCGCCGTGTTCTTCATCAATTCCGGTGACTCGACTTCCGAGTAATTCGTTTACAGCCGGTGGGACCAGCCCACGCCCACGCTGGGGCTCTCCAGGTTCAAGAGTGCTGCGCGCACGCGCAGTCCGGCGATCGGGCTGACGCCCACGCCGGCGTTCCATTTCTCGGAATCATATTCCATTTGGGCGCGCAACCAGTGCCAAGGTGCAGTTTCCGCCGCCGCGAACGCGCCGTCGAGTACATATCTTGCCGCCGTGAACGCCCGGAAGCCGTAGCCCGCCGTGACACGGCATTCCCAGCCCACGAGGGCGAACGGCAGCCCGGCCACCGCGTAGGCGGAGTGGAACCGGCCCTGGCCCTGGATATCCTCCACGCCGAGACTCAGCCCCGGGCGGCCGGGAGCGGGCAGCAGAAGCGCCACCCGGGCGCTCGCCATGCGATCCACGTCCACGATCCGGGAGTCCGGCGCGATCTCCTCGAAGCTGTGATAACCGGGCATCCTCGTCCACCGCAACGCGGTCTCGACCCGCGGCAGGAAGCCCAGCGTGGTGTAGTAGACCTGGTTCTCGGAGGTGCCGCGGTGGTCGTACGCCCACTGGCGCGGGACCAGCCCGTAGCCCAGTTCGATGCCGCGGTCCGCCAGCACGCCGGCCCACGGCGTGTGGATGAACCCGGTCATGCCGGTGAACGACACCCAGTCGCCTCGCCTCGCCGCCGCGTCCGGTCCCGGCCGGCCGAGCGTGGCCTCGTACCGGTCACGGCCGTCCTCGAGCGACGTCCGGTTGAGCTGGCGCAGGTAGTCCTCGCGCGAGGCCACGCCGCTCACGAACGTCCCGAACGTCACGTCCTGGTCGCGGAACTCGAGCCCGAACCGAGGCGCGGGCTGCACGCGCAACGTGTTGCCGCTGGCCCGCTTCATCGGCGGGATGGGCACGCTCAGGCGGAGGCCGTAGAAGTTCAGGCCGTCCGTGCGCTGGAGGAAGTACGCCACGTCCACGTCGTCGAAGGAGCGCCGTAGCTCCAACTCGGCGCCCTGGTCGCCGTGCAGGAACTGCCCGCCGCGCGCCTTGATCGCCACGTCGGCCACCGGCGGCCGGTACGTCACGCCAGCGAAGCCGCTGGTCCGGTCGAGCGCCGAGTAGTAGGTGCCTTGATCTGCGAACACGAGCAGGCCCGTGCGGTCGACCTGCGCGTCGAGCAGCCAATCCCCGCCGTGCAGGGGCCGCGCCACACCCGCCGACACCCCCCAGCGGCTGTCGCCGAAGTAGCCGCCCGAGCCCGAGACCAGGGCGAATCCCGGGATCCAGCCGAACTGGTCCAGGCTCGCCTGGCTCCACCGGACACCGTTCAGTTCCTCGGTCAGGTCGTTGCTGGGCAGGTCGCTCGACAGGGGGATGGCCACCCCGAGGCGAGTGCGCGCGCCGGGCCAGGGATTGAGCAGCAGTCGCAGTTCGAGCTGGGTGCGGATCTGGAGCGGGTTGTAGATATTGCCCAGGCGGTAGTCCACGAGCGCGCCCAGGTCCAGGTCCGCTCGCGCGAACGTGGCCGAACGCAGCCTGCCTGAGGGTGCGCGCGGGAAATCGCTGTCGCTCGGGTACCGGATGCGGAACGACCCGGAGCTTCCTTCCTCCGGGGACTCGAGTGCAGCGACGATCATGCCCAGCCGGCGTTCGCCGGCCACGATCGGCGCTTCCGCTGCCGTGCGCGCGCGTGCAAGCGCTTCCACGCTCCTGCGATAGCGGCGGTTCTCGTAGGCGACCTGGATGCCGGGGCCGGTCTGGACCGTGACGTTCTCGAAGCCCGCCTCGATCAGTGCGCGTTCGACCGAGTCCACCGTGGGCCGCTCGGGCGCGGGCGCGGCATCCGTGACCGACCAGGTCGCCCTGGCCGAGTCCGGCGCGGGCGAAGGCTGGGCGAGGGCGTCCGCGCTGGCGGGTTCGGCCTGCGGCACGGTTCGGTGCGCGTGCACCAGCGGCTCGCCAACGCGAACGTATTCACGTTCACCGGCGGAAGAAGGGTCGCCTGTGGCCCCGGCCGCGACCAGCGCGGCAAAGACCATGGCGAAGCGGGCTCGAACAGGCTGGAGCACGGCGAGCAATTCCCTTCGCACGCAGCCGATGTCACCCCGGGATGGAAGAGGGCTGGGGAGCGGGTCCCGGGTGCCAATGAATCTACTGGGAGAACGCTAGCATCCGACCTCGCGGCCCGCTAGCGGAATCATACTCCCGATCTGTATTGGCGCGGCCTTTCCCAGGGTGCGGACCCACCCAGTCAGCTAGGCGCCGGAGCCGCCGCGGCACACGCACCCGGGCGGTGCAGGGGTGCATCTGGCGCCGGTTCCCTCCCGAGCCACGCACCCGGAAGTCGAAGGCGCACACCGCGTCGCGGATGCGGCCGCGTCGCGGTGTGCGCCGCGGATCACCTGACGACGGCGACCTTCATGCTGCGCACTTCCAGGCCGCGGCTCAGGCGCAACAGGTACACGCCGGGCCTCACCGCGCGGCGCTCGAGCAGCGTCACCTGGTGGCGGCCGGCGGAGAACTCGGCCAGATCGCGGCTCGCGACCCGGCGTCCCGCCAGGTCGATCAGCTCGATCGTCCCGCCGGAACCACCCGTCGGCAGCGCGAAGGACACCGTCAGGTCCTGGCGTGCCGGGTTCGGCCACGCGCCCAGCAGAGCCAGCCGGGGCACGTCGTCGCCCACGGCGAGCGTGGACTCGTCCACCAGCTCGAAGTCCGCATCGCTCGCGTCGGAGAACTGTTCGGCATGGCTGTCCACCACACGGATCCGCGCGTGCGTCGTGTACGGACCGGTCGCGGTCCACGCGAGGCTCGTACCCGTGAGCCCCGCCGCCACCGTGCGCCAGTTCGTGCCGCCGTCGGTCGAGAGCTGCACGTTCACCTTCATCACACCCGGACCCTTCGTCCACGTGAGCGTGTGTTCCGTAGCGCCGATCCACGACTCTCCACCGTTGGGCGCGGTCACCACGATCGCGCTCGACAGCGTCCCGGCGCAGCCCGCCAGCTGGCGCGTCACGTTCAGCGACGTGCGATTGCAGGCGAGCAAGTCGGGCGTGCCGTCTTCGTTGAAGTCATTCACCGCGATCGACGACGTGCCGTTGCCGCCGGTGGTGAAGAGCTGTGCGGTCTCGAACGTGCCATCGCCACGGCCGAGCATCACCGAGGTGCCCGGCGCGCCGGTGTTGGTGGCCACGACCAGGTCGGGGCGGCCGTCGTGGTCGAAGTCCGCGACCGCCACGGCGTTCGGCCCGCTGCCGGACGTGGCGTTGATCGCCGCTGCGAACGTGCCATCCGGCGCGCCTGCCGTACCGTTGCCGAGCAGCACGCTCACCGTGTTGGTGGACGTGTTGCACACGGCCAGGTCCGTGACACCGTCCATGTCGAAATCGCCGGTGGCCATGTGATGGGGCACCGGCCCGGTCGCGACGTTGGGGCCCTGCGTGAACGTGCCGTTGCCGCGGCCACCGGTGCCGTTGCCGTAGAGCAGCCGCACGCCGATGCCGGATACGGCGAGGTCGGGGATGCCGTCGCCATTCCAGTCGCCGGCGATCACGTTGCGGGTCAGGCCGCCGGTGTCGAGACTCACCGGCGCGGCGAACGTGCCGTTCGGCACGCCGGCGCTGCCCTGGCCGAGCAGCAGCGAGACGGACGAGAAGTCGCCCGCGATGACGAGGTCGTCGATGCCGTCCTCGTTCACATCGGCTGCGATCAGGCCGGTGGGCGAGTACCCGAGCGAGGCGACGAGGCTCGCGGCAGCGAACGTGCCGTTGCCGACACCGGCCGCGCCCTGGCCCAGGTGCAGGTAGAGCGCGTTGGGTTCCTGGCCGCCCACGACCGCGTCGAGGATGCCGTCACCGTTGGCGTCGAGCACGGCGAGGCAGGCGGGCATCGTGCCCGTGGCCACGTTGGCCGGGGCCGCGAACGAGCCGCTGCCCACCCCGCCCGCGCCCTGTCCGAGCAGCGTGACAAGATTGCCGCCGCCGGTCGTGACCAGGGCCACGTCCTGGATGCCGTCCTCATTGAAGTCGGCGCTGAGGGCGGCGGTCGGCTGCGAGCCCACCGCGACCGTGGGCGCGCTCGCGAATGCGCAGGCGATCCCCTTGACCTCGCCGCTCGTGGCGGAGGAGTCGGACGCCCGGATGCTGCGGATCCGGTAGTAGTAGGTACCCAGCCCATCCGAGTCGAACGGGGAGGTGAGGCTGGATCCGAGGTAGCCCGAACCCAGGTCGGTGGGGAACCGGCTGCGATAGACGCTGTAGCGGATCACGCCCGAAGAGGGGCTGTTGGTCCAGGTCAGCCGCACTCCGGCGGGGATGGTGGTGGCGATCGGATTGCGCGGCGGCGCCGGCGTCGGGAAGTTCCCGCAACCCGAGATGAGCGCCCGCATCCGCGACACGCACACCGTATGGAACTCCAGCCGGATGCCGTTCGCGACGCCGGAGATCAGGTGGCAGTAGCTCATGATGGTGCCCTTGTTGGGCGGCAGGTGCGGCGAATAGGACGCGCACGCGCCCTCGGCGGTCTCGCACGAGTCGAGCGTGCCCGACGGCACGCGGCCCTCGGCTGCCCACGTGCAGCTGTGCGTGTGCGGCGAGCCGCAATTGTGGCCCATCTCATGCGCGATCACGTTGACGTCCCACGTGCTCGTGAACGTCGGGTAGGAATACACCGCGTCGATCGCACTCACGCCGTAGCCATTGCCGCTGCAGACGGCATCCAGGTACGCGATACCGCCGCCAAGACTGCGGCCCGAGATCAGGTGCTGAAGGTGCGAGGAGATGCCGCCGTTGTTCGCGAGCCAGTAGGAGCGGAACTCCGGGAGCTGCGCGCTGGTGTTGGCCGCGGTGTACGGATCGCTCGTCGTGGTCCAGAAGTGCAGGTAGACGATGGGCATCGAGAGTTCGAGGTCGCGCTCGTAGATCAGGTTCACGGTGCCGAGCACGGTCTGGACATACGCGGTCACGGCTGCGAGATTGGAACCGAACTTGTTGCCATAGAGCTCGTAGTCGCAGTCCACGGCCAGGTTGACCTCGAACCGAGCGCCGTTGAGCTGGGCGCTGTTCGGCGTGGCCATGCGGCCGTCGGGCGAGGCGGGCAGCGTGCGCATGCCCAGCTCGGCCGCGTTCTCGTCGGTGACGCCGCACACGAACCTCCGCGCCGAGGCGGCGAGCGAACCCTCGGGGGCGAACGCGTGCACTCCCGTGCCGCGCGTGCCGGCCGCCACCGGCAGGGCCGGCGACAGCGTCCAGCGCCGAGCACCCTGCTCGACCGCACCGAACAACCCGGCTTCGCCCATGGACACCACGGCCCAACTCTGCTCGTCGCCGGCCACGTGGCCGCGATAGAGCGTGAGGTCGGGACGATACTCATGACGGCCCTGGTCGTCGGTGTAGGTGACGCCGACACCCTGGGCCAGCAGCGTGTAGGGCTCGAGCTCCAGCTCGACGGTGGCACCGTCTTCGGCCGGGATCGCGAGCCGCCCGCCGCCCGCGGCGCGGAACGCCGCCATCGCGCCCTCGTCCACCGACATCAGCGTGGCGGTGGGCTCGGCGGCGTCGAGCAGGCCGGCGGCGTCGGGCGAAGCGACCCGCGTGCGCGTGATGGCTCGCGCGGCGACCGGGTCGAGACGGGTGAACACGTCCGCGGCGGCAGCCGGAGCGGCGAACGTGAGCGCGGCGAGGAACAGGAGGGTGGCGCGGGGCATCGGCGAACGCATGCAAGGGCCTCGAAGGGTGTCGGTGCGATGAGGTGTGGGCGACTCGCCCGCGCGCGGCGTCCGGGGAGCGGCGGGCGCCGGCCGGGTGGACCGGGGCCCTAAGTCTAATGGGAACACGGCCTCAGCGCACACCTCAGACTTGGGCCAGCGGGCGTGGACTGCCCTGCGCGAGTGGCCCGGCGGCCGTCCTGCCCGCGGCGGCCCAGCGACATGGCCCTGAGGTCGGTCAGGTCACCGCACGAAGTGGACCCGGGTCGCCGTGTCCCGGCCGGCCTGCTTCAACCGGAGGAAGTAGAGCCCCTGGCCCAGACCGGAATCCACCTTGAACGTCACCGTGTGCGGGCCCATGCCCAGGTTCACGGCCTGCCGTTCGAGGGCACGACCCGCGATGTCGTAGAGGACCAACTCGGCCGGTTCGTTGGTCGCGAGCGAGATGTTCACGAGGAACGACGTCGTCGTGACCGGGTACGGATCCGGCCGGCTGATGGACAGGGGGAACGAGCTCGACACGAACACGCTCACCTGGCCGTAGAAGATCTCGACGCCACTCACGAACCGGCCGAGCCGGTACGTGTAGCCATGGCCGGTCGTCACCGTGGTGTCGGTGTGCGTGAGCAGGCCGGCGGCATCGAACTGCACCACCTCGCGGTACTCGAACGCGCCGTTGTCGGTCGAGCGGTAGAGCCGCATGGTGAGCGTGTCGGCCGGCTGCGTGGACCAGTCGATCGAGACCTGCTTGTTGGTCAGGCGCACGGTCTCGAACGACACCTGCGCGCCATTGGGGATGAGCGGGACGCGCGCGGCGAACACGTCCGGGTTGCCGCGGCGGGTGTCGGTCCAGCACGGCCACACGAACGCGTTGTTCGCGAACAGCGAGATGTAGTCGCCCTGGTTGGGCTCGATGTTGCTCGGCACGCCGGTCCAGGTGGACAGCGTGTCCGTGACCGCGCCGAGCGTGGTCCAGGTCGCGCCGCCGTCGCCCGAGCGCGCGAGGTACACGTGCGACTGGCCGCCGTTGGTGGCGGGCGCGGCGTCGTGGAAGTCGTACCAGGCGGAGTACAGCCCGCCGTCGGGTGCAATGGCCAGTTCGGGCAGCCAGTTGTCGAAGCCCGGCGGATCCTCGTTGACGCGCACCGGGTTGCTCCAGGTCAGGCCGTCGGGTGACGAGCCGACGAACACGTCGCGCTGGTCGCGACCGCGTTCACCCGCCTGGTCGGCGAGCGTGGTCTGGAGCCGGTAGCCGCCGGTGCCGGTGCGCGACCGGACCTCCAGGTAATAGGTGCCTGTCACCGGTGCGGTGAACATCCAGCCGGAGGGCGCGCCGCTGGGTGGATTCACGGACGCGTCGAACGTGGTGAACGTGAGCCGTGTGACGCCATCGCCCGCGAGCAGGCGCAGCGTCAGCTCATTGCCGAACGCCGTCGAGTCCGCGGCGGCGATCAGGTGCTGGCCGCCGATGAGCGGCAGCGCGAACATGTCGACGTCCGAGACGGCCGTGATGTTGCCGCGCAGGGTCTGGTCGAGCGTGGCCGGCGTGGCGTTGAGCGCGTTGTTGTTGGGCTCCACCTCGGACTTGTTGCCCGCTCCGCCCAGCCCGCCGATGTCGTCCAGCCAGTTGATGGACTCCGACCACGTCAGGTACAGCCGGCCACGGTTGGGCCCATGGCTGCGGTCCACGGCGACCCCCGGGAAGTGCACGCCGAGCGGCCGGTTGAACGCCGGCGCACCGGTGCCGAAGTTGGTGAACAGCGTCACCGCGGTGGCGGGAGCGCTGAACGACACGCCGCTGTTGGTCGAGCGCAGGACGCGGTAGAAGTCGGCCTCGCCTTGCCCGATCAGGTAGTAGACCACGTACAAGCGGCCGTCCCCGTCCACGACCGGACGCGACCCCTGCACCCAGCCGTTCTCGGTGCTGGTGTTGAGCGAGATCCGCTGTGGCGCGGAGAACGACGACAACGCGCTGTCGGCCCACTGGAACTCGATCAACGAGAAGCCGTTCGGGAACCGGGAGTACGTCAGGAACACGCGGTGGCTGACGGAGTCGGCGACCAGCCACTGCTTGTCGTGGAAGTCGGCGAACCAGTCCCCGCTGTGCGTGATGACGGGCACGCCCCATGCGACGGTCGAGCCGCTCCAGCGGCCCTTCACCACGGCGACGCCGCTCTGCGGAGCGCCGGAGGCGCTGAACTCGCACAACGCCGAGAAGTAGAACGCGCCCGTCTTCTCGTTCACCGCCAGCACCGGGTCGCTGGTCCACACGAAGTTGGGGACGCCTCCGGGACTCGGGAAGTCGCCCTGGTCGGTCCACGTGAGGCCGCCATCCAGCGAGGTCGCCCAGCCCTGGGAGTCGCCGCCGGTGACGAAGCCCTGGCCGTCATTCCAAGCCGCGACCATGTGGTCGCCGAACGCCACGATGGACGTCTCGCTCTGGCCCGCGGCCACGTCGTCACCCGCGCGGTTGTTGATCAGCCGATTGCTCGGGGGCGTGATGGCGAACCGGCCGACGTCGCGCCACGGGCGCGGTCGGGTCTGCGGATCGTTGAACGTGGATTCCAGATCTTCGGGGCGCGCGGGCCGCGCCGATTGCCCACTGGAACGCAGCGTGGACTGTCCGCTGCGCTTGAGCTTCCGGGCCTGCTCTCTGAGCTTCGCCTGGCGCTGCTCGAACCTCTCCTTGTGCTCGAGGCGCTCTTCGGACATGCGCTTGGCATAGCCCGTCTTCCATGCGTGCACGGCCGCTTCCTGCTGGGCCTGGCCTCCGGGCAGCACCGGTTCCTGCGCGAGGGACAGCGCGGGCAGCAGCAGCGTGACGAGCAATGCCGCGAGCAGCCGGGCGCGGCGACGAGGGGCCACGATCATGTTGCGAGCTCTCCAATGTGGGGTGCCGCGCGGCATCTCGAAGGCTATCCGAAGGCCGCGGGACTGTCGCGCGGAAGCGGGACGCGACGGACTCGAGGCACCCCCCAAGGGGGGGCAGGGCAGCCAAGGTAGGGGGACGATTGTAGGGCCAACTCGCCGGGAGGGCACGCGGGCCGCTCGGGCGGCCCGCGGCGCCGGTCCTCTTCTTATAAGAGGAGCACCGCGCGGCTCGGGGGACCCGGGGAGCGCGGGGCGCGTGGCCTTACTGCACGCGCACCCGGAACGTCACCGTGCCGCTGGCGCCGGGTTCCAGCGCGCCGGCCAGTGCCCACTGGAGCGCGCCGGTCCCGCCGGCGGCGGGCTGTGTGAGCGTGCAGCCGGTGATGCCACCGCTCGCCGCGGCACAGCTGGCCGAATCGAACGTGGTCCAGGGGGGCGTGGCGTCCCGGATGACGATGTTGGCGAGCGGCACGCTGCCGGGGTTCACGTAGGTGATGGTGTAGATGAGGAATCCTCCCGGCGAGGTGACCGGCTGGTCCACGCTCTTGGCGATCACGAGACCGTTCGCGAGCGTGAGCGTGGTGACGTCCTCCAGCGACTGGCTGCCGGTCAGTGCGGGCGAAGCGTTGTCGTAGGTGAAGCTCGCCGTGAGCGTGGCCGTCTCGAGCGAGCCCGCGGCCGCGCCGAGCGGAGCCTGATGGCGCGCAATCACGCACATGGACTGCCCGGCATCGAGCGTGACGGGGCCCGCGAGCGGCGGCTCGCCCGACTCGAGCGCGCCGTCGCAATCGAGATCGCGCCACAGCGTGAGCCCCCATCCCGGCACCGCCGGCGCCGGCGTGGTCACCGCGCCGAAGCTCACGGTGCTGCGGCTGGCGGCGGTGAACGTGTGGCGATGGAACGCGGCCGTGCCGCCCGGCACGCCCAGTGCGCTCGGCGCCGCCCACAGGTGGGGCGGCACGTCGCCGAACGCGAGCGCCGAGACCACCACGCCGCTCGCCGCGGTGAACGCGATCAGGTCGGCGGCGCGGTCATAACTTCCCAGCGAGGTGCCGGGATCGGCTCCGGTCGAGAGCCAGCCGCTGGCATTCGTCGCCTGCACGCCCACCGGGCCCGCCGCCGCATGCGGCAACCACAGCGCGAATGCACCCGAAGCGTCGGTGAGCATGGAGTCGCACGCACCGCTCGCACACGCCGTGCTCACCAGCCGAACGCGCCGTCCGCTCAACAGGGCTTCGTCGGACTGCCTGGTACCGTCATTCGCCACGCCGCCGCCCGCGCCGTCGTCGCGGAACACGCTGCCGTCGATCCGGCCGCCGTGCCAGAGACCGAAGTCCTGCCCGGTCACGTCGGTGGCGTTCACGCTCGCGAGCAGCGAACCGCCCGCGTTGCGCGTGCCGATCCAGTCGGCGGGCAGGTGCGGCGAGATGTCACTGGGGTCGTTCGTGTCGTCCAGCACCACGGTCCAGGTGCCGGCCGAGACGAACGAGAACAGGTAGGTACCGGCTCCCGAGAGCGGTGCGACCTGCGTGGCCGTGGGACTTCCCGCGGCCACGAGCTTGGCCCACAGCGCCAGCGCGCTCGCAGGTTCGCCGGCGTCGCGCTGCGCGTCGTGGTCCAGGTCCTGGAACACGAGGCCCGACACGCTGACACCGGTGGCGACCAGCACGCGACCGGAGAACTCGGACGTGCCAGTTGCCGCGAGCGTGGCGGTGGACGTGAGTGCCACGCCCGAGGCGACGCCCGCGGGAACGGGCAGCGTGAAGCGGAAGCGGTTCGTGGCGTCACTGCCCTGGTTCAGGCCGTTCACGGGCGGCGCGTACGCCGTCGAGCCCGCGTCGAGATCGGCGGGAGAGCCCTCGGTGAACGTGCCCAGCCAGGTGAGGCCCTCGCCGAACCCGCTGGGGTCGCCGTCGCTCACGTACAACTCGATCGTCACACCGGGACGCGCCCAGCCGCTCAGGCTGAACTGGCCGTTGCCGAGGATGGCGCTCTCGAGCACGGGGAAGTTGACCAGCGCGTTGCCGCCCGCATCGGCATCGCCGGCATCGTTGCGCGTGACGTAGGGCGCGGTGCCGGAAGCCGGCTGATCGCCCGGGGCTTGCAGATCGATACCGATCTGGCCGGAAGCACCCCCGCCCCCGGTCGCGCTCACGCTGCCGTTTGCCGAGAACGCATTGCGGCTGATCGTCCATCCGGTCGCGCCCGCCACCACCTGTGCGCCGGCGCCGAAGTTGGCGTTCAACACGCAGCGCGCGATCGTGCCGCCGGGCCCGCCCAGTCGCGCACCCGCGGTGACACCATTCCCGGCGCGACCGTTGCTGCGCAGCGTCACGTTCGTGAGCGCCACACCACCGGTGGCGGTCAGCGCGTCCAGGCCGGCACCGTCGCCGCCCTGCACCAGCGTGCGCGTCATCGTGAAGCCACCGCTTGCGGCCAGGACCACCTGACCGAGGGCACCGTTGCCCGAGGTGTTCGAGACCAGCGCGCAGCCGTCCACCTGCCAGTTCTGCGACGCCGCCGTGAGCGCGATCGCGCTGCCGCTGCCGAAGCCCATGAGGCAATCGCGGATCGCGCCGTCATCCGCACCCAGCACGCGCACGTGGTCGGCGCTCGCGCGCAGTCCCGCACCCGGGTCGGCGAACGAGGTCGCGAACGCACCGAGCACGAGCCGATCGAGCAGCACTCGGTGTGAGGAGGCTCCCACGCGCACGAGCGCGCTGGCGTCGCTGCCCGCCGCCGTGCCGATGCCGAGCACCGCCATGCGCGACAGGGCCACGTCGGGGGCCTGGATGTCGAACCCGATGGCGATCCCGGGCGTACTGCGCAGCTCCAGTTCGGGGCCGCCCAACGGCGAGATCGCGAGCCCATCCACGCCCGCGGTGAGCCCGCCGCCCAACGTGGCCGGGTTCGTGTTGCCCACGTTCGCGGACTGCGTGCCGCCGTCCACGCGCGTCGCCGCGCCCGTGACCGCCGGCAGCGCGCCCTGGAGCGTGATGCGCGCGACACCGCCCGTGAGCGCGTTCGCGAGCCCCGCCCGCAGGCCCGGGTGGGCGGCGCCATCGGG
>Ga0075419_10000843_pt1 | contig 19690 bp, 19 predicted proteins | sample SoiMetdeltSBSDD3_FD_76900 | JGI IMG/M metagenome (GOLD analysis project Ga0075419, IMG submission 76900) | Bulk soil microbial communities from a Populus tree surrounding site in Tennessee, USA - Soil MetaG P. deltoides SBSDD3 | ecosystem: Environmental > Terrestrial > Soil > Tree plantation... | reverse complement strand
CTGCCGCGCGAGGTGCGCGGCCGTGGCCAGCCCGATCCCACTGCTGGTGCCGGTGACGAGCGCGACGGTCATGCGGGACCTCCTCCGGACCCCAGCAGACTACACCGGCTCCGGTGATACCATCTACGGGATGGCCGAGGCAGAGAAGCCGAGCCACTTCATCCGCGAGATCATCCTGGAGCACAACCGCTCCGGCCGCTTCGGCGGCCGCGTGGTCACGCGCTTTCCGCCCGAGCCCAACGGGTTCCTGCACATCGGCCACGCCAAGGCGATCACGATCGACTTCGGGGTGGCGGCGGAGTTCGGCGGCCGCTGTCACCTGCGCTTCGACGACACCAACCCCACCAAGGAGAGCCAGGAGTACGTCGAGGCGATCATGCGCGACATCCGCTGGCTCGGCTTCGACTGGGGCCAGCACCTCTACCACGCCAGCGACTACTTCGAGCAGCTCTACCGGTGGGCCGAGCAGCTCATCGAGGCCGGCAAGGCCTACGTGGACGACCTCACCGGCGACGAGATCCGCGAGTACCGGGGCACGCTCACCGAGCCCGGGCGCCCCTCGCCGTTCCGCGACCGGTCGGTCGCCGAGAACCTCGACCTCTTCCGCCGCATGCGGGCGGGCGAGTTCGAGGACGGCGCCAAGACGCTGCGCGCCAAGATCGACATGGCCTCGCCGAACATGAACCTGCGCGACCCGGTCATGTACCGCATCCGCAAGGCCAGCCACCAGCGCACCGGCGACGCCTGGTGCATCTACCCGATGTACGACTGGGCCCACGGCCAGTCGGACTCGATCGAGGGCGTGACGCACTCGATGTGCTCGCTGGAGTACGAGGACCACCGGCCGCTCTACGACTGGTACCTCGACGCCCTCGGCATCTTCCACCCGCAGCAGATCGAGTTCGCGCGGCTGAACCTGAGCCACACCGTCATGAGCAAGCGCAAGCTGCTGCAGCTGGTCGAGAGCGGCCACGTCCGCGGCTGGGACGACCCGCGGATGCCGACGCTGGCCGGCCTGCGCCGCCGCGGCTACACGCCGCCGGCGCTCCGCGACTTCGCCGAGCGGGTCGGCGTCACCAAGGCCGCCAACGTCGTCGAGCTCGCCTACCTCGAGCACTGCCTGCGCGAGGATCTCAACCGGCGCGCCGAGCGGCGCCTGGCCGTGCTGCGGCCGCTGCGGCTGGTCATCGAGAACTACCCGGCCGGCCAGGTCGAGGAGTTCGAGGCGACCAACAACCCCGAGGACCCGGCGGCGGGGACCCGGAAGGTGCCGTTCTCCCGCGAGCTCTACATCGAGCAGGACGACTTCCGCGACCCGGCGCCGCCGAAGTACTTCCGCCTGTCGCCCGGCGCCGAGGTGCGCCTGCGCTACGCCTACATCGTCACCTGCACCGGCGTCACCAAGGACGCCGCGGGCCGGGTCACCGAGGTGCGCTGCACCTACGACCCCGGGTCGCGCGGGGGCGACAGCCGGGGCCGGAAGGTGAAAGGCACGATCCACTGGGTCTCGGCCTCCCACGCCGTCGACGCCGAGGTGCGTCTCTACGACACGCTGTTCACGGTGGCCCGGCCCGACGACGCCGAGGACTACGCCGCCGTGCTGAATCCCGCCTCGCTGCAGGTCGTGGCCGGCGCCAAGGTCGAACCGGCCCTGGCCGGAGTCGCCCCGGAGACCCGCGTGCAGTTCGAGCGGACCGGCTACTTCGTCGCCGACTGGCACGACCACACGCCGACCCGACCCGTGTTCAACCGCGCCGTCGGGCTGCGCGACACCTGGGCCAAGATCGAGAAAAGCGGCGCCTGACGCGACCGTGCGAATCGTCGACATCCGCGAACGATCCGTCCCGATCTCCCGGTACGCGGATCTCGCGCTCCCGTCGGGCGGCCTCACGACCAGCGTCGTGGCCGTCGTCACCGACGTCGTCCGCGGCGGCCGGCCGGTGGTCGGCTACGGCTTCGCCTCGATGGGCCGCTACGCCCAGAGCGGCCTCATCCGCGAGCGCTTCGCCCCGCGGCTGCTGAGCGCGCGCGAGGAGGAGATCATCGACGCCGACGGCCGCAACGTCGACCCGCTCCGCGCGTGGACGGTCATGATGGCCGGCGAGAAGCGGGGCGGCCACGGCGAGCGGTGCGTGGCCGTCGGCACCCTCGACATGGCGCTGTGGGACGCCGCCGCCAAGATCGCCGGGCTCCCCCTGAACCGGTTCCTGGCCGGCCGGTTCGGTCAGGGGCCGGAGCCGGCCGTGTGCGTGTACGCCGGGGGCGGCTATCCGTATCCCGGCGACGAGATCGGCCGGCTGACGGACGAGCTGCGGCGCATGCTGGACCGCGGCTACACGCGCGCGAAGATCAAGATCGGCGCGGCGCCCCTGGGCGAGGACCTGCGGCGGGTCGACGCCGCCGTGAAGGTGCTCCGCCGGCCGGACCATCTGGCCGTCGACGCGATGAACGTCTACGACCGGGAGGCCGCGCTCAAGGCGGCCCGGGCGCTGGCGCCCTACGGGCTGTGGTGGTTCGAGGACGTGTGCGCGCCGCTCGACTTCGACACGCACGCCGCCGTGGTGACCGCCTACGGCGGCCGCGTCGCCGCCGGCGAAGCGCTGTTCTCGTCCGACGAGGCCAAGCTCCTGGATCGCCACGGAGGCCTCCGGCGCGAGCGCGACGTCCTGCTGTTCGACCCGGTGCACTGCTACGGGCTCACCGGCTTCCTCGAGATCGTCGACGTGCTGGAGGTGCGCGGCTGGTCGCGGACGGCATTCTGGCCGCACGGCGGCCACCCGTTCACCCTGCACGTCGTCAGCGGGCTCGGGCTGGGCGGCGCCGAGGTGAACCCGTTCTGCTTCGCCCCGTTCGGCGGGCTCCACGACGACGTCGAGGTCGTGAGCGGCGGCGCCCGGCCGGCCGACGCGCCCGGCATCGGCTGGGAGTCCAAGGCCGACGCGTGGCGGCTGTTCAGCGCGCTGGGGGAGGCGAGCCCCTAGAATCGTCGAGGATCGGCGCGCCGCCCGCTAGAACACCGCGAGGGGGTTGGCCGGCGAGCCGGTGCCGCCGACGACCGGCAGGGGCGAGATGACCAGCATGAACTCGTCGCGCCCCTCCTCGATGCACGTCTTCGAGAGCGGCTCCAGCAGCGCGTTGTCCAGCAGGGCCACGCCGTAGGCGAAGATGGCGGCGTGCACCGCCCACGGCACGTCGTAGCCGATGGGCAGGTGGTCGAGCATGTCCCACACCAGCACGCTCACGTCGTGGTCGCGCAGGAACGGCAAACAGGAGATGTGCAGCCCGGGGCGGGCGGGGGGCGTCGGGCCGTACGGCTTGCTGTAAGGGCGCTCGGGGTCCCGGGCCTGCCACGCCTCCCGGCCCGCGTACACGCAGACCGCGTCGCCGGGCTCCAGCCGGATGTTGCGCTCGACGAGGATGTCCTCCAGCTCCCAGCCGTGCACCGGCGTCTCCTCGGTCACGCACGGGGTTTCGCGGTGGCGCGGCACGTCGAGCATGACGCCGCGGGTGACGATGCCGTCCTGCCAGTGCTCGATCGAGCCGAACCGCGCGCCCTCGAACGTGATCTCCTTCTTCGGATCACGGCCGTTCCACATGGCCTCCTCGTCCCAGGTGTGGCAGAGCGCGTCGATGTGCGTGGAGGCGACGCCGTGATAGTAGATGCCGTAGTAGTCCGCCGAGAAGCCGCCCTTGCCGCGCACGCTCGTCTTCATGAAGTGATGGGCCGGGAACACGTTGTTCGGGCCCGGCTCCTTGGGGAACGGGCGGCTGAGCGAGACGCTGCGCCCGCTGCGTACCAGCCGCGCTGCCGCCACCCGCTTGGCCGGCGTCACGAGGTTGAGCGCGCCCTTCTGATCGTCCGCTCCCCAGCGCCCCCAGTTGCGGCGCTCGCGGATCCAGCCCAGGACTTCCTTCTCGGATGGCAGCGGGCGTTCGGGCATCGTGGCCTCCCGGTGTGTGATGGCGCGGGTATGGTACCAGCGACCCGGACGCGGCGGCTGCGGGCGTCGGCGGCGGGTTGAGCGGCGCGCCGGCGCCGCGGATAATGGCGCTCGTGGACGCCGCCGACCTGCGGACCTTCGAGACGGTCGCCCGGCTCGGCAGCATGAGCCGCGCCGCCACCGAGCTGCACACCGTGCAGTCCAACGTGACCGCGAGGGTCCGGGTGCTGGAGCAGGAGCTCGGCGCCGCGCTGTTCGAGCGTCACAGCCGGGGCGTGAGCCTCACTGCCGCTGGCGAGCGCCTGCTGCCCTACGCGGTCCGCCTCCGCCACCTGCTCGACGACGCGCGCCGGGCGGTGGACGACGACGGCGCCCCCCGCGGCTCGCTGACGATCGGCACGCTGGAGACGACCGCCGCCATGCGGCTGTCACCGCTGCTCGCCACCTACCTGGCCAAGCACCCGCAGGTCGATCTCGTGCTGCGGACAGGGACGACCTGCGAGCTGGTGGAGGCCGTGCTGGAGCACCGGCTGGAAGGCGCCTTCGTGTGCGGCCCCGTCGAGCATGCCGACCTGGAGGCCGAGGCGATCTTCCGCGAGGAGCTGGTGGTCCTCGCGGCGCGCTCGGGCCGCGCCCTGGACGACCTGCTGCGCCTGAGCGAGCTGAAGCTGATCGTGCTCCGGGCCGGCTGCTCGTACCGGCAGCGCCTCGAAGCCATCCTGGCCTCTCGTGGCGTGGTCGGCGCGCGGGTCCTCGAGTTCGGGACGTTGGAGGCCATCCTCGGCTGCGTGGCCGCCGGCATGGGCATCACGCTGCTGCCGCGCAGCATCGTCGGCCCCTCCCGTCGCGGCGACGAGGTGGCGGTCCACGGGCTGCCGGCTGCCGAGGCGCAGGTGGAGACGCTGTTCGTGCGCCGGCGCGGCGCGTTCCTGTCGAGCGCCGCGGCCGCCTTCCTGGCGATGGTGCGCCCCGAGCCGGGGCCCCGGCCCGCATCACCCCGCGCGATAGCTCGTATCACGGCAAATCGGTAGTCACCGACGGCGGTCCGCCCTACCCTCCGTCCGGAGGTGACCCATGCCCATCGAGACGATGCTCATGCGCCGGCTCGGACTGCGCCAGCCGATCGTCCAGGCGCCGCTGGCCGGCGGCGGCGACACGCCGGCGCTGGTGGCCGCCGTCAGCGAGGCGGGCGCCCTCGGCTTCATCGGCGGCGCGTACCTGACGCGCCCCCAGATCGCCGAGGCCGCCCGCGCGGTCCGCGACCGGACGGGCCGCCCATTCGGCGTCAACCTCTTCGTTCCCCCGCCGGCTGCCGGACCGCCGGCCGACGGCCGGCTCGCCGTCGCCCGCGTCGCGCCGTACTGCGCCGAGCTCGGTTTGGCCGCGCCGAGCCTGCCCGGACCGGCCGCCGACACGTTCGACGATCAGCTCGCCGCCGCGCTGGACAGCGGCGCCGCCGTCTTCAGCTTCACGCTCGGCGTCCTGCCGGCGGGGGCCGTCGCCGCCGTGAAGGACCGCGGCATGTTCCTGATGGGGACGGCGACGACGGTCGACGAGGCCGTCGCGCTGGAGCGCGCCGGCGTCGACGCGATCGTGGCCCAAGGCAGCGAGGCCGGGGGGCATCGGGCGACGTTCGGCGGCGACTTCCAGGCCGGCATGATCGGCCTCGTCTCGCTCGTGCCGCAGATGTCCGACGCCGTCAGGGTGCCGGTGATCGCCTCGGGCGGCATCATGGACGGGCGCGGCATCGTCGCCGCCCTCGCGCTCGGCGCGGAGGCCGTCCAGCTCGGCACCGCCTTCCTCACCTGTGACGAGGCCGGCATCCCCGAGGCGTACAAGCAGGCGATCCTGGGCGCGCACGAGGACGGCACCCGGCTCACCCGCGCCTTCTCGGGCCGCCCGGCCCGCGGCATCGTCAACCGCTTCATGACCGAGGTGGAGCGAGCCGGCGAGGACGCGATCCTGCCGTTCCCGCTGCAGAACGCTTTGACGCGACCGCTGCGCGCCGCGGCCGCCCGCCAGGGCCGCGCGGAGTTCCTGTCGCTGTGGGCCGGCCAGGGAGTGCGCCTGGCCCGGCGCCAGTCCGCCGCGGCGCTGGTGGCGCAGCTGGGAGAGGAAACGACCGAGGCGGTGGAGCGCCTCGCGGCCGGACGCTAGGCGCGGCGCGCCTCGAGGGCGGCCAGGCGCTCACGGATGTCGATGGCGGTGCGGAGCTCGCGGTCGACGCCGTCGACGCGGGCGGCGAGCCGCCGGATCTCGCCACGGGTAGGTTACACTCGATCGCGATGGCGGCCGAGTCGAGCGCGTCGTTCTTCGCCCTCACGCCCGACCGCGTGCTCGACGCGGTGGAGGTGGGGGGGCTCCGCTGCACCGGCCGCTGCCTGCCGCTGCGCGCCTTCGAGAACCGGGTGTACGAGGTCGAGCTGGAGGACGAGCGGCGCCTGGTGGTGAAGTTCTACCGGCCCGGGCGCTGGTCGCGCGAGACGATCCTGGACGAGCACCGGTTCCTGGCCGACCTGGCCGAGGCCGAGGTGCCCGCGGTGGCGCCGCTCGACCTCGGCACGGGCGCCACGCTGAGCGAGATCGAGGGCATCTACTATGCGGCCTTTCCGAAGGTGCGCGGCCGCTCGCTCGACGAGCTCGACGCCGAGCATCGCCGGCACATCGGGCGCACGCTGGGCCGCCTGCACGCCGTCGGCGCCGCCCGGCCAGCCCCCCACCGGCCGCGGGTGGACGTCGAGCACTACATCCACGAGCCGCTGAAGATCCTGCTGGCCGGCGACTTCATCGCCGGCACCCTGGCGCCGCGTTACCGGGACGTGGCCCTGCGCATCGCCGACGCCGTCGCGGGGCCGCTGGCGGCCGCCCGCGCCCAGCGCATCCACGGCGATCTGCACTGGGGCAACATCCTGTGGACGCGCGACGGGCCGATCCTGGTGGACTTCGACGACAGCGCGATGGGCCCGCCGGTGCAGGACCTGTGGCTCCTGGCCCGCGGCGAGGGCGAGGAGGCGAGGAGGGCGCGCGAGGACCTGCTCGAGGGCTACGAGCTGTTCCGCGAGTTCGATCGCTCGACGCTGGCGCTCGTCGAGCCGCTGCGCGCGATGCGCATCATCCACATGTCGGGATGGATCGCCAGCCGCTGGGACGACCCCTCGTTCCCGCACGCGTTCCCGAACTTCAAGGACGCGCGGTACTGGATGCAGGAGTACGAGGCGCTGGTGGGCATCGCCGAGCAGCTCGCGTAGCCGGCGTGATCTCCCGGCGGACCTTCGTGCGGGCCGGGCTGCTGGCGGCCGCGCTGCCGCCACGCCGGGGCGTCGCCGCGCCGATCCTCGTGGAGGACTGGAGCGGCCAGCCGCCGGGGGCCCGCGGCGTTCCGCGGGGATGGCGGACCTACGAGACACCCGGCGGTCACCCGCGCTACGACTTCACGATCGTGGACGACGGCGGCCGCCTCGCGCTCGAGCTACGGAGCACCGAGGAGCACTCCACGATCGCGAAGGAGATCGCCGTCGACCTCGCCGACACGCCGGTGCTCGAGTGGGCCTGGAGGATCGTGACCCAGCCGGTCGGCGCCGACCTGACGAAGTGGGGCACCTCCGACTCCAGCGGCCACATCTTCGTGGTCTGGCCGCGCTTTCCGGCCATGCTGCGCTCGCGGCTGATCGGCTACGTGTGGGATCCGGCGATCCGGGCGGGCGAGGTCGTGACCAGCGCCAAGACGGGCGTCGTGAAGTTCGTCATTGCGCGCTCGGGCCGGGCCGGGCTCGGGGAGTGGGCGGTCGAGCGCCACGACGTGGCTGCCGACTACCGGCGGATCTACGGCGAGCCGCCGCCGCGGCCGGGCGCCGTCGCCCTCTCGATCGACACCAACGACACCCGGTCGACCGCGGTGGCCCGGTTCGGCCGGATCGCGTTCGGGACGCCGTGAGACCTCGATGACGGCGGCCGACGGCGAGCCCCTGATCGTGCGGCGCCCGGCCGCCGGGCTGCGCCTGCCGGTGCTGGTGAGCGTGCCGCACTACGGCACCCGGCCCCTGCCGCACCTCACCGGCGCCGATTACCGCGAGCCGCGGTTCGAGACCTTCGCCTACGGCTTCGCCGACACGTTCGCCGCGGATCTCTACGCCGACCTCGATGCGCACGGCGCCACGGTGGTGGCCGCGCCGTTCTCCCGGATGTTCGTGGACGTCAACCGCCGCCGCGACGACTTCGAGCACATCGACGGCGAGGTGCGCTCGCGCCGGGGGGTGGTGCGCACGCACACCATGCGCGACGTGGCGATCTTCGCCCGGCCCCTCTGCCTGGCCGACCTGGAGGAGCGCCTGCAGACCCTCTACGACCCCTACTACGCCACGCTCGACGCCGTGCTCGGCGAGCTCCAGGACGTGTACGGCTACGCGCTGCTGCTCGACGGTCACACCGGGAGCCCCCGCCGCATGCAGGAGCACCAGGTGATCATCGGCACGCGCCACGACGCCACCTGCTCGCGGGTCCTGGCCGACGCCGTGGCCGCGATCTTCACGCGGCACGACTTCGAGGTGCACCGCGACGTCAGCGGCTACACGGGCGGCAACATCGTGGCAACCTACGGCCGGCCCGACACCCGGCGCGTCCACGCCCTCCAGCTCGAGGTCAACGCCTCGCTGCTGATGACCACGAGCCGCGAGGACTACATCGCGCACATCACCCGCGGCGGGATCCCCGAGCGGGCCGAGGCCAACATCGCCCGCGTGCGGGCGTGCCTGCGCGAGGTCATGGCCGAGCTGCCGGCGGTGCTGGCGGCGCTGCACCCGGAGTCGTGAGGGCGGCCGGGTTCAGGCACCGCCCCGTCGGCGCCCACGGGCTGGCCGCTGCCCCGGCGTCGATCTCTCTGGACCCGAGCGCAGCGTAGATTGCCACGAACGTCCCCAGTGGAACAAGGGTGGCGCTGACACCCCACGCCTGCAGGGCGCTGCGCACGGAAATGGCGACCTGACCCGTGTCCGTCGGCACGCCAAGACGCTTTCCGTCCGGCTGGCTCGGGTCGGATATGTCTGGGTGTGTCAGAATGGGCAGGCCCGTCGGGAGTGGCTCCACCGCCGCGAGAAGAATGGTGGTGGCATTGCCGTCCAGGGAGGCCTGCACATACGGTGCACTGCCAGTCTCCGCGAACTCCCAATCGTCCCGCACGATTCCAGCGACAGCCTCCGGCCCACCCGTCTCCAGCCTGGGGAAGGTGCAGTCGAGGCCCAGCCGTTCGAAGATGCCGACTTCCATAGCAATCCAGCCGAGACTCTCGAGGGTTGCCCGCAGCCCGGTGACGATTCGGGTGCGGTGGCGCGGCGGCATCTGTGCGGTCCCCGCAATCATATCGCCTGGCGCGAAGCCCATACGCCCGACATCCGTCAATCGCAAGGGCACCAGGAAACCACAGCAACGCGAGAAAGACGCGACGACGGTGGACGATGCCTCTCTCGGTCTTCACGGCCCGTCACAGCCGGCTGCGCCTCTGTGGCGAGCGACATCAGGAGAGTCACGAGGCCAATCACGATGAGCACAGCGCGCGAGCTCTTACAGGACACCTCCCCCTTCAAGGCGAGTGCCGGGAGCGTTAGTGTCGACGGCTCGCATCAAGGGTCAGTTACATCCGGCTGACGTAAACGTTTGTATCACTCGAGGACCTCGTCCGTTCGAGCCAGCAGCGACGCTGGCATCGTGAGGCCGAGCGCTTTGGCGGTCTTGAGGTTGATGACGAGCTCGAACTTCGTGGGCTCCTCGACCGGGAGATCGGCTGGCTTGGCCCCCTTGAGGATCTTGTCCACGACAGTGGCGCCGCGGCGAAACATGTCGACGAAGTCCGATCCATACGACAGTAGCAAGCCACCTTCGGCCCATCCTCTGTGAGTGCCGGATGCTGGGAGCCGGTGCTTGATCGAGAGCTCCGCGATTCGAGTGCGATGATTGCCTAGTGTCGGATCGGCAATGACGAGAAGGCCGCCGAGGCGCGCGCCCGCCATCGTTGCGAACGCCTGGTCAATGTCACCACGTCCAGGCCCCTTCACATCGATCGATACTAACGTCAGCCCCAACGCCCGACCTGCGGCCTGTGCGGCCTCTAGTTGGGGCGCGGTGCTCTGGTTGCCCGAATTTCGCAGCACACCGACACGAGTTGTCGACGGAGTGACCTGCTTCAACAGCTCGAGCCGCTTCGGGATCACGTCGGCATGCGCGTCGGCTAGGCCCGTGGCGTTCCCGCCGGGACGAGCGAGACTTGACACGAGTCCGGTGCCGACGGGGTCGGGTTCACCCATGAACACGATCGGCACCGTGTTCGTGACGTTCTTGGCAGCTCGGGCGCTGCCGGCCGGCGCCGCAACGACAACATCGACCTTGAGATGGATCAGCTCGCGGGCCAGAGCGGGGAGGTCGTCGACTCTCCCCGCAGCGTATCTTTGCTCAACGACGAGATTGTGACTTTCGATATATCCCCGCTCCCGAAGCCCTTCCCGAAAGGCGGCGATCCATCGTCTGGATTGCTCGAGTCTCCCTGCGACGAGCGACAGGTAGCCTATTCGCCAGACCTTTCCCGCGTCCTGCGCGACCGCCGCGGCGGCCGTGGCAAGGCCGGCCGTCAAGCTGACAATGAAGTTCCGTCGGTGCATCACCCGCACGTGATCTGTGGCCATTGGTGCCTCAGCGAGACGCCCGCCGCCAGCGAGCGCGATGAACGTTGCCCTCCGCCGCACGCCCAGCCGCGGTCATTCGATAACGCGGTCTGCCCGCACGGACACGGAGGGTGGGATCGTCAGGCCGAGGATGGCGGCCTTGAGGTTGACGACCAGCGCGTTACCGTGGATGACCTCTCGGATTGACTCCTCGCCAAGCTCAGGTACGACGCGTCCAGAGCAGGGATGGTCTGCGAGGCTTCGATCGCCGCGACGAGCCGTTCGACGACAAGGGCGGCGTAGTGGCTGGAGTTCTGGGCGATGTGCGCCCCGATCGCCTCGACATCCTGGATTGCCTGAGGCGCCCAGACAACCTGGGTCACCGGAGAAGTCGGCGCTTTGCCTCGGCGTGATCAACTTCCTGCCCAGCATCCAGTTCCGCCAGGCCGCGCTCGGTCTTCGCCAAGAGCACCAGCCGCTCAATCGCGTCCTCGAGTGTTGCGTCCGGCGGAAGCTTCTCGATCACCTCAAGAACCTTCTCCTTCGGGCTTCCGGACGACATCGGCTCCTCCTTCCCTACTCCCCAGAATACTGCTGCTGATGGCTCGAGGCGGGCGGAGCGCACCATTCTTCAGCGCCCTCGCAGCTCGATCGGCCGGCCGTGCGGGGTTGAGCGCGCAGCCTCGTCCCATTCGTGCTGCGGACGGCCAGCTCGTCGATCGGTACCAGGCGCGTCTCGGCGACGACCTTTTCGAAGCCGGTGAGCCAGTAGTAGTAGCGACTGCCGTCGTCCTCCTCGCCACGCGCCTTCGCGGCGGTGATCTCGGCGCTCAGGTGGTTGGTTCACTCGCGCCAGGTGAAGTGGCCGCTCTCGTGGAGCACGAGCTTCATGCCCAAAGGCCTGCGCTTCCCACGGCTCGTGGAAGACGGGCCCGTCCCCGTCGCGTGGGATGGACGGGAAGCTGTCCACGTCCAACGGCCTCACGCGGGCTCCAGGTAGGGATCGAAGAGATCGATGTAGACGGCGTCGTGGGCCGGGGTCTCGGCTCCCCACAGCTCGCGCGCGTCGAACCGCACGCTGTAGCAATGCTGGGGCTCGCGTCGCCTCTCCGCGGCCATGGCGTCGGGAAAGACGAACACGCCGTGGTCGCGATTGACCACGCCGCACCGGCCGCGCGCGTAGCGCGGCAGCCGTGTGTGACCGACGGGGTTCGTGTTCCTGGCGAACACGCGGTCGCCGACCCTGAAGCGCGGCGGCACTGTGTCATCCATCCGCGCGCCCCTCCGGGCCTGGACAAACTTGGCGACTTCAGACGCCTCGAGCACCTGCAGACCTGTCGGCGGCTGGGCCAGCGAGACCGGACGCCCGGCCAGACGCGCGGCGATCTCCTCTGGAGTAAGGATGCCGTTGTCCACGAGCAGCTTCTCGAGTCCCCAGAGCCAGTGCTCGTAGTACGAAGTGGCGAGGTACTCGGCAGCCGGCATCTGCTCGAGCGCTTGGCGCCTGATGTGGCCGTTCCACCTGCCAAGGAACATGCTGGCAAAGAGGATTGCGAGGGTGCGTCGCTCCCAGTCGGCGTGAAAGACGGGCTCGTCCGGCTTCGTATCGATCGGACCCATCCCGTGCATGCCGCCCATATCGTGCACGCCGTTCATCGTGAAGCCTCGATGTGGTGTGGGCGAGCCTTCGCCGCTGTCACGACGGCGGCCTCGGGTCTGGGGGTGCGGCCTTGCCCACACCGATCATAGAATCGCGCGTGACCAGCGTGGCCAGTTCCTCTTCGCTCATGCCCTCGGTGCCCGCCGGGCGCTCTGGCAGCACGAGGTACCGTTGATCGGCCGTCGAGTCCCACACGCGTACCTCCACGTCGGCGGCGACCTCTAGGCCGAATTCACGCAGGACTCCACGCGGGTCGATCACGGCGCGCGAACGATACGGCGCCGCCTTGTACCAGACGGGCGGCAGCCCAAGCACCGGCCACGGATAGCACGAGCAGAGCGTACAGACGACAAGGTTGTGGACTCTGGGAGTGTTCTCGAGGACGACGATGTCCTCGCCCTCACGCCCCGTGTAGCCGAGCTCGGCGATCGCCGCCGAGCCGTCGGCCAGCAGCCGCTGCCGATACGCGGGATCGAGCCAGGCCCGGGCCACGACGCGTGCGCCGTTGCGCGGCCCGATCTTGGTCTCGTAGGCCTCGATGAGGCGATCGAGCGCAGCGGGATCGACGAGCCCCTTGTCGATCAGCAGTGACTCGAGGGCTTTGACGCGAAGCTGCGCGTCGCTCAGCGGGGGCCCTGCGCCGACATGGTCGTGATCATGATTGTGATGATCTGGGCTCACACTGACGTCTCCTTTCGCGAACCACATCTATCACAACAATGAGGGCAGGACATACCTCTTCAACTGCTCGGGCCATGAGCCCAGGCTGTTGCAAAGGACTCAGCGTTGTCCCTGCACCTGTGCGCCGAACGCGCGCATTCACCTGCCGGCGGGGGAGTGAACGCGAGCCCGCTGGTCAGGCGGAATGCGTTGTTGGGCAGCGCCTCACGCGGTGGTGGGCGCCGCCGCGCGCATTTCTTCTCTGTCCATTCGCTTCTCCTCCTGTATCAGGCCATGGACGACTCCGGATTCTTGTTGTTTGCTCTCTCCCCTACGAGGTCGGAGGCCCAAAGACTTGTCACGTCGCTGTCTAACGACCCGTTGAACCGTGGGCACAGACCGAGCCGCAGGCGAGGGAGCGTGACCATCGGGTCCAACGGTCTGTTAGGCCCTCTGTTAGGCCGGCTTCCATCCAACGATCTCGCGCCACGCTGTCGCGAAAAACACCACGGGATCTCGCGCCTCTCCACGGAGCGCGGTGGCCATGGTTGCCGCGACATCGGGCCCGATCAACCCAAGAGCAATCGCCTGTTTCATGAACCCCGCTTCTTCGCAGAGGCGCGCGTTGCGCTCGCAGGTGTCTAGGTTCGCTTCGGGCGTCCAAGCGCCACTGAACGAGGCAGACATAGCGAGAGCGCCGAAGCCGGTTGAACGAAGTAATGCGCCCAAGCGGAGCCCTATGTCGATGTCGCCACCATTGTGCGCCAGCACGCGACCGAATAGCTTCCACAGCCGATCCTGCGCTGAATCGGGCGGTTCGCTAAGGTTGTGTGCAAAGCAGGGTTCCCGGAATCCTGCAAGGCCGCCCGGTTTCAGGATCCTTGACACTTCCCTCAGAACGGGGATTGGGTCTTGGAACTGCATCAAGATGGTGTGGCCAAAGACGACGTCAACTGCGCTGTCGGGAAACGAGAGGTCGCGCACGTCGCCAACCTCGAAGCGGGCATTGGCGACTCGCTGGTCGAGGGCGTGCGCGCTGGCAAGTCCAATTTGGGTCGACTCGATGTCGACCCCCACCACCTCGCCAGGGGCGACGATCTTTGCAAAGCCGACTGTAATACTGCCCGGTCCGCACCCCAGATCCACCAGACGCATGCCAGGCCGCAGGTAGGGTAGGAGAAAGCGTGCGTGCATGTCGGCCGTGCGACTCGCCATGATCTGAATCGACGCAGGCGTATAGCCGCAGACATAGGTGTTTCCGCGAGCCTCACGCGCGTCACCGGATGTCGGTTGAGGGACCGTGGTCATAGAACGCTCCTTCGGAACTCGGCCCAACGCGCGGTTCAGCCGCGAAGGCGCGCCTGACGTCGTCGTGTTGCCTGCCGCGGTCGTCGCGCCTTCGTCGGCTGCAAGCGCTTGTTCGGCTGCGCACGGCTGACCAACGGATATCGTTCCGGATGATCCAGCGACTCGATGGCTAGATCGACATCCAAGCGGGGCCAGTACAGATGATGCGGACTCGGGAGGTCCACCTTCATCAGGTCCGCGATCGTAACGTCACGAAACCACGGGGAATTCTTGAAGGACACGAAGTGCTCCTGTTGCTCTACGAGGAGCCAAAAGCCATGCGGTGACACGTTGGTCACCTCAACCGCCAAAGTGCTTTGCCCATGCCGAGCAGATGTCATTCGCATGCTCCTCGATGATCTTGCGAACTGCGTTGATGCGAGTCGGCCCAAGTCCGTAGTCGGTTGCCAATTCTACCCGCGGCTCCAGCCAGAACTTGGCCTCACCGCTGACATGCTGCACGTGTACGTGAGGGCGCGGCTCCTCCCGCGAGAAGAAGTAGAACCGGTAGCCGCGGACGCAGAACAGTCGGGCTCACGCATCAAGGATATCCGATTTGCTCTGGCGCTCGACAAGCTGCCGAACGCCGCGGTGAGCGGCGCGCGGAGCGCGTCCGCCCCACTGCGAAGTTATGCGTCCCTTCTGCGTCTCCACGCGTTGGGATTCCGGGCTCCATGGAAAACGCCGTACACCACAATCTGACGCGGCTCGATCTCGTAGAAGATGGCGTACGGGAACCGCCGAACGAGCGCCCGGCGCATAGTCCGATCGACGAGCATGAAGGCCTGCGGATGGCATTGGATCGTTGCGAGGCACGCGTTGACAGCCGCGAGGAAGGCCGGCGGCACGATTGGGCGCTTGCCTGTAATACCAGAGGTGAGCCTCGTCGAGATCAAGCTCCGCCTCGGGCGTGAGGCGAAGCCGCTTCACTTACGGCGTCGAAGCTTGGCACGTATCTGGGCCCACGACTTCGCGGCGGACGGATTTCGCGCGTGGGCACGGCGCCGCCGCTCAAGTTCCTTCCGCTGGGCGTCAGTCACCGGAACCGCCTCGGGTGTCTCGAGGACGCTGTCCCAGATTTCTTCGAGAAGCTGCAGCCGATCGGGACACTCAGCGACTGGATCTCCTTGAGGACGGTGCTCATGGCCGCTTTCTCCGCTTCTGGTTCTGTGACCGCAAGCGCATGTCAGTACGCATAACGCCGCGGTCAGCGGCCGACCGGCGAGCAACGCGAGCCGGCGGTCCGCTGCACTGCGAAGTTCGGCACGCAAAACGCAACCCGAGAGCTCGCCGTCCTTGCCAATCGTTCGTCCTCCTGACTGTGCCGACCGATGCGGAGGCTGCCACTACCCCAGCGCGCGGAGAAACTTCATGACAGGGGGCAGTACGACATCGGCCCGATAGAAGGCCTCGGGATGATTCAGGCTCGGGAACGACACGAACGTGGCATGCGGCAGCTGCTGGACACACTTCTGCATGTCGGAAAGTACGCCATCCACCTCGCCGCTGTAGAGGAGACATGGCATCCTCATCGTCGGCAGGATGTCCTCCATCGGAGGCCGATCCCCCTGAGCCGCCGCCAGCGCCAGAAAGTCGTTGTCGAAGAACTCTGCTTGCTGCTCAGGCGATAACGTTGCGAAGGCGACTCCCAGTCGCGCAAGGAGGGCTTCGACAAATGCCTTGGGATCTGACCCATCGAGACGAGCGGAGGGTGGCAAGCGCCGTTCGTACGGATGTGCACCGCCAATAATCAGTCCGCGGACTCGCTCCGGCGCATACTTCGCGAGGCCAAACCCGATCCATCCCCCCATCGAGTATCCCCAGAAATGTGCCGTATGAACATCGAGGGCGTCGAGGACGGTGACAACGTCTCCGACGCGCAGCGGGAGATCGTACGCAGCTGAGTCGTGCGGTTTGTCACTCGCGCCGTGCCCACGGGCATCCACGAGAATGAGTCGATAGTGCGGTCTCAAAGCCTCGACATACCCATGCCGTGACCAGCCTTCCATGTTCCAGGTGAACCCGTGCTGAAGAACCAGGGTCGGGCCCTCCCCCTCGACTCGGTAGTGGATCCGAACGCTTTGATTGGTTGCGTATGGCATCATAGCTGGCTCCTACCGGTACCAGCCGTCGGGTGTGCGGCACGTCATCCCTTGGGTGATTGCTGCCTAACGCTCCGTATCAGCTGCGGCGCGGAGCGCCGTCAGCTGAATGCGGATGTTAGATGGCAGTGGTTCAACGCGCTCCGTAGCGCCTCGATGCTCATGCCCTCCGCTATGATGCTTCACTCAAGAATCTGAGCCGCCCGTAGGAGCAAGGACTGCGGAATCGTAAGCCCCAGCGCCTTGGCGGCCTTGAGATTGATCACGACGTCGAACCGCGTGGCCTGCTCGACGGGCAGCTCTGCCGGTTTCGCACCCTTGAGGATCTTGTCAACGAAGACGGCGGCACGTCGCCAGAAACCTGGGAGGTTCACGGCATAGGCCATCAGGCCACCCGCGTCGGTGTACTCCCTGTCGCCGATCGCCGGAATTCGGGTCTTGGCTGCGAGGTCCGCGATCTGTCGCGAATTCCCGATCAGCACCGGGTCGTCGATCATCACGATCCCGTCGACCCGCGTCTTGGCCATCGCCGAAAAGGCGCTGGCAAACTCATCTGGCCCCCGGACCTGTACCACGTCGAGATCGACCTTCGACGACTTGGCTCTCAGCTTCATCGCTCCGAGTGCGGGCTTCGCGGCGAGATTGTCGGGGTTGACGAAGGCGGTCATCCGGATCGCGTGTGGCAGGGCCTCCTTGAGCAGCTCTAGGCGCTTCGCCATGAGCTCGGGAAAGAAGAACGTCGATCCTGTGATGTTTCCGCCCGGGCGGGCAAGGGTCGCCACGAGCCCGGTGGCCACGGCATCGCCGCTGATCGCCATCACGATGGGGATCGTCGTCGTCGCTTGCTTGGCCGCCCGGCTTCCTGGCGTCCCGTGGGTGACGATGAGGTCGACCGGCAAGCGGATCAGTTCCGCCGCGAGCGCCGGAAGCTGGTCGTACCTCCCCTCCGCCCAGCGGTACTCGATCGTGAGGTTCCGGCCCTCCACATAGCCGAGCTCGCGGAGCCCTCGCCGAAAAGCCTCTAGGAGTTGGGCATGGTAGCCCGAAGCGGAGGTGCTGCCCAGGTACCCCAGCCGGTGAACCTTCCCTGTCGGCTGCGCCACGGCGGCGAGCGGCGCGGTGAGGAGGGCGCCGGTCACAGTCACAAGGAATGTCCGGCGCGAGTTCATGAAGGCCTAAGCTCGCCGCCGCCGCGGGCAGGATGACGACCCCCACGGCCGTGACGCGTCATGTCGCCGCTGATGTGTATTGTTCTAGCACCGAGTATCGCCATTTTCACCGCACGGATGGGCTCCTGTTGACCATCTAACGCCGCGGTGAGCGGCGCGCGAAGCGCGACCGCTCTAGTGCGAAGTTATGAGGCCGATTCAAATGCCGTTGGCCGAATCCCAGGACGATTTCCCAAACGGAGCGTTCAGATACGCGAAGACGGCAAGCAAGGTCAAGCCGAGCGTAAGCAGAACGCCGGCGGCGACATTGAGGTACTGGGTGAACGTGCCGTTGCGCTCAAAGCGACGCTCGTACCGGCGGGCTTCCGCCTCCCAGGTGCGCCGATCATCGGCACTGGCCCCCGGATTGGGAGGCTTCTGAAGTGTTCGAAGAAGTGCGCTCTGCCACGAGTGAATCCTGCTACTCGTGTACTGCGACCCAATCGAGGAAAGGAAGGAGAGGATGAGGCTGGCCCAAGCGCAAGCAAGGACCCAGGAGGTAGACGTCAGTGCCCGCCCGGCAAGGGAGTTCAGGAAGGTGATGGAGAGGACTATGGCGCCGCCGCTTGCCCACGGAACTAGCTTGTCATACTTCTCCATGCTCTGACGGTACGCTTCACGGCTCCGCTCCGTGCGCTGACGATACTCGTCGTCGGGCAACGGACCCGGCAGCGGCTGGGTCGACTGCGTCAAATCGGGCGGTTGCCTCCAGACGACCCTCCCAGCGATTAGACCCACAACGACGCCGAGAAGAAACGCGCCACCCAGAAGCAGCCAGGCAGTCATGCTGTCACGCCGAACCCTGCGTCAGTCCGCATAACGCCCACGATAACGTGCGGCGCGAAGCGCCGTCAGGTTCATCGTGTTGTTATGCGGGGCGAGCCGACGAGCGCTTCTGGGACCGGCGTCTCGTCAGCCGAGGTATGGCCGACAGCACTGACGGTGGCCATGGACATGATGCTGGCTCGCGGGTCGTCAAGCACTGCTAGGCCCGCATCCAGCTCCAGCTCAGTCAGCCTGCCCGAGCGGACAACGAGTCCGCGAAGTGTTTCGATCGTCATGCGGAGGAGGCGCGCTCGCTCGGACGCACCTCGGGAGATGTCGAGGTGGACTTCGGCGCGGACGTCCCTGAGCCCTGCATCGCTGAGCAACCGCAGAAGCTTCCGGCCGAAGAAGGGATCCACCACACCGGAGACCGACACAACTTCGGTCAACGCTGCGGTCAGCGTCTGTAGGGCGCCTGCGTTCGGCGACGCGTCATCGGCCGAACCAAAACACAACGCATCGCTGGCCTCCGCGAGGAGCACGCCGCCAGGGCGCAAGGCGTGAACCATGTGCCGGAGCGCTTTCTCCGGCTCCGAGAGGTGCTCGAGCAGATACCGACTATGGACAAGATCATACGGCCCGTCCAGCGGATCGATGAGGATGTTGTGCTGACGCACCTCGACGTTAGCCGCTTTCAAATGACTCAGAAACCTCGGGTTGATGTCGGTGGCGACAACACGCCCGTTCGGACCGACGCGCTCGGCGAGCATCCGCGCAACGGAGCCGCGGCCCGCGCCTACCTCGAGGCATCGCGAACCGGGGACCACTCCGATTGCGTCGAGGTGACGAAGTGTAATGGCATCCCCGTAAGCCTCAACGAGTTGAAGCCGCTCCTCTTCGATCTCGAACGCGGAATCGGCGGCGAAGTATTTGCCTTCGGCTGGTGTCATTTTGCTCCTCCGACGAGCAGCCGCACTTCCGCATAACGCGCACGTTGACCGGCCGCGGCGAGCGAACGCGAGCCAGCGGTCCGGTCGAACGTGTTGTGGGGCAGACAGGTCTCCTCCCGACTCACTTGACCGGCACCGCCCCATTGGCCACGATGACTGCCGCGCCCGTGGAGCTTCGAACGAACTCGATGAACTTGGCAACAGTCGGAGGTGGCGTCAATCTCGTAACCAGAAACGAGTCTCGGGTTAACGTGTAAGTCTTGCTTCCGACATTCTCCGTGCTGGGGCTGATTCCATTGAGCGATACGGCCTTGATCTGTCCTCGACTCTGTTCCACGACAGTGGCTGTCGTCATCCCGACCGCGCCGACAGTGCCAGCGAGCTCCTTCGCCATGTCCCCCGACCTG
>Ga0075419_10000842_pt1 | contig 19693 bp, 19 predicted proteins | sample SoiMetdeltSBSDD3_FD_76900 | JGI IMG/M metagenome (GOLD analysis project Ga0075419, IMG submission 76900) | Bulk soil microbial communities from a Populus tree surrounding site in Tennessee, USA - Soil MetaG P. deltoides SBSDD3 | ecosystem: Environmental > Terrestrial > Soil > Tree plantation... | reverse complement strand
GTCTCGCCGCCATCCAGAAAAGCACGATCGTTCGGTCGTTCGCCCTCCTCGAGCGGGTCGCGCCCGCCGTCGGCGCCCGCTGGGCCGAGGCCCTCTGGTTCCGCATCCCCAGCCCCCGGGGCCGCCGCGACCGGCTGGCCGAGCCGGGCCGCCCGTTCCAGGTGCAGCTCTACGGCCGCACGGTCGTCGGCGAGGTCTGGGGCGACGAGGCGGCCGGCGAAGGTCCGGGTGTAGGGCAGCGGGTCGGCCATGGGGGCGACGAACGCCGCCCGCTCGACGGGCAGCCCGCGTCGGATGGCGACCGCGGCCGCGGTCGCGCCCAGGGAGTGGGCGACCACGGCGTGGGCCGGGCCGTTGGCCGCCACCACCGCGGCCAGGGCGTCGGCGAGCTCGAGGATGGTGCTGCGGCCCGGCCCCTCGGGGCCCGGGTCGGAGGCGCCGTGGCTGGGGGCGTCGAAGGCGACCACCCGGTGGCCCGCCTCGACCAGCGGGGCCACGAACCCGTCCAGCTGCCAGCGCCACCCCCCCCAGCCGTGGACCAGGTACACCGGCGGCCCGGCACCCCAGGTCTCGCCGGCGACCCTGCCGCCGTGGACCCGCACCTGGAACGGGCGGCCCGGGCCCGCCTGCCGGTCCCGGCGGCCGCGCGCGGAGGGGACGGTGAACCAGAGGCGCTCGGCCCAGCGGGCGCCGACGGCGGGCGCGACCCGCTCCAGCACGGCAAACGACCGAACGATCGTGCTTTTCTGGATCGCTGTGAGCTGCCTGGAGGTCATCGGCGTCTCCTCTAGCTGGCTGGGCGGCGGGCGGCGAGCAGCAGGGCCTCGAAGGCGCGGGTGGCCCGGGCGGCGGCATCCGGGTCGCCGAGCAGCCGGCTGGCGTGGTGGAAGGCGAGCATCACCCCGTGCAGGTCGTAGGCGAACTGCTCGGGGTCGGCGTCGGGGTCGAACTGGCCCTCGGCGACGCCGGTCCGGAAGACCTGGGCGATGGTGTCCAGCCAGTCGCGCTGGTCCTGGGCCAGCCGGTCGCGCACCGGGCCGGGCTGGTCGTCGAACTCGGCGCTGGCCGCGACGAACAGGCAGCCGCCGGGCAGGGCGTCGGCGTCCCAGGCGAGCCAGCGCCGGAACAGCTCGCGCACCCTCGGCTCGCCGCGGGGGGCGGCCAGGGCGGGGCGGACCACCAGGTCGATGAAGCGGGCCCGGGTGTGGTCCAGGAGCTGGAGCTGGAGCGCCTCCTTGGACTGGAAGTGGGCGAAGAGCCCGCTCTTGGAGAGCTGGGTGGTGGCGGCCAGCGACCCGATGGTCAGGCCGCCCAGCCCGACCCTGCTGGCCGCCCGGGCCGCCTCGTCGAGCACGGCCTGCCTGGTCTCGGTCCCCTTGCTCATGCCGACAAGAAAAGCACGAACGGTCGTCTATATCAAGGGGGGGTCGGCCGGCTGGGAGGGGAGTCGGCCTGGTCGCGGCCCGGGGCCGCGGCCGGGGCGTCGTTCTGGCCCGGGGCGGGAGGCGGGGCCGGGGCGCTCTCCCGGGGCGGGGTGGGGGGCGACCCGCGGTCTGTGGTCAGGCGGCGGGGGCGGGTGGGGGACCAGGTGGTGGGGTCGTCCTTGAGGCCTTCCAGGACCCAGCAGGCGACCGGGTCGCGCTTGCCCTTGACCTCGATGGGGGGGAGGGGGCGGGCGACGGCCAGGTGCCTGATGGCGGTGTGGGTGGTGGGGCCGAGGACGACCTGGCCGGCCTCGGCGACCTCCTGTTCGAGGCGGGCGGCGAGGTTGACGGTGTCGCCGATGGCGGTGAAGTTGCGGAACTCGTGGCTGCCGATGTTGCCGATGAGGGCCGGCCCGGTGTTGACCCCGACCCGGAACCGGGGCCAGTCGGACTCGCGCTCGGCCACCGCCTCGATGGCCGCCTGCATGCCGAGGGCCGCCCTGGCCGCCCGCAGGGCGTGGTCGGGCTGGCGGACCGGGGCGTTGAACAGGGCCATGACCGCGTCGCCGACGAACTGGACGACCGTGCCCCCGTTGGCCAGCAGCACCGGCACGGCCCGGCCGAAGTACTGGTTGAGCATGCCCACCACCCGGTCGGGGGTGGTCCGCTCCGAGAACGGCGTGAACCCGCGCAGGTCGGCGAACAGCACCGTCACCTCGGCGACGTCCCCGCCCAGGGCGGCCTGGGTCGGGTCGGCCAGCAGGGCGGTGGCCACGTCGGGCGACATGTACTGGCGGAACAGCCCGTCGAGCTGGCGGTACAGCCGGGCGTTCTCCAGCCCGATGGACAGCTGGCTGGCCAGGGCCTGGAGCAGCCACCGGTCCCGCTCGGCGAAGGCCCCCTCGGCCCGGCGCACCTCCAGGACCCCGGCCGGGCGGTCCTTGACCGTCAGCGGCAGGACCAACCGCCCCCCGGGCCCCTCGGTCTCCTCGACCGGCTCCAGCGACGTCAGCGAGGCCGCCGCCGGGTCGTCGCCGCCGGCCGGCCGCTCGTCGTCGGGCGCGTCGGCCCAGCCCCCGGCCCGCATCGAGGACGGGAACACGAGCTGCTCGCCCTCGACCAGCCCGACCCGCAGCGCGTCGGGCCGCAGCGCCCGGCCGGTCAGCTCGACCCCGCGCTCCAGCAGCTGGCGCTCGTCCACGATCACCCGCGCCTCGGCCCCGACGGCGACCAGGGCGCGCAGGCGCTGGATCTGCTCGCGCTCGGCCAGCAGCGCCTCGGCCGCCCGCTCCAGCACCTGGGCCTGGCCCTCGGTCAGCTCGAAGCGGTCGGCCAGGTCGGCCACCACCCGGCCGACCGGCCGGGCGCCGTTGCCCTGCGGCTGCTGCATGGCCTCGACCAGCGCCTCCAGGGCGGCGCCGTGCTCGCGGCGGATCTGCTGGATCGTCTCCTGGAGGTAGATGCCCCGGAACAGGCTGGACCAGGAGCCCTCGCGGGCGTACTGCACGTGGGCGCTGTAGTAGACGAAGGCGAAGGCGAACGCCATCAGCAGGTGCCATTCCCACCAGGAGGCGTGCCAGTTGCGGGCCAGGGCGACGGCGACCATGGCCTCGGCCAGCAGCGCGAAGGCGGTGAGGATGGCGATCAGGATCACCGAGGGCCGGCGCCGGTACAGCCGCCAGTAGCGGGCCGCGGCCAGGGCGTACAGGGCGATCCCGGCCACGGCCACGACGGTCAGGGGCCCCCGGGTGGCCTCCTCGGGCAGGGGGGCGTCCAGCGGCGGCAGCCCGTACAGCGACACGATCCCCCAGACGATCATCAGCACGGCCAGGCCGCCCCGGAGCAGGGCCTGGCGGCGCAGCACGGCGTCGGCCCGCTCGGGGGTCAGGTCCAGGGAGGAGACGGCGGCGAACATCGCCGCCAGCAGCAGCCCGACCGGGGTGGCGATGGCGAAGCCGGCGTTGCGCCCGTAGAGAATCACCTGGGGGGTGGCCAGGGCGTGCAGCAGCAGGAAGCCGGCGCTGGAGAGAAAGACCAGCGACACCAGGAACAGGCGGGCGTCGCCCCGGCTGTGCGACACCTCGCTCATGCGGATCCCGAGGGCCACGTTCACGGCGGCCACGGCCACCACCAGCGCGAAGTGCCCGACGTGGTGCTCGAGGACGACGTCGAAGTGGGGCTGGGCCAACAGCAGCCACAAGCCAAGCAGGGGCAGGACCAGGTGGAAGGTCCAGACGGCGACCCGCAGCGTCGCCCGCCGGGGTACGGCCGCGGCCATGGTCAGCCGTCCGGCTCGCGGCGGCCCCGGGCAACCTCCGCGAGGGCGTCGCGGTCGAGCTGCTCGCCGGCGACCACGGCGATCCGGCAGGGCGTGACCGCCCGCAGGGTGGCCGTGCGCCGGCCCCCCTCGAGCAGCGCCATCTCGCCGACCACGGCCCCCGGTCCCAGCTCGGTCACCGACCTGCCGTCGATCTCGACCATGAGCACGCCGTCGAAGAGCAGGTAGACGTCGGTGCCGGTGTCGCCCTGCTCGACCAGGGTCTCGCCCGTCTCCAGGCGCCGGAACGAGGGCTTGCCGTCGATGATGGCCACCGACAGCCGCCGCTCCAGGGCCGTCTCGGCGGCCACGACCAGCGCCGGCGAGTCCTCGTCGCCCCACGGGGTGCGCTGCATCTCGGTCTCCCGGAACCTGCGGTCGAAGTCGATCCGGCCCGTCTTGGCGACCAGCTTGCCGTCGTGGTCGTAGATCCAGTGCCTGGGGAAGGGGCTGGCCCCGATGACCTCGTAGTTGGCCCGGCCGTCGCCGTGGATGGTCAGGGCCAGCGTCGACCAGGCGGCAGGGGCGATCCACTGGACGAAGGGAGGGCGGCGGATGCGCCGGGGCGCCGGGGCACCGGTGCGGCCGCCGGCCGTCTGCATGAACCGGACCCAGCCGTCGCCGATCTCCGGCCTGGGGCGCAGGTCCGGGAACGGTATGGCCGCGAAGGTCAGGTCGCGCGCGCCCAGCCGAAGGGTGGTGGTCCCGATCTGGCCGCCGCCGGCGTGGCCGTAGTCGGCGATGCGGCCCTCGTCGTCGACCTCGATCCAGGCCCGCAGGTCGTTGGCGAACCGGAAGCGGTCGGCGGCCTTGAGCGCCTCCAGGTCCTCCAGGACCTCGGGCGGTGGCGGGTCGTAGTGGGCGATGCCGAGGCGGAACGCCAGCTCGGTCCCGCCTTCCATCGCCCCCAGCGGGATCCATGACAGGGAGGTGACCGACGACTCGATACGCAATCCAGGCTCCTTCCGTTCCAGGCCGCATTCTCCCCGGCCCGCGGCGTCCACGCCAAGGGGTCGGTGTCGCGCTAGCGGCGCAACGGCGGCTCGGGCGGGGCCGGGACGCCCGGCGGCTCCGGGTCGAGGGCCCAGCGGGCCGGGGCCGGGGGGCGGCCGAGCAGGGCGCGGACGCGGCCGGCGGTGCCGGGGACGAACGGCCAGGCAGCCACGCCCAGGGCGTCCAGCAACGGCAGCAGGCGGGTCAGCTCGCGGTGGGCGTCGGGGTCGGGGAGGCGCCAAGGCTCGGTCTCGGCCAGGCGGCGGTTGACCGCGCGGCCCAGGGCGTGCACCGCCCGGAGGGCGCGGCGCAGCTCGGCCCGGTCGATGGCCGCCCCGACCTCGGCCAGGGCGGTGGCGGCCCCGGCCCGCTCGGCCCCGGCGCCGGCCAGGGCCGCCGGGTCCGGCCGGCCGCCGAAGCGGCGCCACAGCAGGGTCGCCACCCGGTGGGGCGGCCCGGCGACGGCGCCGAGCAGGCCGCTGGCGGTCAGCTCGGCGACCTTGTCCCAGGCCAGCTCGACGTCGGCCGTCTCCGGCCCGAGGGCGCACAGGGCATGGCGCAGCGGGTCCAGCCCGACCCGGTCGATGCCCTCGTCGATCGTGGGCGCCCGGCCCCGGCTGGCCGACAGCTTGCCGCCGGACAGGGTCAGGTGATGGTTGGCCACCACCTCGTCGGGCGGGCGCAGGCCCTGGTCGGCGCCCAGCAGGATGGCCGGCCACCACACGGTGTGGAACCAGATGTTGTCCTTGCCGACGAAGTAGCGGTGGCGGGCCTCGGATCCCTGCCACCAGCACCGCCAGGCGTCGGGGTCGCCGTGCAGCTCGGCCCATTCCACCGACGCCGACAGGTAGCCGATGACGGCGTCGAACCAGACGTACAGCCGGCGGTCGTCCCAGCCGGGCAGGGGCACGGGCACGCCCCAGCCCAGGTCGCGGGTGACCGCCCGCGGGTGCAGGCCGGCCGCCAGCCAACCGCGGGCCTCGGCGCCGACGAACGGCCGCCAGCCGGCCCGGCGGCCCTCCAGGTAGCGTCCGACGGCGGGCTGGAGCAGGTCGAGGCGGAGGAACAGCTGGCGCAGCGGCCGAAGCTCGGCCGGCCCGCCGCAGCGCCGGCAGCGGGGCGCGCCCAGCTCCTCGGGGTCGAGGGTGCGGCCGCAGGTGTCGCACTGGTCGCCGCGGGCGTCGGCGGCGCCGCAGGAGGGGCAGGTGCCCTCCACGTAGCGGTCGGGCAGGGAGCGGCCCTCGCGCGCGCAGAAGGCGGCCGGCTGGGTCGCCTCGGTCACCAGCCCGCCCCGGTGCAGGCGGGTGAACAGGTCCTGGGTGACCGCGTGGTGCCGGCGGGTCGCCGTCCTGGTGTAGTGGTCGAAGGAGATGCCGGCGCGGGCGAAGCCGGCCGCGATGTGCTCGTGCTCGCGGTCGGCCAGCGCCGCCGGCGACAGGCCGGCCCGCTCGGCCGCGACCGTGATCGGGGTGCCGTGCTGGTCGGAGCCGGAGACCAGCAGGACCCGGTCGCCGGCCAGCCGGTGGTAGCGGGCGGCGACGTCGGCAGGCAGGTAGGCCCCGGCCAGATGGCCGAGGTGGCGCGGCCCGGAGGCATAGGGCCAGGCGACGCCGATCAGGACATCCATCGGGGTGGTCCTCTCGTTGCGACCGGCCAACGGCCAAGGGAGTCGGCCGTCGGCCGACGACCAATCGATTCCGACCGGCAGATTCGCCGGTCGGGCCGGTCGGGCGGTCGGCTAGTCGAGCAGGGCTCGGCGCAGGAGGTCGCGCAGCTGGCGCTGCTCGCCGACCGTGAGCTTGCCCAGGCCGGGTGGTGGCTCGGACAACCGGTCGAGCAGGCGCATTCGCAGGGCGGTGCCCTCCTCGGTGAGCGTCAGGATCTTGACGCGCCGGTCACCCGGCGCCGACCCGCGCTCGACCAGACCGCGCTCGCCGAGGCGGTCGACGATCCCGGTGATGTTCGAGGGGTCGCAGTGGAGCCCGTCGGCCAGCTCCCGCATGGCGACCGGGTGCCCGGGGCGCAACACCTTGAGGGCATGGGCCTGCGGGAAGGAGAGGCCGAGCTCGGCGACCGTGGTGAGGAACCGCTGGCGCATGCGCGACATCGACAGCTCGATGAGCAGTTCCCAGATGTCCCGGGCCGGCGCGTCGGTCCCGGTCTTCACCGCCATCGCCGTCCCCGATACTTGAGCCCTTCAACGTTAGGGCCAGGATTCCACACGCCGCCCAGGGTGACAAGGTCCGCGTCAGCACCTGGACAAATGCCGAGCAAACCGGCGAGACGCCCCGCCGCCTCCCGGCAGAACCGTTGCCAAACAAGGAGACGGCGTGACCCGTTCCAGACGCGAGCCGATGATGCCATTGTCCCGCAACGGATTGAGTATCGATGGTTGTTGACCTTTGATGGCCGCGTCTTTACGATGCACGCCCGAAGGGGGCGGGGCTCATGGGGGTCCGGTCCCGAGGGGGAATTCCCCTTACTGGCCAAGGAGGCGCTTTGAACCGCAAGGAACTCGTCGACGCGATCCAGAAGCAGACGCAGGTCGCGCGCACCGACGTCGACAAGGTGCTGGGCAGCCTGATCCAGCACACCCAGGTCGCCGTGAAGAAGGGCGAGCGCGTCGCCCTGGTCGGCTTCGGCACCTTCGAGCGGCAGAGCCGCAAGGCCCGCACCGCCCGCAACCCGCGCAGCGGTGAGCCGGTCAAGGTGAAGGCGACCAAGGTCCCGCGGTTCCGCGCCGGGCAGGGCTTCAAGGACGTCGTGGCCGGCAAGGCGGCCGCGCCCAAGCTTACGCCGCCCAAGGCGGCCGCCAAGGCCAGCACCGCCAAGGCGACCAGCACCTCCAGGGCCAGCGGCAGCAGGGCCTCGGCGTCCAGGGCCAGCACCACCAGGGCGACCGCGTCGCGCAGCAGCACCGCCAAGAGCACCGCCAAGGCCACCAGCTCGCGCGGCAAGGCCAAGGGCGGCAAGAAGAAGTAGCATCGGCAGCAGCGACGAGGCCCCGCCGCGGCGGGGCCTCGCCCGTTCCGGGCTCAGGCCGGGTCGGGCAGGGTGAGGATGTTCACGTAGGTGACCCGGGCGCTGTCGCCCTCGCCCTCGACCCGGAACTTCACCCGCTGGCCGAGGGTGAGCTTGCGCAGCCCCGAGCGCCCGAACGCCTCCGGGGGCACGTCGTACTCGACGCGGGCGTCGGTGAGCACGACCGCCGAACGGGTCTCGGGGTCGAAGCTCTTCACGGTGCCCTGCAGCATCACGCCTCCTCGGTCGATCCGGTCAGCGGCCGGAGCATATCTCTAGTCCAGCCGGGGCCTGTCGCTCCGCTACATGAGGCCCCTGACCCCAAGATCCCTCAACCGCCGGGCGGTCACCAGCGACGGGTCGAGGAGGCCGGCCACCCGGCGGAGGTCGTCCACGGTGTCGACGTCGAGGGCCAGGACCGGCTCGTCGACCCGGACGGCGCCGGGCACGGCCAGATGGCGCTCGGCCGAGTCGGGACCGAAGCTGGGCGCGAAGGACAACGGGTCGCGCCAGGCGAGCACGTTGGTGCCGCCGCCGTCGTGGCTGGGGACCACCGCCACCGGCGCCCCGGCCGCCGCCAGCACCCGTTCCAGGCCCGCCGCCGACGCCAGCGGCAGGTCGGCCGCCACCACCAGCAACGGCGACCCGCCGGCCACACCGCCCGCGGCCGCGGCCAGGGCGCCGTTCAGGTCGCCGGCCCCCGGCGGCTCCTCGACCACCCGGCAGCCCATGGCGTCGGCCCGCCGCCACACCTCACGGTCGGGGGAGACGACCACCGGGGCCTCCAGCGCCGGGACCGACTGGATGGCCGCGATGACGTCCTCGAACATGGCGATGGCCAGCAGGCGCCGCTGGAGCGGCCCGACCTCGGGGGCGAGGCGGCCCTTGGCCTCGGCCAGGGCCTTCACGGGGACGAGGGGAACAGGCATCGCCGGCAACGGTACTATGCGCCGAGCATGGCCGGCCGCTACCCCGTCTACACCCTGGCCAAGGTTGTCGTACCGCCGGTGATCCGCTTCTGGGTCCGGCTCGACTGCCAGGGTCTGCTCAACATCCCCAAGCAGGGCCCGCTGATCATCGCCGCCAACCACATCTCCTACTTCGACCCGCTGTGCCTCGGGACCTTCATCGACGCGGCCGGCCGCCAGGTCCGGTTCCTGGCCAAGTCGGAGCTGTACCGCAACCCGGTGCTGGCGGCGATCCTGCGCGGGGCCGGGCAGATCCCGGTGTACCGCGAGACCCGCGACGCCGGCCAGGCCCTGGTCGACGCCGTGGCCGCCATGCGCGACGGGGCCGCGGTGGCCATCTACCCGGAGGGCACCACCACCCGCAACCCCGACTTCACCCCGATGGCGGCCAAGAACGGGGTCGCCCGCCTGGCCGCCCTCACCGGGGCACCGGTCGTGCCGGTCGGCCAGTGGGGCGCCCACCTGCTGTTCACCCGGGGCAGGATGGGGCCGTTCCGGCGCGGCATCCGGGTGGTCGAGCGGGCCGGGCCGCCGATCGACCTCGGCCTCACCCCCGACGCCTCCCTGACCGAGATCAACCAGGCCAAGGACGAGGTGATGGAGGCCATCGCCGGCCTGGTCGCCGAGGCCAGGGAGGGTTGGCGGCCGCCCGACTGGTACCAGGGCAAGGCGGCCAGCCCGGCATGACCGAACGGTTCCAGCCCGGGGGCGTGACCCACGCGCTGGTCAGCGGGCTGGTCGAGCTCGCCCTGGCCTCGGCGCTGCTGGCCGGCTCGCTGGCCGTCTCCGAGTCGAGCCCGGCCACGGCCGCGTCGCTGTCGGTGGCCAGCCTGCTCTGGGCCGTCCTGGGCGTGGTCAGCCTGGTCGTCGCCTGGCTGCGGGCGCGGGTGCTGGCCGCCGAGCTGGACGACGAGGCCGTGGTCCTGCACGGGCTCGCCGGGGCCCGCCGCTACCGCTACGAGGAGCTGTCGGCCGTGGAGGTGTCGGGCCGGCGCACCCGGCTGGTCGCCCGCGACGGCGGCGTACGGGTGGTCCGCGGCGTCCGCGGCACCGCCCAGGGCAACCGCTTCCGGGCCCGCGTCCTGGCCCGCGCCAAGGCCTCCGCGGGGGTTGATACCCTGCCCGCCGACCAGAGCGAAGGGAGCTCCGATGGCTGACGGCTTCGCCACCCGCGCAATCCATGCCGGCCGCCTGCCCATGCCGGCCGAGCCGCCCCTGGCCGCCCCCATCTGGCAGACCTCCACCTTCGTCTTCGACGACGCCGAGCACTACGCCCACACCCTGCACCAGCCCCGCGAGGGCTACGTCTACACCCGCTACGAGAACCCGACCTCGGCCGCCCTGGAGGCGACCGTGGCCAACCTCGAGGGCGCGGCCGAGGGGCTGGCCACCGCCTCGGGCATGGGCGCCATCGCCACCGTGCTGCTGTCGCTGGCCGGGGCCGGCGACCACGTGGTCGCCCAGCGCGACCTGTACGGCGGGACCCATTCGCTGCTGGCCCACACCGCCCCCCGCTTCGGCATCGCGGTCGACTTCGTCGACGCCGGCGACCCGGACGCCGTCCGGGCCGCCCTGCGCCCGACCACCAGGGCCATCTACGCCGAGACGGTCGCCAACCCGACCCTGACCGTGGCCGACCTGCCCGCCCTGGCCGAGGTCGGCGCCGCCGCCGGGGTGCCTCTGGTGGTGGACAACACGGTGGCTTCGCCGTTTCTCTGCCGGCCGATCGAGCACGGGGCGGCGGTGGTGGTCCACTCGGCAACCAAATACCTGGGCGGCCACAGCGACGTGGTCGGGGGCGTGGCCCTGTTCGCCGAGCCGGAGCGCCACGACGCCGCCTGGCGGGCCATGATCGAGCTCGGCGCCTCCCCCGACCCGTTCGCCGCCTGGCTGGTCCTGCGCGGGGTCAAGACCCTGCCCCTGCGCATGCGGGCCCACGGCGCCAACGCCCGCCGGCTGGCCGAGCTCCTGGACGCCCACCCCAAGGTGGCCCGCGTCCACTGGCCCGGGCTGCGCGGCCACCCCACGGCCCAGCTCGCCGCCAAGCTGCTGGACGGCGACCCGGGGATGCTCAGCTTCGACCTCGATGGGGGCCGGGCGGCCGGCCGCCGCTTCATCGAGGCCACTCGGATCGCCAAGCTGGCCGCGTCCCTGGGATCGACCGAGACGCTGGTCTCCCACCCGGCGTCCACGACCCACCGCCAGTTCGCCCCCGACGCCCTGGCCGCGGCCGGGATCGGCGAGGGCATGGTGCGGGTCTCGGTCGGCCTGGAGGACGGGGCCGACCTGGCCGAGGACTTCACCCGAGCCCTGGAGGTGGTGTAGGTCATGGCAAGGATCCGCCTGGCCATCCTGTACGGCGGCCGCTCGGCCGAGCACCAGGTGTCGGTGGTGTCGGCCCGCTCGGTCATGGAGGCGCTGGACCCCGACCGCTTCGAGGTGGTGCCGATCGCCATCACCCGCGACGGCGCCTGGCTGCTGCCCGACCGGTCGCCGCTGGAGCTGACCGCATCCGACGGCGCCCTGCCCGAGGTGGAGGCGGCCGGGACCGAGGTGGCGGTGCGACCCGAGCAGGGGGTCGGGGGGGTCGACGTGGTGTTCCCGATCCTGCACGGGCCCTTCGGCGAGGACGGCACCGTGCAGGGCCTGTTCGAGCTGGCCGACCTGCCGTACGTCGGCAGCGGCGTGCTCGCCTCCGCCCTGGCCATGGACAAGGCCATGGCCAAGGTGGTGCTGGCCCAGGCCGGTCTGCCCCAGGCGCCGTACCTGGTCGTGCCCGAGCGCGACTGGCGGGCCGACCCGGACCGGGTGGCCGCCGAGGTGGGCGGGCGCCTCGCCTACCCGGTGTTCACCAAGCCGGCCCGGCTCGGCTCCTCCATCGGTATCTCCAAGGTCAAGACCCCCGACGGGCTGGCCGACGGGCTGGCCGCCGCCTTCGCCCACGACACCAAGGCCCTGGTCGAGCAGGGCGTCGTCGCCCGCGAGCTGGAATGCGGCGTCCTCGGCAACGACGCCCCCGAGGCCAGCGTGGTCGGCGAGGTCGTGCCCGGCCACGAGTTCTACGACTTCGAGGCCAAGTACCTGGACGACGCGCTGAAGCTGGAGATCCCGGCCCCGGTCCCCGCCGGGGTCAGGGACCGGGTGCGCGAGCTGTCGGTGCGCGCCTTCCAGGCCCTTGACTGCGAGGGCTTCGCCCGGGTCGACTTCTTCTACGAGGAGGCCTCCGGCCGGGTCCTGCTCAACGAGGTCAACACCATCCCCGGCTTCACCCCCAAGAGCATGTTCCCCATGCTCTGGGCCGCCTCCGGCCTGGCCTACCCCGACCTGGTGGCCCGCCTGGTCGACCTGGCCACCGAGCGCCACGCCGCGCGCAGGCGCTGAGCCCCGAGGGGTACCCTTCTCCGAAGATCGCGCGGGGAAGGCGGTGCCGATGTTCGAGCGCTTCACCGACCGGGCCCGGCGGGTGGTCGTGCTCGCCCAGGAGGAGGCCCGGCTCCTCAACCACGACTACATCGGCACCGAGCACATCCTGCTCGGGCTGGTCCACGAGGAACAGGGCGTGGCCGCCAGGGCCCTGACCGAGCTCGACATCTCGCTGGAGGCCGTCCGGGCCCAGGTCGAGGAGATCGTCGGCCAGGGCGAGAGCCCGCCCACCGGGCACATCCCCTTCACCCCCAGGGCCAAGAAGGTCCTGGAGCTGTCGCTGCGCGAGGCCATCCAGCTGGGCCACGACTACATCGGCACCGAGCACATCCTGCTCGGGGTGATCCGCGAGGGCCAGGGCGTGGCCGCCCAGGTGCTCATCCAGCTCGGCGCCGGCCTCGACCGGGTCCGCCAGCAGGTGGTCCAGGTGCTGGCCGGCTACGCCGGCCGGGGCTCCCCCGAGCAGGTGTCGCTCGGGCAGGTCCGGCTCGGCCAGCAGGCGGCCGCGGCCATGGTGACCGGCGGGCCCGGCGTCTACCATGACGAGCCGGCCGAGCTGGTCCGGGTGGTGCCGCTGGCCCGCGAGGTCGACTACGGCCCGGGCCTGCGGGTCGTGCTGATCTCGCTGGAGATCTGGTCGGGCTGGCTGGACCTGCGCTACGCCATCGTGGGCGAGCAGCCGCAAGAGGGGCCGCCGGAGGTGCTGCCGGGCTGGCGGGTCAGCGACGACGCCGGCACCGGCTACGAGCAGACCGGCATGGCCACCGGCGGCGGCCGCCTGCTCCGCGTCAGCCAGCTCGGCTTCCGGCCGGCCCCTCCGGCCGAGGCCCGGGCCCTCACCCTGACCGTGGTCAGCGGCGACCGGCCCGCCCAGCCCGTGGCCGTGGTCGAGATCGAGCTGGCCCCCGAGGCCTAGCCGGGGCGGGACTCGGCCAGCAGCTTGGCGATCCGGGTGACCCCCTCGACCAGGTCGTCGTCGCCCAGGGCATACGACAGGCGGGCGTACCCGGGGGCGCCGAAGGCCTCGCCGGGCACGATCGCCACCTTGGCCTCCTCCAGGATCAGGTCGGCCAGCTCCATGCTGGTGGCCGGGCGCCGGCCGCGCAGCTCCCGGCCCAGTACCCCCTCGAGCGACGGGAAGCAGTAGAAGGCGCCCTCGGGCTCGACGCAGCCGACCCCGGGGATGGCCCGCAGCAGCTCCACCATCCTGCGGCGCCGCCGATCGAAGGCGGCCCGCATCTCGTCCACCGCCACCAGGTCGCCCGAGACCGCGGCCAGGGCGGCCGCCTGGGAGACGTTGGCCACGTTCGAGGTGGCGTGGCTCTGGAGGTTGATGGCCGCCCGGACCACGTCGGGCGGGCCGATCATCCAGCCGACCCGCCAGCCGGTCATGGCGTAGGTCTTGGCCACCCCGTTGACGACCACGCAGCGGTCGGCCAGCTCCGGCACCTCCACCGGCATGGAGGAGAACTCGGCCGTGCCGTAGACGAGGTGCTCATAGATCTCGTCGGTCAGCACCCACAGCCCGCGGCCGGCGGCCCAGCGGCCGATCGCCTCCACCTCCTCCCTGGGGTAGACGGCGCCGGTCGGGTTGGAGGGGGAGACGAACACCAGCAGCTTGGTCCGGTCGGTGGTGGCCGCCTCCAGCTGCTCGACCCCGACCCGGAAGCCGGTCGCCTTGTCGGTCTCCACGATCACCGGCTCGGCGCCGGTCAGCGAGATCGCCTCCGGGTAGGTGACCCAGTAGGGCGAGGGCAGCAGGACCTCGTCGCCGGGGTCGAGCAGGGTGGTGAACGCCTCGAACAGGGCGTGCTTGCCGCCGTTGGTGACCAGGACCTGGCTCGGCTCGACGCGCAGGCCCGAGTCGCGGGCCGTCTTGGCCGCGATCGCCGCCCGCAGCTCGGGCAGGCCGGGCCCGGAAGTGTAGTGGTGGAACCGGGGCTCGTGGCAGGCGGCCACGGCCGCCTCGACGATGTGGGGTGGGGTGGGGAAGTCGGGCTCGCCGGCGCCGAAGCCGATCACGTCCTCCCCGGCCGCCTTGAGTCCCTTGGCCTTGGCGTCGATGGCCAGGGTGGCCGACTCGGCGATGGCGGCGACGCGGCGGGAGATCCTCGGCACTGGCTTGCCTCCGTCGGGGGAGATGGCTTGTCGGGCGAGGATAGAGTGGCCGCATGACCGAGACCACCCCGATCCTCCCGGATCACCTGCGCCCGGGCGACGGCCGCTTCGGCAGCGGCCCGTCCAAGGTCCGGCAGGAGGCGGTGGCCGCCCTGGCCGCGGCCGCCCCCACCTTCCTCGGCACCAGCCACCGCCAGGCCCCGGTGCGGGCGGTGGTGGGCCGCGTCCGGGCCGGTCTGGCCGAGCTGTTCGACCTGCCCGACGGCTACGAGGTCGCCCTCGGCAACGGCGGCTCGACCCTGTTCTGGGACCTGGCCACCTTCTCGCTGATCGAGCGGCGCAGCCAGCACCTGGTGTTCGGCGAGTTCTCGGGCAAGTTCGCCGCCGCCGCCACCGCCGCCCCGCACCTGGACGACCCCCAGGTGATCGCCAGCCCGTTCGGCAGCCACCCCGAGCCGCGTCCCGACCCGGCCGTCGACCTGTACGCCCTGACCCACAACGAGACCTCGACCGGGGTGGCCATGGAGGTGCGCCGGCCGGCCGGGGCCGACGGCCTGGTCTGCGTCGACGCCACCTCCGGGGCGGGCGGGCTGCCCGTCGACCCGCGCGAGTTCGACGCCTACTACTTCGCCCCCCAGAAGTCGTTCGCCGCCGACGGCGGCCTGTGGCTGGCCCTGCTCTCCCCGGCGGCCGTCGAGCGGGTGGGGCGGATCGCCGCCTCCGGGCGGCCCATCCCGGCCATGCTCGACCTCGGGCTGGCCCTGGAGCAGTCCCGGCTCGACCAGACCCTCAACACCCCCGCCCTGGCCACCCTGTTCCTGCTCGCCGAGCAGGTGGAGTGGCTGAACGAGCAGGGCGGCCTGGCCTGGGCGACCAAGCGCTGCGACGAGTCGGCCGGCATCGTCTACGGCTGGGCCGAGGCGTCCGCCTACGCGACCCCGTTCGTGACCGACCCGGCCATGCGCAGCCACACCGTGGCCACCATCGTTCTCGACCCGGCGGTCGACGCCGGCGCGGTCACCCGGGCCCTGCGGGCCAACGGGATCGTCGACACCGAGCCCTACCGCAAGCTGGGCCGCAACCAGCTCCGCGTCGCCATGTACCCGGCGATCGGGCCGGCCGACCTCGACACCTTCACCCGGGCGGTCGACTGGCTGGTGGATGCGCTTGGGGGGGTTCGGGGGGGAGTCCTCCCCCCCGAATGAACCAGGACTGCGTCAGGTGGTGCGCAGCTACAGGTGCACCACTGGGCAGGTAAGGGTGCGGGTGATCCCGTCCACCGCCTGGACCCGGGCCACCACCAGCTTGCCCAGGTCGTCGACGTTGCGGGCCTCGGCGCGGACGATCACGTCGTAGGGGCCGGACGTCCTCAGCCTGCTGGACGCCCTTGATCTCGGCGATCTCCTTGGCGACCTGGGCGGCCTTGCCGACCTCGGTCTGGATGAGGATATATGCCGTCACCACAAGCAACGACCTCCTTGAGTCCTGCCGCCGCAACGGCGCCCACGGCTGTACCGGGGCCGAAAGGTCTGCGCATGGTACACGGGGGCATGGAGCGTGCCAAGACCGCGAAAGGGACCGATCAGCCAGGCATTTCACGAGAGCGCAAGGGTGGGTATGCTGAGTTCCCCAACCGGGAGTGAGATGGCGGCACGGCAGCGGCGGTTCCTCGACCGGGTGGAGGCCGGCGAGCTGCTCGGCGAGGTCCTGGCCGGGCTCGTCAGGCCCCCCGTCGTGGTGCTCGGCATCCCCCGCGGCGGGGTGGTGGTGGCCGCCCGGGTCGCGGCCCGGCTGGGCGCCCCCCTGGACGTGGTCGTGCCCCGCAAGGTCGGCGCCCCCGGCAACCCCGAGCTGGCCGTGGGTGCGGTCGCCGACGGGGTCCAGGCGATCGACGAGCCGGCCATCCGCCGCCTCGGCCTCGACATGGCGGCGGTCAGGGCCGAGGTGGCCCGCCAGACCGCCGAGGTGGCCAGGCGGACCGCCGCCTACCGCCGCGGCCTGCCCCCGCTGGAGCTGGCCGGCCGCACCGCCGCGCTGGTCGACGACGGGGTGGCCACCGGCTGGACGTGCGCCGCCGCCGCCTCCTACACCCGCCGCGCCGGGGCCGCCCGGGTCCTGGTGGCCGTGCCCGTCGGCCCACCCGGCCTGGCCGAGCGGCTGCGGCCGGTGGTCGACCAGGTGGTGGTCCTGCTCACCCCGGACCCGTACCTCAACGTCGGCCAGGCCTACGAGCGCTTCGCCCAGGTCGACGACGACGAGGTGCTGCGCTGCCTGGAGCAGGGGCGGCAGGGGGTCCGGGGGGCTCAAGCCTAGCCCCACGCTAGACTGGATGATTCTCGTCTCCGACGCCGGAGGGCCTAGATGCCGAGCTCGCCACCGTCCGACCTGGGCCTTGCCGCCAACTCGATCGCCTACCACCCGACCGAGCGCGAGCTGCGCGAGTTCGCCGACGCCATGCCCCAGGCCCGCCGGACCGAGTTCGGCAACGTCAACGTCCAGACCCGGGTCGTGTCCCGGTCCAAGGGGTCGACCTACGTGGTCACCGACCGGCCCGAGGAGCACAGCGACCAGACCATCGACCGCGAGGAAGGGGCCAGGCTGGCCGCCCTCCAGGACGACTACATCCGCGGCCAGGACATGGTGGTGGTCGACGGCTTCATCGGCCACGCCGGCCCCTACCGCACCCCGGCCCGGCTGATCATCGAGAAGGCCAACGCCAACATCGCCGGCATGCAGCGGTTCCTGTACTACGACCCGGTCGAGGGCGGCACCGGCCACGAGCCCGAGATCACCATGATCTACACCCCCAACCTGGCCGCCCCCGGCTATCCGGACGACCGCGTGATCGCCGTCGACCTGGAGGCCGGCGTGACCCGGGTGCTCAACTCGGACTACTTCGGGGAGTCCAAGAAGGGCGGCCTGCGGATGTGGAACCGCAAGGTCTACGAGGGCGGCGGGCTGGCCATGCACGCCGGCTGCAAGGTCATCCCGACCTCCGACGGCGAGAGGACCATGCTGATCGTTGGCCTGTCGGGCACGGGCAAGACCACCACCACCTTCACCAAGCAGAACGGCTCCCAGGCGGTCCAGGACGACTTCATCGGGCTGTTCGCCGGGGGCAGGATCGTCTCCACCGAGGACGGCTGCTTCGCCAAGACCTTCGCCCTCTCGGCCGAGGACGAGCCGGCCATCCACGGGGCGGTGACCAAGCCCGATGCGTACCTGGAGAACGTGTCCCAGCACGGCGACAGGATCGACTTCTTCGACACCTCCTACACCCAGAACGGCCGGGCCGTGTTCAACATGCGCTCGATCGACAACTACCCGGCCGACCGGGTCCCGGTGGCGTCGTTCCTGCTGGTGCTGAACCGCGACGAGAACATCATCCCGGGGGTGGCCCGCCTCAACGTCGAGCAGGCGGCCGGCTACTTCATGCTCGGCGAGACCCAGGGCACCTCGGCCGGGGGCAAGGACGAGGAGGGCAAGTCGCTGCGGGTGCCCGGGACCAACCCGTTCTTCCCGCTCCGCCACGAGCAGCAGGGCAACCGGCTGGCCGAGCTGCTGGAGACCCACCCGCTGGAGGTGTTCCTGCTCAACACCGGGCGGGTCGGCGGCCCCGACGGCGACGACCGCTCCAAGAAGGTCCGGATCCCCCACTCCTCGGCCATCGTCCGGGCCATCGCCGAGGGCGCCATCACCTGGGACGAGGACCCGGACTTCGGCTACCAGGTCGCCTCCGAGGTCCCCGGCATCGACGACCTCGAGCTGCTCCAGCCCCGCCTGCTGTACGAGCGCCAGGGCCGCACCGACGAGTACCGCCGCCAGGTCGAGCGCCTCAAGGCCGAGCGGGCCGACTACCTGGCCGAGTTCCCCGACCTTGACGAGGCCATTGTCAAGGCGGTGTCCTGAACCTCGATGAGATCGGTGAGTTCGGGCTGATCGCCCGGCTCACCGGCGGGCTGGAGCTCGGGCCCGGGGTCGAGGTCGGGGTCGGCGACGACGCGGCCGTGCTGGCCCCCACCCCGGGGCACCGGCTCGTGGTCACCACCGACGTCCTGGTCGAGGGCCTGGACTTCACCGCCGCCCTGTCCGAGCCCGAGGACTGGGGCTGGAAGGCGGTCGTGGCCAACCTCTCCGACCTGGCCGCCATGGGCGCCGAGGCCCGCTGGCTGGTCCTGGCCCTGACCGTGCCCGACCCGACCCCGGTGGCGACCCTGGAACGGGTCTACGCCGGCGTGGGCGAGGCCTGCCGGGCGTTCGGGGTGGCCCTGGTCGGCGGCGACGTCTCCGGCGGCCCGGCCCTGTCGCTGGCGGTGACGGCGCTGGGGGAGGCCGAGCGGCCGGTGCTCAGGTCGGGGGCGCGACCGGGCGACCGCCTGGCCGTCACCGGTCCGTTGGGGGCGGCCGCGGCCGGGCTGGGCCTGCTGCAGCGCGGCGACCGGGCGGCCGCCGACCTGCTCGGCCGCTTCCCCGGCCTGGCCGCCGCCCACTGCCGGCCCACCCCGGCCCTGGCCATGGGCCTGGCCCTGGCCCGGGTGGGGGCGACGGCCCTGATCGACGTGTCCGACGGCCTGGCCGGCGACGCCCTCCACCTGGCCGAGGCGTCCGGGGTCGGGGTCGAGGTCCACGACGCCACCGTCCCCATCGCCCCCGGGGTCGCCGAGGCGGCCGGCCTGCTCGGCCTCGACCCGCTGGAGCTGGCCCTGGGCGGGGGAGACGACTTCGTCCTGGCCGCCGCCCTGCCCCGCGCCACCGACCTCGGCGGCGTGCTCGACTGCGGCCGCTTCACCTCCGACCCGGGCCGGCGGGTCCGCCTGACCGCCGGCGGCCAGCGCCCCCTCTCCGGCCTGGCCTATGACCATTTCAGCCCCCGACGCTAGGGCTCGATCAGTCGAGGCCCGTGGCGTCGAAGACCCGCCACTCGACGACCAGGCCGTCCGCGACCACCGCTCGCCATCGTGCTGGTCCGGCGAGCGCCGCCACCGAGCATTCCGAGCGACCGTGCACCCTCACGATCCCGCCGGGATCACTCCGGACGTTGTCGAACACGTTGCGGTAGTCAGGGAAGGACGCAAAGAAGCCTCGCCATGCCTCCAGGCACGCCGGCTTGCCGGTGAACGTGTTGCCAGCGGTGTCGATGAACCGATGGTCGTCAGCCATGAGCCGCCCCAGCCCCGGAAGATCGCTGCGGTTGATCGCGTCGTTGAAGGCCAGGACGACCGCCTCATCCGCTGAACCCATCGAACCTCCTCCCGCGACCACCGCCTCAGCGAAACGTCAACAGGGTACGGTTGCCTGACGCAGCGCTAGGAGGCGGCCAGGACCTCGTCGGCGGCGCGCTGGCCGGACTGGACGGCGCCTTCCATGTAGGCGGTCCAGGCGGTGGCGGTCTCGGTCCCGGCCCAGTGGAGGCGGCCGACGGGCTCCCG
>Ga0075419_10000841_pt1 | contig 19712 bp, 13 predicted proteins | sample SoiMetdeltSBSDD3_FD_76900 | JGI IMG/M metagenome (GOLD analysis project Ga0075419, IMG submission 76900) | Bulk soil microbial communities from a Populus tree surrounding site in Tennessee, USA - Soil MetaG P. deltoides SBSDD3 | ecosystem: Environmental > Terrestrial > Soil > Tree plantation... | reverse complement strand
TCTCGATCCGGCCGCAACGGGTCCACTGTGGCTTGGACTCGTTGGTTTCTTCCCAGAGCGGATGGCGCGGATAGGTCCGGCCCATGACCATCCAGCCCTTCTCCGACTTCAACATGACGTCCGCGCTGTAGCCGTAGCAGGTGGCGCTGGCGTCCAACGCTCTCTGCACGTACACGTCGACGCGGTTCATGTAGACGAAGTGGAAGACCTGGCGAATCCGCACGTCACCCGTCATTTCCGTCAACTTCACCGCGACCGCGCCGAAGGTATCGGCGTCGTTGCGGGTGTCGTACAACGGACGGATGCCGCCCTTCCAAATCTGCACCCACGGATTCGACACCGTGGCCGTCATTTCCGGATAGGTAAATTCCATCCAGGAATTGCAGGCAAAGGCGATGTCGGCGTGGTTTACATCCGAGGTCATCTCGATGTCCTGGGTCACGATCATCTCGATGTTCGGATCCACGTTGCGCACCATGTCATAGTGGTGCTTGGCGTTGTTCAAAATGTTCACGTTCGTGACCCAGCGGACTTTGCTGGGGCTGGGCATGTGCGTTTTGCCCGTGAACACCTTGCGGCCATACTTCGGCGTGTTGACGATGAGGGCGGTGTCTCCATGGTTCCAGTAGCCCACTTCCTCGCCGTAGTAATAGCTCTTCGTTTTGATTTCCTTCCCGTGCGCATTCGGATCCAGGGTCTGATTGAACGGATCCTCGCCAGTATGCACGGCTAACCCGGCTCCTGACCAAGGCGTGGCGTTCCAGATGCCCGCCTTGTAGTTGCCAGACCAGGTATGGCAGCCCGTGCCGAACTTGCCGATGTTACCGGTCAAGGTCACCACCAACGCTGCGGCGCGCCCCATTTCCGTCATGTGGAAATAGTGACAGACGCCTTCGCCGTTGTGCATCGCCGCGGGCTTGATCGTGCCCGAATCCCGGCCCCACCGGACGATCAGATCCTTCGGTGCGCGGGTGATCTGCGCCACCGTGTCCAGATCGTAGTCCTGGAGGTGGACTTGATACATCTGATAGATCGGAGAGACGTCGACTTCGCGGCCGTTCAGCAGCTTGACCCGGTAGGTGCCGTTCAAGGCTGGATCGATACCGCTCTGGATGAAGTGGTAGCCCACTTGTTCACGATGCAATGGAACCGCCTGTTTCTTGTTCAGGTCCCACACCATCATGCCACCCAACCGTTCAATCTGGTCCGGTTTCAAGGACTGGATGCGGCCGGAGTAGCTCTTGGAGAAATCGGGGAACTTGAAATCCGCGATGACATCGCGGGGATCCAGATACTGGAGCGTATCGGTACGGACGAGCAGTGGCATGTCCGTAAACCCCTTGATGTAGTCGATGTCCTGCAGGTTCTCATCGAGGATGAGTTTGCAGGCGCCTAAGAACAATGCCGAATCGGTTTGCGGCCGGACTGGAATCCAGTAGTCCGCCCGATAGGCCGTTGGGTTGTACTCCGGCGTGATCACGACGATGCGGGCACCACGCTCGATCGATTCGAGTTTCCAGTGCGCTTCCGGCATCTTGTTCTCGACGAAGTTCTTCCCCCAGCTGGTGTTCAGCTTGGAAAAACGCATGTCAGAGAGGTCGACGTCGCAGTTTTGGGTCCCGTTCCACCAGGGGTGCGACGGGTCCTGGTCGCCGTGCCAGGTGTAGTTCGAATAGTACTTGCCGCCTTGCGCACGGTCCGGATCCACTTTGCGGATCCAGGAGTCCAACAGCGGCAACACGCCGCCATTGAAGCGCGTATTCATCATCTTCCCGATGATGCCGAGGACCGGCATGCCGGCGCGATGCTTGAAGCAACGTACCCCAGCGCCCTTCATCATCTCGATCATTTCCGGTGCATAGCCCTGCTCCCGGAGACGCCGCGCGCCTGCTTCACCGCTGTAGCGGGTCGCGATGAGAATGCAGCCCTTCGCTGCATAGGTGGCCGCCGTATCCCAGGAGACGCGCATCATGTCGTCCAGGAATCGAGCGTCGAATTTATATTTCCGCTTCACGTCCGGGGTCAATTCGGGCGCCCCGGCATCCATCCACTCTTTCCAGCCCTTCCGCATCAACGGTCCCTTCAAGCGATAGGGGCCGTAAACCCGGCGGTGGAAGGTAAATCCCTTCAAGCACATGCGCGGATTATGGGCAAAGGTTCCACGATTGCCGTAGAGGTCTTCATAAGTCTGGTGGTCGTAATTCTGCTCGACCCGCATGACGACGCCGTTTCGGACGAACGCCCGGACGCGGCAGCCGTGGGTGTCGTTCGGCGAACAACACCAGGTAAACGATGAGTCATAGCGATACTGGTCGTGATAGACCCGCTCCCACGACCGATCCGGATATTCACCGAGGGGGTTGCCCACCTCGATGACCGGCTGCAGAGCGGTCAACGCCAGGACTTTATCCGCCACCGCGACTGCGGCGACCGTCCCAGCGGAGACTTTTAAAAACTGTCTGCGTGACAGAAACATTGGTGACACCTCCTAAGTTGAGGGCTCGCAAGGAGCCCACGTTCCTACACCGCGTACAACTGATGGTTTTCCCACCTCCCTTCCTCTCAAAAGCTGATGCCGGTTACCCGATTGATTCAGGTGTGATATCTGGAGCAGACTTCGTGAGGGTTGAAGCATCATAGGGCCATCTTATTGGCAAGATGCGCACCATAGCAGAGGCTTTTTGGAATTAAGTGCTATTTACTTAAATACTCGAAATGATTGATTAAATGCGTTCCGCATGTCACCGGAATGATGTTCTGCTCATTCACCGAATGGGTATTAGGTGTATCGTCCAAGAGGGCTCAAACCGTCATGTTGCAATATTGTTTAGTGTTATTAATGACTTATGGAATTTTTTCTCGCGTTACCGTTTCGTAGCACGGAAGATGAGTTGTAACGGAAAAAGACGACGAAGGTAACCGTGACATTGCTTGACACTCCCAGCCCTGGTGAGTAAAATCCGCCACTCCTCCTCCACTTTTTCCGAGCGGGAATAGCTCAGTGGTAGAGCATCGCCTTGCCAAGGCGAGGGTCGAGGGTTCAAATCCCTTTTCCCGCTCCAATTTTCTCAACGGGTTTCGTACTCGTGCAGTCTGCAACCTGGACTCGCTCCCCGTTTGACTCCCGATTCGGCTCTGAGCTAGGCCTTCAATGCGAGGCGTGAGGCAAAGATGTGCCGGAGATCGTGGAAACGAAACGGGTTTAATTCTGCTGCCGTTGCAGCCTTGGCGTACATTCGTCGGAGGTAGCGGTGATCGTGAGGGTAGATCCTATGTGCGGGCCCAAGTGCTGCGGTGTCTGCCTTTAGGTTCATCAAGCCTTGCTGCACGACGGAGCTCATGGGAACACGTCGCCCGTTCTGCAACTTTGGTTTCAAGAATCGCCAGCATGTATCGTCTATTGACCAATTGGGCTAAGAGGAAGATGCCGTCATTACAGCAATCTTGTGGACGGTTTTAGTAGATGGATCAAGCGGAAGCCTAATCACAAAGGTGGTGCCCTTTTCTTCTTCGCTTTCCACAGTGATGGACCCGAAGTGGGAGTCGACAACGTCCTTTACAATCTTGGTGCCAAGGCCGGTCCCACCGACCTTCCTACTGATCACGCGACGGGAAAATAAGCTGTCTCTCACCTCTGGCGGCATCCCCCGACCAGTGTCACTGACTAACAATGTAAGAGTATCTCCGTCCGATTGATGGCTTCCTTCGATGGTGACCGTTCCTCCGGCAGGCGTCTCGGGAATCGCGTTATTCACGAGATTGTAAATAGCATTAAACAGGCGACTTTCGTCCGCTTGCATGAGCGGCAGCTCTTCCAGATTGAGTGTGGATAAACGAACGCGTTTGTGCTCGGCAGGGAAGCGGAGGGTGTCGAGAACGGCACCAACGATTTTCGCCAAGCTGCACGGTGCAAACGTGGGAGGGCCACTACACCCTTTAACAGCATCGGCGATTTCCTTCACTCGGTCTTGGACACGTCTGCTGTTTGACCGAACCATTTCAAACACTTCATGGCTCAACTCCTCAGCGCCTCGTTTTCTTTTCCCATCCTCAGGAGCTAAGGCCACAATTAACTCCTTGAGTTCGGTATCCAAGAGATCGACGCCAAGGAGAATCGGCATCATCATATTTTTGACATCATGCCCAATGTCTCCCAAGAGTCGCGCGATTTCGGCCAGCTTGGCTTCTTCGATTAATTGCAGGGTGAGATCTTCGTTACGGGCAGCCAGTTCAGCAGCTTGAATCTGTAGCTGACCTGCCTGTTGTTGGATGGTGTCGTGTGCTGCTTTTATACGCAACATGGACCGAACTCTGGCGATGAGTGCAGCATGATCAACAGGCTTTGTGAGGTATTCGTCCGCGCCGGCTTCGAGTCCGTTGACCACGTCTTGAGAATCGGCTCGAGCTGTCACCAGGATAATCGGTATAAATGGAAGTGAGGGGTCTGCTTTCAGAGTTCGGCAGACGTCGATGCCGTCCCGTTTGGGCATCATGACATCGAGCAAGATCAGGTCTGGAAGCTGGCCGATGGCCAGGAATAGCGCGGCCTCTCCGTCCGCCGCCGTCACAATCTCATAGCCCTGTGCCGAGAGGCAGGCTTGAATGATGTCCACATTCATCGGATTGTCATCGACAACGAGTATCCGTGGGGGGATTCGCATGAGGCAACCTCTATAAGTTATGAATCAAGATATTGGCGAACGACCGCCAACAATTTCATGGCATCAAATGGTTTTGCGAGATAGGCATCACAGCCTGCCGCTCTGGCTTTTTCTTCATCTCCGCTGAGTGCGTACGACGTCACGACAATAATCGGAATCTGACGCAGCTTAGGATTGGCTTTGATGCGGCGAGTGGCTTCATATCCGTCGAGTCCGGGAAGTTGAATGTCCATGAGGATTAAATCTGGATTACATTGTTCTGCCAGGCTAACGCCCTGATCTCCTCGGATGGCTTCAATGACCTGGTAGCCGGCGCTCGCCATGAGGTCGCGCACAATGCGCTGGTTATCAACCTGGTCTTCAATGGATAAGATGCGTTTCGTCATGGGCCACCTATCTGTTGTTCAACAATAGTGGGCAGGGTGAACCAAAAGATTGAGCCAGCCCCTAAGGTTGACTCCACCCCCACGGTTCCGCCATGCAGTTCGATGATCCGTTTGACAATCGCAAGCCCGAGACCCGTCCCGCCTTTTTCGCGGGTTGTTGAACTATCGGCTTGCTGAAACTCATCAAAAATTCTTGTCTGATCGGCGAAGGAAATTCCTGGACCCGTATCCGCCACACTCACCTTGAAACGGTCATCGTCGAGGACGATGTGTACCGCGACTTCGCCGCTGTCGGTAAACTTGATGGCATTGCCGATGAGATTCATCAACACCTGTTTGATTCGTCGTCCATCACCTGTAGCTGCCGGTAGGTTGTCCGGTATTCTCCATGTGAAAGACAATTGCTTCCGGCATGCCAAAGGCTCCATGGCCGTAACGACTTCATGGACCACGTCCTTCATCACATAGGTCTTTAACGATAATCTGAGCTGGCCGGCTTCTATCTTTGACAGATCAAGCACGTCGTTGATCAGATCGAGCAAGTGACGGCCACTTACATCGACGCGAGAGAGGGCCTCTTTGATTTTGTCTGGCACGTCACCGTAAATCTTATTCATGATCAACTGCGTATAGCCGAGGATGGCATTCAGCGGCGTGCGAAGCTCATGGCTCATGTTTGCCAAGAACTGCGACTTGTGCTTGCTTATAATTTCCAGTTGGCATTGTTTCGTTTTGAGATCTTCGCACAAGGCGCGATTCTCAGAGAGAGCCTGCTGTAACTGGAAATTATTATTGAGTAGTGCCTCTTCCGCTCGCATCCGTTCGATGACTCGTCCAAGCTGGGTTCCCACATTGGCCATCACCTCTAGCAAAGCTTCATCTGGTTCAATTGGCACATCAGAAAAGAATTCCAGTACGGCCACCACTTCCTTCCCGATCAACACGGGAAACCCGAAGGCCGCGCGTACTCCAATATCCGCGGCCGCCTTGGCTCGAGGAAAGTTCGGGTCCTTCGTGACATCGATAATCCACAGGGGCTGGCCGTTTACGAGCACTCGACCGGGCAAGCCCACTCCCTGCTCAAAATACAATGTCTGACTGACCTCGCAGAATGCTTTGAATCGCTCCTTATTGTCGAGATGCCACAGCATCGTCGGCTCAAGTCTGCGACCGTAGGTCTGCGACAGAATATAGACGTGACCCACCGGCCATCCGGTGTGAAGACATATTTCGTCAAGCGCGACTTGTAGCGCCATATCGACCGTGGAGGTTTGATTTGCAGCCACGGCGATACGTTGGAGCAGTTGCACGTCCTTTCGCCTGTTGTACAATTCACGCAATGCTCTTTCGGCGAGCATTTCGCTCTCCGCTCTCGCCCGTTGTTCCCGGGCAAGCCGCTTTATCAGGCGATCCTGTTCTGCCAATTCGATTTTGTCGTTCATGAAATGACAGGCGCTGATTGCTTGAGGACAATCCGGAACAAACATCTATCGTCCCCACGGTGCATGCATTCCGTCTGTTCAAAGAGTAGATCTTCGCCAAAGTGCGCTGCTGCCGCTTCGGTAAAGCCGTGAGCGAGAGCGCAGAGCTTACGCCGGGATCGATAACCCATGAACAACACGTCAGGTGAAGACGAATCATACTCAAACACCGGCACTTCTGATCCAGGATAGATCTTGCGAACTTCACTATGGATGACATCATTTAGCGTGAGGAGGAATGTCCGCGCCGATTTATGTCCAGAAAAAAAGTGCGGGTACCGTTCCGCAAGAAGTGGCAGGGATTTACGTCCGAACCATCGGGTCACTTCCGCCGCCGGAGTGTTGAGAGCTTTTGCGGCGGCAGCGACGAGTTTCATCATCGACTCATCAGGGTAGTTCCCAAGCGAAGTATAGGCGCCATCGACGTGAGCCGCTTCCAATAAGTCTTCCCAGGCCTCGTCGCCGTAGTCTTTTCGCACGACCTCTTCTAAGAGGTTGAAGATGATGCCCTTCATAGTTACCTCACCTAAATAGATTTGCTTTCATGTGTGAAGCGCACCAAATCCTGCGTGGGGGAGTGGCGCGACACAAATGCGCTCAGGCCATCAGGGGGAAGAGGCTTGCAGATTTTGTACTAAAGGCAGGAACTGCTGAGAGTTCGTATGGAGGATCTATCTCGAAAGGCAGAAGCTATTAAAATGACTCGATATTCTTGAAGAGGTACTTTTGCCTTGTTCAGAGGAACCCGCGTCAGGTCGCCTGTTAAATGGAATCGGATATGATCCCAGCTAGATCCCTTTCAGATTCAGTGCGGTGCGGATAAGAGCTAGGCCACCTATTCCGGTTCACTGTTAGAATAGAGAAGGATACCGAATAAAAAGGCAAGCAAGACATCCTTCATTGCGCCGCCGGATAAGCACCTCCAGTATGTTATTCCTTCCCAGTCATAGCCCTGTTTTGCCCTCTTGCATGAGCCAGCAAGTAATATTTTGCAGGCTCCAGAGGTGTTTCTCCGCGGGCCTATGAAGTGAGTACGGTCGTCACCATCGTTGTCAAGATGGCAGTGATGCTGCCGGTTAGACAGAGAATTGGGCGGAGGGATCTGAGGAGGTCTATGGTGACAGCCAGTACAGGTGTCGCTACTGAGATGCCCTCGCGAGTCGTCGCAAAGCGCGGATTTGGTCAACGGCTCGAAGAAGTTCTTCACCGGAGAGCGACGAGTTGCCAAAGCGCCCCCGGCAATAAAGTGCTGTGAGTTCGACGACGGCTGATTCGGCTTCAGACCATGACTCTCTGACGTGTTGCGTAAGTTCAGTGGGGGTCGTGGACGGTGCAATGCGAATCCCGCGCCGCGCTGCGATTCGTAACATGCTTCTATAGTGCTGCACGATCTGGTGCTGCCTCCTGACTGGGATGCCTCGTGTGAAGTGCCCGGTCGGCCATCGATGACGAACGGCCACCATCGATACTGAAAGGGCGATGACCGCTGCAAGGAGCAGCGCCCAAGCCATGATCGGATGCGACGTCTGCACTTGAGCGACCAATGTGCGCATCAGTTGGAGTGCAGCCGTCCCAAGCGCCACGGTCCACCGACTGACGGCATCACGTGCGGAATCACTGCCATCACGAAGACTGTGAATGACTGCCAGTTGATCTCTGGCACTGTACCGGATGAATGCCCGGTCCCAGTGCAGACGAATTGATTCGCCAAGCCGCTGAAACCCTTCCCATAGTGAAGGAGTTGGGACGGAGGCCGCAGTCGGTGTGGGATCAAATGTGATCCACCCGGAATGCGGATAAAAGACCTCGACCCACGCGTGGGCATCGCGTTGTCTGACTGTATAATAGCCTCCGAATTCGTTCCACTCCGTTGCAAGAAAGCCCGTCACCAAACGCGCTGGTACGCCGAGAGTCCTGAGCATGATGACCATTGCGGTCGCATAGTGCTCGCAGTATCCGGTCTTTCGACGAAAGAGAAAATCGTCGATCGGATGGAGAGATGTCGCCGTGTCTGCATCCAGACTGTATTGATACTCGGTCAGCAGGTGGTTAAGGACCGCAGTGGTTCTTTCATGAGTAGTGACAGCCGACTCGGTGACGCGGCGGGCTAAATCTCTGACTTGATCGGACCCTTCGGGAATTTGGAGATAGCGGTCTCGCATGGCCGACGCGTACTCGAGTTCAGCCGCGGCCCTATCCTCCGACGAAATGCGGTGTTCCCTCGAGACGACGGAATATCGTATGCGTGACGAAGACGTGTACGGCAGGTGGAGACCGGTCATGCTGTCCGCATGGATGCCGATAAAGTCTCCGCTCACATACTCGGCGAATGGAGCCGCGAACAAGACCGACGTATCTAAGGCCTCGAGCAGGATATCTTGCCGCAACGGCTCCGACATCCCGTACCCGTTCCGGTTGGCGCCGGGGCGGACTATAAATACGCCATCGGCGACGCCCCCTAGACTTCGACGATGCCGGCTCCCGGAGCTCCAGGAGCGGCCGTTGTATTGATCGTAGGCAAGACCCCGCAAATAAAAACGCTCTTTGCCCCCGTCTGTCTGATCGGGCAGCTCGACGCGCATCACAATTTGGGGATCTTCTTTTATTGAGCCAATCATCCCGAGATCGACTCGTTCTGAAAATCCCGTAGTCCGTAAGCTTTCTCCTCGGGGCTTTTGTAGAACGCCCACGCTGATGCGGGGGAGGATGAAGAAAATGACAAGGGTGAAGAGAAGGGTGAGAATGGCGATTCCGTTGGTCAGCCAGAAAAATCTGCTCGTGACGAACGAAGAGGCGCGAGACGAGTCCTGCGCGTCGGCCGGCTTGGCCGGGGGTGGCGTGTCGGTCCGCTTGGCCGAGGGTGGTCCGCCGGTCAAATGGTGCAGCAGCAGACTCCACACCGATGCCAGCAGATAGAAAACGAAAACAGATACGTACCAGACGTCCGTCGTCAAGGCGGCTGATGCAAGAATTGCCATCAGAGAAATGGCGTAGAGGTGACGATAGTCGCGGCGATCATGCAGCGTCATGAGCTTCACGTTCAGAAGTACGACAAGGAAGTGAATGCCCGCCGGCAGCAGCTCGCGCGATATGATTGTCAGGTCCAGGAGAAACAAGACGAAGGCGCCAATCAACAGGCTGTTCCAAACGGACGGGGCAAAGGGGAAGTGACTGAGGACGGTTTTGCCCGCCGGCCATCCGAACGTCTGTAGGATCGCGAAGACAAGGACTGTCAGTGTGAGAATGGCGAGCCAAATCGGCACGCTGCGTGCGAACAGTAGTCCGGCCAATGCCGTCGCAGCAAGAACAATCGCGCTGAACCGACAGGCCTGGTTAAAAACCATGGGTGAGTCCTTCAATGTGAGCAGCAGAGAGCACGCGATCGGCGGACATAGGCGCTGGAGCTTCGGGATCGCTCCACGGCAGAACAAGAACCGTGTAGCCGCGCTCGGCGTCATGGCCCAATGTCAGGACGGGATTGGAGACTGTAGGGCCAGCAGTATCGGGAGCGCGTCGTTCACAAAGGGCGAGTAGGCGCAACATGGCAAGCAGATGATCGGCACCGCAGCCAAGCCCGGAATCCGCTTCATGGACGATCAGCCGGAGGGGGTAGGATCTCTGGGACAAGTGCCAGAGAAGCGATGCGACCAAGGTCACGCTGTGTTCGAACAGCGTATTCCGCTCGACCGGTGCGAGCGTCGAAAGTGCAATTGTAATCCGCCGCTGATCCTCGGCTTCGGTCTCCCTGACCGTCAGCGTAGAGGTTCGGGCAGTGGTCATCCAATGAATTGCCCGCGAATCATCGCCGGGCTGATAGAGCCGTAAGTTGTATAACTGCGTTCCGTGTCCGCGACGGGGAAGCGACAGGCCTTGTCCCTCGGTGACCATTTCATCGACGAAGCGAAGTGAAACCGGTCTGATCGGCGGACTGACGGGAATTTCAGCAGGGACCTGATAGAGTGCCCGCTTGAGAAACAGGCCGAAGGGAAAAAGCGTTTCCGCTCTCACACAGTCCATATATAGCTTGCCGCGCGTGCTCGCGACGATCGGGTATGAGAGCAGAATCGACCGTTGCGCCGCCAAATGGTCAATGAACAGGCCACGGTCAAGTTGCTGTCCGCTCACCACATCGGACAGGCGTAAAGAGAAACTCGGCAGCCAGCGGTTGTGATTCGTGACCGAGAGCGCAACGGTCGTTGGATCATTCGCCATGATCAAGTCGGGGAGGTGGCGATGAAACTCGAGCCTGCGCAAGCAGTGTTCGGACAGGAGGCCGGAAATCACCACGAGGCCGAGCATCATCGCCAGCAAGAGATAAAAGAGATTGTTGCCTGTGTTGATGGCCGCCACGCCGATGCCAATGGTGAACAGTAAGAACCGGACGCCTTCAGAGGTGAGGCGGATGGAACGGCGGGTTGCCAGATAGTGCAGCCGGGATCGGATGTGGACGGCGGAAATGTGCCCGAATGCCTTCGTCACAGACGTGCTGTCCTGCAGCATTTACACGGGAACGGGAATTGTTTCGACGATGTCGAGGACAATGCGCTCGGCCTGCTCAAAGCTTTGAGCACGCATGCCTTGGGCTCGGCTGAGCATGACACGATGAGACAAAACGATCGGGGCTAATTCTTTGACGTCGTCGGGCAGGCAATACTCGCGGCCGCGCACAAGTGCCAGGGCCTTCGCGGCGTTGTGGAGCGCCAACGCTCCTCTGGTACTGACGCCGAGAGACAGGAGCTCGCTCTGTCTTGTTGCATGGACAATAGCCAGCAGATATTCGCTGACACTCTCATCCATATGCACCTCCTCGATCCGCCGCTGCAATTCCAGCACGTCCTGCGCCGTGAGCACGGGCGCGAGGCTGTCCGCAGGATGCAGCGCATAAGGGCGGTTGAGGACCTTGCGCTCTTCCTCCAATGACGGATATCCGATGCGTAAGCGCATCAAAAACCGATCGAGTTGAGATTCGGGCAGTGGGAACGTGCCGTGATATTCCGCAGGATTCTGTGTGGCGATGACCATGAAGGGTTGTTTCAGGGGATGCGTTTGGTTGTCCACGGATACTTGCGCTTCGCTCATCGCCTCCAAGAGGCTGCTTTGTGTCTTGGGCGTTGTGCGATTGATCTCGTCGGCGAGCACGATATTCGCAAAAATCGGCCCGGGCACAAATTCAAACGCCTGATGTTGGCGATTGAAGATGGACACCCCTACAATATCTGAAGGCAGGAGATCGCTCGTGAATTGAATCCGCTTGAACGAACAATCGAGCGAACGGGCCAAGCTATGAGCGAGGGTGGTTTTGCCGACTCCCGGTACGTCTTCGAGTAACAAGTGTCCGCGCGCCACAAGACACACGACGGCCATCTCAATGACATGAGCCTTGCCCTTAATGACCCGGGCAATATTGTCCTGAATCGCTTGGAAAGGTTTCGGGACGTTCATGGCAGATTATTGGTTCTAGTGGCTGGAAAATATGCCGTTGTGTGACACCGCTGAAGTGTAACAAAGGGTATAGGGGCGGTCAATTTTTCCACGAATTTACGCGGGGATGACCGCACCGCAGCGGAGATTCTAGACAGCGGGAACGAGTGTCATCATCCAGGGAGGGGCTTCTTCGACCATGTCAGCGAACCGTCTTGCCGTATAACTGGCCGGCATGCCGGGAAAGCATGCGCCACGGCGAATTAACACCGAACGGAACCGATAGGTCTCTGGCAGTCGTTGTGAGGGCAAGACGCGCGGCATACTATGGCGAAGTGTGTCATAGCTTGCCAGCTCCAGGCTTTCACCGACCGGCAGTGTGATAAGAGGCTCATAAACGGGCTTGAAAATAGCGGGCAGATTCTCGGGAGTAAAGGGCTCGTTTTCTGGACGGTATCGTTCATCTTCCAACAACTGCGCCAGGAGTTCCCAAAACACCTGATTGTCCACGGCACCCAGAACCGCCAGCTGGCCGCCGCGCGCCAGAGCATCTAATAAGACGAGGGGGCCATGGATGTCGAACTTCCACGGTGGAAACAGGAGCGTCCGGTTTCCATTTTGCACTTCAAGGGCCGGCTCACCTCCGTAGTGCGCCTGACGGTACGGTCCCTTCGTTCGTACCAGCTCTCGCTGAATCACTTCAGGAGAAAGCCGGGCGGGTTCGTAGGCAAATGTAGGAGTCGCGGGGGCCCAACAGACGGCCACGGCATATCGAGACGCAAGCCGTCCGGCTGCCGCCAGCTCTTCGAACCCGCGCATGTCCTGGTCTCCTAAGAATTTGAACGAGACGTCGGCTCTTGAACGAAGCGCCTGCAACCGGTCTTGACTTGGATGAAGCGGACCGCCCAATTTGGACTGAGGACTGAGACGGTCGATGCAATGAAGCAGGAGCGTTCGGCTATGCTCCCGGATCCGGGGGGCATAGAGATCGGCGAGTTCGGTGGCAAACGATAAATCACCGGCGCCGAATTCCACCACGGAAGGGACGTCTGCCGTGACAAGCAAGTCAAAAGGATTCGAATGTTCATGAAGAAAAGTCGCCACCGATTCGCCGTCGAGTGACGAGACGGGCCAACGTGACGGCGCGTCATCAACCAAATCAAACCAGATGCACAATGCCCGGAGGGCCTTGCTCGGCGGAAGACCGGTCAGTTCTTTAAGACGTGGTCCCGGTAGGTCCTGGATTCTGGCGACCCGACCCTTGTTCAAGGCTGTAAGCAGCGAATCCCGCACAGGGGGGGGCAGGTCACTCTGCTGAGCACGTTCAACCAGCCGGCATACCGTACCGGTGAAGCGGGCAGCTTCGATCAGGCGGCGCGAGCGCTCCCATTGGTTATCCCGTTCTTGTAGGAGCCTGGTGATTTGCGAGCGAAATGCTCCAAACAACTGCGCGTGAGAGAGCATGACACTATGGAGACGCGATCAACAAGACGGCATGATTTGTCATCAGACGTGCGGCAGCATAACGGCCATAGACCGGAGGGGTCAAGGACGGTCGTCTTGCAGCTGGTGCCGGAAAGAGAGCAGAATCGGCGAAGACTCTCCCTGAGTGCGCCTTTTATGTTCCGGTATGCACTGATGATCGGTTTGCTGTGGATGACGGCCGGCTGCGCAGCAACGGACACGTCTGCGTCTTCGACGCCTCGACCCACCGAATTCCGGGAAGGCCAAATTATCGACACGGCGAACGGCCTCTCGATTTCTGTGGAGCAGCTGATCGATCACCTGCTTCAGCAAGACGTCGTATACCTGGGAGAGGAACATCATAATCGTTTCCATATTAACTCGGCCCTGTCCGTCTTGAATGGTCTTTCCGCGGCGGGACGCCGGCCGGTCCTGGCTATGGAGATGTTCGGTTGGGACGCCCAGCCCCTGCTAGACCGGTATGTCGGAGGCGACTTGAGTCGCCAAGACTTTTTGAGCCAGGTGGGATGGAGCCAGAACTGGGGAGGTGCGTTTGACACCTATGAGCCGCTTGTCGCCTTCGCCAAACATGAGCATCTTCGAGTGGTGGCGCTCAATCCCCCCAAACCACTCGTGAGGCTTGTGGCCAGGAAAGGTCTCGACCTCGCCAGGGAGGAGGCGGAATGGAATCGTTGGAAGATGCAGGATGAAACGATCGTAGACGATCCGCTGTATCGGCAAAGGATACTCGACCAGCTGCGTGCCTGTCATGGCGGCGGAACCGACGACATGTACCGGACGATGTACGAAGCCTCGATGGTGCGCGATGAGGGCATGGCCCGGACAGTCGCCGCCTTGGTTGAGTCCATACATGAGCGGTCGGATGCAATGGCCGGTCCTATCGTCAGCTATACGGGCGGGGGACATGTGCAATACAACCTGCCGGTTGCCAGCCGAGTGGTCAGGCGGTTATCTGGCAATGTCCGGCAAACCAGTCTCTACATGACGTCATTTGAGCGGGGGCGGCAGGAGGACGTCCGGGAGATGCTCGACGGCAAGATCGCGGATTATGTCTGGCTCACTCCTGTGAGTGGCGAGGGGATGCCCCGACGCTGCCGCTGATTGACGCGATGTGCCAAGAATCGCTCCATCCTTGACACTTTCGGCATGGCGTTTCACACTAAGGGCGTGCGTTAAGGTTTTTCAGCAGCGCATTCCTCGTGTGGGACTATCTGCATGCGAAACAAGATACCCTGTTCGGCCGAACGGTTGAGTCTCTTGGATCCTCCGATGATCCAAGCCGTCGTGGACCGCAACGCCTTCCATCTCGGCAATCAGTACCTGTCGGAAAACCGCGTGCGCATTGTCGAGGCCAATGACGCGCAGATCTCCTCGGCCGTTATCGGCAACTCCGGCCTCTATGAACAAACCATTCGATTGAAAGACGGCCACTTGGTGTCGAAGTGCAGTTGTTCGCTGCCAGAAGAGCCGATGTGCCGCCATTGCATTGCCGTTCTTTTGGAATATCATCGATGGGTGCAGCCGCGGGCAAAAAAGGCGAGGCAGAATCCGGTCCCGATGTCTTGTGATGCTTCCAATGGACATCCCATTCAGTCAGCCAATTTCACCGCGGATCTCAAGTTAAGCGAGGTCATGGCTTTTATCGAATGGTTGAGTCCGGCGATGAAGGCCTTGGAAAAGGGTCAGCCGCTTCCCGAGCAGTCGCGCTTGAGCGGCGACCTTGCCGCCTGGGTGCAGACCATCCGGACCTTGGATGAACGACGCCGTGAAAGTGAAGAGATTCAACTGACACTGGAATCGGAGCAACGGGAGCGCGAAGCGTACGTGGAGCGTATGACTCAGCAACTTCAAGCGTCGATGGCCGAAGTCAAAGCGGCTCAGTCACAGTTACAGCGACTTCAACAGGAAGTCGCCGCTTATCAAGACATGTTCGTCAAGGTCGCAGAAATTGCCTCAGAGGTGGGCGGATATGACAATCAGATTAAGACAATCGCGGGTGAGCTGATCTCCAAAGGCACCCAGCTTGATAAGCTCGCTAATTCGTTTCGAGAAGTGGCCGTCGCGTTGAAGACCATAGCGAAACCAGGCTCGGTCTCATAGATCATATTCACGCCCTACGCCGGTGACGTCCGTTTCATTCCCCTTGCACCCGGTTAAACGATTTCAGTACAATGCGCCTCGCTTGAGTCATTACATCGAGGAGGATATATGATGATCAAGATGTGGGGACGAGTCAGTGCAGTTGCCGGCACGTTCGTGATCGTTGGCGCTTCCTCCGTGTTGGCCAACGAGCCCAAGGGTGGGGCGCCGGACTATAGCGGCATCAGCACCATGTACTACGCTCTCATTGGATTGGTACTCGCCTACGGCGTGTACGACACATTCTTTAAGAAGAGCTGACCTTCTCTCCTTTGCCCGGGCTCAGCGGTATTGAGTGAGCCCGGGTGATATCTCCAGTCAAAACTCTCCTCTTATTGCCGAACCAGCAGAGGCGTGACCGTCTCCATGACCAGATCTGCGATGATCCGATAGCCTTCGCTCGTCGGGTGTATACCGTCCGCTTGATTCAGTGATGTAGATCCCGCCACCCCCTCTAGAAAGAAGGGAATCAGCGGCAATCGGAACTGTTTTGCCAAGGCGGGATAGATGGCCTCGAAACTTTTGGTGTATTCCGTGCCATAGTTCGGAGGCAGTTTCATGCCGGCGAGGACGACGCGGACAGAGGCATCTCGGCAGCGTTGGATAATCTTCTCAAGATTCGCCTTCGTCTCTTGCAGCTTGAGACCACGCAGCCCGTCGTTGGCTCCGAGTTCCAGAATGACGATGTCCGGGCGACTTTTTAACACCCAATCTACTCGCCGCAGGCCGCCTGCGGTGGTATCCCCGCTCACTCCTGCGTTGATCACACGATACGGGAGGCCTTGAGAGTCAAGCCGACGCTGTAACTGTGCAGGGTAGGTCTCCTCTGCCGCCACGCCAAGACCGGCCGTCAAGCTATCTCCAAAGGCGACAATGCGCGGACGGTCGTTGGTGGCCGCACCTGCAGAGTATGTGATAGAGGGCGACGCTGTGGCGAGCCAAAGAGTCATGAAGCTCACCGCCGCTGCCTGGCCTAATGCTCGGAGTGTCATGGGACTCCAGTATAATAGCATCTAAGTCGGTCTCACTGAGGAGCGAGGTATATGATCGCCATCCGACATCTCTCCATGCGACTCACGGCCGGTGGACGACCGGTGACGATACTCGACGACGTGACCCTGTCGATTCCTCCGAAACAAATGGTTGCGGTGATGGGACCATCAGGAAGCGGAAAGTCGACCTTGCTCGGACTGATCGCGGGCCTGGATCGGCCAACCGAGGGAACCATTGTTCTGGACGGAAGCGATATCACTGCTCTGTCGGAAAGCCGGATGGCCCGGTTCAGGCGTATAAAAATCGGATACATTTTTCAATCCTTTCATCTCATTCCCACATTGACAGCCCTCGAAAACGTGCTCATTCCCTTGGAGCTCGCCGGCGATGCTGCTGCGAAGGAACTGGCGATGAAGCTCTTGGATGCGGTGGGCTTGCACGACCGAATGCATCATTATCCCGTGCAGCTTTCTGGCGGCGAGCAGCAACGGGTTGCCGTCGCCAGGGCGTTTGCCTGCCGCCCGCCGATTCTTCTTGCCGACGAACCCACCGGGAACTTGGATTCGCAAACCGGACGTCACGTCATGGATCTTTTGCTTTCCCTTCATCGGGATTACGGAACGACACTGGTGCTCGTGACGCATGACAGGGCGATGGCGTCCCTGATGCACCGGGTGATCGCCCTGCGCGATGGGCGCATCGAGTCCGACGACCTCATATCCGGGACTGAGAGCCGCGAGGAGCCTACGTTGTGAACCGGTTCATGTTCTCGATGGCCTGGCGGGAAACTCGGGGGGCGTGGCGTCATTTTGTCTATTTCCTCGTCTGCATTGCCGTGGGAGTCAGCGGGTTGGTCGGAGTCTCCCTCTTCGCTACCCACGTCGATGATGCGGTCTCCAGGCAGGCAAAAGCGCTCCTTGGAGGGGACTTGGAAGTCCGCTCCTCCCACCCGTTGACGGAGGAGAGCCGGGCGATCGTCGACTCCCTACATCGGCAGGCAGTTGATACGACCCATGTCACCGAACTGGTGGCCATGGCGGCTCGGCCCGATTTGGTAGGGGGCGGATACACCACTCAGATTGTGGAACTCAAGGCAGTCGATCCAGGCTATCCCTTGTACGGCGTATTGAAAGTAGAGCCGGCTCTCCCGCTGGAGCGCCTGCTCAATCCGGATTCTACGGCATGCGGACGCTGTCAAGGGGTTCTCGTGCAGGAAGCCTTGTTGCTTCGCATGGGGATGCAGGTCGGCGATCGATTGAAGCTCGGGAGGGCAGAATTTCTGATTACGGGGCTTGTGCGAACGGAGCCGGATCGGATGGCCAATGCATTCAGTCTGGGTCCTCGGGTCATCGTCTCGCAGGCTGGGCTACAATCGGCAGGACTCGTGCAGCGGGGAAGCCGCGTCCGCGAGCGGGAGCTGCTGCGGTTGCCGTCTGGTATGCCGCTAGATCCTCTCCGGGCCGAATTGCGCGGCCGCCTGGCGGCGGACCATGTGCGCATCTCCGGCTTTCGCGACGCACAACCCCAACTCAAGCAGTTCCTCGAACAACTGGCGCGTTATCTCGGCTTGGTCGGTTTGACGGCCTTGTTCATCGGTGGCCTGGGTGTCGCGATGTCGATGCATGCGTTCATGCAGGAGAAGATGAAGACGATCGCCATTCTGAAGACGCTGGGGGCAGATTCCGCCGTGCTGATCAAAGTGTATGTCGTGCAGGCCATCGGCTTAGGGCTCATCGGCAGTGGAGTTGGCATAGTCCTCGGAATCCTGATACAGCGCTGGCTCCCTCCATTGCTCGCCGGGGCCTTCGTTAGCGACCTCCTTGACCAGTTAGGAGTTTCGGTCGAGCTTTCTTTAGTGTCGATCGGGCCTCTCTTGAAAGGCGGCGCCATGGGCCTGCTGACGACAGTACTCTTCGCGCTGGTACCCTTACTGCGTGTGCGGGAGATCAGACCTGCTGTCATTTTTCGGCGGGAAGTGGAGGGAGGGGTCGCGGACGAACAGAACCGTGGCCGCGCGTGGTTGAGTCGATGGGGCTTAAATGACAAGGCTCACGTGGCGATTGGGGGAGGCATTTTAACCGGTCTCGGAGCGCTGTCGATCTGGCAAGCCGGTTCGTGGAAAGTCGGCGGATTGTTCATCGGCGGTTTGAGTGTAGCCATGCTGACGCTCTTCTTGTGTGCACGCGTGCTGCTCAGGGCGTTGGGTATGGCGCCGAGACCAGCGTCTCTGAGCCTACGATATGCCGTCAGCAATCTATTACGGCCCGGTGGACATACAGCTGGCGTGCTCGTCGCCATTGGAATCAGCGTGATGGTGATCATGACGGTTTCCCTGGTGGAACACGCTTTGCTGCAGCAGGTGGGAGACAATCGTCCGTTAGATGCTCCCACGTTCTTCTTTATTGATTTGCAGGTGGATCAGACCGAAGGTTTTGCCAAGCTCGTCCAGCAAGTGACCGGAGGACGCCGGCCTGAAATGACCCCCCTCGTGCGGTCTCGCCTGCATACGGTCAACGGCGAAGTCGTAAAGGTTGAAGAGGAGCGGGATCAGGAGGAGCGACGTGATGAGAACAAGGAGGAGCGTCGGAAGCAATGGTATCTCTCTCGCGAATACGTTCTCACGTTCCTTGATGAGCTTCCCAAAGGCAACGATGTCGTAGCCGGCACGTGGTGGCAGCCAGGCCAGCGATTTTCAGGACCGCAGGTTTCGATTGAGGAAGAAGCCGCCAAATCCCTCGGCTTGGTGGTGGGGTCCCAAGTGGAATTAGACATTCAAGGCGCGACTCTCGCTGCAGAGGTGTCAAGCATTCGCAAGGTCGACTGGGGAAATTTTTCGACGAATTTCTATATGATCATGTCGCCTGGATCGCTGGACGGTGCCCCCTTCACGTACGTGGCCACGATCCATGTCGATCCCGAGCAGGAAGTGCCGTTGCAACAGGCCGTCGTGGCGGCGTTTCCGAACGTCAGTGCGATCCACGTGGGAGATGTCCTTCGAAATTTTGCAAGTGTTCTGGATCGGCTCGCCTTGGCCATTCGGGCTGTGGCGCTGTTCTGCGTCATGACGGGAGGCCTTGTCCTGGCAGCGGCACTCGCGGCGACGAGGTATCGGCGGCTGTATGAATCCGTGGTCTTGAAGGCGTTGG
>Ga0075419_10000839_pt1 | contig 19726 bp, 17 predicted proteins | sample SoiMetdeltSBSDD3_FD_76900 | JGI IMG/M metagenome (GOLD analysis project Ga0075419, IMG submission 76900) | Bulk soil microbial communities from a Populus tree surrounding site in Tennessee, USA - Soil MetaG P. deltoides SBSDD3 | ecosystem: Environmental > Terrestrial > Soil > Tree plantation... | reverse complement strand
GAGCAATCATGTAAAATTTTAGAAAAGTATTTTGGCGAATATCCCTGGGCCAAAGAAGCTATCCGTGCTTCTGAAACTCCCCATCTTGGCATGGAACACCAAACCAATATTGCCTATGGCAACAAGTATCGTTATGAAAAATTAGGCGATAAAGATTTTGACTGGTTGTTACATCATGAATTCGGTCATGAATGGTGGGCAAATAAGGTAACCAACCGTGACTGGGCCCATATGTGGATACAGGAAGGTATATGCACATTTGGCGATGCAATGGCAACAAGAGAGTTGGCTGGTGAAGAGGCTTATCAAAAAAGAATGCAGCAAACGGCAAGAAGCTCATCAAACCGCTTCCCCATCGTCCGAGGCGAACAAGTAGATTCTGACAGCGCCTATCATGGAGATATTTATGGTAAAGGAGCTTTTTTTATGCATACGCTTCGTTATATAATGGGTGATGATAAGTTCTTTCCAACACTAAAAAAACTTGCTACCGATCCTCAATACACCTACGACAATACGGTGGTAACTGCCGATGTAGAAAAACTATTCAGTGGTGCCCATGGCAAAAGTCTTGAGCCCCTGTTTCAATTATTTCTTTACACAACGAATAAACTGGAGGTGCATGTGAGACAAACAAAGGACAATGAATACGCAGTTAAGTTGCTGAATCTTGACATGCAGATACCATTAGATGTTCAAACGGATGCCGGAATTCAACGGGTCATGGTTGATAAAAAAGGTGTGGCTGTTGCGAGTAAGACACAGCTTGTTGTTGATCCAAAAGTTTTTTACCTTAAAAAAGTCATTATAGAATAGTTAAGAGGGTGAGACGACTCAACCTTTGTTGTAACTTTCGGCCATGAGAAAAGGAATCCTTATCCTCCTTTTGCTTGGGGGTAAACTGTGCGCTCAACATGAAAACAACCTGTGCAAAGCAACAGATGAAATTGCGGCGAGTGAAGGCAATATATTTTTGAGAACATTATCCCCTAATCGTTCCTTAGCTTCATCGAATTTCCAGGTAACGTATTATAGGTGTAACTGGGAGATTGACCCGGCAGTTAGATTTATCAAGGGCTCCGTTACCTCACATTTCATTACCAACAGTTCAACAAATACTATTACCTACGATCTGGCAACTCAATTAACGGTGGACAGTATTTATTTTCATAGTAGTAAGATAGCATTTACAAGACCGGCGGACCAGTTACAAATAAATTTCCCTGGTGCTCTTACTGCAGGTCAAAAGGACTCTGTAACTATTTTTTATAGAGGCATCCCTCCCAATACAGCTTTTGGTTCTTTTAATCAGGCAGCTCATAACAGCGTTCCGGTTTTATGGACATTATCTGAGCCCTATGGGGCAAGAGACTGGTGGCCTTGCCGTAACGGGCTCGACGATAAAGCAGATTCGATGGACATCATTATTTCCTCTCCGAATTCATACCGGGCATCATCAAACGGCACATTAGTTAATGAAACAGATAATGGTGTTACACGTACTGCATTCTATAAACATCGTTATCCTATTGCTTCCTACCTCGTTGCTTTTGCTGTCACTAATTTTAAAGTCTTAAATCATGCAGTTCAATTGGGAAATGTAAACCTACCCATGATCACCTATTGTTATCCTGAAGATGAAAATTCGTTTCAACAAAATACGCCAAAGGTTTTACAGCAACTCTCTCTATTTCATCAGCATTTTACTCCCTATCCATTTATTAATGAGAAATACGGTCATACGCAATTCAGCTGGGGCGGGGGAATGGAGCATCAGACAAATAGTTTCATCATATCGCCAAGTGAAAGCCTCATGGCACATGAGCTGGCCCATCAATGGTTCGGTGATAAAATTACTTGTGGCAGCTGGCAGGATATATGGCTGAATGAGGGCTTTGCCACCTACCTTTCTTATTTCTACTTTGAAAAGATAGATCCGGCAGGACACGTGAACAGATTAAAGAACTTAAGCAATGCAATAACAGGTGTGCCTAATGGTTCTGTTTGGGTTGATGATACGACCAATGTCGGACGGATATTTAGCAGTCGCCTTTCTTATAATAAAGGAGCATATTTAGTTCATATGTTACGCTGGGTTTTAGGTGATAGTTTGTTTTTCCGCGGAATAAGGCAATACATGAATGACCCCAAACTGGCATACGGATTTGCAAGGACAGAAGACTTGCAACGAAATCTTGAACAGGTAAGTGGCAGGAGCCTCACTGAGTTTTTTAATGATTGGTTTAGGGGGCAAGGGCATCCCTCGTTTACAGTAAAATGGGCGCAGAATAAAAATAACTGGGCAAGGATCACCATAGGCCAGGCAACTTCCCATTCATCAGTTCCTTATTTTGAAATGCCGCTTCCACTTACATTTAAAAGTGGGTCGCAGGAAAAGAAAGTTATAGTAAACAATACTTTTAATAACGAGATCTTTTGGGAACAAATAGGATTTAAGGCCGACACAGTCATGATTGATCCCGAATATTGGATACTTACAAGAGATAATACCTCGATCAAAGAACCGGACATACTAGGAAATGAAAATGAAATAAAAGTCTACCCCGTTCCTACATCAAATCCTTCGGTTACTCTTTCAATAAAAAATCCGGTAGCAAAGACAATGACTCTTCGGTTGTTCAATACTGTTGGCCAATTGGTATTGCAGCAACAGATCGATACACCGGGAAGGGATGAAGAGATTCAAATTAACATTTCTTCACTGGCGGCAGGAGTATATTTGTTTCGTATTGATGCGGACAAATTCAAAACTACACGTCACATTATAAAAAGATAAACCAGACTGCATGTCCCGCCGCAAAAAGAAAGGAAATAAATGGTGGATCATTGTTGCCATTTTGTGTGTAATTGTTGCTGTTATTAGTGTTGGGTATGATTGGTGGCTGACACGCAAATCGCGTTTTGTAAGGTATCCTGCTTTCGGTATTGCTATTCCTGAAAATTATACGATACATGGGATCGATGTATCAAAATACCAGCAAACCATTTCCTGGGATAATGTAAGAGAGATGAAGGTGAAGGATATTTCGCTTGGATTTGTTTTTATAAAAGCAACAGAAGGTATTGCCAATATCGATCCACAATTCAAAAGAAACTGGAAGAAATCAAAACAGGCAGGAATGACACGCGGTGCCTATCATTTTTTTCTTGCAACAAAGGATGGGAAAGAACAGGCGCAGAATTTTATCAATACAGTTGAGCTGGAGAAAGGCGATCTTCCGCCGGTAGTTGATGTTGAACAGACCTATGGTGTAAATCTTACCGTTTTGAAAAAAGAATTAACGGAGTGGCTTGATGTGGTTGAGTATTATTATGGAGTAAAACCGATCATTTACACCAATGTCGATTTTTATTCGAGAAATCTTGGAAAGGAATTTAATAAATATCCTTTATGGGCTGCACATTATTTTCAATATGACACACCGCGAATAGATCGTAACTGGGATTTTTGGCAGCATAGTGAAGAAGGAAGAGTAAATGGTATCCTTTCAAAAGTTGATTTCAATGTTTTTAATGGAGATTCACTTCAATTTCAAAATCTCCTGATAACAAAATAGTTTTTAGATCATTTTATAATTGGCTTACCTTGTCAGCAATCAAATTCGAAATACATGGCATTTGGGTTGGATCCTGAGGTTACGAAGTATTTCAAAAAGATAATCAATTCACTTTTTGCGGGCTTAATGTGGCTGTTTATAAATATTACAGGGGGTATTTATTTCCAGCTGGCGTATAGCAAAAATTATTCTTCGTTTGTACATATCCTGTTTTTTGTCTGGCTTGCTTTTAGCCTTTTTTTATTACTATGGTACTACTACAGGATCTGGAGTAAATAACATCTTAATTCTTGGTATCGAGAATAAGGGGAGTATTACCTTTTCCCATAACAACGATCTTTGCATTTTCAGAAAGTGCGATCTCCTTTAATGCTTTTATCTGTTCGTATTGTAATTGCTGCTCGGTCAACCCCTGGTTGATGATACGCTGATAATCTGCTATACCCTGCGCCTCTACTCTTTTTCTTTCGGCTTCCTGTCTTTCCTTTTGCAAGATGAATTGCATTTTCTGTGCCTCTTGCTCAGCGTTTATCTTTTGCTCAATCGTGCTTCTTACAGATGCTGGTAATGTGATATTTCGTACCAGCAATTGTTCAAGCAGCAATCCACGGACTTTAAAATCACCTTCAATGCTTTTGAATATCCGGGTTTGAAATTCGTCTCGTTTTAAAGAATACAGCTCGATAGCCTGGTAGTAAACTGCGTTATCCCGGATCTTTGTTCTTGATATGGGTCGAACGATCTTGTCCTTATAATCAGCGCCGATTTCTTTAATAAGTGTAGGCGCTTCAGAAGGTAAAAGCCTGTATAGTACAGTCAGGTCGATCACGACTTCAAGTCCATCCGAAGTTAATACATGGATAGCGTCATCAGCAGAACTCATTCTTTCATCCTGTGCACCGCTCATGGTATAATTTTGAGTTTTTACATCCAGGCTTATTACATTAACCAGGGGATTGATAAGATGAAGCCCGCTATTCAGTACATCATTTTGTACTTTACCAAAAAGTTTCTTGACGCCAACCTGGCCGGCCTCTACCTGTACGATAGAAGATATCAAAACTCCAGCGATAACAAACACTACTCCGACGATCCTCACGACATTTCCATAACGCTGAACGGGGCCAGGGTTGCGCGAGATCGCAATACTGACGATCAGGACGATGATTCCGATAATAATAAGTGCCATAAAAGTTATTTTAATTTTGAAATTATTTCAGCTGCTATGATCTGAAATGATCACCCATTTTCCATTGATCTTCCTGAACATTAAAGTAAAATGACCACTTGCATCACCAATGCTCCTGGCCAGATGATATTTACCGGTAACATGGAAATATTGTGGTGAAAGTTGTTTAACGTGAATAAGAGTGAAGGTCAGTTTGCCCATCACCATGGTGTCGGGATAATTCTTTTTATAATTGCTCAATGTATTCTTATAACCATAAGTAATTCCCGATTTGCCAATGAACATCAATGAATCATTATTCCAATACCCGATCATAAAAGCATCCAGGTCACCGCGATTCCATGCGGCATTTTGCTTTGTAAGTATATCCCTTACTTCTTTTTCATCTCTTGACTGGCTAAATGATGTGGCAGCGAAAATAGAAAAGCAAATAAGCAGTACAGCTTTCATGGTTGTGATTTTGCAACAAGTTAAAGAAAACCCTATTATTAATGATTGCAATCAGTAGTGTGGCAATGTTTTGCCTGCCGGCAAAACCTCCAATTGACATAATAGGCAGCGAGGATGAGAAGCGAAGAGGGTATAATGAGCCAGAGAGTTGTGCTTGCAAAAAAATGCTTTAGAATCAACAAACTCATTCCACCTAAAAATAAAGACAGGGGTAATAAATGGTGATGATGCTTTCGGTATCCATGCAAAAGAGTAAGACCACCAATCAGCAAGGCGATCGAGATCATTCCCATTTCAAAGTAGAGATTATCAAGAAGGTTAATACCAAATAAAGGCAATGTGCTAATGAACAGAGGCAATAAGGCACAATGAATTGCACAGGCTACTGCTGCTGACACACCCAGCGCACTCCAATTGATTTGAATTTTCATGAGGGAGCAAAGTTAACCTCTTGCAACATAGTTGCAAAATTTAAATTATCTTTGTTGCCCGCGAGATTGGAATTTTGAACCCCGATTTTATGAGCAGAAAAACGATCTTCTATATAGTATTCTTTCTGGTACTGGTATTTGGTTTTTATTTTACAATGAGCCAGTTGATACCTGGTTTTGGGAAATCAAAGCTCGAACCGATTGGCAGGGTAATGCCATTTGCATTCACGAACCAGGAAGGAAAAACAATAACGGAAAAGAATGTAGCCGGTAAAGTTTTTGTTGTTGAGTATTTCTTTACTACCTGCAAGAATATTTGCCCGGTTATGAATAGTAACATGAAGATCGTGTATGAAAAATTCAGGAATGAAAAGGATTTTCTTATTCTTTCGCATACAAGTTTTCCGGAAGAAGATTCTGTGCGGGTGTTGAAAAGATACGCTGATAGCCTGGGAGCCGATGCTGATAAATGGATCTTCCTTACAGGCCGAAAGGATAGCCTGTATAAACAGGCCCGCTATAGTTATAAAATAGATGATCCCAACAATAATCTTATCGACATAAAACAGGACTTTATTCACTCGCAATTTTTTTCTTTAGTGGATAAAGAAGGCGTGGTAAGAAATATATATGATGGGCTAAAACCAAGTGAAGTGGAAAAAATGATGATCGAAATAGAAGCGCTTTTGAAAGAAAAATAAAATGGATAGCCGCATACACGATATTCTTCGACGTAACCAGCTTAGCGTGACAGCAAGCAGGGAAAAGATCCTCAACCTGTTTTTAACCAATACAAAAGCATTGGCTCATGCTGATATTGAACATAAAGCCGGGGAAAGATTTGATCGTGTAACTGTTTATCGGACACTGCAGACATTTGTAGAGAAAGGTATCTTGCATACAATTCCTACAGCAGATAATTCTGTTAAGTATGCCTTATGCAAGAATGATTGTTTCGAAGGGCATCATCACGACAACCATTATCATTTTATTTGTTGTGTCTGTGGTAAAACAGAATGCCTTGAAGATTTTGTTATCCCATCTGTAAAGCTTCCCAAAGAATATCTAGCAAATAATGTTGAAATAGTAGTGAATGGTGTCTGTGCGGCTTGCCGTAAAAAGTAAGCCCCCATGTGGAAACATGGGGACTTAGGTTAAGGCTCTGATTAGTAGCTATGTTGAAATGCAGTGTTGCATTTATTTTTCTAACTGTAAAGTAAGTCGAGAAAACAGCATGCTCCAAAAATGAGGCATACCACTTTGGAGGTATTTTTTATTAATTCTGTGTAAATTCCCTCATTTCATCATTGACAAATGTCATGAGGTTGCCAACCACCGCTGGAGAAAAGTCAAATCGGAGGCCGGCATGCTGGAAAAGCTCCGGCAATGTTTTAGTACCACCTTGTGCAAGTGCGGTGATATAATTATTAAGTGCCTGCTCTCTATTTTTTTTGAATTGCTGCCAAAGCCCGATTGCTCCAAGTTGTGCAATACCATATTCGATATAATAGAATGGGACTTCGAAAAGATGCAATTGCTTTTGCCAGAAATACCGGCGGTATTCTTCTAACCCTGATATATCCAGGACCGGCGAGGTGAACTCATTGAATATTTCTACCCATTTATCGGATCTTTCTTCTTCTGTATGATCAGGGTTTGTATATATCCAATGTTGGAATTTGTCGACCGTTGCTATCCATGGAAAGATGGTGATCACCCGCTCAAGCTGATGTTCTTTTGCCTGTTTTAATTCTTCATCTGATTTAAAGAATACATGCCAGTTATCCATCGTAAAAAGTTCCATTGCCATGCTTGCCACCTCGGCAATTTCCATTGGATATTCTTTAAAAGAAGTCAATTCTAAGTTGTGAGCAAGAAAAGAATGAACGGCATGTCCGCCTTCGTGCACCATCGTTGTCACATCATCCATTTGTCCTGCGGCATTCATGAAGATAAAGGGAGCTCCGCTTTCTGCTAATGGACAATTATATCCGCCGGGAGCTTTTCCTTTACGGCTATCAAGATCAAGATGGCCCATGGCTTTCATTTTGCTCAAGCAAGCACCAAAAAATGGCTTTAGCTCATTAAAGCATGCAATTGATTTTTCGATCAACTCATCACCGGTTTTGAATGGGTTCAATGCTTTCTCATCTGCCGGATGTGCCTCAAGGTCCCAGGGACGCAATGTATCAAGCTCCAATCTTTTTTTCTTCCTTTCATAAATATCATTCACAAGCGGAAGGATTTTTTCTTTTACTGCCTGGTGAAATTGAAAGCAATCTTCCGGCTTGTAATCAAACCGTCCCATTTCCACAAACTTATAATCGCGGTAATTGGCAAAGCCGGCATTTACCGCTATGCGATGACGTTTTTCAACAAGCGAGGTAAACAGCTTGTTCAAACCATCTTTATCCTGCAGTCTCCTGTTGCCAACTTTCCTGTACACAGATTCTCTTAATGCCCTATCGTTATGTTCCAGAAATTTTGCAGCCTGTTGTAGTGTGTATTCTTTGCCTTCTACTTCAACTGTCATTTTACCTGAGATCACACCAAACTGCTGCTGCATCACGCTCATTTCAGCAAGTATTGGAACGTTCTCTTCGCGATACAGGTCGATATTCTTCTTTACTGTACGCAGGTAGGTAAAAAACTTTTTTTGATCAAGCTCTTTTGTAAACGGATTATTGATTAGTTTTTTATTCAGTTTATCAGCATAAGGTTGTGCCTTTGGCTGGATCTGCATCATAAAAAATGCAAAATCTTCTTCCAGCTTTTTGTTCTCTGTATCGCAGGTCATTTTTATTTGACGCCAGCAACCATCTTCGCTTAATACAGCCTCCAGTTCGCTGATATCTTTCAGCCATTGTTCAAGATCCTGTTTTGAATCGATGTTTCTTTCGACGAGATCAATAAAATAAGGTTCAAGATTTTCCCAGGTCGTAACGGTAAAGTCTTTTGGTAAAAAATGACGGGGAAGTTTTTTAATTTCTGCTGAATACATATTTGATGATTTTTATCCCTATAGCTATTGGGATGCCAATGCACAAATAACAAGCCATCATTATTTGCACATTGGAGACTGATCCAAAAAATTATTCTGATTTCTTTTTTCGTGTAGTTTTTTTGCGGGGCGAAGCGATCTTCTCAGGCGCTTCATCAGGCTCTTGTTTTATTTCTTCAACGGGTTCCGGAGTTTCTTCAGGTACTTCGGAAAGCTTTATTTCAATATTGTGTTTTTTCAATGTATCGAACCATTTTACCATTTTTTTCATATCGCTTGGATACACTCTTTCAAAATCCATCTCAGGGTAAACCTTCTCAAAATATTTCCTGACTGCAGCATTATCTTTTGAATCGGGTAATGAGTCGCCGTGTTTGTCCATTGCAGTAAACAAATCAACGAGGTTTACGTTTTCCCGTTGTGTATAGACTTCGATGCTTTCCAGGTGTGAAAAATTATGCACACGACCTGAAACAAATTGTGTCTTATTATCATCAAGCGAACGGACCACCGCGCCGTCGCCACGGCTGCTGATCAATTCAAATATTCCTGGCAAGCCGGTTACAGCAACAAGTTTACTATACTCCATATATATTTAAAATTTGGGAGTGCAAGATAACCCGAAAACATGAATAAGAAATATCCTTATCGCGGGTATTGATTTTTCCTTGATTAAACTGAATTATCTTCAGCACATGAAAAAAATGCTGCTTGCTGCATTCCTCCTCACTTCTTTGTCAATGTATTCACAGTCATTAAAACAGGAAATGAAAAAACTTGTTGATGAGAATTTAAGGATGGCGGTAAAACAATATAAATACATGCAGCAATTATTGCCGGCTGGCAGGGTGCCCCGGAGTTATGATTCGGTGAAGAACGAACTCATTACGTCCGGCACGGAATGGTGGTGCAGCGGATTTTACCCTGGTTCATTATGGTACCTGTATGAGTATTCAAAAGATGAGCAATTGAAAAAGGAAGCAATAAGGAGCACAGCCTTACTGGAAAAAGAGAAGGACAATAGAGGTACACATGATCTTGGGTTTATGATCTATTGCAGTTATGGAAACGGATATCGTATTACAAAAAATAAAAGCTATAAGGATATAATGATAACGGGAGCCAGGTCCTTGTCTACGAGATTCAATTCGACGATTGGCTGCATCAAATCATGGAACAGTAACAGCCGCTGGCAATTCCCGGTGATCGTTGATAATATGATGAATCTTGAATTCTTATGCGAGATGACAAAACTTAGCGGGGATTCTACATTTTATAAAATTTCCATCGCTCATGCAAATACTACTATTAAGAATCATTACCGGCCCGATTTCAGCTCTTATCATGTTATCGATTACGATACCATAACAGGAAAAAAGATCAAAGCAAATACTGCACAGGGAGCTTTTGACGAGTCTGCATGGGCCCGTGGCCAATCATGGGGTTTATACGGATTTGTAATGATGTACAGGGAAACTAAGAATAAAGACTATCTCTCTTTTGCACAAAATATTGCGGATTTTTTATTGCATCATAAAAACCTGCCTGCTGACAAAATACCTTATTGGGATTATAATGCACCTGGTATTCCAGACACGTATCGTGATGCATCAGCTGCTGCCATTATGTGTTCTGCCTTGTTGGAATTGGCGAAGTATTCAAACACAGAAAAGCAACATGAATATTTGAACGCCGCGGTTACAATGATCAAAAGCCTTTCTACATATAAGGCAGCTGAAAAAACTAATGGTGGATTTTTATTAAAACATAGCGTGGGCCATTTGCCTGGCAAGTCAGAAATAGACGTTCCTCTCACTTATGCCGATTATTATTTTATAGAAGCCCTGGTACGTTACAAAAACTGGTATTTAAATAAATAGAATGCAACGAAAGGGTCTTCTACAGAAAAAGCCTGAGCGGCCAGGCTTTTCCTAAGAATGATTATATAGATTATAAGTTCAAATTTGTTTTCGCCTTCTGGTACCGGCAAAAAAGATCAAACCAACAACACCCATTGTTGCATATAGGATTCCTTTTTCTTTACCCGGCTTGTTTTCGACCAGCGGTGCTATGGTTGCATAAGTAGCTTCGGCAGGAACATACTTTTCATCTGGCATTTCTGAAACAAGATCCCAATCACTAAGATCTTTTCCGGTTAAATAAGTAAGCATTTCCAATTCGTTTGTACGGCGTTGTTTTAATTCTTTCAGATATTTTCTTCCCGCCTCGCAACTTAAATCGCCAGTGGCCGGATGAGTAACTATATATCTTGCCTGGTAATTATCGGTATTCGGCGTCACCTGGAACATCAGGTCTTGTGGAAATGATCTCCGGTTATAACGAACATGCAATCTTGTAAAATAGACGTTGTCTGAGTAATTATCATTGTTGTCGTTTGTCCGATTTTGATTTAACCACCAAACACCAGCCTGGACAAGATCCTGGGATGACGGAGCCGTAGCGACACAGGGGTCACACTTTACAAAATTCTTCGGACTTACATCCCATGCATATTCAAGCATTGCTAAGGCCCGGCCTTCTTTATTCCATTGATTTTGGAAAAGGTTTGCGTAAAAGTTCCCGAAATTATCTTTTACAAACAATGGAATATTTTTCCCTGTTGGTAGTGATAAGGTTCTGTAGTTAGTTGTTTCTATCCTTCCTTTTTTTGTAAAAGCATACACGATCATATCCTGGTCGCCATCAGCATTGGCCATTCCCAGTCGTATAGGCAGCATGAATTTTGGTGAATTGAAGCTTATCTGTATCGGGCGGAGATAATTGCCGGGGAGTTTTTTCTTCTCTTTCTCATTTACTTTTACCACGAAGAATTTCAAATTGCTCTTGATATAAGGCTCCAAAACTTCATCGGCACCGGCCGGAATTTTATAACCATTATCATCAAGCCATGTTTTGAGTGCTGAACTTTCGGTAGCAGAAAGAATCAAAATATCATATTCTCCCACAATATATTTTGCCTCTATTGTCACCTTGTGATTTTCTTGTTTGGACCGAAATGCACCAAAACCCGACACGACCGTTTCTTCCATGGCTGAGCTTGCACTCAGTTTGTCGTAATCATAAATGGCACAGGGATTTTGATCATAATATTCTACCAACCGTGGTTTACTGTACTCATTGAGCGTATTGAAAATCGTTTGATCAACTACCTTGATATCCTTTTTTTCCAATACGACAGGTACGGGCACCACCATGGCGAAGTCTTTCAGGTTGCCTTTAAAATCATTGTACATAGTTATAACATTCCTGTTCCCGTCTCTTACCAGGATTACCTGTGATGTTTTGTTTTTTAATGTGCCGTCTGCCTTACTTACATAAAATCCGCAAAAAGCAATTGCTTCATGGGTTATCATCGAAATAAGAAGGATAACAGCAGCACCTTTTTTCATAACCGGCTTCATGACTATTTGTTTTAGTTTGAGAATAAAATTGAATTGAATAACGGATAAGCTCCATTGAAATTCTTTTGACTTGAAGATTTTATCGAGTAATGGCACCAAGGGTGCTGCAGCGACCAATACCCAAATGACAGTATTGTATTTCCATTTAAATGCAGCGAGGTAAAACGAAACAGCTGCTATCAAAATCGCCCAGATTACTCTTGCTATCGGATGATTGGGAGAAGTTCTTGGATCACTGATCATAAAAAATGTAAATAGCAATAAACTTCCTGTACTTACCGAGTGAATAAAATGATCCATTGGCCATCCAAGCACATACACCTGGCGCCAATACAATAAGCCGATAAATGTTAATAGAAATGCAAGGCTGACATCTAATTTCTGCACCCTCGTTACAACGATCGTTCCCAGCGTAACAACGAAAAAGAAAATAACTGCATTACTTCCCCATTGACCAGGGCTTAACCACGCATCTTTCGTGATCAGTATTGTTGCAACAATTCCAAACGCCGAAGGATTAAAAATATGTTTCCTGTTAAAACGGAAAACATATTTTGATATAACCGTCAGAAAAGCTGCCAGCAAACTCACATACCAGTAATTCGTTTTTAACAACAGACACAAACTCATGGCGCTGATAAGGACGCTAAAACCCCAGCGATCAAATTCATTTAGTTTCAAAACTCTTTTTGACTTAATTGAATCAGCTGAGTATTGGAACAACAAACATCCGCCAACACTTATGATATAATGCTGCCAATCGGCGTTCCATTGGAGAAATAAAATGCCATAACCAAGAAAGATGGCCTGAAAGATTACCTGGAAATACCTGGGATCTAAAGCAAATGATAGGCGCTGCATAAGCATTCATTTGCTGTAAGGATGTACTGACCGCTGTGATTACACACGACGGCCTTTAAAAAAAATAAAAATTAATTTTTATGGAATATTAATGGGAATGCTTCACCGGTTACAGCGATCAATTCAACTGCTTGATCTTTATCTGCATTACCGTAGCAATACTCAACGCTCTTTCTTTGGCAAGCAAAGCGTTGTCACCTTCAAACCATTCATCTACGGTTTCGTTAAAGTACCTGAGCCATGTTTCAAAATGATGTTTCTGTAATGGAGATTTTTGATGCAATATCATGTGAGGCTGCATCGCATTTTTACGGTAGGTGTCGCTCTGAAATAAAATGCTATCCCAAAAATTTACAAGGGTATCCAGGTGGTGATGCAGATCGATCTTTGCTACATCAGTAAAAAGATAGCTTATCGATTCATCGGCCAAAAGTTTGCTGTAAAAGTGGGTCAGCAATTTTAGTATATCATCCCTGTTTGCGATATCCTTTTTCATCTAATCCGGGAACTGCGATTTATCGATATTTGGAATGATCCGGAGCGCATTTTTATAGTATAATTTTTTTAATATCGGGTCAGGTAATCCCATGCCATACATTGCCCAAAACGCATGATACTTTTTATGATAAGGGAAGTATTCGTCCTCTGTTTCAAAAACACGGAAATAGGTTGCATATTCTTCGGGCACCCAGCTATCCTTACCAAACAATATCCTGTCCTGGTATTTTTCAAAAAACTTTCTTGCCGCTCTTGGTTGCCTGCCCAATTCAGCAATAATAGCTCCGCATTCAATATTCATATTTGGCATTTCATCAAGTAGCTTGCCAAGTGTTTCCAGGTTATTGGGATACCATCCAAAATGCGCATTGATAAACGTTGTACCTGGATTTTTTTTGAACATGCGATGTTGTTCATCCATCAGCTGCTGCCAGGGTGCAGGATCCGTATCGCTGCGCTTGCGACGATCATGTGTCGCCAGCTCAAGCCATCTTTCATTTTTTTCATCCATCGGGTCCCAAAATGATTTTGGATCTGCAGTATGTATCAATACCGGAATTTTTAACTCAGCTGCTTTCTTCCACACCTGATCAAGCCGCGGATCATCAACAGGAATTCTTTTGCCATCTATATCTTTTGCAGATAAGCCAAGATTTTTAAAGATCTTTAATCCGTTAGCGCCGTTTTTTACATCCTCTTCCAATTGCCGGGCAGCTTTCTCCCCCCATCCTTCCTGGCCCACGCCTGTAAAATCAACATTTGCAAAAACAATAAATCGTTTTGGATAGTTATCATTCGCATTTTTTACGGCTTTTTCCAGGCTATTACCGCTTCGGCCACTAAGGTTTACCATCACTTTCATGTTCAGCTTATCCATTTCTTTTATCAAGGTGCCGAGATCCATCGTCGACATTTCCGATTGGTGGCAATGAACATCGATAAAAGGAAATTTGGCTTTGGCCACTTTATGTTCAGGTACCACCAAAGTTGGCGTTGGGTCATACTTTTCAAAATCCATCTTAGCACCCGATTGGCTGAATGAAGTAATTGAAATAATTATTGGAATAATTGCAACTAACGTTCTCATGGAAAATTTATTTAAACACCAAACTAATGATTGATCGAAATAAAAATAAACCGTTTGTACAATTAAAGGAATAATTATCACGGGTTCATATCTGGATTAACAAGGTTAGCTGTCATTCGGCTTCTTGTCTTCAATTCTTCAAATCTCTCATCGTAATCTGCTCTTATCGTTCCCATCATCCGGTCCCAGAATAAAAAATATAATCCATAATTGCCCTTAAAGTACTGGTGATGCAAATTATGATTCACGGACGTATTGATCCATTTGCCAAACCAATTCTTGTTAAAGCCTCTTGGATAAATTTCATAACCGGTGTGCCCATACACATTGTAGATAATCGACATTAGAAAGAAAATTGGCAGGTGAAGACTGTGGATCGGTATTGTAAAAAGGAAAACAGCCGTAATACCTACTTCAACAACTGCTTCTAATGGATGAAACGCATAGGCAGCCCAGGGCGAAGGATTGGTTGATTGGTGGTGTACCAAATGAAAGAATTTGAAAATCTTCGGATGATGCATCAACCGATGGGTCCAGTAAAAATAGGTATCGTGGATGATGAACATCAGCGGGAAAGCAGCAAAGAAATAAAACCATCCAAACTCCTCGATCCTGGTATAATGAGTTGTATACAGCTCAATAGCCGGGTTTTTGATCAGAAAGAAGGGCACAAAAGCAAACATGAGCATCGTAATCACCGAATAAAAAACTTCGCGGAAATAATCTTTTACCCGCGGAAATTTCTGCTGGATCTTTTTATTCGCGATCCATTTGCGCAATAATACATAACCAAGAAGAAAAGCGATACCGGCGATATAAAAATATCGCAGGCTTATATTCTCCAATATTTTCAAATAATCTTCCCACTTCATGGCTACTTTAATTTTTCAAGTGTAGCTAATAATTTTTCATTGCTGCAAAAGGTTGCTTTTGGAAGTTTTTCTTTGACAGTAATTACTTTTTCAGGTTTACCCCCACAAAAAATAACCGGTATGTGTTGCCGCTTTTTTGCTTCCCAAAGCCATTCAGCGTATCGTGTGCCATGCGAAGGCAAACGGTCAAGACATACCACCAGCACATCGGGTAAGTTATCTCTGAAATCGGCAACAGCTTCGTTACTAAAATGACTATCGACTTTATAGCCAGCCTCCCTTAACGGTTTGACCTTTTCCTTCAGTTCAGCCTCATTAAAATGAATAAAGAAGATTCTTTTCATAGTCAATTTCTCACAATCAAACAAGGTCTAAAAATCATGCCTGCCGGCAGGCAGGTCCTGGTTTTAATGTGCATCGAGCCAGTTCTTGCCTTCACCGCATTCTGCAATCACCGGAACTTTATTCGGCAAAGGCATTGCCTTTTGCATATATTCAATGATCAACGGTTTCAATTCTTTTACTTCTTCCTTGGTCGCATCAAAAACAAGCTCATCATGCACCTGTAAGATCATGCGGCTTTTGAAGCCTTCTTTCTTCATCGCAGCATGAACTTTTATCATCGCCAGTTTGATCATATCAGCGGCAGTTCCCTGTATAGGCGAGTTGATCGCATTTCGCTCGGCAAAACCTCTTACTGTAAAATTGGATGAATTAATATCACGCAGCCAGCGTTTCCGACCCATTATGGTTTGTACATAACCATGTTCTCGTGCAAAATTGATCGTATCGTCCATGTATTTCTGAATACCCGGGAATTGCTTTTTATAGTTATCAATGATCTCTTTTGCTTCTGTTCTTGAAATACCAAGGTTATCGGCAAGACCAACAGGGCCTTGCCCATAAATAATTCCAAAGTTTACACTCTTTGCCTTGTAACGCATTTCTTTTGTTACATCTTTTTCTGCTACATTATAAACTCTTGCCGCCGTTGCCGTATGGATGTCTGTTGCGTCAATAAATGCTTTGCACATATTCTTGTCGTTGCTGATTGCCGCAACGATTCTCAATTCAATTTGCGAATAGTCAGCAGACAATAAAATGTGTTTGCTGTCTCTTGGAATAAATGCCTTTCTGATTTCCTTTCCCCTGTCAGTCCTTACAGGAATGTTTTGAAGATTGGGATTATTACTTGCTAAGCGACCGGTAACAGCGACAGCTTGTCCATAAGTTGTATGAACTCTGCCTGTTTTTTTATTAATCAACAGCGGCAATGAATCAACGTAAGTTGACTTCAGTTTTGTCATTTCGCGGAAAGAAAGAATATCATCAGCGATCTTTTCACCCTTAGCCGCGAGTTTTAATAAAACATCCTCGCCCGTTTGGTATTGACCCGTCTTTGTTTTTTTAGCGGAAGGATCAAGTTTTAATTTATCAAACAATACTTCACCTAATTGTTTTGGCGATGCAAGGTTAAAGCGAACACCTGCCTGTTTGTACACACTCTCTTCCGATTTCTTGGCATCTTTCTCCAGTTCTTTTGAATAGTCCTTCAAAAATTCTTCGTCGATCCTTACGCCCTCGTATTCCATATCTGTTAAAACTTTCACCAATGGATTCTCGACTTCGTAGAAAACTTTTTCAACTTCTTTTTCTTTTAGCTGTGGAAGAAATATTTGTTTTAATTGCAGGGTGATATCCGCATCCTCGGCAGCATACTCTTTTATTTTTTCCAATTCAACGTCCCGCATGCTTCCCTGTGGTGTTCTTCCTTTTTTGCCGATCAGCTCCTCAATATGTATTGGCTCATATCCAAGATATTTGGCGCTTAGCTGGTCCATTCCACGCTTACCATCAGGTTCTATTACATAATGGGCAAGCATAGTATCGAATATCTTTCCCTTCAGTTCTACATCATACCACTTTAGCATCAGCAGATCATATTTTGTATTCTGCCCGATCCATGTTTTGTTTTTATCATTAAATAGGGGTTCAAATAATTTTAATATCTCTCTTGTCCTAATTTGGTCTGCGGGACAAGGGATATACCAGGCTTCACTCGGTTTTACGGAAAAACTCAAACCTACCAGCTCGGCCTCATTTGCATCAATACCCGTTGTTTCTGTATCGAAGCATATCTCATCGTGCTTTTTTAATTCAGCAACAATTTTTTTGATCGCCGCGTCGTCCTGTACGGCTTCGTAGTGATGGGGTGTATTGCGTGCATTCCTGCTTACTGATATTGCTTCTGAGGTATCACTTCCATTCGTCGGACCCTGGCCAATTGTTATTGTTGGTCCAGGTGCAGGTTCAATAATATTTCCAAAAAGATCAGTTTGCACACCAACCGGCTGTTCCTTTTTGATAAAGTCTTTATTGGCAACGGTAATGGCAAATTCTTCGCCCAATATTCTTTTACCAAGGGTTTTAAATTCAAGTTCTGCAAACACATCTCTCAATGCCTCTTTATTCATTTCTCTTACACGAAAATTATCTTCATGAAACTCTACTGGCGCATTTGTAATAATGGTTGCCAATTTCTTGCTTAATATGGCGAGGTCTTTTCCTGCCGCTACTTTTTCTCCCAGCTTACCTTTTATATTCGCGGCATTATTCACTACATTTTCCAGGGTTTCAAATTCTGCCAGAAGTTTTGCAGCAGTTTTTTCACCAACTCCAGGGATCCCGGGAATATTATCAACCGCATCACCCATTAAGCCCAACACATCTATAACCTGGCTTACATTTTTTATTCCCCATTTTTCACAAACTTCTTTTGGTCCCATGAGTTCAACATCGCCACCCTGGTAACCGGGTTTGTAGATCTTAACTGTATCGGTTACTAATTGACCATAATCTTTATCTGATGTTACCATATACACTTCATAACCGGCGGCGGCGGCTTTCTTACTCAAGGTTCCAATCACATCATCTGCTTCGTAACCGTCTAATTCAACAACTGGTAAGTTGAACCCTTTAATGATCTTTTTTATATCAGGTAAAGCAGCGAGAAGGTCTTCAGGAGCTTCCTGGCGATTGGCCTTATAATCTTCGTAATCTGTGTGACGTTCGGTGGGGGCTTCGGTATCGAAACAAACGGCGAGGTGAGTTGGCTTCTGATTGTTGATCAACTCAACTAAAGTATTGGTAAAACCAAACTGGGCATTTGTATTTTTTCCTTTGGAAGTAATTCGCGGATTGCGGATCAGTGCATAATAGGCCCTGAACACCAGCGCCAGTGCATCGAGCAGAAAAAGTTTCTTTGACATGCTGCTAAGTTAGAAAAATCGCAGCGAGCGAATAAAAATGCCTTAACCGCAATAAATTCCGGTTAAGGCATCAGGCTTTTTCAGCAATTAATTACTGTTGGTTTTCTTTTGTATTCTCGTCTTCTTCCTTACGCATATATTTTTTCTCAGGGTTCTGAACCAAAACTGTTCCTGTGTATGCAGCAGGGCCATTACCAGTGGTTACCACTGCAGTTGGAGCGATATCATTGTTGGCTCTGTCTTTATGGATAAAATTTAGATAAAGAGCAAAGAACAGCAGGTTAAATGCGAAGAAATTAACGATTTTACGGATTCGTCTTTTCATAAAAATTGGATTTTGTTTGGTTCGACTAAACTATAAAACGAAAAATGGGACTCAAAATTTTATAAAACCAAAAAAAATAAATCGGGAAAATGTACAAAGAAGCAGTTAGTATAACTACGAATGATACCGGTGGTTTGTACTCACTTTTTCATTTCAGCAAGTTTTTTCTGCAGGCGAAACATCTCATCTCTGAGTCTTGCAGCTTCCATAAAATCAAGGTCCCTGGCAGCCTTTTCCATTTCCTTTTTAATTTTTGAAATGGCCTTTTCCATTTGAGGAATGGTTTTGTATTCGGCTTGCTCTTCTGCCGCTACAGTTACGAGCTCTTCATCAGGTGCCAGTGCATAAGGGTTCTTGGGATCATAGCCTTTGATATCTAATACTGATGTTTGTGCAAAAACATCTTTTGTTGTTTTCTTGATCGTCCTGGGAGTGATACCATGCTCAATATTATACGCAATTTGTTTTTCACGACGACGGGTGGTTTCATCAATTGTTTTCTGCATGCTTTCCGTCATTTTATCGGCATAAAAGATAACAAGCCCGTCCACGTTCCTCGCAGCACGTCCTGCGGTTTGCGTTAGGCTTTTTTCATTGCGTAAAAAACCTTCTTTGTCCGCATCAAGAATGGCAACTAAAGAAACTTCGGGAAGGTCAAGCCCTTCACGTAAAAGGTTTACACCCACTAATACATCTATTTCGCCCAAACGCAATTGTCGAAGGATCTCTACCCGTTCCAGGGT
>Ga0075419_10000838_pt1 | contig 19727 bp, 14 predicted proteins | sample SoiMetdeltSBSDD3_FD_76900 | JGI IMG/M metagenome (GOLD analysis project Ga0075419, IMG submission 76900) | Bulk soil microbial communities from a Populus tree surrounding site in Tennessee, USA - Soil MetaG P. deltoides SBSDD3 | ecosystem: Environmental > Terrestrial > Soil > Tree plantation... | reverse complement strand
GTCCGGGATGATCGGTACCCAGCGCTTGCCGATGCCCTTGTCCTTCATCAGGTCCTTGAGCAGGCGGACCATGGCCATCGTGGTGGCGACCTTCTGTTTGCCCGAGCCACGCTTCAGGTCGGCATAGGCGGCGGCGGGCGGGAGCTGCAGCGGGATCGTCGTGGTCCGCCGCGACGGCAGGTATCCGCCGAGCGCCTCGCGCCGCTCCTTCAGGTACGCCATCTCGTCGGAGCCCTCGCCGGGGTGGTAGTACGGCGGGAGGTACGGGTTGCCTTCCAGCGCCTCGTCGGGGATGTCCAGGTAGAGCCGGTCGCGGAACGACTTGAGATCGTCCAGCGTGAGCTTCTTCATCTGGTGCGTCGCGTTGCGGCCCTCGAAATGCGAGCCGAGCGTCCAGCCCTTGATGGTCTTGGCGAGGATCACCGTCGGCTGGCCGGTGGTGGTCACGGCCGCCTGGTACGCCGCATAGAGCTTGCGGTAGTCGTGCCCGCCGCGCTTGAGACCCCAGATCTCGTCGTCGGACATGTGCTCGACCATCTTGCGGGTCCGCGCGTCGCGGCCGAAGAAATGCTCGCGGACGTACGCCCCGGACTCCGCCTTGTAGGTCTGGTAGTCGCCGTCCGGCGTGACGTTCATGAGGTTGACCAGCGCGCCGTCGGTGTCCGCGGCGAGCAGCGGGTCCCACTCCCGGCCCCAGATGACCTTGATGACGTTCCAGCCCGCGCCCCGGAAGAACGCCTCCAGCTCCTGGATGACCTTGCCGTTGCCGCGGACCGGGCCGTCGAGGCGCTGCAGGTTGCAGTTCACGACGAAGACGAGGTTGTCCAGCTCCTCGCGGGCGGCCACGCCGATCGCGCCCAGGCACTCCGGCTCGTCCAGCTCACCGTCGCCGACGAACGCCCAGACCCGCTGGTCCGAGGTGTCCTTGATGCCCCGGTGCTGCAGGTACCGGTTGAACCGGGCCTGGGTGATCGCGTTGAGCCCACCGAGACCCATGGAAACAGTGGGAAACTCCCAGAAGTCGGGCATCAGGCGTGGGTGTGGGTAGCTCGGCAACCCGCCGTGCGGATGGGACAGCTCCTGCCGGAACCCGTCCAGCTGCTGCTCGCTCAGCCGGCCCTCGAGGAAGGCCCGAGCGTACATGCCGGGCGAGGCGTGCCCCTGGAAGTAGATCTGGTCGCCACCGCCCGGGTGGTTCCTGCCGCGGAAGAAGTGATTGAAGCCGACCTCGTACAGGGAGGCCGCGCTGGCGTAGGTCGAGATATGTCCGCCGACTCCGATCTCCGGCCGCTGCGCGCGGTGCACCATCATCGCGGCGTTCCACCGGATGTACGCCCGGATGCGCCGTTCGACGTGCTCGTCGCCGGGGAACCACGGTTCGCGCTCCGGCGGGATCGTGTTGATGTAGTCGGTCGTCGTCAGCGGCGGTACGCCGACCTGCCGCTCCCGCGCCCGCTCGAGCAGGCGCAGCATGACGTACCGGGCGCGTTTGGCGCTCCGGTCGTCGATGAGTCCGTCGAACGACTCGACCCATTCGCTGGTCTCGTCTGGATCGATGTCCGGAAGCTGGCTCGGCAGGCCGTCACTGATTACCGGGCGCTTGCGCTCCGTGGCCACGGGCGTTCCCTCTTTGTTTGGGATTTATCGTCTCGACGTCCATCCTGCCTCGTGACCGGCGCCGCGTCACGCCAACCCGGCGCGGAGGCGACGACGGACACACCCGTACCGGCGGGTAATCTACGGCAGCTTCTCGGGTTTCAGCCGGGCGTGGCCACGGATCCGTCGCCGGATCTGGCCTTCGACCACCTTGACCGCGAACATCGCCTGCTCGAACCGCAGGACCGCGTTGCCCACGAGCTGCGCCGCCGTGAGCACCGTCACCTCGGCGTCCCGGCGGCTCTCGGGCGTCTGCCCCTCCAACCGCGGGTAGCGGAGCGGGAGCAACGCCAGACTCAGTGACTCGAGGTGACCACGGCCCTCGCTGAACCGCCGGTAGACGTTCTCGTTGCCGTAGATGTACAGCCTGATCTCGAGCGTTGGCGGTATCGCGTCGAGCAGCTCCTCGACGATCTCGTCGATCTTGATCCCGGCTTCTTCCGCCGGCGACTCGGCCAGGCGTTCCAGGGTGGCGCGGGCCTGGGCGAACCGGCCCTTGGCGGCACGCCACCACTCGCCGAGCTCGGCGTGGACGGCAAGCGCCTCGGCCCAGCCGTGCCGGCGGCGCTCCAGCCAGTCGGCGAGCCAGGTACCGCCCATGGCGAACACCCCACCGACGAGGGCGCCGATCAGCGCGCTGACGAACGCCTCGGACGATAGGACCAGCGGCACCGCGCCAGCGTGCCACACTCGGCGCGTGGAGACTGAGGTCATCACCGTACGGACCGGATCGCGGGCCACGGTCGTGGACATCACCGACCAGGCGGCCACGTTCGTGGCGGGCCACGGCGGCGACGGGCTGCTGCACGTGTTCGCCCCGCACGCCACCGCCGGCATCGCGATCATCGAGACCGGCGCCGGTTCGGATACCGACCTGCTGGCCGCGTTGGACGAGATCCTGCCCGCCGACGACCGGTGGCGGCACCGGCACGGCTCCCGTGGTCACGGTCGGGACCACGTGCTGCCGGCTTTCGTGGCCCCGTACGCCACCCTCCCGGTGATCGACGGCCGGATCGCCCTCGGCACCTGGCAGTCGATCTGCCTCGTCGACCCGAACGGCGACAACCCCACCCGCCAGGTCCGCCTGTCCCTCCTACGCTGAACCACCCTCGGCCCCTCCCCGTTGATCATGAACTTTGTTGGTGCCTCGACGGCGTGTCGCGCTGTCAACTTCATGATCAACAAGGGGTGTCGCGGGCCGGGGTGCGAGCGCTACCGTGTCGGCACGGAGGTGAGCCGCATGCTCCCACCCCGCCTCGTGCGCCGGCTCGTCCTGGCACCGCTGGTATTCGTACTGGCCGTGGCCGCCATCGTCGGGCTGCCCGTACTCGCCCTCGTCGCGCTCGTCGCGTCGGTACCCGCCAGCCGGCAGCGACGCGGCTTCCGGGTGCTCTCGCTCGCGGTGGCCTGGCTGCTCCTGGAGTCCGTGGCGCTCGTGGCCTGCCTCGCGCTGTGGATCGTCAGCGGATTCGGCGGCCGGATCCGCACGGCACCGTTCCAGGATCGGCACTACGCGGTCGTGCGGTGGTTCCTGGCGAGCCTCTATTCGGTGGCGACCAGGGCGTTCGGGCTGCGCGTCGAGATCGACGAGCCGCCGGCCACCCCGGAGGAGATGTCCCGACGGTTGACCCGCCCGGTCATCGTCCTCAGCCGGCACGCCGGACCGGGGGACTCGTTCCTGCTCGTGTACCACCTGTTGAAGCTGTACGGGCGCCGGCCCTGCATCGTGATGAAGGCCGCGTTGCAGTTCGACCCCGGGCTCGACGTAGTGATCAACCGGCTGCCACACGCGTTCGTGCACCCGAGGCGGACCGCCGAGGGCATGGTGACCGCGGAGATCCAGCGCCTCGCGAAGGGTCTCGGGCCGGCCGACGCGCTGGTCATCTTCCCCGAGGGCGGCAACTTCACGCCGGGTCGCCGGGTCCGTGCCATCGAGCGGCTCGAGCAGGCCAACCTCACCGAGCAGGCCGAACGGGCCCGCGGCATGTCCAACCTGCTGGCCCCGCGGGTCGGCGGCGCGACCGCGGCCATCGACTCCTGCCCCGACGCGGATGTCATCTTCGTGGCGCACACCGGGCTCGACCACCTGATCACCATCGGGGACGTCTGGCGGGACCTGCCCGTCAACCAGGTGATCCAGGCGAAGTGGTGGCGCGTGCCGGCGGCGGACGTACCGCGCGAGCGCGAGGAACAGGTCAGTTGGCTCTACGACTGGTGGGAGCGCATCGACACCTGGATCGACGAGTCAAAGACGGAAGCCCAGGTCCGGCGTCACTGACAGCGTGTCCATCTGGGCGCGCTGCAGCCTGCCGGAGTAGTCCCAGTTCATCGCCTGCCAGCGGGTGAACTGATCCAGCACCCACATGCCGGACTGCCGCGAGCCGTTGCCGGACCGGCCGTTGCCGCCGAACGGCAGGTGCGCCTCGGCGCCGGACGTCGAGTTGTTCACGCTGACCATTCCGGCCGAGACACCGGCCCGGAACGCGAACGCCTTCTTCGGGTCGGTCGTGTAGATCGAGGACGACAGGCCGTACCCGGGCGCGTTCGCCAGCGCGATCGCCTCGTCCAGCGTGTCGTAGGGCATGACCCCGACGATCGGCCCGAACGTCTCGGTGGTGAACAGCTTGTCGTCGGGCCGGACGTTCCCCACGACCGTCGGGTGGTAGTACAGACCCGCTTGCGGGTCGCCGACGAATCCCGGCCGCGGGTTCGTTGCGGTGACGCGGCCGACCCCGGTCGAGCCGAGCACCCGGTGGTGGTCGCCGAGCCAGCCGAGGTACTCCTCGAAGCGGTCCGCGAAGCGCTCCGCCAGCAACGGTCCAAAGAGGACATCGGTCCGCGTCGGGTCGCCCACCGCGGCTTTGCTGACCGCCGCGTCCAATCGCTCCACAAAGGACGGGTACGCCGAGGCGTGGACGATCGCGGTACCGAGGGAGGTGCACCGCTGTCCCGCCGTACCGAAGCCGGAGAAGAGCGCGCCCTCGACGGCGAGTTCGAGGTCCGCGTCCTCGGTGACCACCATGGGGTTCTTGCCACCCAGCTCCAGACAGGGCGACTGGAGGTAGCGGCCGCACAGCTCGCCGATGCGACTGCCCACTTCGGACGATCCGGTGAAGCCCACCTTGTGTACGACACCCGCGGCCAGGGCGGCCGCCAGACCGTCGAATGTGGACTGTCCGTCGGCGTGCACCACGTCGAGCACCCCGGCCGGTACGCCCGCGGCGCGGATCAGCGCGGCAAACGCGTCGGCACAGGCGCTGGCGTACTCGGCGGGCTTCCACACCACGGTGTTGCCGCACAGCAGGGCCGGTACGAGGTACCACGACGGAACGGCGACCGGGAAGTTCCCGGCAGTGATCACCAGTGCGACTCCGACCGGTACCCGGAATGTGAACAGCTGTTTGTCGGGCATCTCGCTCGGTACCGTCTGGCCGTACAGCCGGCGGCCCTCACCCAGGAAGAAGTCGCAGGTGTCGACGATCTCCTGGACCTCGCCGCGCGCCTCCACGATCGGCTTGCCGGTCTCCCGGGTCACCAGTTGCGAGAGCTCCTCGAAGTTGGCCGAGACGAGCCGCCCGAGGTTCGCGATGACCTGCCCGCGTACCGGTGCCGGTACCGCCGCCCACGCGGGCTGCGCCTCCCGGGCGATCCGGCACGCACCCACCAGTGCCTCGGGTCCGGCCAGCTCCACCTCCGCCACGACATCGTCGAGTCGAGCGGGGTTCACCGAGCGGTATGTCGTCATCCCGACAGCAAACCACGCCCGGTCGATCATGAAGTTGGTGTCGCGACACGCCGACCACCTGCCAACTAACTTCATGATCAACGCAAGAGGTCCGCAACGGGAGGGTGGGTGGCGTCGGGTTGCCCTAGTCGGTAATGCTGTGTCCCGTGACCACCCCTCAAGATCTGGACACGCGGTTCAAGGCGGCGATTGGAGGGCTCTCGTCTCGACCGAGGCTCACCGCCTTGCACGCGCCGATACGGGACGGGGTGCATCTGACCGGTGCGCTCGCGCTGGATCTGTTCGAGGCGCAGCTCACCAGTCGGCAGCTGGACCTGGCCGCGCGGTGGCTACGGGGCTCCGGCGAGGGGTACTACACGATTGCCTCGGCGGGCCACGAGGGCAACGCGGCGGTCGCCGCGGCCAGCCGTCCCACCGACCCGGCGCTGCTGCACTACCGCTCGGGCGCGTTCTACTGTGCCCGGGCCGGGCAGGCCGACGGCAAGGACCCGGTACGCGACGTGCTCCGCGGGGTGGTCGCCTCGGCAAAGGAGCCGATCGCGGGCGGGCGGCACAAGGTGTTCGGCAACCGGGACCTGCACATCATCCCGACCACGTCGACGATCGCCTCGCACCTGCCGAGGGCGGTCGGGCTCGGCTTCGCGATCGAGCGCGCGCGGCGGCTCGCGGTACCCGTGCAGCAGCGGCAGAGCCGGGGCGGACCCGCCGCCGAACCCGCGGGCTCGCTGTGGCCCTCGGACTCGGTGGTGATCTGCTCGTTCGGCGACGCCTCGATCAACCACGCCGCGGCGACGGCGGCCTTCAACACCGTCGGCTGGTGCGACCACACCGGGCTGCGGCTACCGGTGCTGTTCGTCTGCGAGGACAACGGGATCGGCATCAGCGTGCGGTCGCCCGACGGCTGGGTCGAGGCGGCCCTGAAGTCCCGCCCGGGTCTGCGGTACTTCGCGGCCGACGGCTGCGACCTGGTCGGGACGTACGAGGTCGCGACCGAGGCGGTCGCCTGGGTGCGCCGGCATCGCCGGCCGGCCGTGCTGCACCTGTCGGTCGTGCGGTTGATGGGACACGCGGGCGCCGACGCCGAGGTCGCCTACCGGACGCCGGCCGAGATCGCGGCGGACCTCGATCGCGATCCGCTCGTCGCCACCGCTCAACTGGTGATCCGCTACGGGCTCGCTGCCCCGGACGACCTGGTCGCCCGGTACGACGAGGTCGGCTGGCAGGTCCGCCGGGTGGCCGAAGAGGTCCTCACCGAACCCCGGCTGTCGAGCGCCGGCGAGATCGTCGCCACCCTCGCGCCGCGGCGGCCGCTTCGGGTCAACCGGGCCGTCGGCGAGGCCGCCGCGAGGGCCGCCGGGCCGCAGGCGACCCTGCGTGCCGAGGCGTTCGGCGGCAAGGTTCCCGAGCAGGCGGGACCGCTCACGCTCGCGCAGACCATCAACGCCACCCTGGCCGACGCGCTGGTCGGCCACCCGGGCATGGTGCTGTTCGGCGAGGACGTGGCCGTCAAGGGCGGGGTGTACGGCGTCACGAAGGGTCTGCGCGACAGGTTCGGCGCGCCGCGGGTCTTCGACACGCTGCTGGACGAGACGTCGATCCTCGGCCTGTCGCTGGGTGCCGGGCTGGGTGGGCTGCTGCCGGTACCGGAGATCCAGTACCTGGCCTACCTGCACAACGCCGAGGACCAACTGCGTGGCGAGGCCGCGACGATGCAGTTCTTCTCGCAGGGGGCGTACCGCAACCCGATGGTCGTACGCGTCGCGGGGCTCGCCTACCAGGAGGGGTTCGGCGGGCACTTCCACAACGACAACGCGCTCGGCGTCCTGCGGGACATCCCGGGTCTCGTGGTCGCCGTACCGGCGCGGGCGGACGACGCGGGCGCGATGCTGCGGACCTGCCTGGCGGCGGCCGCGGTCGACGGGAGCGTCTGCGTCTTCCTCGAGCCGATCGCGCTGTACCACACCCGGGACCTGTACGCCGAGGGCGACGGCGAGTGGCTCGCGCCGTACGTCCCGCCCACGGAATGGGGTACGACCCACATCCCGGTCGGTCGCGCCCGGGTATATGGCATCGGCTCCGCGGAGGACCTGACGATCGTGACGTTCGGCAACGGCGTACGGATGTCGTTGCGGGCGGCGTCCCGACTCGCGCAGGAGGGCATCGGCTCGCGCGTCGTGGACCTGCGTTGGGTCAGCCCGCTCCCGGTCGCCGACATCATCCGGGAGTCCTCGGCCACCGGGCGGGTACTGGTGGTCGACGAGACCCGCCGCTCCGGCGGCGTGGGCGAGGGCGTGCTCGCCGCGCTCGTCGACGCGGGGTACGTCGGCGTCGCCCGGCGGGTCGCCTCCGTCGACTCGTTCGTGCCGCTCGGCGCGGCCGCCCGGCACGTACTAGTCAGCGAGGAATCGATCACTGCGGGTGCGCGCGCGATCTTGGCCAGGTGACCTACTTTCCGGCAGGTGAGGCGTCGGCCGACCGATTTGGCGGTCTGCACGGTGTGCCACTTGCGCAACAGCGGCCCGGAGTGTGGACTACGCGCTAATGACAAACAGACGAGGAGGCACGCGACAGTGAGCGCGACCGCTGGTCAGGCTGCCGAGGGGGTACGGAGCCTGGCGGACCGGTTCGGGGTCGAGCCGGGGATGGTCGTCATGGAGATGGGGTACGACGACGACGTCGACGAAGATCTCCGTGACGCGCTGATCGACCGCTGTGGTGAACTCGTCGAGGAGGACACCGACGAAGTCGTCGACGCGGTGCTGCTGTGGTACCGGGACGGTGACGGCGATCTCGTGGAGCTCCTCATCGACGCCCTGGGCCCGTTGGCCGACAACGGTGTCGTCTGGCTGCTGACGCCCAAGGCCGGCCGCCCCGGACACATCGAGCCGAGCGAGATCAGCGAGTCCGCGCCGACCGCGGGCCTGCAGCAGACGTCGACTCTCAACGCCGGCAAGGACTGGAGCGCGGCCCGCCTGGTGGCGCCACGGGCCGCCCGAGCCCGTCGGTAGCGGATTCTCCGGTCCAGCCGCCAGCCTCGAGGCGTGGCATGCTTTGACGTATGCCGATCGAAGTGGGTGCCGAGGCGCCCGATTTCGCGCTGAAGGACCAGAACAACCAGGACGTCCGGCTGTCCGACTACCGCGGCCAGCGCAACGTGCTGCTCGCGTTCTACCCATTCGCGTTCACCAGGGTGTGCGGCGGAGAGCTGTGCCAGGTGCGGGACCACCTCGACGACTTCGTCAACGACACGTCCCAGGTGCTCACCGTCAGCGTCGACTCCGTCTTCGTCCACAAGGTATGGGCCGAGCAGGAGGGGTACGACTTCCCGTTGCTGGCCGACTTCTGGCCACACGGTGCGGTGGCGTCGGAGTACGGCGTCTTCGACGCGGAGAAGGGCTTCGCGCAGCGAGCCACGTTCATCATTGACCGGTCCGGTATCGTCCGGTTCGTCGAAGTGTCACCCACCCCGGTGGCGCGGGACCAGGACGGTTGGCGCAAGGTACTGGCGTCACTCGGCTCTTGATCGGGTCAGCCGGGTAAGCTTGCCGCCGACCCGGGCGCGTAGCTCAGTGGAAGAGCACTCGGCTTACAACCGAGGGGTCGCTGGTTCGAACCCAGCCGTGCCCACCGAATGGTCACCCTGTGACTGTGTCGGGATGTCGGTGCCCCCGGGCGGCGGTGGTGGTTCGTCCATACCGAGCGCGTTGAGCTGGCTCGACATGAAGGTCCGCAGCCGGGCCCGGTAGTCGCGGTCGAACTGTTGCAACGCCTCGATCTGCTTCTGCAGCGTCGCGCTCTTGGCGGCCAGGCTGCCGACCACGTCGTCGTACCGTTTCTGCGCCTCGCGTTCGAGCTCCTCGGCCCGGGCATGGGCCTCCTTGCCAGTGGCCTCGGCCCGCGACCGCGCGTCGGCCATCATCTTCTCGGCGTGGGCCCGGGCCTCTTCGGAGTGGGACTGCGCGTCCCGGACGATCTGCTCGGCCGCGGACCGGGCATCCGCCAGCGCCTTGCCGGCCTCGCGCCGCGCGTTGTCGGCGTGGGCCTGGGCGTCCCGGACGATCTGCTCCGCCATGGCCCGTGCCTCGCCGCGGATCTCGTCGCCCTGACGCCGGGCGGTGGCGACATGGTCGTCGGCGGTCCGCTGGGCGAGGACAAGCACCTGCAACGCCTGTCGCTGAGCGTCGGGTTCGCCCGACATGGGTGGCGGCGGCGGCGCCGGAGGCGGTGGCTGGTCCATGAAGTCGTTGTCCCCGGCCGTCCCCCCGAACAGCCTTCCGACCCGGCCCTTCACCCGATTATCGGACACCGGACGACCTCCCTAGCGACGCTCGTCAGCGGCGGCATGGTACCAAGCTCAGGCACGTCCGGACGAGGCCTTGGGTCTGTCTTCCGGATCCCTAAAGCGTGAACTGGCCCGTCGCCATCGCGGCGCAGGCGCCGACCGCCACTCCGGCCAGCACATCGGTCGGGTAGTGCACGCCCAGTAGCAGGCGGGAAAAGCACATCAGGCCGATGATCGCCGCGGCGACCGGCACCCCGACGATCGGCACCAGCGCGATCGCCGCGGCCGTGGTCGAGCACGCGTGGGCGCTGGGAAAGGACAACTGGCTCGGGGTACTACACAAGGCGGGAAGGTCGGTGGCCGACGGTCGGGGCCGGCGGACGACCCGCTTGATGACGATGGCCGCACCGTGCGCCGCCACAGCCGCGACCGCGACCGAGAACAGCACCGGACGGTGCGCGGCATCCAACAAGCCGGCGAGCGTACCGAGCACGATCCAACCCAGCGCGTGTTCGCCGAAGAAGCTGGCGATCCGGGCGCCGCGGACGAGTACCGGGTGAGCGGTGTGGCGGCGGATCATCCGCAGTGTGGCGATCTCGTAGTGCGCGAGCATCGGGTCAGAATAGACAATCCGCTCTAACTACATAAAATGTGTGTTCGTGTCGATAACGCTGACGGCCTGGCCGGTGCTGTCTCCGGAACCCGCCGAGCCACCCGTCGAGGGACCCGGGGAGCCCCCGGTCGAGCCACCGCGGCGTACCGCGGTGGTGCGGGACCTGTTCGTGGCGCTGCGCCCCCGCCAGTGGGTGAAGAACCTGTTGGTTTTCGGGGCGTTGCTCGGCGCGGGTCAGGTGTTCGAGGGCCGGCTGCTGGGCGTAGCCGGGCTCGCGTTCCTGGCGTTCTGCGCGGCGGCGAGCGCCGGGTACCTGCTCAACGATGTGCTCGACCGGCGCGGCGATGCCGAGCACCCGAAGAAGCGACACCGACCCATCGCCGCGGGCCGGATCACCCCGACCGTGGCGCTCGTCCTCGCGGCGGGGCTGGCGCTGGGTGGGCTCGCGCTCGCGGCCGTCCAGAGCGTCGAGCTGGCCGCGGTCATCGCGGTGTATCTGGCCGTACAGACGTCGTACTGCCTCTGGCTGCGCCAGATGGAGATTCTGGACATCGTCACGGTCGCCACCGGGTTTCTGCTGCGGGCCATCGCCGGTGGGGTCGCGGTCGAGCTGCGGTTGACTCCGTGGTTTCTCGCGGTGGTGGGTTTCGGGTCGCTGTTCGTGGTGGCTGGCAAGCGGTCCAGCGAGATAGCCGGTGGCGGCGACGAGCGCGAGGGCGGGCGGCGGGTGGCCCGGCTATACCAGACGAGCTTCCTGCGCACCGTCTCGATGATGGCGCTGGCGGTCACGATGATGACCTACTGCCTGTGGGCCTTCGCGCGGTACGAGGAGGGTGGGCTGTGGCTCGCCCTGTCCGTGCTCCCGTTCGCGGTCGCGATCCTGCGGTACGCCCAGATCGTCGACGCGGGACAGGCGGAAGCGCCGGAGCACGCGCTGCTGTCGGACTGGATGATACGTATCGCGGGGGTCTGCTGGCTGGCGCTGTTCACCGCGGAAGCCGCCCGTGGTCCCGTGCCGGCACACGCGCGCGAGCTGATGAACACCGCGGCGCTGTTCCTGGCTACCGGTGCGGTGTTCTACACCGCCTGGCTGTTGGCGGCGGCTTCGCGTACCGCCCGCCGGGTCAGCGAGGTGCTGGTCACGTTCGCGGTCCTGGCGGCCACGCTGACGGTCCTGCTCGGCTTGTCGATCGGTGCGGTGCGCGGCGGCTTCGCGCCGGTACCGCTCGGGATCGCGGCGATCCTCCTGGCGCTGGTGGTGCATGCCTGGCGGTGGCGGGCGGATCGCGGTCGGGCGGCGGGCCGCGCGCTGCGGCTGGCCAAGGCCGGCTTCGTCCACCTGCCGAAGCTGGCGCGGTCGCATCCGCTGATCGCTGTATTCGCGGTCGTGGCGGTTCTGCAGTTCGCGTACCGGGTGGTGCTGGGAGTGTTGCTTCCGGTGGTGGACTGGGACGGGCTGATGTACCACCTCATCGCGTCGGACATGTGGATTCTCGACGAGCGGATAGTGCACACCCCACAGTCGGTCTGGGCCGACAACTACCCGCTGACCGCCGAGCTGTTGATGGCCTGGCCCGGGGTGTTTCTGCACACGATGCGGTTCGCCTCGCTGGTGCAGGTAGCCAGCTCGCTGCTGGCCGTGCTGGCGACGATCGCGATCGCGCGTCGGCTGGGCGCCACCCGGCCGTACGCGTTGCTGGCCGGGCTGGTCCTGCTGTCGATGCCGGTCTTGCTGGCGCAGGTGAACAGCGCGCTGGTGGACATTCCCGCGGCCGCGTTCGCGCTGGCGGCGACGAGCCTGACGCTGACGTTCACGAGCGCGCCCCGGCGCAGCCGGGCCCGGCGGTGGATCGTGCACGTCCTCGTCATCGGCGCGGCCGTCGGTCTGGCGGTCGGGGTCAAGGGAACCAACCTCGTCGTGGCGGCGGTGCTCGGTGTCGTGATACTCGCGTCGGCGTACCGGCTGCGGAACCGCCAACCGGTGGGCGGGAAGACCCACGGGTTCGCGGCCACGGTGACGATCTGCCTGGTGGGTTCGACGGTGGCGGTCGGTGGTTTCTGGTACCTGCGCACCTGGCTGGCGCATGGCAACCCGTTCTACCCCTTTACGATGCTGGGCTTCTCCGGGGTGGGTGACGTGGAGGAGCTCTTCATGGCGGCCAATACACCACCGGAGCTGCTCGGGCTGCCGCTGGGGTGGGTGGGTCAGCTGTTCCGGTCGATGGTGACCGATCTACAACCGGGCAGTGTGATCGCGACCCACCACCGGTTGGGCGGTGCCGGCTTGGCCTGGCTGCCGGTCGTCCTACCCGCGGCGATCGCCGGTGCTTTCGGTGCCGTGCGGCGCCGGACCGGCAGCGCCGTCGTGGCAGGACTGGTCGGGGTAGCTGTACTGGCGCTGAGTCCCGCCCCATGGTGGCTGCGCTACGTGCTGACCGCCCTCGCGATCGGCTGCGCTTTCGCGGCCGCCGGCGCCAGCCGGTTGAGCCGCCGCACCGGTACCGTCGCGACCGGTATCGTGCTCGCGCTGTCGCTCGTCGGCGCGTGGTTCGCCACGAACCAACTCGCGATCGTCCACACCAACGACAAGCCCTGGCAACCCAGCTCACCGGCGGACATCGGTCGGCTGGCCGTGGATCCGCAACGGGACAGCAAGGTGTGGCCGTGGTACCACTACCGGGGCATGGAACTGTTGACTCCCGGTACGACGATCGCGCTGGCCTACACCGCGCCGGGGCCGCTGCCGAAGCAGTACGAGCAGACGTTCCTGCACCCACTCGTCGGTACCGACCTGCGGCACCGGGTGGTGGTTCTCGGCGGGGAGTTCGCCGATCTGCCGATGTTGAAGGCCAGGCTCGCCGCGGTCCGAGCCGACTACGTGATGGTGCATGCCAAGCAGCCGATCGCGGCCAAGGTCGCGAAGGACACGACGGGGTTCATGCGGATCACCGGCGACGCCGAGCGCATCTGGGGGGCGGACATCTACCAGATAGGGCCGATCCCGGCGTGCCGGCGGAAGGCACCGACACTGACCGTCCGGTCCAGCCGCGCGGGTACCGGGAAGGTGTTTCTCGCCGGTGAGCTGATCGACGGGTGCGGCCAGCCCATGCACGGCACGCGGGTGGAGGTGTGGCGCGGCGACGCCGGGAAGCCACAGTGGACCGCCGAGCAGATCGTGGCCGTGGCCGACACCGACGCCAAGGGCCTGATCGCGGTCAACGCCGTCGGCACGTACATGGCCGAGGACCGGTACTTCCTGCGCTGGCGGGGCGATGCCAGCCGTCCCGCCGCCGCGTCGTCGATCGTCAACGTCCGCTGGCGAGACGATCCCTGATCAGTGTCGCCACCCGGGAGGAGGCCAGTCCGTCGCCGTACGGACTGGCCTCCTGCTCCAGGCGGCGGTGTACCGCGTCCGGATCCGCGAGCACCCGAGCCGCCGCGGCGCCGATCCCGGGTCCCGGCGGCACGAGGGTCGCGAACGACCGCAGCGACTCGGGGCGCTCGGTCGACCGCCGCACTACGATGAGCGGTCGCTTGAGGACGGTGACCTCCTCCTGCAGCCCGCCTGAGTCGGACACGACGAGCGCCGCGTCCTTGGCGAGGGACAGGAAGTCCGCGTAGCCCAGCGGTTCGCACCTGGTCAGCTCGGCCAGGATTCCGTCCAGGCCCGCGGCCGCGGCCGCCTTGGCGGTACGCGGATGCAGCGGCATCACGACCGGCCAGCCCCGGCGCACAAACTCGGCCAGCTCGCGCAGGATCGCCTCCAGTGCCGCCGGCGAGTCGGTGTTCTCTTGCCGGTGGACGGTCGCCAGCACGTACCGGCCCGGCCGGACCCCCCAGGCGGCCAGCCGCCGCTGCCGCTCCACAGTGGACGGCAGGTGCAGCCGTACCGCCTCGACGATGGTGTTCCCGGTCAGCTCCACGCGATCGGCGGGGATGCCCTCGGCCCGTAGGTACGCCACGTTGGTCGGGGTGGCCGCACACAGCACGTCGCCGAGGTGGTCGACCAGGACCCGGTTGTGCTCCTCCGGCATCGACCGGTCGTGGCTGCGCAGGCCGGCTTCCAGGTGCAACAGCGGTACCCCGTGGGCGTTCGCGGCCAGCGCGCCGGCGAGGGTCGAGTTCGTATCGCCCTGTACCACCACCATGCCCGGACGCACCTTGGCGAACAGCTCGTCCAACTCGAGGGCAGCTCCGGCGACCTGCCCGAGGCGCGAGCGCCCGCCGACGGCCAGGGTGTGCTGCGGTACCGTCAGGCCGCACTCGGCCAGGAACACCGCGGACATGGCGTCGTCGAAGTGCTGTCCAGTGTGGACGACATAGGCCAGGTCACCGAGCTGGTGGAGGAGCGGCGCGAGCTTGATGATTTCCGGTCGCGTACCGAGCACCACCGCGACGACCGGGCTCATCCGGCCGGTGCGGGCTCGGCGACCCGGGTCGTCTTGACCCACGTGTTCCGCCCGGTGATCAGGCCCAGGAAACCGCGCCAGATCGCCAGCGAACCGAGCAGTGCGGCAAGCAGCAGCAGGTGGCCCGAGGTCAGCGCCCGCAGCGGCCCGGTGCCCGGCCGGCGCAACCGGTACAGGTACGCGCCGATCCAGTTGGGCACGAACGACAAGGTGTACCAACCGGCCAGCGACGCGGCGAGCATGGGCAGCTCGTCGAGGCGCAGACCGAGCGCGGCACCGGTCAACGCGTCCAGGCCGTGCCCGGCCACCGCGAGGAGGAACAGACCGGACCAGAGCAGCTGGGTCCAGGGCAGCAGCAGGTACAGCATCAGCTCGATCGCGCCCAGATGGGAGACCTGCGGTGCCCACCAGATGCGGGGCAGCTGGGCGATACAGCTCATGTGCCCCTGCGCCCACCGGGACCGCTGGCGCAAGAGCTGCCGCCACGACTCGACACCCTGCTGGTCGACGTACGCCCGGGTGGTACTCGTCAGGCGCCAACCGGCCGTGGCGAGCCGGGCGGTCAGGTCGAGGTCCTCGGTCAGGCACCGCGTCCACGGCCGGGGTCCGAGGCCGCGCAGCGCCGTGAGCCGGGTGAACTGGCCGTTGCCGCCGAGGCTGACCGTACCGAGTGCCATCCGGCCGAACTGCGCCACCGAGGAGACTCCGGCCATCTCCACGTCCTGCATCCGACCGATCAGCATCGTCCGGTTTCTAATGTGGACGGAGAGTTGAACGCCGCCGACGGTCGGATCGGCGAACAGCGGTAGCACGGCGTCGAGCGCCCGATCCGACAGGCGGCCGTCGGCGTCCATCACGCAGACGAGCACCTGGTCGGCGGCCAGCCCGTCCGCCTCGACGAGCCGCTCCACCATCGCGAACCCGGCGTTCAGCGCCTCACCCTTGCCGCGGCGGGCGTCCGGCAGCTCACGGCGTACGACATGCAACCGGCCGGCAGCCCCGGCGGCAGCGGCTCGCGCTACGTCACCGGTGTCGTCGATGGATCCGTCGTCGACGACGACGACCGTCACCCGGCGATCGGCCACGAGCCGGCGGACCGTCTCGCCGATCACCGGTTCCTCGTTCAGGCAGGGCACGAGCGCGTACACCCGCCGTATTCCGCCTCTCGACGCGCGTGGGCGCGGGACACTACGACGGCGTAGCGCCCGCACCCCGAGCACCGTCAGGGTCAGGTAATAGAGCATTCCCAACCCGACGAGGAAGAGCTGAACCGCGATCGTCGCGGTCACTTGAGGCGGGACCGCCGCAACAAGCTCGCCCGGACGAGAACTACGCCGGCGACGACGAGAGCGACACCCACCATGCTGATGGCGGTGGCGGCCACCCCGGTGACGGGGAGGGTTGGAACTGGAACTGGATACAACGAAGCCTCCTCGAGCAGGTACGAACATGCTAGGGAGTGTTATGACAAATTACGACATAACACGCCTATCCTGACCTGGTGACTCACCGCGGGTTGCCGGACCCACGCCGGGGTGCGGGTTCACGCGGAAGCGTCGCCACCTCGGGCCGACATCTGGCCGTACCGCCGGACACCTTGGACGCCGAGCTCGCGACTCTCTCCGACGAAAACGTCGTCGAGGCCCGTGCCGCCGGACCAGTCTTCGTCCGCCGCGCCCGAACCCGCAGAACGCGATCCGCCACCTTCGTTCCGGTACTCGACACGCGAGACCGGACGATCGCGGCGGTACTGACCGCCGGTTGGGCGGTCTCCTTCGCGGCATTCTGGTGGTGGTGGCTCCGGCCGGAACACCGGACCGGATGGCCGGGACTCGTATTGAACAGTCTGTTGCTTTTGTATCTGACCGTCGTCCCGGCGTACTTTCTCTACGCCGTCGCGCGGCTGCGAAGGGTCGACCCGACGATTCCCGTTCCCCGGCTGCGGGTGGCCATGGTGGTCACCCGCGCGCCGTCGGAGGACTGGTCGCTGGCGCGCACGACCCTCGAGGCGATGCTCGGACAGGACTACCCGCTCCCGTACGACGTATGGCTCTGCGACGAGGATCCCGACGAGCGGATACGAGGCTGGTGCCGGACGAACGGCGTACGGGTATCCAGCCGCAAGGGAGTGCCGGAGTACCACCGCGACACCTGGCCGCGGCGTACCAGATGCAAGGAGGGCAATCTCGCCTTCTTCTACGACCACTGGGGGTACTGGAACTACGACGTCGTCGTCCAGCTCGACTGCGACCACGTACCGCGACCGGGCTATCTCACCGCGATGGTCCGCCCGTTCAGCGATGCGGCGATCGGTTACGTCGCCGCACCCAGCGTGTGCGATGCCAACGCCGATTCGTTCTGGTCGGCGCGCGGCAGGTTGTACCGGGAGGCGACCTGGCACGGTGCGTTCCAGCTGGGCCACAACGGTGGGCTCGGGCCGGTGTGTATCGGTTCGCACTACGCGGTTCGGACCAGGGCCTTGCGGGACATCGGCGGTCTGGGACCGGAGCTGGCCGAGGACTTTTCCACGACGTTCCTGCTCACCTCCGCCGGCTGGCAGGGGGCCTTCGCCATCGACGCCGAGGCACACGGCGACGGCCCGATCACCTTCGCCGACATGGTGACCCAGGAGTTCCAATGGTCACGCAGTCTCACCACGATGCTTCTCGATCTGCTGCCGGACCATCTCGGCCGGCTTCGTGGCGTGCTCCGGTTGCGTTTCGTGTACGCGTTGGCGTACTACCCGCTCCTCGCGGTGACGGTCACGGCCGGACTGGTCCTGGCTCCGATCGCGGCGGTGACCGGGCGTCCGTGGGTCAGTGTCAACTACCTCGAGTTCGTCCTGCACATGTCCGCGCTGTCGGTGTGGTCGCTGCTGCTGACCCTGTTGCTCCGGCACCGCGGTCTGCTCCGTCCGCAAACCGCGCCACTCGTCAGTTGGGAGAGTGCGTTGTTCACGGTCGCGCGGTGGCCCTACGTCGCCTTGGGCGTCCTGGCCGCCGTCCGCGGCGAGGGCCGGAAACCGATCACCTTCAAGGTCACCCCGAAGGCACGGCGGGAGCTCGCACCGCTGCCGATCCGGCTCACCGCGCCGTACCTCGTCATCACGCTGGTGCTGTCGGGAGCCGCCCTGACCGGCGAGGCGACCAACACCGCGGCCGGCTATGTCTTCCTGTGCGTTCTCGGCGCACTGTGCTATTCGGTCGTCTCGGTGGCGGTACCCGTGCTGCACATCGTGGAAGCCGCCCGCGACGCGCGGATCCCCGTACCGGACGCGGCCGGTACCGCACCTGTCGCATTGCTGGCTGGCCTGTCCACGGTCGTCCCGCTCGCGCTCGCCGTCGCCCGGTACCCCGACTACGCGATCCGGATGTTCGGATGGTGAGCCACTCACCGCGAACGGTTCTGGTGACCGGCGGTTCCGGCTTCATCGGCAGCCATACCTGTGTCGAGTTGCTCGAGCACGGATACGAGGTGGTGGTTGTCGACAACTACTCGAACAGCACGCCGGTGGTGTTGGATCGCGTCGAGAAGGTCGCCGGCCGGCCGCTGCTGGCAGCGTACGACCTGGATCTTCGCGATCGCGACGCACTCGGCCGGGTCTTCGAGGCGCGACCGATCGACGCGGTCATCCACTTCGCCGCGAAGAAGGCCGTCGGCGAGTCCGTGCGGATTCCGTTCGAGTACTACGACACGAACGTGGGCGGCACGACGAGCCTGCTGCGGGCAATGGACCACCACTCGGTACGCCGGTTGGTGTTCTCCTCGTCGTGTTCCATCTACGGCGCGGCGGCCGTCCTGCCGATCGGCGAACGGGCCGAACCGCGGCCCACCAACCCGTACGCGGTCTCCAAGTGGCTCTGCGAACAGGTCCTCGCCGACGCCACGAAGCACTGCCCGCGGCTCGAGGTCTTCGCCCTGCGCTACTTCAACCCGATCGGCGCGCATCCCAGCGGACTGTTGGGTGAGGTGCCAACCGGCGTACCGAACAACGTGATGCCGTATCTGATGCAGGTCGCCATCGGTCGGCGCGACCGGCTGAGCGTGTTCGGCAGCGACTACCCGACACCGGACGGCACCGCGGTTCGCGACTACATCCATGTGACGGATGTCGTTTCCGCGCATCGCATCGCGCTCGATCGCCTCACCGGGACTCCGGGCATGCGGGTGCTCAACCTCGGCACCGGCGTGGGCACCTCGGTGCTCGAGCTGATCCGCGCCTTCGAGGACGCCTGCGGTCGACGCATCCCGTACACCGTGGTGGGCCGCCGGCCGGGCGACGTGGCGGAGCTGGTGGCCGATCCGGCGGCGGCGGCCCGGGAGTGGGGCTGGTACGCGACCCGAAGTCTCGTCGACATGTGCCACGACGCGTGGCGGTTCCAGCGGCTGAACCCGGCCGGCTACCTCGGCTGAGGCTGCGGCTGAGCGGCCCCGAGGACGGCACCGGACAGTGGTCGCCCGAAGTAGTCCGCCGGTCCGGGGTCGATGCCGAACAGCCCGCGCAGGTCCAGCGCCTTGCCGGCGACGGCGGATCCGACCCGCGGTACGACGGCACGGCCGGCCTCGGGGCCGAGCTCGGCGCCGCCGGCGAGCTGCGGATCGATGGCGAATCCGGAGTTCCGCGACCCGACCCGCTCCTGGCCGGTAGCTGCCCGCCAGGACGCGAGGTTCGAGTGGACCGCACGTCCCCAGCCGATCCCCCACGGCCCCGACCGGGCGTGGTAGTTGTTTCCCTGAAACGTGACCTCGGCCGGTGAGTATTCGAAGGACGCCACCAGTCCGACGCCGTCGGCGATGAAGATGTTGTTGCGGATGGTGATTCCGGACAGGACTCCCTTGACCCGTACGGCGGGGGCGTTCGCGACGCTGTTCGCCGACGCGATGACGGTGTTGTGGTAGATCTGTGCGTTGCTGACGATGCCGTCGAGCGAGATCCCGCCGTACCTGGTCAGCTTGCGGCCGTCGTTGCTGCTGATGTTGAAACGAACCGTGTTACCGGAGTGCCCACCGGCCTTGTTACCG
>Ga0075419_10000837_pt1 | contig 19753 bp, 24 predicted proteins | sample SoiMetdeltSBSDD3_FD_76900 | JGI IMG/M metagenome (GOLD analysis project Ga0075419, IMG submission 76900) | Bulk soil microbial communities from a Populus tree surrounding site in Tennessee, USA - Soil MetaG P. deltoides SBSDD3 | ecosystem: Environmental > Terrestrial > Soil > Tree plantation... | reverse complement strand
GTTGCCGCTCAACGCTCCGAGGGCTGCGCTTCCCGCCTCCGCCTAGTGCCCCGCTGCGGTGTCGAACCGCTGCCGTCCTCTAACGGGGTAAGTGCCGGGCTCTGTATGGCAGTGCCCGGCGTCAGCCTCCGGCCTATGGGTAGCCGGTCCAACCGCCGCGCCCACGCTCGTTGGTCGCGGTCCTGTCCCACAAGCGGTCTAACGACTCCGCTCGTCGGGGCCGGGTGGCCCGGGCCGGGCAGGAAAGCGGTTTCCCGCCGCCCTGCCCCACCCCGGTAACCCGGAGCTACTCGATGACCGTCCGCTCGATCTTGACGATGCGGTGCCGGTCCGGCGCGGCGAACGCCCCGCCGTAGATCACGGCCAGCTGTTCCTTACAGCCCTCCGCACTCGTGTACTCGGCTTGCGAGTACCAGCTCCACGACCCGTCGTCGTGGCGCAACTGGAATGCGTAGGTCGTCTCGAGCGTCATCGCGGTCGCTGTCAACATGTCGATCCCCTCTCCGTCCGGGCCGAACGGCCCGCCGCGCGGAGCCCGGTCGCCCCGGGCCCCCACGGTCGAACGTTCGGATCAGATCTCGCGGATCGTGCCGGACGGGTAGGCGTGGTGCTTATCCGCGGGCGCCTTGTCGTGCCGCCACGTCCAGGTGTCACCGGTGATTCGGGTCTTGCAGCTGCCGCAGGTGCCTTCGAACTTGCGCATGGCGATCTCCTCGCCTCGCCCCGCTGTGTGCGGGGGTTCGAGGGCCTCGGGGGAGTCGCACCCCCTCTCAGTCAGGAGTTACACCTCAGTACTCGATCAGGTTCCCTGGCTGGCTACTCGCTGCCCATGTGCCGGTACTTCCCGGCCGTCGCGCCCCACGCGCTGCGTGGGTCTTTCCCGATAGGGCTCCTGCTGCCGCTCTCGCGGTCCCGGTTTCTCCCTAGTGGCCTGTGCTGTGTAGTTGCCCTTGCTTCTACCCCAAGTATAGCACACGCGACCCTCGTAAGCAAGGGTCGCGTACGTTGCTAGAGGCCGAGTTTCCGCAGGTCAGGGCGTCGATGAGGGTCGCGACCCGCGTTTATGCAGGTCAGAGGGTGTCAAGGGGTAGCGCCCAACTATTTTCTGGGACCCCAAATTATGTCCGGTTATGACCCGATTCTGAGCTGTCGGGTTCCTGACACTTTTACAATTGGAGCCTGCAAAATGTCCGAATCCCTGGATATCCCTTTTGTCCCTGCCTTTGGAATCCCCACAAACCGGACACGCCGTTTTGACCCAAGCCTCTGACCTGCGGAAACACGGCTGTAGAGATCATTCGCACAAAACATCGGGGCAATACGGACACTCAGCCGTGGCGCTGCCGGTATCGCGTGACCGCCTCATTGACCGTCGTTGCCGTAATGCCGAGCTCCGCGGCCACCTCGGCATGGGTGCGCTTGCGCGCGCCGCTGACCTCGTGTACCGCTTCGAAGATCGCGCCCTCGCCCACGTCACCAATGATCGCCCGCGCCGACAGGGCCAGACTGCGGGCGACCCGGGCGCGCTCGATCGGCTTGAGCTTCGGGAGTGAGCGCAACACCTTGATCAGTTCGTCGAGGGTGCTTGGCGTGGCAGTGGTCATGCACTCACCATAGAGGGTCGCGACCCTCATGCGCAAGAACTGGGCTAGCACTCATGACCGCGCTGCCCAGCGGTCGGTGCGCGCGCCGCGGCCGGGGCGGACGGCGTTCCATCGGTCGATGGTCGAGGCGAACCACCACGGTTTGCCGGACAGCTCTTCGTGGCCGTCGGGCGGGGGCGCCAGGCCGGGCCGGTCGCGCCCCGCCTCGCGCTCCTTCCTAGCCCGGGTCACGTATGCCCAGAACGTGTCCAGCTTGATGCCCAGCCGCTCAGCAGCCGTGGTCGCGGTGAGTCGCTGACGCTTGGTCATAACGGCCGCCCTGCCAACCAGACCACCTGACACAGATCGGTTTCGCTGCCACTGCGGGTGTAGTCGGTCCACACATCAAGGCCCACCTGGATCGAGCATGCGCCGACGCCGGCAACCGTGATCATGATGACCGGTCGGTCGGGCTGCCAGATGCGCTCGAAAGCGTCCGTTCGGATGTCGCGCTGAGTGCCATCGGCGAACTTGGCGACCGCGCTGTTGGGCCGGGTCTGGTCGAACGTCACCATGATTTCGGCGGTCGTCCCCACCACGCCCGGCGCGGCCGGGGCTGGCGCCGTGCGATTGAGCCACAGGGGCATTACGAGCACGAACGCCGCACAAGCCACGCTGAACATCAGCCAGTCAACAGCGGGGCGCCGGGCGGGCCGCAGCGCGGCGCTGGGGCGCGCGTCAGTAATGATCACGTCGGGTTCGGTTACGGTCATGGCGCCCACTATACACGTGCCACGTGTTTCACGTGAAACATTGGCCCCTCTGGGTATTGCGGCAGACCAAACGAATGATGTTGCACGTGCCGAACGGTCGATGTTCGTTCAGTTACGGACAGCGATAGAACGGGTGTTGCATGGGGGCGTTGCTGGTCGATACCCCCCAAAAGGCTGGCCGACCGAACGGAGCTAACGACGTGGACCAACGCCGGTTGATCGTCTTCTGTAGTGTGCTCGCTGCCACGTGGGCGGCGTATTTCGTCTACGTGGGTCTGACCGAGGCCGCGCACGAAGCTGCGATGCCGTACCGGATCGAGCGCGCGTTTACGTTCGCGCTGACCGTGACAACGCTGACCGTCGTGAACACGGCGCTTGTCATGTGGCACCTCAACCGCACGCTGGCCGCGCTGACGCGCGCTCAGGACACCACCGCACCGATCGCCCGGGCGGCCGCGGTGGGCCGCGTTTACCGCGCCGAGATCCACCCACCGGCACCGCGGCCGCCCACGTCGACCCGGCCGAGCCGGCGCGGTCGGGCGCGCGGCCGCGACGACATGATCGGACTCGACCCGGGTACGGTCGAGACCGCGCGCCGGCTCAGCGAGCGATTGCGCGGCGATCCCTAGACGTGCGCCATCCGTGCGTCACCAGCACTTGACGCCGGTCGACGCTATGGACACCTTGGACACCGTAACCGCAGGTCGACGGGCCGAGACCCCGCCCGACCTGCGGTCGCTCCTGCCTTCACACCGAAGAGGCCACTGGTTCGATCCCAGTATCGCCCACCGCAGTTTTTGCCGTTCAGCGGCCATTTTCAGCCGGAAGCCTTTCGGTCGCTCGGGCGGCGTGCGTCATCCATGCGTCGCCAGCTCTCACGGATCTTGTCGTGCGCGGCCGGCGCGAGGTGCGCGTAGCGCTGCGTTGTCTGGTAGCTCTCGTGCCCGAGCAGTGCTTGCACCCGGTAGAGGTCGACGCCGTCCATCACCAACCAGCTCGCCGCGGTGTGGCGCATGGCGCGGGGCGGGCACGGCCGAACGCCCGCGGCCGCGAGCGCCGGCACCCACACGCGATGGCGGAAGTGACTGTCATTGATCGGACCGCCCCGGGCCGCGGTAAACACGAGCGCGTCGCGCGGCCGCCCGACCATCAACGTTGACGCCCTCGGGGTGAGCCATGCGGGCATCGGCACGACCCGGTGTGACTTCATGCTCTTCGGGTACTCGCGCAGCCCGTGACGGGTCATGACGCGGGTCACCTCCACGTCGTGGCGCAACCAGGCCACGCGGTCCCCGTGCAGCCCGAAGAGCTCGCCCGGGCGCAGCCCGACCCACAAGCCCATTTCCACGAGCACGCTCCACTGTGGCGCGAAGCTGCGCTCCAGTTCGGCCACGATGGCGGCCGCTTCCTCGTGACTGAGGAAGTCGATCGGCGTGGGCGGGATCTTGGGTAGGTCTAGGTCTGTGAACGGGTTGGCGAGCACGATCGGCGGGCGTTCGTTGACGGCCGCGCGGAACAGCGACGACATGACGTTGACCGTCTCGTGGACCGTGGCGGCCGCGATCGTCGGCGCGTCAGCGTCCGCCTCGCGGCCGCGGTGACGCGCTCGGCGTTTGAGCTCAAGCGACCGCGCCCACTCCTGCGCCTCCATGTGCGTCACGGCGTCCATCGGCCACGTTCCCCATCGGGGCTCGCAATGGGTACGCCAGCACGAATCGATCTTCGCGAGGGTGGTCGGGTCAAGGCCCCGCGCGGCGAACCATCGCCCGTACCACTCGCTCACGGTGATGCGCCCGGCGCGTGGGTCGCGGATCTCGCCACGGGCGTATGCCGCGCGCAGCTCGCGTTCCCACGTCGCGACGCGGCCGCGGAGCGCATCGGTCTTGGTGGTGCGCTTCCCGTTGGGCATGCGCACGGTGGCCTGAAACTTCCCCGAGGGCAACTTGCGGATGGACATGGCCTCACGCGTCCTGACGGTGCCGGCGGCGTGGAGCGGTCTCATCGGCCGGAAGGTTGTTGAGTAGCTTGATCGTTCGCCGGATGTAGGCGCGCGTCGCCGCGTTGGTGCGCGGGTCGGCCAGCTTGCGCAACAGCTCCAACACGTCCGGATCGATCGGCGCCGGGGGAGTCGCCTCGCGGGTGCGCGGGCTGAACCCGAGCGCGGCTAAGGCCTCATCGAACGACGCGCCCACGCCCTCGCAGAACTTGCGCACCGTCTCGACGTTGGGCGCAACCGCGCCGTTCTGCCAGCGGTGGAAGGTCTTGGGGTTGACCCCGGTGGCCGCGTGGATCGTCCGGTCGGTCATGCCGCGTTCGCGCGCGCTGCGCAGTGCACGGGTCACGAACGCGGCGAACCGAACGCGGTCAGCGGCCGATGGCATGAGCGCACCATAACCGCAGGTCGGGGGGCGATTGTCCGGTGGCGCGATGTGCTGGCGCAGGTGCCACGGGTTGGCGTGCTGTCGACGCACGAGGGACCGGGCGGCGTATCCATGAAGTCCACTGCGTTTCGTCATGTCCACAGAGTAGGTGTCAATATTGTAAATAGAATCACCCGAACGGGTGATGCGCTGGCACGCGCGCCAGAGCCTATGTTTGCTGGCATGCACGCCACTAACCCCGCCGGCTCTGGCTCACGTGCCAGCGCGGCACCTGCCCGGGCGGGTCGCTCACACCCCCCGCCGAGCAAGCCGAGCGCGCCGAAACCGAGCAGACCGAAGCCGAGCACGCCGAAGCCCCCCAAGGGCAAGGTGGAGCCGCTCCTGTCGGTTGCCAAGGTGGCCGAGCTATGGGACTGCTCACGCCAGCACGTCTACAACCTCATTCATCGCGGCGTGCTCACTTCTGTTCAGGTGGGCGAGAACGGTAGCGCGTTCACCCGCGTGCCCGAGTCGGCCGCGGTCGCCTACATCGAGGCCAACACGGTCAAGGGTCGTGTCGCATGAGCGGGCCGACCCCGCCACCTGAGCCGACGCCTGACCCGCGGCCGTGGCCGGTCCCCGAGCCGTTGCCGCTACCTCCGCCGAGCGTGCTCCTGGCCGAGCTCGACGCGCGCACGCGGGCACTGGCACGGGCGGCCGACGTGTACGCGCTACGGCTGCGCCTCGCGGTGCGGCAGGCAACGGACGCGCTGGTCGCTCTTCTCTGAAACCTCTCACTCGGGGGGAGGAGGGGCTTTCGTGCGTCGTGACGTGATCTTGGACCTGACCCCGCCCCCGCAAGTCGCGGTCCGGCCCCGCTTCCCCTGGGGGCCGGACCGCGACCAAACGGAAGGACACGCAGTGAGAACAATTGACGTAGCGTTCGCGGTGTTCATCGGTGGCGCGATGTTCGTTAGCGGCTGTCTCGGGGCTCTGTTCAACAACGGCCCCGCGTACCGTCGGGGCCTTCGCGATGGGCGGGCCGAACACGAGCACATTCGCGACATCCACGCGCTGTGCCAGGACCAGGACGAACCTGCGGCGGTCGAGTGGCCGAGGTGGGGTAATCAGGACTTGGCCGAGTTGCCGGCCGCCCGGCGCGAGACGGTGCGCGCGTTCGCTCGCTGGGTACGCACACGGTTGCGCCGGCCGCGGTGGACACGACTCGACATCACCGGCGTGAGCTTCGCGGTCGATGCCGCGCTGTCGTCTTTGACGCCGACTCCGCCCCCCGACGTGTTGGCCGAACGTGGGCTGACTATCGCTGTCGTGCGTGAGGAATCGGTGCGCGCCGTCGGGCGGGCACGTGTACCGCGGGTCATGTCGGTTCAGTTCGATGCTGAGGAACCGGTAAAGATTGACCGGACAGTGTGGACGGAGTTTCGAGACAAGCAGCTCAACTACCCCGGACGCCGGCCCGCGCGTCACGCGGCCGAACCGGATGAGCCGGGCGCCGACCCGCTGACCGACTCGGGAGTCTGGTTCGACATCGTGTCGCGCCTGGAGGCGATGGGCGCCATCGATCCTCTCGCGCTGCCGTGCTCGCACTGCGATACAGAGGGGCCGACCCGGCACCGTGGGTGCCCCGGGTGCGCGTGCGGTTGCACACTCGCGGCGGTCGCGTCATGACGCTCGACGCCGACACGATCTTCTACGGCGCGCTAGCCGTTGGCGCTCTCGGGCTGACGCTGCTCGTGTGCGCGCTCGTCGCGCTGCGGCGCATGAGCCGCGCGCTTCGCAACGTGGCCACGCTTACCGATCTCGTCAACCTCGCCCGTTCGCTGGGGGTCAGCGTGATCGCAACCACGCCCGCGCGAATGAGCGATGAGGACGCGCGGCGGTTCGCCGATGCGTGGCGAGTGGCCTACCTGAGAGACCCGCGGCCGACGGTGCTGCCCGGCCCCCACTCGGGCCGGATCGGTCACTGCCCGGCGTGCGATGAGCCCACCATCTGGGGCGTCCATTACTGCCGCAAGACCGCGCGGCCTACGGTCCACAAGCGACGGCCGTGCGCCATGTGCGGCGACCCGGTTCCGGTAGGCACGGTGCACCACTGCTCGGGACCGCGCATCGTGCGGCCACGGGGAAGCGGCGAGGCGAGCCATGAGTGATGTCAAGATGGCGCCGATCGAGCTGGCCCGCCGTGCGGGTACGGCCACGGTTCAACGTCATGCGGACGGCTCGCGGACTGTGCTCGACGCCGACCCCGTGATCACGGTGACCCTGGAGCTGTTGGCCGAGGTTGGGACGGACGTGTACGCGAAGAGCGTTCTAACGCTCGACTCCGCGGGCGAGTACCGCTATCGGTTCGTCGGGCACGACCCACTAAACCCGGGCTGCGCGATCTTCGAACGGTTGGAGGCCACGTCATGAGGGTCATGTCGAGCAAGGTCTTTGAGGCCCTGGAGGCTGCGGGCATTATCGCGAAGTCCGACCACGTGACCCGCGTTGTGATCGACATACGGGTGAATTACGTGCCCGTCATCCATATCGAGCGGTTCGGCGATGAGCGGTTGCTCGACGTGGTTCGGGCACTGGAGGGCGTCGAGATCCGAACGGTTGAGCCATCATGAGATGGCCAACCGGGGCTCTCTACCGAGACGGATACGTCCGTCACCGGGCAACGCCGATCGGCGCCGTCCCATACGCGACGCTCGCTGAGCTCTTCCGCATCGCGGGCCGCGGTCGGCGTGATGCGGGCGACGAACCGGGCGCGCAACAGGCGTTTACGTCGGCGCGTCTGCTGGGTCCAACCTACGTGCGGCCGGTCACGTGATGACCATTTTGCCTGTCGACTTCATGGCGGCCGCGCCGCGCACGCTCAACGGCAACAGCCCATGGGCGGCTCGGTACGCGGCCGAGCTGCGGCAGGTAGTGCACGAGCACGCGCGCAACTCGGCCCGCAACCTTCAGGTCCACCTTGGACCGAGTGAGCTCGGGTCGCCGTGCGACCGGCAAGTGGTCGGCAAGATGGCTGGCGAACCCGCCACCAATCACGTGGTCGACCCGTGGGCGAGCGTCATCGGCACCGCCGTACACGCATGGCTGGCGGATGCGTTCGCGGCTGACAACGCCCGTCACGGCATCCGCTGGGTACCCGAACAGCGGGTGTCGCCCCATCCTGACCACCCCGGCACGGCTGACCTGTATGACGCGGTTGAGCAAGCCGTTGTTGATCACAAGATTCTCGGCGTGACCACCATGGCAAAGGTCATGTCGCCGGACGGTCCGCCGATGCGCTACCAGATTCAGCTCAAGCTCTACGGGAAGGGGTATCGCGTACTCGGGTTGCCGGTGCGCCGTGTCGCACTCGCGGCGTACCCGCGCACCTCGCACACCCTTGACGGTCTCTACGTCTGGGAGAGCGAGGCGCAACCGAGCGATGACGCACTGATTGATGAGGTGTTCAAGCTCACTGCCATCCGCAAAGACATGGCTCAACAGGTAATGAACGGGCGCCCACTGTCCACTGTGCCGGTTACTCCGTCTGACGATGAGTGCTTTTTCTGCCCGTTCTACCGCCCACAGTCCGCACACGACAACGGTCCGGGTTGTCCCGGGCCACGTCAACAGCTCTATGCCGCAGGAAGGTGAACAGCAATGCAACCGGTCTACCCGCAGTATCCGCAACAGGCGCCACCGCAACAGCAGTTTGTCCCGGTGGCCTACCCTCAGGCACCGCCTCAGTACCCGCAACCGGTCTACCCGCAGCCGCAGTACGCACCGCCCGCGCCTCCCCCCACGGTCGCCGGATCACTCGATGAGTTCTTCAACCAACCGAGCACCGGCACCAAAGCGTGGGTGTTCAAAGACCGCCCGGTCGGCACCACCTACTCGGGCATCGTGGCGCGCCCGGTCTCCTCGGCCGACGTGCGTCAGCAGACCGACCAGCACGGCAACGGCCAGCGCTATATGGACGGCCGCCCGAAGTTCGTCATGGTGGTGCCGATGCTCGTGTCGCCCACGGCCGAGTTCCCCCAGGGTCAGGCGTCGTGGTGGGTCAAGGGTCAGGCGCGCGATGAGCTCGCACGGGCCATGGCCGAGGCTGGCGCACCGGTCGGTCCGCCTGAGGCGGGCGCCGGAATCACGGTGCAGTTCGTTGGGCTGCGCCCGATCCCGGGCATGAACCCGGCCCACCAGTACCGGGTCACGTACGTGCGGCCGCAGAACGCACCGCCGGCACAGCACCCGGTCAACCCGGCGCCGACTCAACCGATCAACGTGGCGCCTCAGCCGTGGCCGAACCCGGCTCAGGTTGTCCCGCCGCAACCGACCGATGCCAACTACTCTTTCAGCCCGCCCTTCGCGGCACCACCGTCCGCAACGGTCAGCGCGCCTCCCGCCGTGGTGCCGGCACAGGTGCAGGCGCCCAACAATCTCAGCCCGGAGCAACAGGCGTTGCTTGCTCGGCTCACGGGCGCTCAGCAACCGACGGTCTAACACCGAACGACCGGCAACCGGTGCCCGCTTCATTCGGGCACCGGTTGCCGGGACAACAACTGGAGGTGCGGCGCGGTGCGCAACAGACCGATCAACTTCACGGCCGCGGCACCCTCGCGCGGCGCGCCCACTGTCTACGGCGAGCTGACCTCTGACCGCACCACCATCGTCCTGATTCCCACCGAGGACGCGATCACGCACGGGCTGAAGGCACTCAAGACCGCTACACCACTGTTCAAGCCGAGCAACCCGCCCGGCGCCATCACGCTGCCGGCTACGTGGGCAGCCGTGGTGCAGCTTGCGTTCATCCTCGGCCCCGCGTGGCAACCCGGCCCACGGCTGAGTGAGTGGACGCAACAGCGGTTCGCCGAACGCACCATCGCTGCGTCTGCGCTGCGGGTTGCCCCGCCCGCCGGGTGCACACCACGCGCCTACCAGGTAGCCGGGGCCTTGATGATTGGCGCGGTCGGTCGCGCGTTGCTGTTCGATGAACAGGGCACCGGCAAGACCATCACGGCGATACTCGGGTTGGTCGAGCGCCACTTCACCGTCAACGTCCGCCCGGTCCTCTGCGTGGTGCCCAATAGCGTGATCGACTCATGGGTCCGCGAGTGGGGTATCTGGGCGCCGGACTGGCGAACCGTAGCGTGGCGTGGGACCCCGGCCAAGCGCCACGCGCTGGCCGGTTCGGCTGACGTGTACGTGGTCGGGTACGACACCGCGCGCAATGACGCCGGGGCCGTGGACGGTCCGTTGGTGCGACTCGGACCGGTCGCCGTGGTGGCCGATGAGTGCCACCAAATCAAGTCGCCGCACGCCGGGCGATCGCTCGCGGTGCGTCGTCTCGCTAAGCGCGCCGGCACGTTCGTGGCGCTGTCGGGTACGCCGATCACCCATCACCCGGGGGACCTCTGGCCGACTCTGGAGGCGCTCGAACCTCTGGCCTATCCAAGCCGTATGCGATTCTTCGACCGCTACCTGTTGCAGATAGCGGGTGATTACTCGGCGCGTGTGGTCGGGCTCAACCAACACGTTGAACCAGAGCTGCGCGCCTCGCTGCTCGGCCAGGAGCGGCGCGTGGCGAAAGCCGACGTGCTCGACCAACTCCCGCCCAAGGTGTACTCGGTTCGCACTGTTGAGCTTCCGTCGGCGTGGCGCAAGGTCTATGACGCCATGGAAGATCAGATGATCGCCGAGCTTCCCGACGGTGCCGAGCTGACTGTGATGTCGGTACTCGCGCAGCTCACCCGTCTCTCGCAGCTCGCCAGCGCGGCCACCGACGTAACGACCACAGTGGACCGTGACGCGGAAGGCAACCCGGTCGAGCACCACAAGGTCACCATGAAGGCGCCGAGTTGGAAGGTTGACGCGCTCCTGGAGGTGCTCGCCGAACGACCCGGTTCACCCGTGGTCGCGTTCGCCCCGTCGCGTCAGCTCATGATGCTTGCCGGCACGGCCGCGGCCAACGCTGGTTTCTCCGTCGGGTACGTCGTGGGCAACCAGTCAGCGGCCGAACGTACCGAGGCCGTGGAGCTCTTCCAAGCCGGCAAGTTCGACATGCTGTGTGCGACCACGGGCGCGGGCGGCGTGGGCTTGACGCTGACCGCGGCCGGCACGGTGGTGTTCCTTCAGCGGCCGTGGTCGCTCGTGGAGGCACTCCAGGCTGAGGACCGATGCCACCGCATCGGGTCTGAGATCCATGACTCAATCGAGGTCATCGACATTGTTGCGGCCAACACAGTGGACACACGGGTTCGGGCGGTGCTGCGCGAGAAAGCCGGCCAGCTCGCAGACCTGTTGCAAGACCCGCGCATCGTGGCCGAGCTGCTCGGCGGTGCGCGCCTGATCAAGCGGAAGGGGACTGCGGCATGAAGTGCCGGTGCGGAAGTCCGATACCCGATCGGGTCTATGGGTGTGGTGAGGCCCGGTGCTTGGTGTGCCAACGCTGTTTGTCGTGCGGAGCTCAGCCCGCGAACCGACACACGAAACGGGGTGTGGCGTGACGTACGTGATCGGAATCGACCCCGGGCCGGTGGTCGGCATCGTGGGTCTGTGGACCGACCGGCCCCTGACACCCGACATTATCCAGTGCACGGCGCCCACGCTGGAATCTGTGTTGAGTGGCCTTTATCCCGGCTCCAACACGGTTCTAGCGGTTGAGCAGTTTGTGGTGGGGCCGCTTGCTGCGCGCGGTAACAACCCTCAAGCGGGCGCGCTCGCGCGTTCCGTAATCAGAGCGTGTGAGTTCTGGGCAGAGCGTCGCGGGGTGATGTGCCACGTGCGCAGCGCGGCTGAAGTCAAGCCGTGGGCAACCGACACCCGCCTGACGATGGCCGGACTCTGGGCGCCCACCAAGGGCATGCGCCACGCTCGCGATGCCGCCCGACACGCGCTGTTCGCCGCGGTGAAGGACTGCGGGCTACCCGATCCGTTGCGCAAGCCGCGTGGTGGTGAAGTGTGACGACACGGCCATTTGTTGACGGCGTGGGCGAGTACGCGCGCGCCGGTTGGCCGTGCGTCATCCCGGTGCCGGCGGCCGACAAGTACCCGCCCCCGGTCGGGTTCACGGGCGCTGACGGTCGCGACACCGATCCGCTGCAATTGGTGGTGTGGGCGGGCTCTCACGCCGACTGGAGCATCGCGCTGCGCATGCCCGACGGCGTGATCGGGCTGGACGTAGACCACTACGACAAGGGCACGGTGAGCAAGCGCGGCAACGACACGCTGACCGAGCACGAACAGCGGTGGGGGCCGTTGCCGGCCACGTGGGCGAGCACGGCGCGCGGCTCGGCGGGCGGGCCGGGGCCGAGCCGGATCATGTTCTACCGCGTACCACCCGGCCGTTACGCCACTCGGTTGGGCGACGCAATCGAGGTGATCCAGCATCACCACCGGTATGCCGTGGTGTGGCCATCGCCCCATCACGCCGTGGGTGCTGACTACCGCTGGTTTGACCCGTCGGGCGCGCTCGTGGATGGCGTACCCAAACCCGACGAGCTCCCCGAGCTACCCGACGAATGGGTGCGCGGGCTGCGTGAAGGCGCCAGCTCGGCCGGGCCGGCGGCCGCCAGCGTGGACCGCGGTCACGTGCTGCTCGGGGTGTTGCTGGTCGACAACCGCCCGGCGTGCGCCGAGATGGCCAACGCCGCGGCCGAGGCCCATCGGTTGCTGAGCAACTCAGACACAGGGACGCGCCACGACACCGCCACCGAACGCACCCACCACGTGATCCAGCTCGGCGCGGCCGGTCATCCCGGTGCCGGCATCGTGTTGACCGCGATGGCCGGACACTGGGCGCACCTCACCGCGGGCGAGAACCGGGCCGATGAGTTCGAGCGCATGCTGTTGACCAGCGCGCGTAAAGCCGTGACGGTGGTTGGTGACCGCCCGGTTGATCGCGATCCGTGTCTGATCATCGGCTCGATGACGATCGCCGCGCCGGCACCGGCTGACGACCGGCCGAAAGGCGCGCCCGAGCTGGCGGGGCCGATCGAGCCGGTTCGCCAGCTCCACCCGTTGGAGATCATCGGAGCGCACCCGTTCGACCCGCGCGGCCACCTTGATCAGACAATGGCGGTCGCGGTGCTGACGCGTACACAGCCGGTGCTGCGGTTCGCCCACGACGCCCGAGCGTGGCTCTTGCGCGGACCCGAGGTGTGGGACACACACGCCGATCTGGCCGAATGGGCGGTCGCGCTGCTCGCTGACCTCATGCCGTTGGGTGATCCCGACGCCGACAAGGGCAGCGATGCGCGCGATCAGTCCGAGCGCCGCAAGCGATTCATGACCACGAGCACCGCCCGAGGGTTCGCCGCAAAGATGCGCGCGCTCGTGTCCGGCGGCGTGCACCCGAGCACGCTCAAGCTGGCCGAGCTCGACCGGGAACCGTGGCTATTGTGGGCCGGCGGGGTCGGGTGGGACCTGCGGGCTAGTTTGGGCCGTCCCACGGCCGCTCAGATCGACCCGGCGACCCCGCACCGGCACTCAGCCGGGGTGACCCCCGACGCGCGGCCTACGCCGCTTTGGGACGCGTTTACCGCGGCCGTGTGGCCGGACCCCGAGTTGCGCGCGTGGGCGCTGCGGGTGCTCTCGATCACGTTCACCGGTTACAGCGACAAGGCGCTGCCGATCCTGGTGGGCGAACGCGACCGCGGCAAGACACAGGTGGTCGCGCTTTTGATGTCGGTGCTCGGCACCTACGCGCACGCCGCGGACCCCCGGCTGTTGGGTGGGGCCGACAAGGCGCATGCGTCGATCATTTACGCATTGATGGGCCGGCGGTTGTCGTTCATCGATGAAGGTCCGCGTGAGGGTCGGCTCGGCCAGGAGCGGCTCAAACAGCTCACGGGCGGTGGTGAGCTCACCGGCAACGCCATGAACCAGAATCCGGTCACGTGGGTGCCGACACACACCCTCGTGCTTACCGCCAACGATGAGCCGGTGCTCACCGACCCCGCGGTGCGCGCCCGGGTCCGACTGATTCCGTGTGAAGGCGACCCGGAACAGGTGATCGCCACCCGGGCCGCCATCGGCCACCCAAGCGAGCGCGCCTGGCGGACCGAGGCCCCGGGAGTGCTCGCCGCGATGATGCGCGAGGCGGCCGCGTGGTTGGCCGATCCGGGCAGCGCGCTTACCGTGGCCGCGCCCGAGGCCTACCGGTTCCGCGCGGAGGAGCTCGCGGCCGAACAGGACCCGGTGGCGACGTGGCTAGAGGACGATGTCGAGCCGAGCGAGACGGGGGAGCGCAGTCACGCGCTCTATGAAGCGTTCGTGTTGTGGGCGCGCAACGGCAACCGGGCGCCGGGCAGCCTGCCGAGCGAAACCAAGTGGGGCCGCGAGCTGACCCGCCGGGGCTTCCCGGCCCGGCATACCGAGACCGGGAAACGCCGACCGTTGCGGTTGCGAGGACGGGGCGAGTTCTTCGGGCCGCCCCGACCGGTCAGCCAACCCGTCAGGACCGAACCGACCGCGCCAGCACTTCCGGCTGACGGGTTGACCCCTAAAACTGACGGGTTGCTGACGGGTTCGCCTACTAACCCGTCAGGACCAAACCCGCAGGTCAGCCCCCAAAAATCGGCCGATCCTGACGGGTTGACGGGTTCATACCCCTCTAGCTCTCAGGCGCGCGCGCGCGCACACACATACGCGCATGAGGACCGATGGGAAAAGGCCTCTAACCCGTCAGACCCGTCAGAACCCGTCAGGAAGGCTCGGCCGCGGGGGGAGGCGGAACGCGCCCAAAAGATCATGGCGGCCGCCGGCGAGACGGTGCCGTTGCCGGCCGTGGTCGAGCGGTCCGGCCGCATCACTCCACTGATCTTGGCCGAGGCTGCGGCGAGTGTGGCCGACGTGATCGTTCGCTCGGGTCAGCTCACTGTGGACGTGGAAACCAGCGGCTATCCGGTCGGCCACGCGGAACACCGGTTGCGGACCGTTCAGCTCGGCGATCAGGGGGCGGCCGTGGTGTTCGACGCGACCGACCCGGCTCACTGCGAGGTGATCCGGACGGCGTTGGCGGCTGCGCCGCGCTTGCACGCGCACAGCGCCACGGCCGATCTCGGTCCGTTGGCGCACCTCGGGTTGTGCGACGAGAGCGCGTGGACGCGCATGCATGACACCGTGATTCCGGCCAAACTGGCGGACCCGGCCAGCACCGGATCGGACCCCGGGCTCAAGCAACTCTCGCGAGCCGTGTTCGGTGATGCCGCAGTGTCGCCACCGGCTGAGGCCGCGCGTATGGCGCTGTTCAAGGCTGCCCGTTGGCTCACCGAGGTTGAGCCGTCCACCCCGGTCGAGCGGTCTGGGTGGGCGCAGGTCGATTCGACGTGCTCGACGATGGTGCGCTACGCCGCGTCCGATGTGCTCGACACGGCCGCGTTGCCGGACCGCCTGCCCGTTCCTGAACCCGACGTGCTTGAGCGTGAACGCGCCGTGCAGCGCGTGACCGCTCGGGTCAACCACCGGGGTCTGCGCATCGACGGTGACCAGGTGGGCCGGCTCCACGCCGAGCACACCACCGCGCGGGAGGCCGCGGCCGAGCTCGTGCGAGCGCACGGCATCGAGAACCCGGGCAGTGACCGGCAACTGGCCACCGCGCTCAGCGCGGCCGGCGTGCGCCTCCCGTACACCAAGCCGAGCCGGAAGTACCCCGATGGGCAGCCTAGCGTGGCCGCTGCGGTCCTGGAGCGACTCAGGCATAGTCCCGGCAACGCTGCGGCGCTTGTGGTCGCTGTGCTCGACTACAGGCACCACGACACCGTTCTAGGGACCTTCCTGGAGCCATACCGCCAGTTCGTGATGCGCGGCGATGGTCGGGCCCGGCCCACCATTTACACCTTGGGCACCGACACCGGGCGAATGAGCTGCGTGAGGCCCAACCTTCAGCAGTTGCCCCGCCAGGGCGGGGTACGGGCGTGCATCACGGCCGACCCCGGTTACCTGTTGGTCAGCGCCGATTTCTCGGGTGTAGAGCTGCGTGTGGCGGCCGCGCTGTCTGGCGATGCCAACCTGCGCCGCATGCTCGCTGACGGTCTCGACTTTCATTGGTTGATCGCTCGCGAGGTGTGGGGACCGGACGCGACGAAAGCCGACCGCTACACCGCGAAACGAATCGTGTTCGGTCGGCTCTACGGCGGGGGCGTGCCCACACTGGCCGCGCAAGCTGGCGTGAACGAATCCGTGGCAGCGAGCGCGGTCAACGTGCTCGACGCGCTCACACCCGGACTCGCGCAGTGGTCGCGCCAGTTACGCGAGATGACTCGGGCCGGCGCGGTGGCCATGCCCACGTACGCCGGGCGCGTGATCCATCTGACCCGTGAGCACCCTCACAAGGCGCCCAACTACGCGATCCAGGGAACCGCGCGTGAGCTTCTCGTGGACGCCATCGAGCGGTGGGAACGTACGCGGTGGGCCGGCTCGGTCGTGCTGCCCGTGCATGATGAAGTGATCACCATGGTTCCCGAGGGTGAGGCTGAGGAAGCAACCGCCGAGCTCGTGCGGTGCATGACTACCGACCTGCACGGCGTTGCCATCGTGGCCGAGGCCAGCAAACCGTCATTCGCGTGGGCGGATGCGTCATGAGTTGGTCATGGCGTGGCGGGAGTACACGCGCACAGCGCAAGGTACGTGCGCGAGTGCTTGAGCGGGATGACTACGCCTGCCAGATTCGGATAGCGGGGACGTGGACCAATCGCAGAGGTGAGGTGCAGCGTTGCGCTGGCCGTGCCGATTGCGTGCACCACACCCGAGGGAAGGCCGTCACGGGCGACGATCCTGCGTACATGGTGGCCGCGTGCACACCGTGCAACCTCAGGGTAGGAGACCCAACGAAGCAGTCCGATCCAAAACCGAGACCGAGGACACGATGGTGAGGAAATGAGATTTCAAATGGTGATTAGGCTCGGTGAGCATGAGCGCTTCGACCCGAGCGCGTTCGACAACACAGTCGGTACAACGATATCGCTCGATGTCGGTGGGGTTGCGTACCCCGCTGTGATCGTTGCGGCTGAGGTCGTCGAGGGTGGGTGGGCTGCGTTGCTCACGGTCGATACTGAGGCGCCGTTTTTCCCGTTGGCGGAACCCCGGACACCCGCCGCTCTGTCCTTTCCCTCTCCCCGGGATCTTGCATAACCGCAGGTCAGGACCCTAAGGGGTGTGCAAACCGGACATGACAGCGCGTAGTGATAGCCAAGGTCCACTTGCCCGTTCCGTCGGCGCGGCGCTCGACGCGGCCAAGGTCAGGCCCGAGGACAGAGGCACGGCCGAGCTGGCGCGTCGTTACGCCGCGTTGATCGATGAGGCGACTCCGGCCAGCAAGTACCGGACCCCGCTGCGCGCCCTGGATCGAGCGCTGGACATGCTGGCGACCTTCGAACCGTTGGCCGCCATGGAGGCGGACGAGCAGCTTACAAAGATCAAGGATGCGCTCGGCGCGCATTCGGTCACCAGTGACCTCGGGCCGAAGCTGCTCGCGGCGTTGGTCGCGCTCGGGCTCACGCCGCCTGTCGCGCGAGCGGTGGGAAGGGGGGTTACTCCAGGTGACAACGTCGATAGCGCTCCCGCACCCGCTTCAGCTCAACCCGAAAGCGAGTTCGAGCGTCTCCGCCGGGAGCGCGTTGCGCGTACTCGGCAACACCGAGCCTAGGCTTTGGACTCCACCGCTGCGCCCATTGGTTCCCGCTATTCGGGATAATGATGGCAATGTAATTACACCGGCGACATCCGTTGGATTTGCGCAGGTCGAATTCGCGCGCAACGTGTTACGGCACCCATTTGACCCATGGGAGGAATGGCTAGCGATCCACGGTGGCGAGCTATTGCCCGACGGCCGCCCGCGCTTTCGCGTCGTGCTTGTGTTGGTTGCGCGGCAGAATGGGAAAACGGAAGTCCTGGTAATACTGACGCTCTACTGGCAATTTGTTGACAGCGTTCCGTTGATTCTGGGGACATCGACAAAACTTGACTACGCAAGAGAATCATGGAAGAAAGCCGTAAAGCTCGCCAAGACCGTGCCCGATTTTGACAAGCTGCGCGGCACGGGGCGGTGGACTCGGGACACCAACGGTGAACAGGAGTCGTGGACTACCGAGGATGCTCGATACAAGATCGCGGCGAGCAATGAGGAAGGCGGGCGGTCACTGACCATCCACCGCTTGGTCTGTGATGAGCTGCGCCAGCATCACGACTACTCGGCGTGGGCCGCGTCCGAGGAAGCCACGTCGGCGGTGGATGACGCGCAAATCTGGGCGCTGAGCAACGCGGGCGATGCGCGCAGTGTGGTGCTTAATGAGCACCGTGATGAGGCGCTCAAGTTCATCAAGTGGTGGGACGAACACGACAACGCGGGTGTAGCTGAGCTGCTACTCGCGGGCGAGCACATCGATGGCATGCCTGACTTCCGGTTGGGGATCTTCGAGTGGAGCGCGCCACGCGAGGCGGACCCAACCGACGTGCACGCGTTGGCTCAGGCCAACCCGAACATGGGCCGGCGCAAGGACACGGCGGTGTTGCTGGCCAAGGCGCGCCGGGCGGTCCGACTCGGCGGTGACGCGCTGACCACGTTCAAGACCGAGAGCATGTGCATCAGCGTCACGATCATGAATCCGGCCATTGATCCTGGCGCTTGGCAACGCTGTCTTGCTCCGGGTGATTTGGACGCCGTTCGCTCGCGGGTGGCGCTCTTCCTGGACATAGCGCCGGACGGGCTACACGCCACGCTGGCGGCCGCTGCGGTCTTGCCCGATGACCGGGTCAGGGTGGAGATCGTGGCCGCGTGGGAGGGCGTTATGGCGGTGGAGGGGTTGCGGCGCGAGCTCGCGGGGTGGCTTGGTCAGGTTCGGCCCCGGGCGGCCGGTTGGTTGCCGGGCGGTCCGGCCGCCGCGCTCGCGGCCGACATGAAGAAACGTCCGGGTTGGCCACCGCGTGGCGTCACGTTCGAAGAGATCCGCGGTGAAGTCACCGCGATATGCATGGGTTTCGATAAGGAGGTGACCGCCGGACGGCTCGCGCACTCCGATGACCCCCTGATCAATGCTCATGTGGGCGGTGCGGAGCGCCTCCCACGGGGTGATGGGTGGGTGTTCAGTCGCAAGGGTGGTCACTGTGATGCCGCGTACGCGGCGGCCGGCGCGGTGCATCTGGCGCGGACCATGCCGCCGTTGATCAAACCGAGGCTCGTGGTCGGTCCCGGCTAGCAAGATCCGGCGCGCCGTGTCAAGGGGCGTGTTGTGTCCGCAGTGGCACGCATGCCACTATTGCTGGCATGCGTGTCTGGAGCTGGCTCAGTGAGCCGTTCCGCGCGCCAATTCAGCCGTTAGCGGCGAGTCCGGACGTCAAGTTCGGCATCGACATTCCGCCCGAAATGTTGGAGGCCATGCGGGGCGGTGGTTCGATCGCGCCGCGCATCTCGCGCAGTGAGGCGCTTCAGGTTCCGGCCGTGCTCCGGGCGCGCAACCTGATCGCGGGAAGCCTCTCAACGCTTCCGGTGCGGGTTCACGGGCCGGATCGACGGGTTGTGACCGGTGTTCCGTATCTCGTGCCGCAGCCGGACCCGGAAATTCCCCAATCGGTCACGATGGCGTACACCGTTGAGGACCTACTGTTTGAGGGGATTTCGTGGTGGCGCGTCACCAAGTTTGGCCCGCGCGGCTTCCCGCAGGAAGCCCGACACGTCCCACATGAGACTGTGCACGTCGTTCCGGCTCGATCCCTGCTTCCGTCCATGCAAGAGATCAATTCGGACCAGCATTTCCCGATTGACGGCACGGTTTTCATCGATGGCGTTCAGGTCCCCGATCGGGAGATCATTCGATTCGACTCGCCCAATCCTCCGCTGCTGATTCACGCTGCGCGTGCGATTCGGACGTGTCTCAAGCTTGAGCAAGCGGTTGCGCTCTACTCTGACGACCCGTTGCCACTCGGCTACTTCGCGCCTAAAGAGGGTGCAGACGAGCTTGAGGACCACGAAATCGAGAAGATTCTTGATGATTGGGCCGCTCAGCGGGCAAAAAGGGCGTGGGGTTACGTCAACGGGCAACTG
>Ga0075419_10000835_pt1 | contig 19780 bp, 12 predicted proteins | sample SoiMetdeltSBSDD3_FD_76900 | JGI IMG/M metagenome (GOLD analysis project Ga0075419, IMG submission 76900) | Bulk soil microbial communities from a Populus tree surrounding site in Tennessee, USA - Soil MetaG P. deltoides SBSDD3 | ecosystem: Environmental > Terrestrial > Soil > Tree plantation... | reverse complement strand
CCGCCGGAAGCGATACCTCCCGATCCGGCGGAGGCGACGGCGCTGTTCCGGACCACGGTGTCCGACCGGCGCGTGCTGCTGGTTCTGGACAACGCACGCGATGCCGGCCAGGTACGGTCGTTGCTGCCCGGCGGAACGGGCTGTCTGGTGGTCGTGACGAGTCGGGACCGGTTGAGCGGGTTGGTGGCGCGGGACGGCGCCCGGCGGCTGACCCTCGACGTGCTCGCGCCCGCCGAGTCGTTGGCACTGCTGCGCAGGACGGTCCCCGGCGACCGGGTCGCCGCCGAGCCGGCAGCCGCCGCCGACCTGGCCGCCGCCTGCGGTCACCTGCCGCTGGCGCTGCGGATCGTAGCGGCCAATCTCAGCGACCGTCCACAGCGGAGCATCGCCGGGTACGTGGCCGAACTGCGCACGGCGCCCGGGTTGACCGCGCTCGAGGTGGACGGTGACGACGATGCCTCGACCCGGGCCGCCTTCCGACTGTCATACCAGGCCCTCGAGGAACCGGTTAGACGGGTGTTCCGGTTGCTCGCGCTGGCACCCGGCCCGGACATCGGCCTGCCCGCCGCGACGGCTCTCGCCGCGGTACCGCACTGCGAAAGGCTGCTGGGCACGCTGACCGCGGCACACCTGCTCCGGCGCGTGGAGATGCGGTACACGTGGCACGATCTCATCCGGCGCTACGCCGACGAACTGCTCCGCAGCGACGAGCCCGAGGCCGACCGCGCGGCCGCGACCCAGCGACTCCTCGGGTTCTATCTGTCCACAGTGGATAACGCGGTCACGCTGCTGAGCCCGCAGTTCGTCCGGCTGCCACTCCCGGCGTCCGATGCCACCGGGTTGACGTTCACCACGAACGGCGATGCGCTCGCGTGGCTCGAGCACGAACGGGCCAACCTGGTAGCCGCCGTTCGTCACGCCAGCCAGCACGGGCCGGCCCCGGCGGCATGGCTGCTCGCGGACCGGCTGCGGGGATACTTCTGGATCAGCCGGCACATGGCGGACTGGCTCGCCACGGCCGAAGCCGGGCTGGCGGCCGCGACCGCGCACGCCGACCAGCGGGCGCAGGCGGCGGCGCACCTGAGCCTGGGCATCGCGGACCGCACCCTCAGCCGGCACGACAGGTCGACCGAGCACCTGCACGGCGCTCTCGCGCTCAGCCGCGAGGTCGGTTGGGCCGAATGTGAGGCGTCGGCTCTCGGCAGCCTCGGCATCGCCTTCGCGGAGGTGGGCAACAACCGGGCGGCCATCGAACAGTTCACCGCGGCGCTGGAACTCAACCGCCGCCTGGGCCGGCACGCCGGTGAGGCCGTCGTGTTGGCCAACCTGGGCAACCTGCGACTCGAGCAGGGCGACCTGCGGAGCGCGGCCCGCGACCTCACCAACGCCCTCGCGCTGCACCGCGCGGCGCGCTCCCCCGGGGGCGAGGCCATCACCGTGGCCACCCGCGGTGTCGTGCGCCTGTACCTGGGCCGCCTCGATGGAGCCGAGGACGACCTGAACCGCAGCCGGGCATTGCACGACGAGATCGCCGACCGGTACGGCCAGCCGTTCGCGTTGGCGGGGCTGGCGACCCTGTACTGCGTGACCGGCCGCCCGGCCGAAGCCGCGGAAGCCGGCCGGACCGCACTCGACATCGCCCGCGACACGGGCAACCGGCGCGGTGAGCTGTACGCGTTGATCGCCCTCGGCGACGTCGCCCTCCGGCTCGGCGCGGTGCCGGATGCGATGAGCCACTTCCGGCAGGCTCTACGGCTGGCCGACGAGCATCGCAGTCGCCATATGCAATGCGAAGCGCGAGCCTGGCTCGCGGACGCGTACCTGCACGCCGGTACACCGGACCAGGCGCTGGCCGAGGCGACGGATGTTCGTCGGCTCGCGCACGATGCGGGCTACGCGATGCTCGAGGGACAGGCGCTGACCACGCTCGCTCGGGTACACCTGGCCCGTGGTGCCGACGGCGAAGCGGCCAGCTGTGCGGCTCGAGCCGTCGCGATACACCGCCGCACGGGCTACCGGCAGGCCGAGAGCGCGGCCCGTGTGGTGCTCGAGCATGCCACTACCCGACATCCGGTCCCGTCGTAGTGCTCAGTCCGCGGTGACCAGGGCCTGTCCCGCCGTCGCGCGCGCCCGCTCGGCCAGCCGTTCCGCGCCGATGCGCTCGGCGATCCGTTCCGCCTCCCGGCCGGCCTCGTCAGCCGCGGCGTCCTCACCCGCCTGCCGATGGATCCGGCTCAGCGCGATGAACGCGGTTGCCTGGGCCGCCGGCATCGTGGCCAACGCCGGTGCCGCACCGAGCAGATGAGCGCGGGCTTCGGCGGACCGGCCGAGGTGGCAGAGCACTATGCCGCGACCCATCTTCGCGTAGGCCACGTACAGCGGTGAGCCCGCCACCCGCTCGCTCAGTACCGCGGCCCGCTCGGCATGTGCCATGGCTTGGCAGAGGTCACCGAGGTCGAGCAGGGCGAGCGCCAGTTCGGTGTGCACACACAGCTCACCCACCGGCTCACCGGTATCGTGCAGCAGTGCGAGGCACTCCCGGTACAGTGCGACCGCCGCCTCCGGCTCACCGGACTCGGACCGGAGAACGGCCAGCCGCCGCAGCCCGTGAGCCAGGTGGACGGGGGCGCCATCGGCGCGCAGCAGCGCCACCCCACGTTCGTACGCCACCGCGGCGGTCTCCGCGTCCCCGGCCCGAGCGGTCAGCTCGCCCAGCAGGGTCAGCTTGACCCCGGCCTGGTTCGCCTCGCCCACCTCGAGGTAGAGGTCGATCGCCTCCCCCAGAGCCGCGGCCCGCTCGGCGGTCCGGCCGCGATGCCCGTAGATGGAAGCCAGGACACCTCGCGCCTCGGCCCGCAACCAGGTATGACCGACCGCGTCGGCCCCGGCCACGGCCTGGTTGCCGAAGTGTTCCGCGCTAGTGGTATCAGCGGCCAGGTCGTAGCTCGACGCGAGCAGCAACGCCAGGCAGGCGACGCCGAGCGGGTCGGACGCCCGCCGCGCGGCATCGAGTCCCAGGTGACCGAGCGAGATCAGGTCACCGGTCCGTGCCTCCCGGCGCAAGGCGGTCTCGCAGTTCCACACCAGTGCCCAACACTGCGCGTGCAGCCCGAGCTCGGCCGCCAGGCGCGCAGTGTACACAATGGACGGTAGCTCGACCGCGAACCACTTGTCACCGTTCGCCAGGTGTACCTGGGTCGGCGCCGGGGACCGCGCGGTGCTGACGGCCGCGGCCGGTGAGGTGAGCTGGTTGATGACCGTGTCGGCCTCCTCGGCCAGCGTGTTCCACCGGTCGGCGATGCGCGCGACCACCGCGGTCCGCTCCGCGGCGCGATCCAACCCCGCCGACTGTTCCGCGGCGAAGTGCCGGACGACGTCGTGCAGCCGGTACCGCTGCTGTCCGACCGGATCGGTGCCCAGCGGCTCGACGAGGCTCGCCCGTACCAACCGGCCGAGAATCGCAGGGCCCGCGACGGCATCGGCCACCCACGCGGGGAAGTCGTCCTCGGTCACCGCCGCGAGGGACCGCAGGAGCCGTCGCTCGGACTCGTCGAGGGTGTCGTATGCCGATTGCAAGCTGGCCCGCACGCTGCGTTCCGCGGACGTGAGGTGGTCCAGCACGCGGGCGCCGACGGTCAGCTGGTCGGCGAGCCGGACGAGAGTGGTGCCACCCTCGAGCGACCGGGCTCCCACGATACGAACGGCAAGAGGCAACCGGCCGCAGGCGTGCACGATCGAGATCGCGGCCGGCTTGTCCCGACCCAGCCGGTGCCGGCCTGCCGCGCGGGCGAGCAGCTCGACCGCGTCCGCCTCCGACAACGGCTCCAGCGGTACGAAACACGCTCCGTCGAGGTCGGTCAACATGCGCCGGCCGGTGACGAGGACGGCACACTCGGGCGGCGGTAGCAGCGACGCGATCTGCGCGACACTGGCGGCGTTGTCGAGCAGGACCAGACGTGGTTCGTGCGACAGCCGGGACCGGTACAGGTCGGCCGCCTCCTCCACGTCGGCCGGGATCTCCGCCGCCGGTACCCCCATCGTCCGCAGGAACCGGCGCAGCACCTGGACCGGATCACGTGGCTCGCCGTGACCGTGCAGATCCACATAGAGCTGTCCACAAGGGAATCTCTGGCGGAGCTGGCGAGCCGCGGCGATCGCCAGCGTGGTCTTGCCGATCCCGGGCAGCCCGCTGATCGCCACGATCGGCGCCGAACCGCTGTCGAGGCAGCCGTTCAGGTGCGCGGTGATGCGATCCAGCTCGGTACCCCGACCGACGAAATCGGCCAGCGGTGCCGGTAGGTGCCACGCCACTGCGTGTCCGTCGACTGTGGACCACAGGGCCAGGGCGGGGTCGTTGGCCAGCATCTGCTGGTGCAGCCGCTGGAGGTCCGTCATCGGCTCGACGCCCAACTCGGCCACGAGCAGGTCCCGGGTCTCCCGGTACACCTGGAGGGCATCGACCTGCCTACCCGCGCGGTACAGCGCGAGCATGTACAGCGCCCGTAGCCGTTCCCGGTACGGATGCTCGGCGATCAGGGCGGCCAACTCCCCGATGACGTCGCGATGGGTACCGAGGTCGAGGTCGATCCGGATGCGCTCCTCCAGCGCGGTCAACCGGCGCTCCTCCAGCCGGTTCGCCTCGGCCATGACTCCTGGGATGTCGCGGGCGTCAACGTACGCCGGCCCGCGCCACAGGGCCAGAGCCCGCTGCAGGAGAGCCCGGGCCGCGACCAGGTTGCCCTGCGCGCGGGCGGCGCTCGCATCGGATACCAGACCGTCGAAGGCGTACACGTCCATCTCGTCGGACGCGACGGTCAACTGGTACCCGGTCGGGCCGAACACGACCCGACCGTCGTCGCCGAGAGCGCGGCGCAGGCGGTGCACGTACACCTGAAGTGTTTTGCGTGCAGTCCGCGGCGGCGCACCGCTCCATAGCGCATCGGCCACGGCGTCGGCGCGTATCGGCCGCGCGGCGCAGCACAAGAGAAGCGTCAAAAGCCTTTGCAGCATTGTGGTCGGTATCGCGATCGGCCGGTTCTCCCGGCGGACCGTCAACGGACCCAACACACCGAATTCGATCACCACCGCCCCCGTACGGCGTACCCCCGCGCCGTCATGTTCTCCCGACGATATGAGCGCTGTCAATGGGCTTCTGAGCTGGGATTCAACCACCGTGCAACCGAGCGCCCGCACGATGTCGACGGCCATTTCCCATGGAGGTACTCGTGCGCGCCGTTGTCGTCCGCGTCCTGCTCGCCGTCTCGTTGGTGGTCAGCGGGTTGCCCTTCGTTGTCGCGTTGCCGGACCCGGTGTCGGCCGCGGTCCTGCTGACGCCGCCGGCGCCACCGCCCCCGGTCAACCCGGCGCCGTTCGTCCGCGAGGTCACGACGCCCGGGCCGACCTTCGTTTCGAACGAAAGCATTTCGCGGGACGTCGTCTGGAGCCCGCAGGGTTCGCCGTACGTGATTCCCGCCGGCGGCATCACGATCACCGACAACGGATCGTTGACCCTGCTGCCGGGCACGATCGTCAAGTTCACGCCGAGCGCAGGGGTCGCCCTGTTCGCCAACGGCTCGCTCTACGCCCTCGGCACCCCCAGTCAGCGGGTCGTGTTCACCTCGTTGCTCGACGATTCGGCGGGCGGGGACACCAACGGAGACGGAGCCGCGACGGCACCCGCTCGCGGCGACTGGTACCAGATCCGTGTCGGTGGGCCGGGATACCTGGACTATGTGGACATCAGGTTCGGTGGCCGCCCGCCATCCTCCTTGGGCTGCCTCACGGGATCGTTGCTGTCGGCCACCGACGGCCGGATGGTGTTGTCGAACTCGCGTATCACGGAGTCCGCCACCTCCGCTGTCGTCACGACGGGCTTCGACGGCGGCTTCAGCGGTGTGTTCGGCAACGAGTTCGACAACTCCCTCTGCGGCGGTTACTCGGACGTGTTCGGGCAGCAGTTCTACATCGGCAACACGTTCGGCGCCGGCATCTCGGCCTACGCCTGGTACTCGAACCTCCCGCAGCAGGTGATGTTCCGGTACAACACGGCTCTCCGCCCGGTGAAGGTCGTGGCGACTGGCCCGAAGATCGACGTCAAGTTCAACCGGCTGTTGGGGGGTGCCGACGCCGGCAGCGGCGCGCTCTTCCAGGCCAACTGGTTCGGCCGGGACATCAACACCGAGCAACTGCCGGCGTGCCTGACCCAGGCGGAGATGGACGCGTACATTCCGCAGCTGACGAAGGCGTCGACCACTTCGTCGTGCCCGTCCGGCACCTTCCCGCCGAAGTACAAGTTCGCGGTGCTGCCGGCACTGTCGGGCGCACCGCCGAGCGTCGCCGAGGCGGTGCTCGACGCGACCTCGGCGCGCTACGGGCCGGTGAGCACCTCGGGCGGATGGCTGACCTACCTCGCCACCGACCTCGTGGTCGAGGATGCCGGACGGACGCTGACCGCGGCGCGGACCTACTCGTCCAAGAACGGCACGGACTCCGACGCCGGTCCCGGCTGGGCGACGTCGTTTTCCGAGGCGCTGTCGACATTCCAAGGTGTGTCGTCGCTGAGATTGGCCGATGGTTCGAACCTGCCCTTCGCGGTCGATCCGGCGGCCGGGTACGTACCCAGTGGCGGTGTCGACGCCGACTTCGTCACCGGTCCGACCGGCACGACCATCACCACGACGAACCGAATGGGGTACCAGTTCGACCCGGCCGGCGATCTGGTCAGCCTGCAGCTCGGCGACAGCGGCCACCGGGTCGACGTCGACCGGAGCGGCGGCAAGGTCGCCCGGGTCACCGGAGTCTCCGGTCGGTACCTCAGCTACGGCCGAGCCGAGGGGCGTCTGGTGTCCGTCAGCGACTCGCAGGGCCGCAGCGTCAACCTGACCTACACCGGTGGGCGGCTGACCTCGGTGTCCGATGTGGACGGCCAACACGAGACGTACGAGTACGACGCCGCCGGACACCTCGTGAAGGTGACGGCGCCGTCCGGCCTCGTGCGCGTGGTCGCCGAGTACCAGGCCGACGGGCGGGTCGCCGCGATCACGGAGGCCGGCGAGGGGCGCACGACGTTCGCGTACGACCCGACCTCGCGGCGCACCACGATTACCCGGGCCGACGGGAGCCAGGTCGTGCACGAGTACGACGCGTACGGTCGCCTCGTCGTCGAGCGGGTGGTCGGTGGCGCCGCGACGCACGTGCTGTACGACGGCTGGGGCCGCCAAGTGGTGCGCGTCGAAGGCCTGCCGTCGGTGGCGATGGACAACTACCGGCCGGTAGGCCGGGCAGCCCTCGTCAACGCCAAGGCTGAGGTGGTTACGCAGATTGATCCCGCCGGCCGGGGAACCATGACCACCTACAACAGCTCGCATCAGCCGCTGGTGACGACCTACCCCGACGACGGTACGGTCACCCGCGCCTATGACGGCAACGGACGGCTCGCCAGCGTGACCAACCAGATCGGCAAGGTGTGGAGCTACACGTACAACGTCCGGGGCCAGGTGCTGACCCAACGAAACCCGTTGAACCAGACCAGAACGCTGACATACGAGCCCGATGGTGACCTCGCCTCGGTGACGGACGCGACCGGCGCGGTCACCCGGTTCGAATACGACGCGCTCGGCCGGCCCACGGTCCGCGTCGATCCGGCCGGCAACCGCTGGCAGACCGCGTATACGGCCTGGGGCGAGCCGCGAACCGCGACGACACCGGGCGGCGCGACCGCGACCCGCGAGTTCTCCGTCGACCGGCAGCTGACGGCCATTGTGGACGGTACCGGAGCACGCACGGCGTACGAGTACGACGGTCAGGGCCGGTTGACCGCGACCATCGACGCGATCGGCCAGCGGTCGACCACGGCCTACGACGCGATAGGACGCGCGAGCCGGGTCACCGACGTGCGGGGGTACGCGGTCGACCTCGGGTACTCACCCGACGGGTCCGTCGTGTCCATCGCCGCGTCCAACGGCACCACGACTGTCGTGAACGATCCGGCCGGTCGACCGATCCGAGTGACGGATCCACTCGGGCAGGTCACCCAGACGGTGTACGAGCCGGCGGGACAGGTCGTCCGGGTGGACCGGCCGGACGGCTCCACCATATCGTCCACATTGGACGCCGCAGGCCGGGTGGTCAAGGAGACCACCGGGCTCGGCAACAACACGTCCTATGTGTACGACCTGGCCGGGCGGCTGCTGAAGCGGACCGATCCGCTCAGCTTCGTCCGACTCTGGGGCTACGACGCACTGGACCGGGTGGTCAGCGTCACCGACGAACTGGGTCGCGTGACGACGCGGGCATACGACGACACCGCGCGCAGCGTGACCGTGGCCGACGACCTGGGTACCGCATCCGTCACCACCTTCGACGCTCTCGGTCAGGTTGTGTCGGAGATCGACGGCTCCGGGCGGACCACCCACTACGAGTACACTGTGGACGGTCTCCGAGCCGCGGCCGTGGCTCCGGACGGTGGGCGCACCAGCTACGAGTACGACGCCGCGGGCCGGTTGGTAGCCGTCGTCGACCCGCTCGACCGCCGCACTTCGGCGTTGTTGGACGCGCTCGGGCGGCCCACGATCGCCACCGATGCGGCCGGCCATACGACGGGATACACCTACGAGCCCGGCGGTGAGGTCGCGTCACGTACCGACCGCGCCGGCGCCTTGTGGCAGAACACCTACGACACGCGCGGCCTCCTGACCGCGTCGACCGATCCGCTCGGCAAGATCACCACGTTCGGGTACGACGCCCTCGGCCGGCAGACGTCCACTGTAGACCCGACCGGCGTGACGACGAACACGGCCTACGACCCGATGGGGCGACCGGCCGTGTCGTGGGACGTCACTGGTGCGAGCTGGGTGACCACGTACGACCGCGACGGCAATGTGCTCACCGAGAAGGACCCGGCCGTCAGCCTGCTCTACAAGTACAACAAGCGCGGTGAGCGCACCGAGGTCAAGTGGGGTGTCACGAACCTGGCCCCGAGCCGTTGGACCTACACGTACGACGCGGTCGGCAACATAGTGTCCCTCAAGCGAGCGCGTGGTGGCATCGAGGCGGTGGCGTACGACCAGCGTGGCCGCGTCGTATCGGTCACGCGTCCGGACGGGACGCAGACCACGTCGGGGTATGACGGCGCGGGCCGGCAGACGTCCGTGACCCGGGCCGGGGCCGGCACGACAACGTGGACGTACGACAGCGCGGGCCGGATGGCCACCGCGGTGGACCCGTTGAGCAACACCGCGACGTACGGGTACGACGCCGCGGGACAACTGACCACGCTGACCCTGCCCCGGGGAGGCGTGTACCGGTACGGCTACGACGCTGTGGGCGCCGTCGCCACCGAGACCGACCCCAACGACGCGGTCACCCGGAACTACTACGACGCCGAGGGAAGGCCGGTGCGGACCGAGACCCCGGCCGGCCGCATCGTGGTGTCCGGCTACGACCCGGCGGGCCGTCTGGTGCGCTCCGAAGCGGGCGGGGTGATCCGCGAGTTCGACTACGACAGTGCGGGCCGGCTCATGTCCACAAAGGTCGGTGGCCAGCCGGACACCGCGTACACCTACGACAACCGTGGCCTGCTCGCCACGAGCAGCGACTCGTTCGGCACGACGCAGTACGCGTACGACGACGCCCGGCGCCCGACAACGATTACGCCGCCGACCGGAACGCCGACCACGTACACCTACCGGGCGGACGTCAGCACGCTCAGTTACGGCATCGGTCTCCTCGCGACCGTCCGTGGCCGGGTGAACGTCGACTACACGTACGACGCCGAAGGGCAGATCACCGAGCGGAAGTTCGTGGCCCCCGGCGCGTCCCGCAAGGACACGTACGTCTACGACACGAGTGGCCGGGTCACGAGCCGAACCGAAGCCGCGTCCGCCGCGACGACGTACACCTACACACCCGGCGGCCAGGTCGACACGGTCACCGAACCGCCCGCAACCAACCCGAGGGTGACCGACTACGGGTACGACGCCGCCGGCCGGCTCACCTCGCAGCGGGTCACCCAGGGCGGGGCGACCGTGTCGGATGTGACGTACGGGTGGGACGCCGACGGCAATCGCACCAGCGGTGGCACCACCACCTTCGCATTCGACCTGTCGGATCGGCTGACCACCAGCTCCGACGGCCGGACGTACACGTACGACGCCGACGGCGCTCTGGCGTCGGTGCAGAGCGGCCCCGATCAGACGACGTACGGGTACAACGGCTTCGGTGAGCTGGCGAGCGTCCAGCCGCCGGGTGCGAACGTCGGGTACGGCCGCGACGCTCTCGGCCGGACGTCCGCTCTCACATCCGACGGGACGACCCGACGGTACGGGTACGCCGGCACCTCGTACGCACTGACGCGGACGGGACTCTCCGGCTCCGCGCCGACCGAGATCGTCCGAGGCCGCGACGGGGAGATGCTGGCCCAGGCCTCGGCCGGCTCGGCCGTCCGGTCCGGTACGAACGTCCACGGTGACATCACGAGCTGGCAGGACAACGCGACCGGCGCGGTCGTCGGGCAGACCCGGTACGACCCGTTCGGCACGGTGGTGGAGGCCACCGGCACCACGGCACCGGCGAACCTGGGCTTCCAGGGCGACCTGACCGATGCGACCACCGGCCTGGTCGACATGGGCTTCCGCCCGTACGACCCGCGTACCGGCCGCTTCGTCTCGCGGGACACCATCGCCGGTGCGTTCGGGCAACCCGTATCGCTCAACCGGTACGCGTACGGCAACGCGGACCCGGTCAACTATCTCGACCCCGGTGGCCACTGGCCACAGTGGATAGAGGACGTCGTCGACGGCGTCCGTGACTACCTGCACTGGTGGAGCGACAGTTGGCAGGCGGGCTGGAACGGTACCGAGCCCACCGCCAAGGAACCGGACTGGGTCCACGACGTCAACACCTGGGTCGACGACCACCAGGACGGCATCGCCGAGTTCGCGGTCAGCACAGTGGTGTTCGCCGGCTGCGAGGCCGCGGTCGGCATACCCACCGGGGGCGTCGGCGCCGTCGTCGGTGCGTCGGGGTGCGGTGCGCTCGCCGGCAGTCTGGGTGGACTGGCCGGCCAGGCCGTACGGTGCCACGAGCGCAAGACACCGGAGGCCTGCGATCCCGCCGAGTTCACCCGCGCCGCGGTCACCAGCGGTCTCGGCGGGGCTGTCGGGGGCGGTCTCGGCGCGGCCGTCGGTCCTAGAATCGCCTCGGCCTTCGCATCGACGCGACTCGGTCAGAGCGCCGTCGGCCGGACCGCGGCCGGCGCGCTCGGGGCCGGAATCGCCGGCACCGTCAGTGAAGGCGTCGCCGGGGCCGCCGTCGGCGCCGCCGGGTACGGCATGTCCTGCGCGCCGTACTGCAGTTGGGCCGGCCTCGCCGAGGCGGCGTGGGACAGCGGCCGGCAAGCAGCGCTCTACGGTGGACTGTTCGGCACGATCGGTGGCGGCTTCGCCGCCTGGCGCACGTCCGGCGTCGCCCGAGATCTGAGCCCGATGGCCGGGTATGGTAGCGGTTGGCATGCCAGCAGGTTCGCCATCGAGCTCGCCCGCCGAGTATCCGGTCCGGGTCACGCCGATCAGATAGTCCTGAGTGGACACGGTAGCTGGGAGCCCGGCCGAGGCGTGATAAGGGTGCCACCCGGTACCGAGGTGGTGGTTTACGTCCGGCACGGCGAGGAGCTCTTCGACACGATCGGAAACTACATCGAGACTGGCGGAAAGACGGGCCTTCCTCCGTACTACGCCAAGGTGTACAAGTCAGGGCAGTTCATTCAGAACTACGACCTGTCTCCGCCACACAATCTGCGGATCATGGGTAGTCCCAAGACGGTTCCGTCCATAACATCGCTCGCGGACCTGCTGAAACCCAACATGGGTACCGTGCACTGGGCGGCCTGCCGGTCAATAGTGCCTCGCGGCTTTGAATACCCGTCGTGGGTGTGGGGGGACGATGTACTTTCCTGATCTGGCGACCTACACGTACTGGCCCGACAACGGGGTGCGGCCGGAGATGTTGGCTGTCGGCTGGCTCGAGCCACCCCACCCCATCCCGACCGGCACCGTGCCGGACGTGTTCATCGCGCAGCTCGGAAAGCTGTGCATCGAGCCGGTCGCCGCGACTCGCGGCTACCACGACTGCCCGTTCCCTCCGTGCGTCGACTCGAACGAGTCCGCGACGGACGCCGACATCGACGGCAGGCCGGTCTTTCTCGGCCACGCCGAGATCTGGGTGAGGTCACCGAGCGACACCTGGTACGCCGCGCCGACAATGATCTACCACTACATCACCGAACACCGGTACCGGCCACCCGACGAGTTCATCGACGCCGTCCTCAGTGGACATGCGGCCGACAAGACCGACGAGCGACGGTTCATGTCCGCACCACCCTGACCGAGCACGGTTCACAGCGACAGGACGGCGATGCCGACGGCGAACGCGGTCGCCAGCACGAATCTCGCTACCCGCTCGTGCGCGATCCAGGCGCTGTCCCAGGAGTTGTCGTTGCTGTAGGCCAGGTTGCCGAGTGTCATGGCCGACCGGCCGAGTCCGAAGCCCAGTCCGGCGGTGAGCGCGGCCAGTGGTCCGGCGAGCAACAGGACGGCGAGCGCCGCGCCGTAGGGCAGTGCGCTGGGCGCGTACGTCCGCACCCCGGTGCCCACCTCGAAACCGAACCGCAGCGGCCCGAAGAACCGCCCGTGCCGGCGTACGTGCTCGGGAACCTGCCGCGCGTTCTGCGGCAACCAGAACCGGACCAGGCCCAGCTCGCGCAGAAGCAGCGCGGCCACCGCGGCGAGGAGCACCCATCGCCACACCGCGGGTGGTGCGGCGAGTCGGACGAACGAACCGACCAGCACCAGGCCCGCCGCGGTCGTGACGGCGCCGAGCAGCAGGCCGCCGCAGAACGCGTACTTCGCACTCCCTCGCCAGACCGGCGAGCTCAGCATGAACGCCGAATTGCGGCTTCAAACCGAGCCGCTGACCGCGAAGCCGGCGCACAGGCCCAACCCGAACCACGCGTACGCCACTCCTCCGCCCGTGGCCAACCCGGTCGCCAGGCCGGCGAGGCACCCGGCGATGGTGACCGGGTGCCAGGCCAGCCGGCGTACCGTGGTCGGACTCACCCGACCCTGGCCCTGCAGATCGTCAGGAACGCCGCGCTCCAGCAGGCTGCGCCGTTTCTCTTCACCTTGCTGTTCCCGTCCGAGCAGCGCCACACCTTGCCGTTGGGCGTGGTCCACCGCCAGGCGTTCTTCGTGGACGTGGTGCCGCAGGCACTGGAGATCGGCCAGCACTCCCAGGTCCAACCGGGTGGGGCGGACGGAATGTTCGTGCCCGAGCGGTGCCAACCGGCGGAGTTGCACCAGTTCCAACCGATCCAGGTACTGCCGAAGCAGGCCGGCTGCTCGGGCGGCATGTAGATGCCGTGGCTGTCGGGCCGTTCGGCGTAGCCGCCCGGGTACGCGTCCGAGCAGTCCACCTTGTCCCAGCCCTGCAGCCCACCACCGGGGCTGGTCTCCGCGCTGGCCGGGCGGGTACGGCCGAGGAAAGGTACCGCGAGCGCCGCGGCGCCGACGGTCAGTCCAGTGTAGACAAACGCCTTGAGGACGGTACGGCGCTGCCGTGGCACAGCCAGCGCGGACAGCGCGCGGGTCGGGGCGGCGCCGTCGGGTGGCTGGTCGGCGAAGGGGATCGCGTCGAGGTCGATGCTCATGCCGGGCCTCCAGCGGTCGCAGGTGCGGTCGAGGTCGTGCGGAACCTCCAGGCGGCAAGGGTCCTGGGTAGGTCGTCGGGGCTCGTCGGGAGCGCCAGGTCGGTGACCCGGCCCTGCCTGTCGATGCTGAGCAGGATCGGCGGCGACAGGTGCGCCACCGCCCGCCACGAGTCGGGGTCCCGACGGATGTCGAGGCGCCCGGCGGCGTCCTGCCATGCCTCGGGCGGTTCGTAGGTCAGCAGGATCGGTACCGTCGCCAACTCGGGGGCGAGGGCGACCAGACCGTCAACGGTCATGTGGCACGCCGGGCAGCCGGTGTCGGCCGCGACGACGAGCCGGGCGGCGGACGCCTCCGCGTCGGCGAGCGCGGGCAACGTGAGGTCGATGCCGCCCGCCCGGGCGTTGCCGGTGATCCGCATCGCGGCCAGCTCGGCGGTCAGCAGCCGCACCCGGTGCAGCGTGGCCGCCAGCCCCAGGTAGACGACGATCAACGCGATCCAGGTGGCGACGCCGAACGCGATGCCGGGCGACATCAGGACCACGCCAGATTGATCGTGTCCAGCCAGCCGAGCAGGGTGGCATCGTCGACCGTCGGCTCCGCGTCGAAGATCACCTCGGCGGCGCCGGCCGGCGTACCGATGATGTAGATGTAGGTGTTGGCGCCGTTGCCGGGGCGGTCGGGCAGCTGGCCCTCGATGCGCCACACCTCGCCGTGCCTCGTCGGCAGGCCGGTGAAGCTCGGTACGATCGTGGGCCGCGAGGTCGGTACGACGGTCGGCGACGGGCCGGCGGAGCCGGTCGGGGTCGCGCTCGGGCTCGGGCTCGGACCGACGCCCAAACCCGGGGCGTTGAGCGAACCACGGTCGGGTACCACGATCTTGACGGCTTCCGACATGAGTTGCAGGCCGGTACCGGGCCGCGGGATGGCGGCCATGCCCTCGGGGCTGTCCTCGAAGCTGAACTTCGAGAACGCCTCGTACACGTGGAACCGGCTCGGTGGCGGCCCGGTGTAGACGAGCATCGCCTCGTGCCATTGGTCGATCAGCGCCGCAGTGGCGTTCACACCCTCGTTGCCGACGGCCAGGCGTACCTCCCGACCGTCCACCACGAACCGGTCCACGATGGTGGCCGGCAGGATGGCTTCGTTGGCGATGTCCTGGTAGCCGAGTGAGCCCATCTGCAGCGTGTAGGTACCGTCGCCGGGTGCGCCCGCGTACCGCGCGTCGGTAGCGGTCGTGCACACGACCGGTTCGGGGTCGAGTTCCACCGTCAGGACGGCATTGCTAGGGGCACGGAGAAGCAGCGTCTGTGCCATCGACGAATCCCTTCCAGCAAGGTTCACCGTGCGGATGCCCGCTGTCAGGTCTGCGTCCCACGGCCGGATGCGGATGACACAACGCATCGACCGTTATCGAACTGTGACGTGAGCCTTCTACCCCGCGCCGGCGTCGCCCGCCTGCTGCCGGGCGGCGACCCTCGGCGACATGGCCACCTTCACCGTGGCGGCGACCGGGATCGCCATGATCGCGCCGACCAGGCCGAGCACCGCGCCGCCGATGAGGGCGGCCAGGAGTACCGCGACCGCCGACATGTCCACGGTGTTGCGCATGACGCGCGGGGCGATCAGGTAGTTCTCCAGCTGCTGGTAGCCGATGAAGAATGCCAACACGATGATGCTGCGCGGCCAGAGTCCCACCGTCAGCAGGGAAACCCCGACGCAGATCACCGCGCCCAGGGTTGCTCCGATCATCGGGATCAGATCGGCGATCGCCACCGTCACCGCCAGCGGCAGCGCGAACGGAACCCCGACCAGCTGGAGGCAGATGAACGTCGACACGCCGGCGAACAGCGAGATGATGATGTTCCCGATCATGTAGCCGCCGACCTTGTCGACCACCACGTCCACGATCTCGGCGGCCCGGGTACGGCGCTCCGGCGGGAACATCCCCACGACTCCCCGCTGCAGGCGAGGCAGGTCGGCCATGAAGTAGATCGCCAGTACCAGCACCGTCAGCGAAGATGCCAGGATCCCGAAGAACTTCTGCAGGAAGCCGAGCACCCCGCCGGCCAGCCGGGCCGGCAGCTCGGCGGCCAGCGCGGTCAACCGCTCGGTCAGGTGGTACCGGTCGGTAATCTCACGAACCGCCCTCGACCGCTCGGAGAGCCGCTGCAGGTTCCCCGGCAGGTCCGCGAACAGTTTGCCGCCTTGGTCGACCACGGGCGGCACGATCGACCAGACGAACAGCGCGAACAGCAGGATGAGTACGAGGACGACGACAGTCACCGCCCAGGAGCGGCGGAGGCCACGGGCCACCAGCCACCGCACCACCGGCTCGAGGCTGACGGCGACGAACAATCCCACCAGGACCAGCACCAGAATGCCGCGGACGACGAAGGCGCCGTAGGCGACCAGCAGCACGAGAAGCATGCCCGCCGTTCCCGCCACCGCCCAGCGGAACACCAGGCCCGGCGGGACCCGCTCGGCCATCGACGCCGGCGCCTCTGTGCGGGTACCGGTGTCGTCCGGGTCAATGTCGGCCATGGCCCTTCACGATAAGCTGCTCGGCCTCGGAAATGGCCCAGGCGCGGGAGCCGTCCCGTCAGGGTCTCCCCTGATGCGCGTTCGATACCTAACGGTTAGTCTAAGGCTAACAGTTAGGTGTAGCAGCCGGGAGACGAGATGCAGGACGTGGTGCTCGCGTTGCTCGCGAAGGGGCCGTCGTACGGGTACGAGCTGCGGCAGCGGCTGCTGACGGCGCTCGGTCCGCTGGGCTCGGCGGTCAACGCCGGACAGGTGTACGTGACCCTGGGCCGCCTGGAACGCGGCGGGCTGGTGGAGTCCACCGAGGTGGGTCAGGCGTACCGGCCGGATCGGCGGGTCTACGAGCTGACCGCGGCCGGGCACGAGCGGGTGGCGACCTGGGTGGCCGAGGTGGACTGGCCCAAGCCCGCGCCCGCGGAGTTCCACCTCAAGCTGACCGCGGTAGCCACCGCGAGTCTGGCCGACCCCGTGGCGGTGGCTGACTCGCAGCGGCGGGAGCTGATGCGGCGCCTGCGGGACGTGGAGCAGGCGCTGCTGGCCGAATCGCCCCAGTCAGCGGCTTCGCTCCTGCTCGAGGGAACGGTGCTGCACCTACAGGCCGGGATCAGGTGGCTCGAGCTGTGCGCCGAGCACTGGGGCAAGCGGAAGGCGAGCAGATGACCGATCGATCGCGACAGGTGCTGGCTACGCGAGGGCTGAGCAAGGTGTACGGCCACGGGCCGAGCCTCGTGCGTGCCGTGGACGACGTCGACCTCGAGGTGAGCGCCGGCGAGACGGTTTCGGTGATGGGTCCGAGCGGCTGCGGAAAGTCGACACTGCTGTACCTGCTCGGCGGACTGGAACGGGCGAGCGCCGGTGAGATCCAGCTGGCGGGTGAGCGGGTGGATCGGCTCTCGCAGGCGCGCTGGGCGCGGCTGCGCCGGTACGCGATCGGCTTCGTCTTCCAGGCTTTCCACCTCGTCGACGAGCTGACCGCGGTGGAGAACGTGGAGTTGCCGGCACTGCTGGCGGGGGCCGCACCGCGGCGGGCGCGGCAGCGGGCCGCCGACCTGCTGGACCGCGTGGGCATGGCCGACCGCGCCAGGCACCTGCCCGCTCAACTGTCCGGTGGGCAGAAGCAGCGGGTCGCCGTGGCGCGGGCACTGGTCAACGAGCCGTTGCTCGTGCTGGCCGACGAGCCGACCGGCAACCTGGACACCGCGGCCGCCACGGACGTGCTGCGCCTGTTCGCTCACCTGCGGTCGGCCGGGCAGACGCTGGTGATCGTCACGCACGACAGCCGGGTCGCCGCGACCGCCGACCGGCTGATGAGCATGCGCGACGGGGCCATCGTCGATCAGACCCGGCTCGGTCCGCGTCCGTCCACTATGGATAATCTGGTGGCGTCGGTCGGTCTGGAGGAGGCGCCGTGAGGCTGACCGGCCCGCTGCGGCTCGCGAGCCGGCTGGCCGCGCGGGACATGCGCCTCCGGCCGGGTACCGGTCTGCTCGTACTCGTGGCTCTGCTGGCCGCCACCAGCACGATGACCCTCGCTCTGGTGGTACGCGGCTCGGCGCAGGCGCCGTGGGACCAGACCTTCGCGGCCACCACGGGCCCACACGTCGTCGCCACCACCTTCGACGCCGACCGGGCCACCGATCGGGTGATGGCCGATCTGGCAGTCGCTCCGGAGGTCGTCGCACACGCCGGCCCGTACCCGTTGCTGGCCATGCCCGACGGCGCGCTGCAAGCCCACGGGCGGCGCATCGACGTGGAGGTGATGGCCCGCGACGGTACGCCGGCGGCGGTCGACCGCCCCGCGTTGACCAGTGGCGGTTGGATCCGCGACGGCGGTGCCGTGGTCGAGGAGAGTTTCGCCGCCGCGCTGCGCCTCGCCGTCGGCGACGCGTTCACCATCGCCGGACGGCCGTTCACGGTAGCCGGTATCGCCGTCACCACGTCCCGCCAGCCCACCCCGTTCTACAGCCACGGTCTGGTGTGGACGACGCGCACGGATGCCGAGGCGCTCGCTCCCGCCGCCGCCCACCGCGGCACGGTGCTCATGCTTCGCCTGGCGGATCCCAACCGGGCGCCGCAATTCGCCAGTAGCAACACGAGCCTGGACTACCTGTACCTCGACGACTGGCAGTCGACCCGCCAGGACGCCCTGACCGACGTGCTGTTCGCTCTCTTCGGCCTCATCGTCGGCGCGGTCTCGCTGGCGCTGCTCGCCGCCGCCTCGGTAGCGGTCGCCGTGGCGGGACGGATGGCGAGCCAGACCAGGCGGGCCGCGGTACTGCAGGCCGCCGGGGCCACCCCGCGGTTCGTCGCTACCGTCATGCTCGCCGAGTACCTGTCGCTCGCACTGGTGGCCGGGCTCGGTGGTCTGCTGGCCGGCACCTTACTGGCGCCCGCGCTGGCCCATCCGGTCCCCGGCGTCCTGGGCACCGCGCCACTCCCCCATCCGTCGGCCACCACGGTGGCGCTCGTCCTCGGTACCGCCGCCGTCCTGGTTGGACTGTCCACAGTGGTCCCTTCGATCCGGGCCGCCCGCGCCAGCACAGTGCAGGCCCTGGCCAACCCCGCTCGGCCGCCACGCCGGTCACGGCTCGCGGTGGCCATCTCCGGCCGGTTGCCGGTACCGCTGCTGCTCGGGCTGCGCCTCGTCGCACGCCGACCCGGCCGGGCGGTGCTGGCCGCGGCGGGCCTGTCTGTGACCGTCGCGGCCGTGGTCGTCGCGTTGTGGATGGAGGCCGGTATCCGCGGCGATGTCGCACAGGTGACCGATGCCCTGGGCGAGCACGCGGTCACCTACGACAAGCTGCGCCTGGTCACCTATGCCTTCATCGTCGCGCTCGTGGCGCTCGCACTGGTCAACGCGGTCCTGGTGGCGTGGACCACGGCGCTGGACAACGCACGCAACTCGGCCCTGGCCCGTGCCCTCGGCGCGAGCCCGCGACAGGTAACCACCGGGCTGACCGTGGCCAGCCTGCTGCCGGCGCTCGGCGCCCTCACGATCGGCATCCCGGCCGGGTTCGCGGCGTTCTCGTTGGCGGCGTCCGCCGCGGGCAGCTCCAGCGCCAGCCCCACACCGGCCGCGGCGGGCCTACTGGCACTGCTTCCGGCGACGCTGCTGCTGGTCGCCGTACTCACCACGATCCCCAGCCACCGGGCCAGCCTTCGGCCCCCGATCGAGGCCCTGCGTACCGATTGAGCGCGTCACCTCTTCTTGAAGATGAAGTCGCGCGCCTTCGAGCTGAGCAGCAGGCACGCGCCGACGGCGATCGCGATGACGACGAAGATCAGGTAGATCGCGACGACCACGACCAGGCTGGCGGGGTCCTGGTCCTCGGTCGGGGAGATCAGCAGGAGCATGAGGCCGGCGACCGTGAGGATGGCGCCTGGGACGCCCAGGAGACCGAGGATCCAGACGAACCACGCGGCCACCCGACTGCCCCGGGCGACGAAGATACCGAGGATCCCGCACAACACCGCCACGAGGCCGAACACCGTGACATCGGCCGCGCCAGCGGCACCGACGTCGGCCGAAGCGGCCT